>Ga0116227_10014963_pt1 | contig 11629 bp, 9 predicted proteins | sample S1TSphgellanicum_FD_89693 | JGI IMG/M metagenome (GOLD analysis project Ga0116227, IMG submission 89693) | Host-associated microbial communities from peat moss isolated from Minnesota, USA - S1T2_Fb - Sphagnum magellanicum MG | ecosystem: Host-associated > Plants > Peat moss > Unclassified... | reverse complement strand
CTTCGGCCGCCTGCGGGCGGCCGATTTGTTTTGGGCGATCGCACGCGCTGCATCGCCGATGGATTCGCGGTAATTTCCGCGCAATCTTCACCTAATCTCCCGCAAAAAACCCGATAAATTGCCGGCCTGACTTTGGCCGGCGTGGCTCGACTGGCGCGCGCCAATCCAGGCAGTAGCGGCGCGGCGGTAAAACTCGTTATTCTTGTAAACGAAGCCGCTATAAATCCCGCCTGCCCGTCCGCCGTGTCTGCATGAACCGGTCGCGCCCGCCCGATGCGGCAGCGCGGCAATTCCGGATTCGCAACACTTTTATGGAGACGCTTGATGACGACGCCCAGCTATTCCTTGCTGAATAACGAGACCGGCGAGAAGGTTGAATTGCCCTCGATTACCGGCGCGTTGGGGCCGGTCGGGCTGGATGTCGGCAAGGTTTACGACAAGCTGGATGTGTTCACCTACGACCCCGGTTTCACCTCGACCTGCTCGTGCAAGAGCGCGATCACTTATATCGATGGCGACAAGGGCATTCTGCTGTATCGCGGCTATCCGGTGAGCCAGCTGGCGGAAAATTCCTCGTTCATCGAGGTGGCTTATCTGATCCTGCATGGCGAGCTGCCGAAGAAGCCGCAGCTGGAGGATTTCGAGAATTCGATCCGCAAGCATACGATGATCAACGAGTCGCTGCGGCGCTTCTTCGACGGCTTCAATTACGATGCGCATCCGATGGCCATGCTCACCGGCATCGTCGGTTCCCTGTCCGCGTTTTATCACGACACCAGCAACAGCAAGGATGCGCGTCAGCGCGAGATTTTCGCGCACCGGATGATTGCCAAGATTCCGACCATTGCGGCGGCTGCGTACAAGAAATATTTCGGCCAGCCGTTCATGTATCCGCAGAACAATCTCGACTACTGCTCGAACCTGCTGCACATGATGTTCGCGGTGCCGGCCGAGCCGTATCAGGTGGATCCGATTGCAGCGAAAGCACTCGATATCCTGTTCATCCTGCATGCGGATCATGAACAGAATGCGTCCACTTCAACCGTGCGCCTGGCGGGTTCCACCGGCTGCAATCCTTATGCGGCAATGGCTTCCGGCATCGCCGCGCTCTGGGGGCCGGCGCATGGCGGCGCCAACGAGGCGGTGCTGAACATGTTGGGCGATATCGGCACGGTGAAAGGTGTGCCGGACTTCCTGAAAAAAGTGAAGGACAAGGCCAGCGGCGTGCGTCTGATGGGCTTCGGTCATCGCGTGTACAAGAACTTCGATCCGCGTGCGACCATCATCCGCGACCAATGCCATAAGGTGCTGAAGCATCTCGGCAAGGAAAACGATCCGCAGCTGGAACTGGCACTCGAACTAGAACGCATCGCGCTGTCGGACGACTATTTCAAGGAGCGCAAGCTCTACCCGAATGTGGATTTCTATTCCGGCATCATCTACAGGGCGCTCGGCATTCCGGTGAATATGTTCACGCCGATGTTCGCCATCGCGCGCACGGTCGGCTGGGTCGCGCACTGGAGCGAAATGGTAGCCGAGCCGGGCGGCTTGAAAATCGGCCGTCCGCGTCAGGTTTACGTCGGCGCGCCGACGCGCGATTACGCGGCGATCGGTACGCGCTAGTTACGTGCGGTCGGTCGTCGTCCGATTCAAAAAGGCAGATTCAAAAATCGGATGCGTCGATCGGCGCTCCGGATTTTTTGTGGATGATTCCCGGTAAATTTGAGGCAATACGGGCGGCGCGATGACCCGCTGAAGTTTTGGCCTTTGCGGCTATCTCGGCAAACTTTCCGAAATCGATTGCCGCGCCAGCGCTTCGGCTTCCGCCAGCGTCAGGCGTTTCATCACCAGACCATCGGTGGGCGACAGCGGCGCGCGGCGTTCGTCGCCCGGCGCGAATGCGGCGACATCCACACCGATATCGCCGGCTTCAAATCTCACCAGCGGGATTTCGCGTTCGCTGCCGTCGGCATAGCGATAGCGGCGCTCGTCCTGTTCGTAAGGAATGTTTCGATCCTGCAGAAAAATATCCAGCGCTTCCGGCTGTTCCGGAAAAGCGTGCAGCTGCACGCGATGCGCCGCGGTGATCGCACCACTCACAGCACCGCCGACCAGCCGCGGCGAAAATTCTGCCATCAGCCGCATTGCTTGCACCGCAACCTGACGCAGCGCCTGTAAATACTGGCGGTATTCATCGCCGCCATAAAGTTTTTGATAAGCGATGACCGCGGCCTGCACGCTGGCGTTGTCGGGCAAGCTCGCGTGGCTGCCGAAGCCGAGACGTTGCGCGGCTTTCTGCTTCGCCATCTTGTAATCCAGCAGCGATTCCTCGCAGATGATGCGCGCGGTTTCGTGCAGGATTTCGTCGCGTTGGGAATGGGCGGAGCGCAGGCTCATGTCGGTCGCCGGCAAACACCGGCGATGGATTCAGGAAATGAGGAAATGTCGGGTAGAGATCAGAAAATATTGTTCTCGGGGCTCGATTCGTCGCTGACGCCGCGGCCATCGTCGGCCGGCGGAACATGATCGGTCTGCACCACTTCCATCATCGCGCCGGGTGCGTCGGCTGGCAGCAGTTTTCCATTGAGCGGATTGATCGGCACGCTGACCAGACCCGGCGGCCGCGGCAACAGTTGCTGCGGCATGCCTTTCAACGCTACCTTCATGAAATCGATCCAGATCGGCAAGGCCGCATGCCCGCCAACTTCGCCGCGTCCGAGCGGCTTCGGCTGGTCGAAACCGATCCAGGTGATCGCCACCAGCGCGTTGTTGAAACCGTTGAACCAAGCGTCGGTGAAATCGTTGGTGGTGCCGGTTTTACCGGACAAATCCTCGCGCGGCAGCTCGTGATAAACCTCGGCCGCGGTACCGCGCACGACGACGTCGTGCATCATGCTGGTGATGAGCCAATCGAGCGGTGCATCCAGCACGCGCTTGGCGCGATGCGCGTCGTCGACCAAGGCCGCCGGTGCCGGCACCGCGCTGAGCGTTTTCGATGGCGTGAGCGGATGCGTTGCCGTGGATGACGAAGCCTCGCTGCCAGGCACAATCGGATTGCCATCGGCATCCGCAGCCGGCGTATCGCAGGCCGGGCAAGCGATTTTCGGATCGGCGTGGAAAATCTCTGCGCCGCTGCCGTCCTTGATCGATTCGATCAAATAAGGCTCCACATAAAAGCCGCCGTTGGCGATCACTGAATAAGCGCGCGCCATTTCCCAGGGCGTGAGCGAAGCGCTGCCGAGCGCGATGGTCAAATCATCCGGCAGACGATCTTTCGGAATACCGAAACGCGGCACGAAATCACGCACGTAATTGGTGCCGAGCGCTTCGGCGACGCGCACCGAAACCAGATTGCGCGATTTCGCCAGCGCATCGCGCAGCCGCATCGGGCCATTGAACTTGCCCTCGTAATTGCCGGGCCGCCAGTCGTCATCCGGATTGATGCCGGTGAGCACCACGGGTGCGTCGAGAAACACCGAAGCCGGCGTGTAGCCTTTCGACAAGGCCGCGGTATACAAAAACGGCTTGAAGCCGCTGCCGACCTGGCGCCGCGCCTGCACCACGCGGTTGTAGGCGCCGGTGAAGAAATCGTAGCCACCGACCAGCGCCTGCACCGCGCCGCTGCGCGGATCGACGGCGATGAATGCGCCCTGCACTTGCGGCAATTGCGCGAGCTTCCAGTTTTCGCCGGCATGGATCAGGCGCACGAAGTCGCCGGCGCGCAGCGGTTTTTTATCGCTGATATGCGCCCAATCGAAAGCGGCCTTGGGCAGATCGATGGGGCCGTGATCGGTCATCACGCGCAATTGCGCTGCCGAGTAATCGAGCACGATGGCGGGGATCAAGCCAGCCACCGGCGGACGGCCCGCCAGCTGTTCCTGCATCAGCTCGCCGCCGGGATCGCGCCGCAGATCGTTCAGCAAATCATCCGGCAGACGGCCTTCGGCGCCGGCATAACCGTGGCGATCGGTGTACGCCAGAATGCCGGCGCGCACGGCGGCGGTTGCGGTGATCTGGCGTTTGGAGTCGATCGTGGTGGTCACCACATACCCATCGCTGTACGCTGCCTCGCCGTACTTGGCGAAGATTTCTGCGCGTGCCATTTCGGCGACGTAATGCGCATCGATATCCACGCCGCTCAAATGCTCGTGCGCCGTCACCGGTTCGGCGAGCGCGACGCGCAGGGCTTCGGCATCGATGAATTTGAGATCGCGCATGCGGCGCAGCACGTAATCGCGGCGCTCGCGCGAGCGTTCGGGATTCGCCAGCGGGTTGTCGCGCGAAGGTGCTTTCGGCAGTGCGGCGATCGTCGCCATTTCGCTCAAGGTGAGCTGTTCGACTTTCTTGCCGAAATAAACTTCCGCCGCTGCGCCAACGCCATACGCGCGATTGCCGAGGAAAATGCGGTTCAGGTAAAGATCGAGAATTTCCTGCTTGCTCAGTTCGCGCTCGATTTTCAGCGCCAGCAGAATTTCCTTGAATTTGCGCACAAAGCTGCGCTCCGGCGTCAAGAACACATTGCGCGCCAGCTGCATGGTGATGGTGCTGCCGCCCTGACGTTTTTCGCCGGTGGTGATAAGAACCCAGCCGGCGCGCGCCAAACCTTCCCAGTCGAAACCGGGATGTTCGAAGAAGCGGTCGTCTTCGGCAGCGAGGAACGCCTGGATCAGCGGCTGCGGCAGTTGATCGAAACGCAGCGGTTCGCGCCGCTCGGCACCGAATTCGCCGATCAGCTTGCCGTCGCTGGTATACACGCGCAGCGGCTGGCCCAGATGGATGTCGTGCAGGTCCGCAACCGAGGGCAATTGCGACTCGTAATGCGCGCGCAGCGCAAAGAACAGCAGGATTGCGAGGAAGATACCCGCCAGCGCTGCGCCGGCTGCGATCAATGCCGCTCGAAGATAAGGATTCAATGCCGCCCCGAAAAGCCGTAAAGCCGTTGAATGTGATCGAAGGTGTCGTGCCCTGAGCCGCTTTATCCTGTAGATTGGCGCTGCTATCAGATACTTGGCAACAATACCTGCTGTTGCGTCGCCGACAAGTTCCGCTATATTAAGGCTTCAAAGGGGCGCAGTCATTTTGGGTTGGTCAATTCTTCCGCGGGCAAACATCGCGCGGCAGACGGGCGGAACTTCGCCGCAAGGCGGGCTTTCGGGAGCTTCATAAATTGGGGTGGGTTGGGGCTTATGTCCTTCTTGCATTCGCTGTTAGGCAGCCGTAGCAATGAGCTGATCGGTCTGGATATTTCATCCAGCGCCGTGAAACTTATCGAGCTGGCGCGGCGGGGCGAGCGTTATAGCGTCGAGGCCTACGCGGTCGAGCCGCTGCCGGCGAATGTCGTCAACGAAAAACAGATCACCGATCCCAAAAGTGTCGGCGAAGCCATCGCGCGCGCATTGGCGCGGTCAGGCACGCGCACGCGCAATGCCGCCATCGCGGTAGCGGGCGCTTCAGTCATCACCAAAACCATCACCATGTCGGCGTCCTTGAAGGAAGCCGACATGGAAGAGCAGATCAAGGCCGAAGCCGATCAGTACATTCCCTATTCGCTGGACGATGTGAATCTGGATTTTCAGGTGATCGGCGTTTCGCCGAAGAATTCGGCCAATGTCGATGTGCAGCTCGCCGCCTGCCGCAAGGAATTGATCGAACAGCGCGTCGCCGCGCTCGAAATTGCCGGGCTGGTGGCCAAGGTCATCGACATCGAAGCCTATGCGCTGGAAAACGCCTGTCCGCTGCTATATCACCAGATGCCGGACCTCGGCAGGCACAAAACGATCGCGCTGTTTGACATCGGCGCATCGATGACTTCGCTGCTGGTACTGCACGACCGCAATCCCGTATACACCCGCGAGCAGGCTTTCGGCGGCCGCCAGCTGACCGACGACATCATGCGTTTTTACAACATGTCGTATGCCGATGCCGGCCGCGGCAAGCGCATGGGCGGCTTGCCGGAAAATTATGAAACCGAGGTGCTGGCGGGCTTCATTTCCGATCTCACCTTGCAGATCGATCGCGCGCTGCAATTTTTCTTTTCTGCCGCAACCCAGCATCGCAATATCGACGCACTGGTTCTGGCCGGCGGTTGCGCGCATATTCCGGGCATCGATGTCGCCGTGCAGGACCGGCTCAAATTGCAGACCTCGATCGCGCACCCGTTCGCGCAGATGGGCATCGCCGCGCGCGCCAAACCCGCGCAGCTGGCACGCGATGAGGCTTCACTGATGATTGCCGCCGGCCTTGCGCTGCGCGCGTTCGACGAGATCGAGGCGTGAGAATCCGGATCAATCTGCTCGACTGGCGCGCCGAGCGGCGGCGTCAGCGCAAACAGCGCTTTCTTTCCATCCTCGGTCTGTCGGCGGCAGCCAGTCTGGCGCTCGTCGTCGTCGGTTATCTGTCGATGAGTGCGGCCGTCAGCCATCAGCAGGCGCGCAATCAGTATCTGACGCAGCAAATCGCCGAACTGGATAAACAGATCAAGGAAATCCAGGAACTGGAGAAGGTCAAGCAGAACCTGCTGGCGCGTATGCGCGTGATCGAACAGTTGCAGCAGAACCGTTCCGCAACCGTGCATTTCTTCGACGAAATCATCAACACCCTGCCGGATGGCGTTTATCTGACTTCGATCAAGCAGTCCGCGCAGCTGGTGACCATCGATGGCGTCGCCGAATCCAACGGCCGCATTTCGTCCTACCTGAAAAACCTCGATGCCTCGCCCTGGTTCAAGGATCCGAAACTGGTGGTCATCAAAACCAGTGACAAGAGCAAGCTGCGCGCCAGCGAATTCACCTTGCAGGTAACCAATCTGACCAAGGCCGATTCCGGCGGCGCGAGTGGTGTGCCATGACGATCCGCGAACTGTTCGACGAGCTGCAAAGCCTGGATATAAAAAATCCCGGCGCCTGGCCCAACTGGGCGCATATTTCGGCGGCGGTGCTGGCTGCCATCGTCATCGTCGCCGGGGGCACTTATCTGTTCATACAGCCGGAATATAACGATCTCGGCGTCGAGCAGGAAAAGGAAGTGGGTCTGCGTGCGGATTTCGAGCGCAAGCAGAAAAAAGTTGCGGCGCTCGATGCGTATAAGGATCAGCTGGCCGAAATGCAGCGCAATTTCGGCGACATGCTGAAGCAGCTGCCGTCGAAAAGCGAAGTGGCGAACCTGCTCAACGATATCTCGCAAACGCGCATTGCCAGCAGCCTCGACGAAGAACTGTTCCAGCCGCAGTCGGAAGTGCCGAAGGATTTCTACGCCGAAATTCCGAACAAGATCATCGTCACCGGCGATTATCACCAGATGGGTTCGTTCGTCAGCGGTGTAGCCGCGCTGCCGCGCATCGTGGTGATCGACGAGGTCGAGATCAAGCCGATCAATCCCACCAAGCCCGGCGATGTGCTGGTTAAAAGTCCGCTGCGGATGACCGCACTGGCAAAGACCTATCGCTATCTCGACGCCAGCGAAATCGCTGCGAAGCCGAAACCGGCGGGTGCTCCATGATGCGGCCTTCGCTGAGCTTGCTGTTGCTGCTGGGCGCTACGCTGACCTTGTCCGCATGCTCGTCGGGCATGAGCGATCTCGAACAATATGTGGCTTCGGTGAAGGCGCGAAAAACCACGCAGATCGAGCCGATTCCGCAGATCAAGCAATATCAGGCGTTCGCTTATGTCGCTGGCGACCGCCGCGATCCGTTCGTGCCGACGCAGCCGGAGCACGATCGCGGCCCCGGCAACAACCTGCGGCCGGATCTGAATCGCAACAAGGAAGCGCTCGAAGAATTTCCGCTCGACGCGCTCAAGCTGGTCGGTCTGGTCAATTACGAGAACCGCATTTACGGCATGGTGAAGGCGCCCGATGGCGTGATTCATCGCGTTACTGTCGGTAATCACATGGGGCAAAATTTCGGCACGATTACCAAGATCACCGAAGGCGAAGTGACGTTGAACGAAATCGTCGCCGACGGTTTTGGCGGGTTTACCGAGCGGCTGGCGACGCTGGCTGCCGAATAGGGAATTGAGAGAGGACGTGCGATGAGGTTCAGTCGATTATTCAAAGCTTGCAGCACGCCATCGATGCGCAGTTCGCCGCGCCCGCTCGCCGGAATCGTGCTGGCGCTGCTCGCGCTGATCGTCAGTGGCGCGCACGCGGAACAGGTCCGATCCTTGCAGTCGGTGGATTTCGTCGCGCTCGACGGCGATCGTGTATTGCTGACGCTGACCTTGTCCGACGCCGCACCCGAACCGATCGTGTTTGCGATCGACAAGCCCGCGCGTCTGTCGGTGGATTTACCGGGCACGCATCTCGCGCTGCCGGAGCGTTATCGCAAGGTCAACGTCGGCAAGGTGCGTTCGGTCGCCGCCGCCGAAGCGCAGGGCCGCACGCGCGTCGTCGTCGAATTGTCCGATCCCACGCCGTATACCACGCGCGTTGATGGCAACAAGGTTTACGTGGAACTCGCCGGTGCCGCGGGCGCGCTGACCGGCGCAACGCCGCAAAGTGCCGCAGCGACTGCCGCACCTGCGCTGGCCGCCACGGTTGCGCCGGCGATTGCGGACATCGATTTCCGCCGCGGTGAAAAAGGTGAAGGCCGCGTCTTGATTACCTTGAACGACCCGCACATTCCGGTCGATATCCACGAGGAAGGCGGCAAGGTTATCGCGCGCTTCAAAAACACTTCGCTGCCCGAAAAACTGGCCAAGCGCCTCGATGTGCTCGATTTCGCCACACCTGCAAAATTCGTCGATGCGATTCACGATGGCCCGAACACGGACATCGTGGTCACGCCGATCGGCGGCAGCGATTTCGAGCAGACCGGCTACCAGACCGGCAACCAGTTCGTGCTGGAATTGCAGCCGTTGACACAGGAAAAGCTCGATCAGCGCAAACGCGACCAGCCGCAATACACCGGCGAGCGCATTTCGCTGTCGTTCCAGAGTGTCGATATCCGCTCGCTGTTGCAGATTATCGCCGATGTTGCCGGCACCAATATGGTGGTCAGCGACAGCGTCAATGGCCAGATTGCGATGCGTTTGCAGAATGTGCCCTGGGATCAGGCGCTGGACATCATCCTGCGCACCAAGGGTCTCGGCCTGCGGCAGCAGGGCAACGTCATGCTGGTGGCGCCGCTGGAAGAACTGGCGCAGCGCGAAAAAGTGGAACTGGAAAGCGAGAAGCAGAAAATCCAGCTGGCGCCATTGCGCTCGGAACTGATCCAGGTCAATTACGCCAAGGCTTCCAGCCTCGCCGCGCTGCTGAAGTCGAAAGAAAACTCGCTGCTTTCGGATCGCGGCAGCGTTACCGTTGATGACCGCACCAACACCCTGCTGGTGCTGGAATCGCGCGATAAACTGGCCGAAATCCGCAGCCTCGTGCAGCATCTGGATATCCCGGTGCGTCAGGTGCTGATCGAATCCCGCATCGTCGTCGCCAATGACGATTACAACCGTCAGCTTGGCGTGCAATTCGGCGTAACCGGTGCGGGCACCGCGAACAACGGCAATCTGTTCACCACGTCCGGCTCGAATGCGGCGACCAACACTTCTGCCACCGGCTATCTCGCCAACAACAGCACCGGCTCGATCCCGATCGATACCACGCAGGCCGATCGCTACAACATCAATCTGCCGGTGACCGGCGCCGCCGGTTCGATCGGTCTGGCGATCCTGACGAAGAATTTCCTGGTCGATCTCGAACTGCAAGCGCTGCAATCCGAAGGTCGCGGCCAGGTGGTTTCGAGCCCGCACGTGATCGCCGCCAACGCCAAGCAGGCATCGATCGAACAGGGCGTGGAAATTCCGTATCAGCAGAACGCTGGCGGCACGGTTGGCGGAACTTCGATCGCCTTCAAGAAAGCCGTGCTGAGCCTTGCCGTCACGCCGCAGATCACGCCGGACGATCGCGTAATCCTTGATCTGGCGGTCACCAACGATACCGTCGGCCAGAACGTCAGCACCGGCGAAGGCGGCACGGCGCCGGCGATCGACACCCGCAAGGTCAACACGCAGGTGCTGGTCGATAATGGCCAGACCATCGTGCTGGGCGGCATCTACGAGCAGACACTGTCCGATGTGACCACCAAGGTGCCGCTGCTGGGCGACATTCCGTTCCTTGGCGTGTTGTTCCGCAACACCAATCACACCAACGACAAGAGTGAATTGCTGGTGTTCGTCACGCCGAAAATTCTCAACGACAGTTTGAATATCGGCCAATAATCGAACCGGCAGTGTATCGGCACTGCCGTAGAATCGTGGCAGTCGTTGCGGCCGCAGACCGGCCGCAACGCGCACTGGCCAGTTTCAAACACGGCTTTTGTCGTGTAATTTTTGACCTGTGAGCAAGAGCAATATCTTCCTGATCGGCCCGATGGGTGCCGGTAAAACCACCATCGGCCGCAGGCTGGCCGATGCGCGCGCGATGCAGTTCATCGACAGCGATCACGAAGTCGAACAGCGCACCGGGGTGGATATCGCCTTCATCTTCGAGAAAGAGGGCGAGGCAGGTTTTCGCAAACGCGAAAGTCACGCGCTGGGCGAATTGACGCAGCGGCAGAATCTGGTACTCGCCACCGGCGGCGGCGCGGTGCTGGATCCGCTTAACCGGCAAAATCTGTCTGCACGCGGGTTCGTCGTTTACCTGCACGCGAGTATCGAGCAGCAAATTGCGCGGACCGAGCGCACCGATCACCGGCCGCTGCTGCAAGGCGGCGATCGCCGCGAAATACTCGAGCGCCTGCTCGCCGTCCGCGATCCGCTATATCGGGAAATTGCCGATCTGGTGATCGAAACCGACGGCCGCAATGCGCGGCTGCTGGCGCGTGCGATCGAAGAACATCTGGGCGTCGTCGCCGTTCCCGGCTGAATCTTCGACAGCGAGATTGACGAGGCACGGAAAATCGCCACGCGCGTTGCGCCGGCCCCGCTGCCGTGCCACGCTGCTATCCGATAATCATTTCCCCCAGCCGTCAGCAGATTCGTGAAGTCGAAACCCATATCAATCAGCCCCGAGGCCGGGGACGCGCCGGCCTTACCGCCCGCTAAGCGCGCGCTGTCCAGAAGCGGCGCATCGTCGCGGCGCTTGCGGCCGGAAGCTGTGGCGCGCGAACTACAGGTGCAGCTTGGCGAACGCAGTTATCCCTTGCGCATCGCGCCAGGCCTGCTGAGCGAGCCTGCCAATTTCGCTGGTCTGCGCGGCCGCTTGCTGCGCGTGGTTACCGATCAGAATGTCGCGCCGCTGTATCTGCAAAAAGTTTTGGAGGCTGCTGGTATTGGTGCGGATGACGCACTGATTCTGCCGGCCGGTGAAACGCAGAAAAGCTGGGCGACGCTGGAACAGGTGATTGACTGGCTGCTGCAAACCCGGTTGCCGCGCGATGGCGTGGTGCTGGCGCTCGGCGGCGGCGTAGTCGGCGATCTTGCCGGTTTTGCGGCGGCGATCTATCAGCGCGGTGTGGATTTCGTGCAGCTGCCGACCACCTTGCTGGCGCAAGTAGATTCCAGCGTCGGCGGCAAAACCGGCGTCAATCACGCACGCGGAAAAAACCTGATCGGCGCGTTCCATCAGCCGCAGCTGGTGCTGGCCGACACCGATGCGCTGAAAACCCTACCCCCGCGCGAGCTGGCCGCCGGGCTTGCCG
>Ga0116227_10014962_pt1 | contig 11629 bp, 12 predicted proteins | sample S1TSphgellanicum_FD_89693 | JGI IMG/M metagenome (GOLD analysis project Ga0116227, IMG submission 89693) | Host-associated microbial communities from peat moss isolated from Minnesota, USA - S1T2_Fb - Sphagnum magellanicum MG | ecosystem: Host-associated > Plants > Peat moss > Unclassified... | reverse complement strand
GTTTCTGGCGCCGATAGCGGCGGGGTTCCACCCGTTCCCATACCGAACACGGCAGTTAAGACCGCCAGCGCCGATGGTAGTCGGACCGCAGGGTCCCTCGAGAGTAGGACAGCGCCAGATTTCAAGACGAGAATCCGCCGGCAGCAATGCCGGCGGGTTCTTCTTATTTGGCGATCGGCCGCGGACCGAGACCGTTCATCGCTTGACCGATCGTAAGCCCCGCTCGAACAATGATGGACCGGCCCGGTCGTCGTATCTGGTGGGAACAGATCGTGGCCGGCGGGATCAGCGTGCCGGCACCGCGGTCGCCCTTTTCGCTCAGGCGTCCGAGAACCGGGGGGCTTACCAAATGTCGCGACGCGGGTTGTGGCTCGTCCCGCTCTTGGCCGCGACGATCGCGCTGCTCGCGCTGTTCGGTCTTCGTCGGGTTTCGTTCGCGGAGCGCTTGCGCCGGCTCGCCGCAGAGCTGCTTGGCGACGTTCCGAACGCGCGGGCCGACGCGATCGCACGGGTCGATCCGCGCGAGGCGATCGGCGCCGTCAACGCGGCCTATTTGGAAGCGCTGCTGTCCGGGAACGCCAATGCGTATGCGGCGACGTATCACGATGAGGGCATCGCGGTCCCCGGTACGAGCGGCATCGTTCGCGGACGTTCGGCCATCGAACGCGCGATGATACAAACCTTTTCGACGATTCGATTTCTCGAAGCGGAGATGTCCACGGTCGACCTGCGCCTCAGCGGCGAAACGGCCGTCGAGACCGGCCACTACCGCTTTCTCATCAACGCGCACGCCGAAGGCGTTCCCCGCACCCTATTCGGCCGGTATGCGATCGTCTGGAAGCGGATCGCCAACGACTGGCGGATATCGCTCGACGTCGCGCAACCGGGCATCGTCGAAGCGTAATCGCGCACACCGGTCAGTAGAACGAGTAGCCGTTCTTGCCGGCGGCTTTGGTGTTGTAAAGCGCGCGGTCGGCCGCTTCCATGAGCCCGCGCGCGTCCTGCGCGTCCTTCGGAAAGATGGCGGCGCCGAGCGAACAGCGCAGCTCCCGTGCGCGCAGATCCCCGGACAGCCGTGCGACGAGCGTCCGCGCGAGTTCGGCGTCGAGATCGGTCATGATCACCGAGAATTCGTCGCCGGCATAGCGACCGACGATGTCGCCCGTCCGGCTGCTCGCCGTCAACGCCGCGGCGAGCGCGCGCAAGACGTCGTCGCCGTGGGCGTGGCCGAAGCGATCGTTGATCGACTTGAAGTCGTCGACGTCGATCATCACGTATGCGAACGGTTGCTGCGAACGCCGCGACTCCGACACCGTTTGATGCAAGCGCTCGTCGAAGGCGCGCCGGTTGAAGAGCCCGGTCAACGAGTCGCGCGCGGCCAGCGCTTGCGTGCGCGCGAACTGCGTCGCGTTTTCGATCGCGATGGCCGCGACCGACGCGACGCTCCGGACCTGCCCCGCGAGGGGTTCCTGCGGAATGCCACCGGCGTGGCCGTCGACGTAGAGCACGCCGAACGTCCCTTCGTTCGCTGCCAACGCGCAGAGCACGTACCATCCGCGCACGTCCACGACCGGTGCACAGAGGTCGCCCTCGCGGCCGATGCCGTCGGGCTCCCCCCGCAAGACGCCGAGGACGGCGCTGCCTCCTCCAAGATCGAGTTCCTCGTCGCACGGCTCGATCGTGTCGCTGCCGTCGATCTGCAAGCGCGCTTCGACGCCGCGTCGACGATCGACCGAAAAGTACATCGCTCGAGAAAAGCCGAGCGGTTCGCGCATCGTGCGCAGCACCCGAGCGATGATAGCGTCGACCTCCCGCGTCGCGGCGATTTGCTTCGTGGCGTCCGCAACCGCGAGAAGCCGGCGGTTTTCATCGAGTGCTTCCGCGCGGCCGCGTTCCAACTCTGCGATCCGCGCGGCGAGCGCTTTGACCGTTCGCGCGTGCGCGTCCGCGCGCCGATCTTCCATACCGACGTCAGCGTCGGCGGAACGTCGTGGACGGTGCATCGCGGATTTCGTCGGGATACAACGACGCGGCTCGCGCTTCGCTCGCGTCGATCTCGCCCGCGGCGACGAGTTCCGCGAGGTGAGATTCCAGCGTCTGCATGCCATGTTCGCGGCGCGAGCTCGTGATCGTGCTCCGCAACTGATGCGTCGCACCGTCGCGAATGAGCCGGCGCACCGCATCGTTTGCAACGAGGATCTCGGCGGCCGCGCGCAGTCCGCTCCCGTCGCGAAGCGGGACCAAGCGCAGACCGACGAGCGCGCGCAGCGAGTCTGCCAGACGAACGCGCGCGCTCTCCTGTTGGTCCGAGGGAAAGAGCCCCGTCAAGCGATTTACCGCTTGCGCAGTTTCCGAAGGCGTGTGTAGTGCTGCGAACACGGTGTGGCCCGTTTCGGCCGCTTGCAGGCACGCCGTCACCGTCTCGACCCCGCGAAGTTCGCCGATGAACAGCACGTTCGGATCGGCGCGCAAGGCCCCGCGAACCCCATCCGCGTAATTAGCGATATCTCGGCCGATCTCGTACTGGGTCACGACGGACCGCAGCCATCGATGCTGGTATTCAACCGGGTCTTCGAATGTCACGATGTGACGCGGCAGCGTCGCGTTGATTCGATCCAGGATCGACGCAATCGTGGTCGACTTACCGGAACCGGTTGGACCCGCGACGATGATTAGTCCGGATCGTACGGTCGTGAACGTTTCGACGATGTCCGGCAGGCCGAGCGTCTCGAGTTCCGGGATCGAACGCGCGAGCAATCGAACCGCGAGGCGCGGGCCGAGCTTCCCGCGCGACGCGTGGATGCGGACGGAGCCGATGCGCTCGTCCGCATACACGGCATCCGCGATGCCGAGTTTCTCGAGACGCGCACGGCAGACGCGGTCGACGGTCGCATCGAGAAACGCCGCGACGTCTTCGCGGCTCGGTCCGCTTCCCGCCACGCGCTCGACTTGCGTGAAGATACGGAATGCCGCGCCCTGTCCCGGTTCGACGTGCAAGTCGGAAGCCTGCCGCACGCGCGCTCGCTCGAGCAGCGCGAAGACGCTCTCGCCGCCTGCGGCCATCATAAGAGCGCGGGCGCGAGGAGCGCGAGCAGCGCGTCGAGGCGGCCGCGCTCGACGTGCGGCGCGAGCACGCGTTCGAAGTCGGCTCGGACGTTCGTTCCCACGAGCCCGAGCGCGGCGCGCGCCGCAATTGCGTCGACGCGGTCCGAGAGCCCCTCGATCAACGCTTCGCGGTCGTCGCGCCGCGCCAACGCGTCGACCGCGACGACCCGTTCCTCATCGGCTCCGCGACGCAGCGCGTCGACGAGGACCTCGCGGGAGACGTTGCCGCGTACGTGCTCGATGGCGCGCAAAGCGACGATCCGTCCGGCGAGGTCCTCCTGCTCGTACGCCGCCCGCAACGCGCGTTCGCACGAAGCATCGGCGTTGCCCACCAGTCGCGCGAGCGCCGCATGACGCTCCGCGCGCGAAGCCGCGATCTGCGGAATCGGCAACTCGAGCGGCCATTGTACGGCCGCCTGCGCCCGCCGAAGCGGAAGCCGAGTCGGCGGAACGGACCACGTTCGCAGGTCCGCATCCGCACCACGCTCCGCACCCGCGCCTTCGTTCGCACTCGCGAACTCGTTCATGCTCGCGAATTCGTTCGCGAGCGCATTGCGAGTCGCGTCCGTTTCGCCCGTCGCACGCGCAGTCGCGGCAGCCCCCATTTCCGCGTCACCCTGAGCCTGTCGAAGGGCGCTCACGATCTGCTGCCGGTCATTCGGATCGCGTGCCGGCTCCCCATGGCCCGGCGTCAAGTCGCTATCGTCAGGCGCCCCACTCAAAAGCTGGAGCTCCTCAGCGAAGGACCGTTCGCAATCGGCCGCTGCGTGCGCATCCGCTTCCGTTGCCTGCGGCGATTGCGTGTCGCCCATGTCACCGGCGGGGAGGGCGGACACGTGTCGCGCGAAGATGCCGAGCCCAAGCGCCTCGATGATTTGCGCGGAGACGCGCCGGTCGAAAAACCGGGAAAGCGGCGTCGCCGGCGCCTCGTCACCCGCGACGACATTCGCCGGGCCGCGAAAGTCCGCGACCCCGCCCTCCACCGGTCCGTTTCGTTCGCCGGCAACGGCCGTTTCGACCGCCGCGCGGGATCGCGCGCTCGGAAACAACGCGAGCAGCGGAACGCGTCCGCCGAGCGTAGCGCGCTTCCCGCGCCGGTCGTCACGTAACGGCACGAGCAGCGCCGCGGCAAGCGAGGTCGCGGCCAAAATAGACAGGACCGTCTGCAACGCGTGCATCGCCCGCGCTCACGACGCGACCGCGCGTTTCGCGTGCGATGATTCGACGGCGCCGGCCAGCTGCCACAGCCGGTCGTCGAGCACGACGCTCGGTTCTGACATGCGGCCGAGACGGACCTCATCCGAGGAGCGGGCCGTCTGCGCGAACACGTCCATGAGGTCTGCCCGGTACGCGGCGAGCGCCTCCGTCAGTCGCGCGTTCGTGCATTGCGACGCGACCAGGACCGGCAGGAACGCGTCGGCGCTCGCCGTCGCGGGTCCGACCAAATCGGCCCGCCGGAGGATGCCGATGGACGCGTCCTCCGGTACATCGCGCGCGTCGAATGCCGCACCGTCGTCGGCAAATGGAACGATCGCGTCGCGCAAGCCGGCGAGCCCGCGTGCGAGCGCCGGACTGTCGATCGTCTCGAGCCATTCTTGCGTCACGCAAAACGTCGGCATATAGGCCGCGAGCAGCGGCCGCCCGAGCGTTTCGATCGTTGCCGCGCGCAACGTCTGCAATCGGCGATTCGCCTCGCGCTGCGCCTCGCCGTCGCCGCACGCGATCTCGTCCGGAATGAGGAGCCGCATCGCGAGCACGTGACGATACCATCCCAAGCGGTCCACCGTAAAGAGACGATCGACCACGCCGACGAATCGGCGCGCACGTTCCGCGCTCCAATCCAATCGAACGCGCACGCCGGGTCGCGCCGCGCCCGCCGCCGGCTCGTCGCGCCCCGGGGGCGGTACGGCGACCTCCGCCGGCGCAGCGAGCGTTCGAGCCGCGTGCGATCCGTTCGCTGCCGCCGTCGCGGCCGTCGCCACCGCCGTCGTCGCGCGCGACCCGCCGCCTGCCGTGGGATGGATCCGAGCGAAACGCGGATCGACGAACGAGAGCGTCACGACGTCGCCGGCCAGATACGGTCCCGCATCCGTTTCGACGCGTGCCGAGAACGCATCGGGAACGAGACCCTCGGCCTCCGCGGCGCCGTCTCGTCCCTCGGCGTCCGCATGGCGTTGCATGCGGCCGATCGTCGCATCGGTAAACGCGATCGAGATCGTGTCGTCGATCGCGAACGGGCCGGCCCCCGTCAGGGCGCGGACTCGCATCAAGTCGGGCACGTTCGTTACCATTTCGTCGTCCTCCCTAAGACTAGCGCCGATCCGTGACGCCGGCGGGCGGCGTCGCGTTGTCGGGATCCCCATCGCGCACGAGGTGCGGCGTGATCAAGAAGACGACTTCGTCGCGGCTCCGATCGCGCGCCCGGTTCTTGAATACTTCACCGATGAATGGAATGTCGCCGAGGAACGGGACCTTCGTAAGCGTGCTTCGGTCGACGTCCGAGAAGAGTCCGGCGATGACGATCGTCTCTCCGTCGCTGACGCGTAGCGTCGACTGCGCCTTGCGCGTCGTGATCACGGGAAAGTTTGCAATGCTGCCCGTCACCTGACTGTAGTCGGTCTCGAGTTCGGTTGTGATCGCTCCGTCGCGGCCGATCGTCGGCGTGACGACGAGGTTCACGCCGACGTTGACGAATTGCACCTGCTGCGTCCCCGTTCGCGCGTCGAAATAGACGATCGGGTATTGTTGGCCGACCAGGAGCGACGCCTGGACGTTGTTGAGCGACGAGATGCTCGGACGCGCGAGGATCTGCGCCTGACCTTTGGTCACCATGGCGTTGATCGTCGCGTTGATCGCGATCGAGTTTCGCAAGAACGTCGTCACGGTCGAGCCCGAGCCCGCTTGCTCCTGACCGTTCTCGTCGATGCCGCCGAAGAGGAAGCCAACGTTGCTCGATTCCGTCGGCGTGAGATCCGTCACGCGGACCTCGTAGCGCACCTGTTGTCCCGGTCGATCGATACGTCGTACGATCGACGTCGCGCGGTCGAGAAAATCTCGCGGACCGAAGAGGACGAGCGCGTTCTGCTCGTCGCTCGCGTACGCGGTTTCGGGAGCCGTGACCGGCAGCATCGTTTGCAATGCCCGCAGTGCGTCGCTCGCTTTGACGTATCGCATCGGGAACGCGACGTCGTGCAGATCCGACGTCGCGTCGAGCGCCGAAACGATGTCCTTCGCGCGCGCCAGGGCGACGGGCGAGCCGTTGACGATCAGCCGCGACGTGCGCCGGTCCGCGATGACGGTCGTTCCCTGCGGCAATGCGTCGAGGAGGTGCTTGGCCAAGTCGTCCGCGTCCGCGCGCGCCAGCACGAACGTCCTCATGCGTGACTCGTGCGGCGAATGCGCCGCGTAGCGCCGATTCAGCGCGTCCCCCGTTCCGACGTAGATCACGTTGCCGACGCGGATCGTTTCCAGATCGTTCGCTTGCGCGAGCGTGGCCAGCGCCTCGTCGAACGTCACGCCGCGCAGGCGGAGCGTGACGGGATGGTGAGCGACCGAACTATCGACGACGACGTTGATCGCGGCCTGCGTCGAGAGGAGCCGGACCACGTCGTAGATATCGAGATCGCGAACGTCCAGCGAAAGGGTCTCGGCCGCGCGGAGCGACCCCGCGGTCGACGATCCGGCGACGGTCGCGAAGCAGAATGCGGCGACGAGCGCCGTCGTGCTGCAGGCGCGCATCAATGCGTAAGCGGCGCGTACGGATAGGGGTAGGGGAACGCCGTCGGATCGACCGCGTCGGGCGTCGGATTGACGCCGACCGGAAGCCCGCGCGTGTTTACCGTCGGCAGGGGACCGGGTGTCGGCGCGCTCGGAGGCGGGCTCAAAACGAGCGGCGTCGCGGCGCGGGCCGCCGGCGGCGCGACGGTGCGTCTGAGCACGAGCGAACGGAGCCGGGCGATGGCTTCGAGCGTTGCGTCGACCGGCGCAGCGGTCCGCACCGGCGGCGCGGGCGGCGCGACGTAGGCGCCGGGGAGTTCGAGCCGCGTGCCGTCCGACAGCGTCACGCCGCGGAGATCGATCGCGGCGACCCGCCGGTTTGCGAATTCGTCGCCCGCCCGCACGATCTGGAGATCGTCGCCGTGCGCGAGGTAGGCCACCGGGTGACTCCCGACGATCGTCGCTCGAACCACGAGCGAGCCGGCCGGATCCGCCTCCGCAACGCTTCCGGACCCGCGGCCCGGCGCCGCCGCGGCGGCGTAGGCGGCGGCAGGATCGATGTCCGGTACGTCCGGTGCGCCGTTCGGAACCGCATCGCCCGCGTTCCGGGCGGGGCTCGTCGTCGGACTGCCGCTGAAGGGGTCGCGGCGCACGAGCGCGGCGATCGGCGGCGATGTCCACCGCTCGTGGCCGGCGACCGCAAACGGCGGCGCCGGAGCGAGCCCGCGCGCGTCGAGCGGGTCGCCCGGATCGTCGAGCGACGCGATGTAACACGCGGCGGAGAACGCAATCAGCAGCGTTCGCAGACGGCCCGTCCCGCGAACCGTCACGGCGTACCGCCGAGTGCGCCCGAGCCCGCGCGCCCGAGCGCCGGGAGCGGTTCGAACAACGTGACCGGAACGCTCGCGACGAGCGTCGTGCCGGTACGTCTGAAGCTCGGCCCCCCGACCCGCGCGATCGCGGTTCCGAGCGAGAGTTCGACGATCGTCGCGAGCAGGTCGCGGTATGCCCCACGCAGTTCGACGGTCAGATCGACGCGCGTAAAGAGCGCGTCGTCGCCGTTCGCTGCGGGACCCGCCGGTTCGCGGCTCGCACTCGTCGAGACGACGCCGACGCCGTGCCGCCGGGTCGCCGCCCCGAGATCCCGCAAGAACACGGCTTCGGGGTTGCCGCGCAGCTCGTCCGCGTACCGCGCACGCAGCAGGTCGCGCTCGGCGCGCAGGCGGCCGATCTCGGCAAACACGACGTCGTCGGAACCGAGCTCGGCCCGCGCCGCGTCGAGGCGTCCGGTCAGCGCGTCGGTTTCGGGCTGGGCCGCGACGTACGCGAGGTAACCCGCGAGGATGGCACCCGCCGCCGTCGCGATTCGGATCAAGCGCAACACGTCGATGCCCGCGCCCGCGGTCATGGTTCCGCTCCAACGGTCGCGCCCACTCGCGCCGAAAAGTGAATGGCGTGCGCTTCGCCGGAGCGGGCGTCGAGCGAGACGAGTTCCGCGCGTGCGGCCGGCAGGGACGATGCGAGCGCGAGCATCGTCTCGCCGACCGCGTCGACCGAGTGCGCGCCGCCGGCGATGGTATAGCCGTCGGGACCGCGTTCGAGTTCGTCGAGCCACACCGCGCGCGGGACGGAATTTCCGATGCGGGCCACCACGACGGCGGCGTCGGTTCCGCTTCGCCGGAACGCCGACGTCTCGCGCGCGAACGCTTGATAGCGAGCCACGTCGAGCGCGAGATCCTTGGCCTCGAGCCGTTGCGGCGCGCGTTCGGCGATCGCCGCGTCGGCGTCCGCGACCAACGCCGTGAGCCGAGCGATGCGGGCTCGAACGATTCCGAAACCGACGCCCGCAACCAGGAGCACGAGCGCCGCGCCGGCCAGCGTCGCTCGGACGTATTCCGCATCGACCACGAAGCCGAAGAAACGGACGTCGTCCTTCGGTCGCGGAAGCAGATTCGCGCGAATCATAGGGACCGCATTCCGCGGACGGCGATCGACCAGGTAGCGAGACCGTAGGCCAGCGCCCACGGCGGCGCCTCGGCGTCACCGAGGACGACGGGCGTCAGCGCGTACCCGTCGTCGCGCAGCAGCGCTTCGATCGACTCGTAACGGAAACGCGAACCCAGGAACGCGAGGCGCTGCACGTCGGCGATACCGTCGCGCCGCGCTTCGACGAACGCGGAGCGCAAGCCGGCGGCGAGCCGTTCGTCGATGAGCCGCGGCGGAAACACGTGCGTGACGCCGACGGGATGACCGAAAATCTCCAGGCTCGCGCGATCGTTCGAGCAATCCAGGAGCGCGTCGGCGGCCGGCACCGTGCGTCGCCACGCGCAGGCCGGCGTATCGACGGCGACGGGCTTGAGTCCGCCCGCCCGGGCGATCGTGACGATCCGTTCGATCGTGCTGTTGCGTGCGACCGAGAGCATCATCTCGTCTGCGCGATCCGGAATCGGGTCGAGCGCGACGAGCCGCTCCGACGGCGGCCAATCGACCACGGCGTCGGCCTCGAGAGCCGCCGCGCGTTCGGCCTCGCGCCGGCCCATGCCGCGGGGCAGGCGAAACGTCCGCGACACGACGTCGCCTGCCGGAGCCGCAAGGATGCAGCGCCGCTCTCGAGTCGAGAAGCCTGCGACGATGGTGCGCAGCGTGTCGGCGATGGCGAGATCCAGGCTGTCGAAGCGCGGCGACATCGCGACGTCGAGCGTCCGCGTCTCGCACACGGCGAATCCGTTCGGCGTCGCGGCCGCGGCCACGACCGAGACGTTGTCCGGGCCGAGATCCACGCCGAGCGGGACGCTCTTCGCGCGGGCGTGTGATCGTGTCATAGGCCGAGAACGCCGTGCACGATCGGATCGCCCGCGACCAGCGCGAACACGCTGCCCGCCGCCAAGTGCGGACCGAATCGAACCTCGCTTCCGCGCCGCAGGCGTCCCGCGATCGCGGCGGTCGCGACGCCGCACGCGCACGCGCCGAAGACGGCGACGAGCGCTTCGTACGGACCGAACGCCGCTCCGATCGCGTACATCGCTTTCACGTCGCCGAGGCCCATCAGACGTCCGCGTGAGAGTGCGACGAGGCTTCCGAATCCGCCCACGAGCAGCAGGACGCCGAGTGCGGCATCGTGCGCGCCGCCGCCGAGCGTTGCGAGCGTCGCCGTGACGAGCGCCGTCGGAAGCGTCACCGCGTCGAAGAGATAGCCGCTGCGCGCGTCGGCAAACGCCGCAACGACGAGCGCGCCGCACGCGGCGGCGCAGGCCAATCGTGTGGGCGCGGGCCGGCTCAGAGCCGTTGCGCATACGAGCGTCGCGCAAACGCACGCGACGACGAGCGCGCTTCGCGTCGCGGGCGAGCCTGCGGCCGCTTCCGCTCGGGCGGTCAGTGTGAGTGCGAGCACGATCCACGCCAGCAGAGCCGCGTCCGTCGCAAACGACACGTTCATTCGCCGTACAAGCCGTCTTGCGGGTCGTACGAAAGTTTCGTGCATTGCGAACAGAGCTGCTGCGAGCCGCCGCCGCCGCCTTTGAGCGGGACGCCCGTGAGCGTCGTCGGATCGTACGCGCCGGGATCCGCGATCGAGTACGTCGGCGGCGTGCCGTTGACGGCCGCCGTAAACGTGTAAACGTACTCCTGGCGTCCGAGCGCGTTCGTCGGCGTCGTCGTGAGATACGGATTGTTTGCGCCGCCGAAGATCGCGGGCGTCACGTTTCCGCTCGGCGGATAGGTCTGATGGTCGGTGTAATACAGTTCGAGAGCGGTTGCGATCTCCTTGAGATTCGCCTCGCTCTGCGAGACCGCCGCCTGCGCGCGGGCGTGCACGTAATTCGGAATGATGATCGCCGCGAGCAACGCGATGATCGCGACCACGACCATCAATTCGACGAGCGTGAACCCGCGTTGCTCGTTCTTCGACGGCGCTGCGTTCCCTAAGGCATCCATGCGTGCTCCCTCGCGGATCGGACGTTACCGCATCAATGGATCGACGAACTAAGCGTCGATAGCGGAATGTAAACGACGTAAACGATCGCGCCGACCACCACCCCGAGCCCGAGCGTGACGGTCGTCTGAATGACGGTTGGGATCGCGGCCAAGAGCGACTCCACGTCTTCCTCGTAGTACTCCGCGACTTTGAGTAGCATTGCCGGGACGTTGCCGGCCGAGCCGCCCACGCGAATGAATCCGAGCAAGAGCGCCGGAAATGCGCCGCTCTCGCCGAGCGCCTCCTCGAGCGACGCGGCCTTGCCGCCCGCGATCCGTTCCCGCGCGCGCTCGAGTGCGCGCGAGAAGATCGGGCTTTCGGCAACGGGAACGGCGACCTCGAGCGCGCGCACTTGGTTGACGCCGGACTGCAGCAACGTCGCGATCACCCGGCAGAGCCGGGCCACGATCGTCTTGCGGATCGCTTCGCCCGCGAGCGGAACGCGCAGACGCACGGTATCGAACGCGAGGGCGCCCTCGACGGTCCGCAATGCGCGCGACGCTGCCGTCGCGCCGAGGATCGCCGTCGCGCCGGCTCCGGCCACGACTGCGGGATTGCTCGCCACGGCAGCCGCCGCCACGAGGAACGTGAGCAGCGGCGACGGCGGCACGCCGAAACTCGCGAAGAGCTTTGCGAATTGCGGGATGACGACGGCGACGAGATAGGCCGAGACGAGCGCCGCCGAGACGAGGACGATCGCCGGGTAAAAGAGGGCTGCCGTCAGCCGCTTGCGCATGCGCTCGTCGCGTTCGAGGAAGGCCGCGAGACGATCGAAGACCTCCTCCCGATTGCCGGCTTCCTCCCCGGCGGCCACCATGGCGACTTCGAGATCGG
>Ga0116227_10014961_pt1 | contig 11629 bp, 4 predicted proteins | sample S1TSphgellanicum_FD_89693 | JGI IMG/M metagenome (GOLD analysis project Ga0116227, IMG submission 89693) | Host-associated microbial communities from peat moss isolated from Minnesota, USA - S1T2_Fb - Sphagnum magellanicum MG | ecosystem: Host-associated > Plants > Peat moss > Unclassified... | reverse complement strand
GTGGATGAACTTCATCCACCATTCAAAAATAGTTAACAACAATTTTCAACTATGGTGGTATGTAGTTTGTAATTGAAATGGTAAGTAGTGGTTATTATTGTGTTGCCCAATACGTGGATGAAATTCATCCACCATTCAAAAATAGTTAACAACAATTTTGAACTATGGTGGTATGAAGTTTGCAATTGAAATGGTAAGTAGTGGTTATTATTGTGTTGTTGACATGTGGCTAACACTTTCAACTAGAATGTCATTTTTGACTTGTAGTTTTTTATTTTTTTGGTTTGTAGTTGACAAAAAAATTCCTAGGTGTAAAAAATATTTTACAACTATACTCATTTTTCACAATTATGTTTTTTAATTGAAATGTAGTTGAAAACATAGTTGCAAAAATGGGGCTTTTTGTCAAGGATGTTAATGCCATGGAGTTCATTCATTTGAATGTTCATCCATGTACCTAACTTTCAATTTAGTTTTAGTTCATTCTTAATTAATTTCTAATTTTTAATTCATTTCCACTTGGGTGTAGTCACAATCAAATGAACCAAAAACCAAGTCAGACAATCGCCAAAACTCTTTAAAAAATATAACTTTGTTAAATATATTTTTGTGGTGCCACTTTAATGTCATGTTAATCATGGGAAGTTGTGCTAAATGATAAATATGAATGTTGAGAAATCAAAAATAAAAATTCAAAAAAAGTTATTTTGGGTTTTGGTTTTAATAAAGGACCTTTGAACTTGAACAACAATTGCATCAAAAGCAATTAGTTTTGTAAATTACTAAGTTCAAGACTCTCATTATAAAGGAATTTTCATGAGAATAAAATTGAGATGATGTTAATTGATTACCCACATTCAAAAAACATTCACAATTTGAAGTTGCGGAATTTGAGATTTTAAAATTTTAAAATCTATTGAATAAAATTTTTAAATTTCAAGAATCCTTTACCACATGTAAATGGGGTGTAATGTACATGGCATTTAAAGCAAAGTTGTAGTGTATGAAATAAGAAAATAAAACATAAAATAATTAACATATTTTCACACAATTTGAAATTAAGATAAATTTTCAAAATGAAATTTAATTTTTTAAAAATCTATACATTAAAAAAAAATTATTAGTTCTTTATCAAAAGTTAATACAAAAAATGTGATGTATTGAAAAAACTATATGTATTTTTAGTAATATATTACAAAAGATTTCATCCCAAAAATCCTTTCTATGATAAAATGAAAATGACCAGTAATAAAACTACAATCCTTGAATCTTTTGTCATTGTTGGTTCATTTGATTGTGATCGCACCCACTTAACTCATAGTTCACTTCCAATTGACTATTAGTTCACTCTAGTTAAATATTAGTTAAGTTTTTAATTAAGTTCGAATTAACTTTCAATTAACTCATAATCGACTTTGAGTTAAGTCCCAATTGATTTTTAGTGAGGAAGATTCTCAAGAAGCTTTTTTATTTGATACACATATAAAAGCCTCCTTGAATTAAGTCCCCTCATTTCCTTTAGTATGTTTAATATTAATCTTAAGCACGATCTTACACCATAGCCTTGTCATGTTCATGTTTGCATATATTAACATAATAAAGATCCAATTTCATGTTCGTTTTACACATCTCATGTTCTTATTTTTAGTTCTTGTGTTTTTGTTTTTGAATCGCATAATCTTGTCTTGTTCCTTATTTGAAAGTTAAACTTACAAACCTTTCCTTTAACCCATGTTCTTGTGGATCTTCGTGTCTCTAGTGTGAAAGAGAATGTTGAAAAAAAACTCAACTATATGGTTGGAAAAGGAAGCATGTTATATACAACATATTACAAATCACCAAACCATTTTGAAAGTAGAGACAATAAAAGGATCAAACTCGGAATAAATGGCCACTTGAAACGTCATGAAGGCAATTTTGTATGACAAATTGGTGGATCACTAAATAGTGGAGGTTGAAAAAAGCCCAAGAAAAAAAGGAGAAATGTTGTTATGGACAAATGTCAATAGATTAAAACAAGTGCAAATGTTGGAAAAACATAGTGAAAATTTAGATGAAGACGACTATATGTAAATCATCATAATTTATGATTAAAAACCTATCTTTGAACTAAAGGCGTTCACATTTGTCATGGAAATGAATTTCATCAATTTCAAGTTATGGTGAACCCTCTTTAATCATCAAAAGGGGAGAAATTAACCATTGTGGGAGCTTCTTGTTTGATACATTCCAAACTATGATTAATTATAATATGTCACCATTTTCCACAAAGACTTAACATTGTGCAGCCTTTTTGAGCCAACAATTTTGTACATCATCAAATGATCTTGTGGGGGGGGGGTTGGGAGGGGGGTTAGGTTTAAAACACTAACATGAATCTAAAATTAAATTTGGAGAAGGTTTATACATACATGTCAAAAGAGTTTAGATTTGGCAAAACCTAGGCACTTTTAATAATTGAAAATTATCAAAAGGAATGTTCAAGAAAATTCAACAATATGGTTGGAAAAGCAAACAACCTACAAATGACAATTTTCAAATCTCTATGCCACTCCAAAGGTAAAGAAGATGGAAGTTCAAATTGGGAAGAAACAACCATTCAAAATCTAAAGTCTACCCAAGGTGAAACCATATTTGAACTATAGGCACCAAATGTTCCTAACACATTATCAAAGAGAAATCAATTCTTGCTAATACACATTATAATCTAGTATAAATCTCTATTAAAGTTGACAATTTTACTCCCTTAAAATCATATCACCAATTTTAAGGCAATTTGTTTCACATATACCAAACACCATGCAAACTATCAAGCAAACTTGCATGTTTATAAAAATAATTATACTCCACCACATGTCATTGTTTCTAGGCCTCCAAACAGTGCCTTGTAAAATATTTTGTTGAAGAACTCATATTCTTTATTATGAATTTGTCAACTCCAAGTAGGGCAAGCATTTGCCAATCGGTACTAAAGCCAATATTTTTTTCTCCTGTTCATTAGGGCCATAAAAAAACTTTTCGAATTTTTACATGGTTAAAATTTGAAAGTATTTATAAACAAATTTCTAAAACAAGCTTCCATAACTTAAAAGAAAAATATTAGGTGCAAGAAAAACTATTTAGAAGCTCTGATATGGGTCTAATCTCGTAAGGATGCAACATGTAGTATGAAAGTTTATTATAAATGTGATAAACATAAGGTCACAAACCTGAAAAGGTCCATTGCATAAGTAGTGATAAATAACACTTTTGCCAATCTATTGGCATGTCTTCATGCTATCATATTGCATGTCTTTTCAAATCCTTCCTGGTTGTAGGAGTAGTTCTAGGTGTTCCTTTATGTACCCATGTCCCACCTTGCTTGTACTTTATGAAATTTTGTGAATTTCCATTGCACAATGTAAACATATCATGTACAAATGTTGTTTAATCAACTTGAAATTTCTACATTAACATTTTGGGATGGAGTATAAACAAATTCTAACACTAGCATTTTGTCATGCCAATTATGTAACTCTAAACCCTAAACCCTAAACTCTAGTCCATTATGTATACTTAAATTAATGAGAACTCATGTATGAAGTTAATACACAAGACAATATATCACAACAAAGTTGTTGCATTTACAAGGCAATTTGTGAGAGATTCTTTCATATTTACTTATTAACATCATCAAATGATTAGGGAGAAAATATGAAACATTTGGAAGCCAAGATGAGAAGTCCATGCACATTTGACAAGTGATGCAACTCCTTGATTGCAACTTGTGTTAATGTATGGATATTCAACTTGGTCCTGCCCCACCAACCATACAATTGTTAACCACATTCATGTTCATATTGTAGACCTTAACTTCAACCATTGTGCACTTGAATGGATTTGCTTCATGCCATGGAAAGTACCATTACACTCCTAGGATTCCATAGTGATTTGCAATTGTGAAATCCTAGGAGTTTAATATAAGTGAAATGAAAAGGTGCAAACCTACAAAAAGATGTGACCAAACATCAAAATGAGCTAAATAATAGAGCTTGAGTTTCAACATAATAGATTCCAAACGAGGATTGTTTGCACCTTGAACTTTTAATATTGTTCTAGCTACTAACTATCTTGCACAATTCAACCAAATAAAATCTCCATTGCTACACCAAGATCATATCCATAACTATCAAAATTTTCAACATTGTAAACCCATAAGTAAAAGAAATTTGCATATTTTCGACTATAATTTACAACAAATTTTTAATTACAAATAACATTTGCAACTAAAATGACTTGTAGTTGCATTGGACAAGTTGCATAAGACATTAGTTGCAAATGATAATGTCATGATGAGGTCATCACATTAAACAATGGATGAAATATGTATTTGAATTAACTATATTTTTCATTTGTTGACCATATAACTCATGCAACTAGTGACCAATTTATAATGATCAATGTCATGTTGCCACATGGCATATTCAAAGAATATTACATAAATCAATTTTATTACCAAATTTTTTATCTCAACCATTTATTTTTTAAGGTTTTTAATTCATACACATGAATAAATAGTTTTGTGCCACGTTATGACATTTATGATTTTTGAAACATTTAAAAAAAAAATAGGTTGGTAGGTAAATAAATCTATGATAGGTAGGTAAGTAGGTAGGCAGATAAATCCCATTTTGGATTTAACCAAATTAGGGTTAAGCTTTATCAATAAAGCTCATCCCATTTGACAAATCTTGTGTATTTTAAATACAATGCATCTACTTATATAGTTGACACATTTGAAAGGGAAGCCAAACAAATATGGGATACAAAATCTAGTTGCAACTTAGTTGCAAATAGTTTGCAATTAGGTTGTAACTAGATTTTTTATCCCATACAATTTGGTTTCCTTTTCAATTGTGTCAATTCCATAAGTAAATAATGCACTCATGGACTAATTAGTTAATTCACTAACTTCCTATCTACCTACAACCTATTTACTTAAATTACATACTCCCCTATTACCTACCTACTTATTTATTTATTACCTATTTACCTAATAATAATAATAAGTAGTAGTAATGGCATGAAATGTTAATTAAAATTTTCTATTAACTAATTAATTACTCAATTATAAACATCCATCAATAATTAATATTAATAAGTTAATTAATATGAATGATCAAATATTAATTAAAAAAACTTAAATAATAATAAAATATAAAAATGAGATATTAATTGATTAATTAATTCTAAATTATATATATAAAATATTTAATATTTAATATCAATTGATTAATAACTAGTAATAGTTTATTAATTATAATTATTTGAATATTAAATTTCAACTAATAATATTTTAATTTATATCAAATTTATAATTAGTAAACGTTAATAAGTTATATTTTTAATACTATTTAATTCTGAATTAGTCAATAAACTAGTTAATTTGTTAATATCTAATTAATGAAAACATCAATAATTGTAATATATTTAATATGTAATATGAATTTTCAATAACTTATTTTATTTTATTAAGTTAGTATTTAATCTTAATGATTAAATATTTAATTAATAATTATAGTTATTAATTAAAAGTAATTGAATACTTAATTATAAAATTTTATTGATTATTTAATCAATATTTAATTAATGACTAAATATGTAATAAATAACAAGAATTTAGTGATGATTAAATATTAAGTATCAACGAAATAATAATTAAATCTGGTCTATTAACTTATATTTAATTTTAATGATGGAATAAATAATAAATAATATTAATTAATTTAATATTCAATTTCAACTAGTTATTTTTTAAATTAATATAAATTGAATAATTTATTAATATTGCTGAATTTGACTAATATTTAATTTTGAATGTTAAATATTAAGTATTAATTACTAAATTATTAACTATTAATAATTAGTAACTATTAATCAAATAATTATTCAATACTAATTAATTGCATCAGAATTATTGATAAGAAAAAAAACTTAAATCATCTTTCTACACCTTCAATATACCTGTAATGTACTTTTCACAAAACAATTACATTAAACCTTACAAATATGTTGATAATATTCATAATAAATACTTATTATAGTATATAAGTAGGTTTTTTAATTGTACAACCCAAATATGTATGATTATCATGCCCATAATACACATTGTAGATGTATTTGTAACTAATTTTTTTTTTACACGTGCAACTAATGGGCAATGGGGCTTATTCATTCATGGATGAATATAATCCTATAAGCATTCACATAAGAGGATGAAAAGGATAATAGTTGCACATTAATCACAATATAATCACAAATCCTCCCCAAATTTGGTGAAGTTGGTAAATACTTGCAAGAGTATTTGTAAACAACACACAGTCGCATGTAATTGCAAATAAGATGGTTGCATATCCCCACATTTCTTCTAGTGATCATCTTATGACAAAACATAGGTAGACAACCAATTCACATAATAATATTTGTAACTAATTACAAAAGAAGAACATGTTGTAACCAAAAAAGGAAGGCTCAAAAACACCTTCACAACTACTGTTGAATTCCCTCTGCCAGAATGTGGGTGACTCCTCTTTTCTGGTGTAGACAGACTTACCAATTTCCTAATTAAAGTCCATAGCTTCTACGCCTTTAGCTCTGCCAATTCCCAAAGACAGGCACACATCCAGTGCTTCCCCAGACCCACTACCAGAATTCTACTAGCATCACTTCGACGCGCGTCTCTACAGGCTCAGATCACCTTCTATTCCCTTTGCCTCTTCCACACCTAACCTTCATTAGTTCTCCTCCCCTCAGATCATGGAGCTACCGTCCTCTAGTTGCTACCGCAGCGGAAGACAATCAGCAACTAGCAATCTTCTAAGCTCCCCTACATTCTCCAAAATCTCCCCTTTTTCTCTGTTCCCTCCCCCAAAAATCTATCAGCTACCCAAATCCTCCTGCCTTCTCCTCCATTCCCCCACCTTCCCGTTCTGCCTAGTCCTTCCTTCCCTTTTTCAGCCCATCAATGCACCTCCATACATCCTCATCATTCGCGCCGCCATTGCCCTGTACAACCTCCCTCACACCCCAAACACAGATCTTCCATGCATCTCCATGGAGCTGTCATGGAGAGTTATCTGCCGCCAAAAATTCAGGACAACTAATTATATTCATAGCAAAGCTCAAGCCCTTAATGTGTTCACACTGAGAGAAACCTGTTTTCACGTTACAATGTTACTACCTTTTCGCTTTTCATTTTCTACACATGGTTTCATGTTTCTACACCAAAAACAAGGGAAAAAAAAAGTGGAAAAGTTGCTCATGTGAAAAAAAGATGGGAATGGTAGGGAGGTGTGAGGGAACCTATCAATAATTAAAAGCCACATATATCTATCTTCCCTTTGTGCTTCTTTCACATGGTTTCAAATGGTTTACCAAATTGCCCATTGTGAAAACACTTACAAAGTGTAGTAAAAGATATCAATGTTTTTCACAAATATAGAAAATGTATACATTAGTATTCAAGAGCTTCTCCATTATTACTTCGAGTTGAGTGCGACCTCATTGGGAATTTGTTTCCTTGTAAACCAAGGTTCAAAATTTGATACCAACAATCATACGTTGACCATATAAAATATGTACATTTTGAGTTTATGAAATGTAAAATAATATAAAATGATGATAAAACAAAAAAATTATAAATTTAAGTCAATTACATTGCCACATTCTAATTTTTAATTTTATCACATGTTAGTGAATTCACTTCTCCATACCAACTTGTTATCAATCATAAAAGACATGATGCATTAATTAATTTTTCTAATCTAATGAATTAGTGGTGATTTCTTCCAAATGGCTAATGAAGCTCTTAATGAACTGAACTCACATTCCTACTTGTGTGGGTTTATGGATAAATTATTTCCTTGTACATTCATTGTTGATTTTCTTATATATATATATATATAATCAAAATTGATATGGAAAATTTATGACCTCATAAAATCACAGGTTTCATAACTTGAGAATTTAGGAATTACACTTGGGAGTTGCAAGGATTTTAACCATTTTGATGCAACCTTCACCACCAATCAAAAAATGTATTTATAAGGAAGAAAGGTGGTGGTTTCTTTGAAGTTTGGGTCATGTGAATGTAATGAGTCCAAAACAAGTTGATTCCATTTGCATCAACCACCTACATTGTTTGGCTTGTGAAGGTGACTTTTCCATGAGATTCTTATGATTATCACATCGTCCTAGTCCCATTTTAGATTTCTTTGACATTTTTCTTTTCTAAGTGCAATGAGCTAGGGAGCATGCCCCCGAGTTTTCATTTTCTTCCCCTTTTTTTGAACATTATTATCAATTTAAAGGCATATTCCCAATACCTTAAGATGAATTTAAGGGCGTGACAAGTTCCAATGTTGGGAAATGTTTTTGTTTTTTCCCATAACATAAAGTGGGGAAAGTTGGGAGAGGGGAAGTTTTCACATGCATGAATTTTTTTTTGGTTTGACATAGCGGATCAAATAACTATATTTTGATTTTTTTGAAACCCAACTATATTATTGCATTATTGTTTAAATGATAAATTTGGATACCAATTTCCCTATTTATTTTGTTGATAACACATATACATATGCATAAAGGTTGGCCTTGAAATGTCCAACTTAATAACCATTTGATATATTACCAAGGTAAAATTTTAACCCCCAAAATTTTTTAAATCATTTTTGGTGTAGTTTTCATTATTGCCAATAGCATTGATCAAATTTTGAAAGTTGAAAAATTCAACCAAAAGTAAAATTAAGATTGGAGAAATCTAACCAAACAAAAAGTGACAATTCAAAAAACTTGTTGGGACAAAACATGGAAGGGTACAAATCAATTTTTGGTTTCAATTTGAGTAATGAGTGGGTTAGACATAACAACATAGGGTGTAGGAACTGAAATGATTCATGGAATTGGCATTTGATGACACACTTTTGATCATCATGGAATTTCATTATTAGTGAGATGGTTATAATTTCACATCTGGTTTTTGGAATGCACCTTGTATTATATGCTTGCAATATTTGATTCATCTAAAGTTTCAACTTAATCATATTGGTATATCCAAACAACTTCATATCAATTCCAATTTATGTTACATCTAATGGTACATTTGTTGATTGAGTTGAATGAATTCAATCAATTGTTTCATACAAACATGGTTGACATTTTTACTGTTGGCTCTTCTTTGGAGGCAACCATTTTTATGTTGAGGAATAATCTTTAAAATCCCAATAACTTTGCACATGGTGCCAAGGACCTTGACTTTTTCAAAACTATTTCTTTTGTTAAAGGTTTTTTAAATGGTAGAAAAGAGATTATAATATGATGCATTACATGCACCACACATACATATCTAATTAGTTTGACTCATTGGAGAAGATGAAACCAATGATTGGAAAATATATGAAGTTAGTTGTAAATAGTTTTAACAAATGATTTTTTGGCTTGCCAATTTTCAATGCTTCAAAGTTGTTCAATCCTAAGCATGATCTTAACAATGATGATGAACAACATTAGATGACAACTTAGTGGTTAGACATGTTATTAATGAAGTTCACAATTTTGTAGGTTAATAATGTTTTATGTATGGCCGAATTGCTTGAATTCTTGGAGACTTTGAAGTGTGAATTTGAAAACAAAGGCATATTTGAGTCACAATGTTTTTGATTATGTGAGGATAACGATCATTGGCATACCAATTAATGATTTTGATGAACTTGTGGTAGAAAGTACTTGTTATTTTGGCAAGCATAAGTATGTGTGAACAAGGATTTGCCAAACAAAATGTGATAAAAAGTCATATTCAAATCATGTTTGAACTTGAACACATTGGATGTTTCTAAGTATGTGTCATTGTGGGGCATTGAAGTTGACAATATGGATTAGAGGACAATTCATATCATTTGCCATACCAACAAAGCTTGTTGAATTGTATGATTGAATTAAAGGTGAACATTGTGTTTTTGGAATATGATTATAAAGTTATTCTTTGCAATTTTAAAACATTTATTTTATGAGAATTGAATGTAAAAAATTGTGATTTTGCACATGTTGTGCTTCATCACATGAATGCAAATTGTCAATATTTCTTCACTTATGGAACTAATTGAAATCCTTTCTTTTTAAGATGATGTGTTAACATTGAATTATTAGTGATGGATCTAGACTTGTTTGTAGTAGGGCTTGATTTGCTTTTTGAGGCTCAATACCATTGAATGCTTTTGCTGAAATGATGTTTGAATTTAGTTCTTGAATTTGTCCTTGCAAATCATAGTTTGTTCATTTCATTTATGGATGACATAAGTTCATTTCCATGTGATTTTATTTTATTTTTTAAATGTGGCCTAACATGTAAAAAAAGATTTTTTGAGGTTGCATGTGGAGTGTTTATTCATTGTGTAAGGTAATTTTTTTATTGTTGGCACATGTGAAAGATATGGCCCCCTACCAAATTCCTACATGGGAACCCATCCTAGTTTGTGTGTGTGTTTTTGTTTTTTTTCTTGAGTGAACTTTCCCATGGTGGAGATAAAAGAAAAAAGCCCACTTGTATGAAATCTTTTCTTGGAATTGTTTTTGCAAATGTTGTCATATTTTGGAAAAAAAATTCACATGTTGCCATGTTTAGACAATGAACTCCCATTGATTGCCAAAACTAAGGAGGTTTCTAAAAAAGATTTATTTTATCGTCAGACCTCTAACCAAACTTGGTTTATTCCTTTGTCGATGATGGTCAGTCCACCTTTATTGAAAAGAAAAAAGAAACATTGATCCCAATACTTTCCTAATTACTAACTCGGGCTTCATGTTGCTACACACTACCAATGATGATGATGAAATGAAAAAAAAGAAGAAAGGTTTACATTTGAAAACTTTGTTATTTTCAAATATATATAAAATTCAAATTGTATAAAAAATCACCCAATTATCATCCAAGGGGAGATTTAATCAGCCACCCCTGTTTTTAATTCATTAAAATTTTGGAAGCAATTAGGATGAATAAACATTAAATCAGCTAAACAAGTGGGGATTGAATCTTTGAATTATATTTAAAAGAGAAGTTTTTATTGGAAACTAGTTTAATTTCAAAGAAAAAAAAATGTTAATCTTTTGAAATGATCTCAACATATTCAAATGAAATAACACATATTTACATTATTATGAAATTACATGTAAACATGTGTATGAAATTTGAAAAATAAAAATTCATTTTTTCTTGAAAGGACATAAAGATTCCAAAAACCATTGAAAAAAAAAAAGAAATTTGTTTCTCTTTCATTATTTTAAGATCCATAAGGACATTTTGAAACATTACAACTTCTAAAATGTTTATTTATTAAAAATTCCGATTTGGAATTGACCTCTAATAAATTTGTAGTTTGGAATTGTTTTTTTGTACAACCTATGACTATAGCCCATATCACCTAAACTAGTTTTGATGAAATCATTGTCACTGTAATTAATTTTGCACAACATGTGACTGATAACATGCATAAAAAACTGGTATTGTCCATGAGAGGTGCTAATTTTCTTTAAATTAATTAATTAAAACATACTAGTGTGAACCTGGTGCATAATGCACCCGTCAAGCTTCCCCCCG
>Ga0116227_10014960_pt1 | contig 11630 bp, 8 predicted proteins | sample S1TSphgellanicum_FD_89693 | JGI IMG/M metagenome (GOLD analysis project Ga0116227, IMG submission 89693) | Host-associated microbial communities from peat moss isolated from Minnesota, USA - S1T2_Fb - Sphagnum magellanicum MG | ecosystem: Host-associated > Plants > Peat moss > Unclassified... | reverse complement strand
TTGCCGCGGTGGCGCACGATGCCGCTGTCGCCCAGCAGGCGTTCGATGTCGCGCTCGCCGAAGGCGGCCACCTGCTCGGCCTCGAAATTCGCGAAGCCCTGGCGGAACGCCTCGCGCTTGTTCAGGATGGTGAGCCAGCTCAGGCCAGCCTGGAAACCCTCCAGGCAGAGCTTCTCGAACAGCCGCCGGTCGTCGGCCACGGGGAAGCCCCATTCATGGTCGTGGTAGTGCTGGTAGCCGGGGCTGGCGCTGCACCAGGCGCAGCGTGCGCGGCGCGTGCCATCAACGAACAAGCCGGGAGCTGCCAGGGGATCGGTGGACATGCCGGGATTCTAGAAGACCGCCGCAGCAGGGTGCCGTCAAACACCGATCTCGAACTGCGCCTCGCCCATGTAGCGGTTCGGCCCGAAGGCGGCCGCCACGGCGGCGGACTCGGCGGCCTGCCATTGCTCCAGCACTTCGCGTTCTGCCGGGGTCAGGGCCTCGGGTGCGGGGGCATCGCCGTAGGCGGCCACGATCTTCAGGTAGGCGGCGTGCACGGGCAGGACCAGGCTGGCATCGCCCAGCGTGGTGTCCAGCGCCTGGCGAAAACGCCGCTCGGCGTCGCGGCGCTGCTCATCCGTCGCGTCTTCAAACGCATAGAGGGTCAGGGTGTAGGACATGCGCCGGTTATAGCTCGGATGGCGGCAGCGCACACAATAGCCCCATGCAGGCCCTTGCGCGTACCTTCTCCTGGCAGGAACTGCGCCACCATCCGTGGCGCAGCGCCGCGGCCGTGCTGGCGGTGATGCTGGGCGTGGCGCTGGCGTTCTCGGTGCAGCTGATCAATGCCTCGGCGCTCAGCGAGTTCGCCAGCGCGGTGCGCTCGGTCAACGGCCAGCCCGACCTGGAGCTGCGCGCGGCCCAGGGCGGCTTCGACGAGGCGCTGTTCGCGCAGGTCGCCGCCAATCCCCAGGTGCAGGCCGCCAGCCCGGTGCTGGAGATCGCCACCTCGGCCCAGGCCTCGCCCGGCGCGCCGCGCCTGCCGCTGCGCGTGCTGGGCGTGGACGCGCTGGTGGTGGCCTCCGTGGCGCCGGCGCTGATGCCGCGGCCGGACGAGGCCGCGGGGCGCGACGCGCTGTTCGCGCCAGGCGTGGTGTTCCTGAATGCGGCGGCGCGCCAGGCCCTGCCGGGCAACACCCTGCTGCTGCAAAGCGGCCTGGCGCTGCAGCCGGCGCGGGTGGGTGGCGGCGTGGCCGCGGCCGGCACGGCCCTGGCCGTGATGGACATCGGCGCCGCGCAGGAGCTGTTCGGACGCGCCGGCCAGCTCTCGCGCATCGACCTGCGGCTGCATCCCGGCACCGATCGCGCCGCCTTCCTGCGGACCCTGGCCCTGCCGGGCGGCGTGGTGGCCGCCGAACCCGGCGACGACGCGCAGCGCGTGAACGACCTGTCGCGCGCCTACCGCGTGAACCTCACGGTGCTCGCGCTGGTGGCGCTGTTCACCGGCGCCTTCCTGGTGTTCTCGGTGCTCTCGCTGAGCGTGGCGCGGCGCGCGGCGCAGTTCGCGCTGCTGGGCGTGCTCGGGCTCACCGCGCGCCAGCGCCTGCGGCTGGTGCTGGCCGAGTCGCTGGTGCTGGGACTGGCCGGCAGCGTGGCCGGCATCGCGCTGGGTACCGGCCTGGCGGCGCTGGCGCTGCGGCTGCTGGGCGGCGACCTGGGCGGCGGCTACTTCGCCGGCGTGGCACCCGGCCTGCAGTGGAGCGGCGCGGCCGCGCTGATCTATGGCGGCCTGGGCGTGCTGGCGGCGCTGGTGGGCGGCTGGTGGCCGGCGCGCGCGGCGGCGCGGCTGCCGCTGGCGCAGACGCTCAAGGGCCTGGGCGGCCAAGCCACTGGCGGGTGGCGCGCGCGCGGGCTCAGCCTCGCGCTGGTGGCCGCGGGTGGCGCGCTGGCGTTCATGCCGCCGGTGTTCGGCATTCCGCTGGCGGCCTATGTGTCGGTCGCGCTGCTGCTGGTGGGCGGCATCACCGCGCTGCCGGGCTTGATCGCGCTGCTCTATGACGCGCTGGCGCCGCGGCTGTCGCGCCGGCTGCTGCCGCTGCTCGCGGTGGAGCGCGCGCGCCGCGTGCGCGAGAGCGCGGCCGTGGCCGTCAGCGGCGTGGTGGCCTCGCTCAGCCTGGCGGTGGCGCTCACGGTGATGGTGGCGAGCTTTCGCGACTCGGTGGCGCACTGGCTGGACGTGGTGCTGCCCGCGCAGCTGTATGTGCGCAGCGCCAGCAGCCCGGGCGGCGGCGACAGCGCCTATTTCACGCCGGACTTCGTGCAGGCCGTGGCCCGGCTGCCCGGCGTGCAGCGCACCAGCACCCTGCGCGCCACGCCGCTGCTGCTGGAGGCGGGCAAGCCCGCCGTGGCGCTGATCGCGCGGCCGATCGACGACCCGGCCCGGGACCTGGCACTGGTCGGCCCGGCGCTGCCGGCGCCGCCCGGGCAGATCGCGGTCTACGTGAGCGAGGCCGTGGTCGACCTGTACGGCGCGCGGGCGGGCGCGCCTTTCCCCCTGCTTTCAAAGACTTTCAGGCCTGAAGCCCAGGCGGGACAGGCGCCTCCAGCTACTTTTTTTGTAGCAGGTGTGTGGCGTGACTATGCCCGCCAGTCCGGCGCCATCACCCTGGACCGGCGCGACTACGAGCGGCTCACGGGGGATGCCCGCGTGAGCGACATCGCGCTATGGCTGGCCCCCGGGGCGCAGGCCGCGCAGGTGCAGGACGCCGTGCGCGCCCTGCCCGCGGCCGGATCGGCCGGGCTGATCGAGTTCGCGTCGGCGGACGAGATCCGCGCCACCTCGCTGCGCATCTTCGACCGCAGCTTCGCCGTCACCTACTGGCTGCAGGCGGTGGCCATCGCGATCGGCCTGTTCGGTGTGGCGGCCAGCTTCAGCGCGCAGGTGCTGGCGCGGCGCAAGGAGTTCGGCTTGCTCGCCCACCTGGGCCTGACGCGGCGGCAGATCCTGGCCGTGGTGGCCGGCGAAGGCGCGGCCTGGACAGCCATCGGCTCGGTCGCCGGCCTGGCGCTGGGCCTGGCCGTGTCGGTGGTGCTGGTGCACGTGGTCAACCCGCAGAGCTTCCACTGGACCATGGACCTGGCCCTGCCCTGGCTGCGGCTGCTGGCGCTGTGCGCGGCCGTGATGGCCGCCGGCACGGCCACCGCCTGGCTGGCCGGGCGCGCCGCCGCCGGCCGCGACGCGGTGCTGGCGGTCAAGGAGGACTGGTAGCCCGCGCACGGGCGCCTGCCACAATCGCGCCATGAGCAGCGCCGCCCCGTCATCGTCCTCGCCCCCCGCCCCCGCCTCCTGGCTGGCCCATGCCATCGCCCGCATCGAGGCCGACTACCAGCGCAGCGCCGACACCCACCTGATCGCGCTGCCGCTGCCCAGCTTTTCCGCGCACGGCATCGACCTGTACCTCAAGGACGAGTCAACCCACCCCACGGGCAGCCTCAAGCACCGGCTGGCGCGCTCGCTGTTCCTGTATGCGCTGTGCAACGGCTGGCTGCACGAGGGCTCGACCGTGGTGGAAGCCTCCAGCGGCTCCACGGCCGTGAGCGAGGCCTACTTCGCGCGCATGCTGGGCCTGCCCTTCATCGCCGTGATGCCGCGCAGCACCTCGCCCGAGAAGGTGGCGCAGATCGAATTCCACGGCGGGCGCTGCCACTGGGTGGACGGCGCGGCCCAGGTCTACGGCGAGGCCCGGCTGCTGGCGGTGCGCACCGGCGGCCACTACATGGACCAGTTCACCTACGCCGAGCGCGCCACCGACTGGCGCGGCAACAACAACATCGCCGAGAGCATGTTCAGCCAGATGGCGCACGAGCGGCACCCGGTGCCGGCCTGGATCGTGGTGGGCGCGGGCACCGGCGGCACCAGCGCCACCATCGGCCGCTACACACGCTACCGGCGGCATGCCACGCGACTGTGCGTGGCCGACCCGGCGGGCTCGGTGTTCAGCGAATACCACCGCACCGGCGACGCCACGCTCACCGCGCCCGGCTCGCGCATCGAAGGCATCGGCCGCCCGCGCGTGGAGGCCAGCTTCATCCGCACGCTGGTGGACCGCATGGTCGAGGTGCCCGATGCCGACTCGGTGGCCGCCATGCGCGCGCTGTCGGGCCTGCTGGGACGCCGTGTCGGCCCCTCCACCGGCACCAACTTCGTCGGCATGCTGACGCTGGCGCACGAAATGCGCGCCCGGGGGCAGGCCGGCTCCATCCTGTCACTGCTGTGCGATGCGGGCGAGCGCTACCTGCCGACCTACCACGACGCAGCCTGGGTCGAGCGCACCTTCGGCGACTGCGCCGCCGCGCAGCAGCGCATCGCCGCGCTGCTGGACTGAACCACACCAAGCCCACTGCCCATGCGTGCCACCCTGCCGCGACGAAGCCTGCTGGCCGCCGGCCTGGCCAGCGGGCTGGGCGGTGCGCTCCGGCCCGCCGGCGCATCGGCCCTGCCGGTGCGGGCGCTGCAGTTCCCGCGCGACTTCGGCGCCCACCCCGATCTGCGCACCGAGTGGTGGTACATCACCGGCCACGCGGCGGCCGGCGAGCGCGAATTCGGCTTCCAGGTCACCTTCTTCCGCTCGCGGGTGGATGCCACGCAGGGCATGCAGTCGCGCTTCGCGGCCAAGCAGCTGCTGTTCGCCCATGCCGCCGTGACCGACGTGCAGGGCCGCAGGCTCTGGCACGACCAGCGCATCGCGCGCGAGGGCTTCGGCATCGCCGCGGCCAGCGAGGCGGACACCGACATCACGCTGCGCGACTGGTCGCTGCGGCGCCGCGACGGCGTGTACGAGGCCGCCATCACGGCCGGCGACTTCAGCCTGCAGCTGCGGTTCGGCGAGACCCAGCCCCTGCTGCTGCAGGGCCGGCAGGGCCTGTCGCGCAAGGGTCCGCAGCCGCAGCAGGCCAGCTACTACTACAGCCTGCCGCAGCTCGCCGCGCGCGGCGGCATCGTCCTCAAAGGCCAGCGCTTCGCCGTCGAGGGCCGCGCCTGGCTCGACCATGAATGGAGCGAGGAACTGCTGGACGCGCAGGCCGTGGGCTGGGACTGGATCGGCATGAACCTGTTCGACGGCAGCGCGCTCACCGCGTTCCGGCTGCGCACGCGAGACGGCGCCTCGCTGTGGGACGGCGGCTCGTTCCGCGCCACGCGTGGCGACGCCTGCATCTTCAGCCCGGGCGAAACCACGTTCAGTCCGCAGCGCCGCTGGACCAGCCCCGCAAGCCAGGCCAGCTACCCGGTGGAATGGGTGATCCGCACGCCGGCCGACTTCTACACCGTGAAGGCTGTGCTCGACGACCAGGAACTGGACAGCCGCGCCTCCACCGGCGCGATCTACTGGGAAGGCCTGAGCGACCTGTACGACAGCAACGGCCGCAGGGTCGGACGCGGCTACCTGGAGATGACGGGCTACGCGAAGCGCCTGCAGCTGTGAGACATTGCGCGGCGGCTTCGCGGAAGGCGGGCGGCGTGGGTGTGCCGCCAATTCCGTATTCTCAATCGGCCTTGATGTTTTCCTTCTGGATGATGTCCTTGAAGAACCGGCTGTCCTCGCGCACCCGCTGGCCGAAGGCCTGCGAGCCTTCATAGTCGGGGTACATCGCCGACAGCAGCAGGCTCTGCCGCGCGCCAGGGCTGTTCATGGCCTTCTGCGCCTCGGCCGCCATGCGGGCGATCACGGCCGGCGGCGTGCCGCGCGGCGCGAACATGCCGAACCAGCTGCGGGTGTCGATGTCGAAGCCCTGCTCCTTGAGCGTGGGCACGTTCGGGATCTCCGGGTTGCGCTCGGGGTTGGTGGTGGCCAGGCCCTTGAGTTCCCCGGCCTTCACGCGCGGCAGCGTCACCGGGTCGTACATCACGTCGATGCGGCCGCCCAGCAGGTCGGTCATGGACTCGACCGAGCCCTTGTAGGGCACGTGCACGACCTGGATGTCGGCCTGCTTGTGCAGCAGCACGCCGGTCAGGTGCACGATGGTGCCGACGCCGTTCGAGGCGAAGGTGTATTTGCCGGGCGCGGCCTTGGCTGCCGCGACGAATTCCTTGTAGGTGTTGAACGGAAAGTCCTTGCGCGCGGTGACGAGGCCATAGCTGGAGGTCAGCTTGGCCACCGGCTCGAAATCGTCGAGCGAGAAGTTCACCTTGCGCAGCCAGGGAGAGACGGCCACCGTGGCCGTGGGCGCCACGAAGAAGTTGTAGCCGTCGGGCGCCGCGCGGGCCGCAAACTCGGTGCCCAGGGTGGCGCCGGCGCCCGGCTTGTTGTCGACGATGACGGGCTTGCCCAGGGATTTGGAAATCTTGTCGGCAACGAAGCGCGTGATCTGGTCCGACAGCCCGCCCGGCGGGTACGGCGTGATGAAGTGGATCGGCTTGTCGGGCCAGTTGGCCGGGGCCGTGCCCTGCGCGGCAACAGGCCCCGCTGCCAGCATCGCCAGCCCGGAGGCCCCCAGCAGCACGCAGCGCCGCGATAGGCGGTGATCGATGTTCGTCTTCATATCCGTTTGTCTCCTTCATCCAAAAAAAGCAGTTGACACCCCACCCCGGTCCGCGCGCTCGAGCACCCGCACACCGGACAACACACTCACGCCCGTGCTCCTCAGATGACGCCGGTCCGCTGCAGCCGATGGATCTCCTCGCGATCCATTCCGAGCAGGCCGCTGAACACGTCCTCGTTGTCCTCGCCGACGCCATGCGCCGGTGCGATGGGTTCGGCGGGCGTCCCCAGCATCTTCGGCACGATGCCCTGCATGCGCAGCGGACCCAGCTTCGGATGCTCCACGGTTTCGAGATTGCCGCGCGCGGCGTAGTGCGGGTCCTGCAGGATGTCGGCGACCGTCAGCGCGAGCGAGAACGGAATGCCGTGCCGCGTCAGCGCCGACGTGACGGTCTCGACCTCGTGGCTGGCGATCCAGCGCGCCACCCTGTCGTTGAGTTCGTCGATGTGCTCCCAGCGCAGCGTGTGGCTCGCATAGCGCGGATCGTCCGCCATCCCGGGCACGCCCATCGCCTGGCACAGCTTGCGAAACAGCGTGTCGCCGGAAATCGTCATGACCAGAAAGCGGCCGTCCCGGGTCTCGAAGGTATTGCCGGGCGCCGCTGCCTGGTGCACGTTACCCGTTCGCTCGCGCATGCGCCCGAGCTTGTCGTAGGCCAGCACCATGGAGTCCGTGAAGCGGAACACGGACTCATAGAGCGCGAGGTCGATCTGCTGCCCGTTCCCGCCGTTCGTGTCCCGATGGTAGAGCGCCATCATCACGGCGAATGCGCCCATGGTGGCGGTCGAATAGTCCGCCATGCTCGTGCCGATCCGCACGGGAGGACGGTCCGGGTAGCCGGTGATGCCCATGACGCCGCTGAATGCGAGTGCGATGCGGTCATACCCCGCCCGCTGCGAGTACGGACCGGTCTGGCCGAAGCCGGACACGCTCAGCATGACGAGCGCGGGATTCACTTCGGACAGCTGCGCGTAGCCGCAGCCCCACTTCTCGAGCGTGCCCGGGCGGAAGTTCTCGATCACCACGTCGGCCTTGGCCGCCAGCTTCTTCAGCAGCGCCTGGCCTTCAGGCTGCCGCAGGTCGATCGACACGCATTTCTTGTTGCGGCCTTCGAGCTGCCACCAGAGGCACTCGTCTTCGTGGAACGGCCCGAGGCCGCGCAGCGTATCGCCGCCGCCAGGCTGTTCGACCTTGATCACCTCGGCGCCAAAATCCGCCATCAGGGTCGCGGCCACCGGTCCCGCGACCATGGTGCCGAGGTCGAGCACGCGAAGCCGCGACAGCGGCCCGCCGCGTTTCTTCTGCTGGTCCGTCATCGGCATGTCCTTACTCGGGCTTCGCGCCGGACGCCTTACGGCCTTGCCCCAACGCTCGACTTCCGCGCGCAGATGCTTCGCGGCGTCTTCGGGGGTGCCCGCGATGATGTCGAGCCCCTGCTTGGTGAGCTGCTCACGGATCGCGGGCGCCTTGAGCACGTCATTGGCCGCCGTATTGATCTTCTGGATGACCGAAGCAGGCGTGCCCGCCGGCGCGGTCAGCGACAGCCACGATGTCACCTCGTAGCCGGCAATGCCTGCTTCGGCCATGGTCGGCACGTCGGGCAGGTAGCTCGAGCGCCTGGGGCCCGTCTGTGCGAGCGCACGGGCCCTGCCTCCCTGGACCTGCGGCGTCGTGAGAAGGACGGTATCGATGACCACGTCGGTCTGGCCGGCGATCAGGTCGTTGACGGCGGGCGCACTGCCGCGATACGGCACATGGTTGATCTGCACGCCAGTCGCCGCCTTGAACATCTCCATCGCCAGGTGAGGCGACCCCCCATTGCCCGAAGAGCCGTATGACAGCTTGCCCGGGGATTTCTTCGCCATCTCCACCAGGTCGTGCACGGTCTTCGCCGGCGAGCTCGGGTGCACGATCATCACGAGCGGCATCGCCACCACGTCCACGACCGGCGTGAAGTCCTTGAACGTGTTGTAGGGCAGCGGTTTCACCAGGGTCTCGTTGATGGCGAACGGCGTCGTCATCCACAGCAGCGTGTAGCCATCCGCGGGGCTCTTGGCCACGGCATCAGTGCCGATCACGGTGCCTGCCCCGGCCTTGTTGTCGACGATCACCGGCTGCCCCAGCTTCTCCGTCAATCCGCTGGCCAGCAACCGCGCGACCACGTCCGAGCTGCCCCCCGGCGGAAACGGAACGACGATCTTGATGGGTTTGGAGGGCCAGCTGCCTTGCGCCAAGGCGACGCTCAACGGCGCCAGCGCAATCATCACGCCCGCGGCGATGCGGCGAGTCACTTTCATGGGGTGTCTCCTTGGAATCAAATGAACAACCGTGCTTCTTGCGGAATCAGCGGCCCGTGAACACCGGGGCGCGCTTCTCGCGGTGCGAGGCAAAGCCTTCCGCGCAGTCTTCGCTGCGTGCGACAGCTTCCGCTTCGAGGCGGTAACGGCCAAACCGCTCCGTGGGACCGGCGGGAAGAATGTCGCGGGTGACGAACCGCTTCATCGTGGCGAGCACCATTGGCGCCATCGTGGCGATCTCGGCAGCCATCTTGAGCGCCTCCTCCACCTGGGTTCCGGTCGGCACGACCTCGTTGACGAGCCCGACCTCGTAGGCACGCTTCGCGCCGATAACCTTCGCGCGCAGCATCATCTCCATCGCAATCTTGTGCGGAATGCGCGCGGCCAGGCTGGCGATCATCCCCTGCGTGAGGCCGAGCTTCGCCTCGGGGTAGGAAAAGCGCGAATTCTCCGCCGCGACGATGAGGTCGCACATCATCGGCAGGATCAGCCCGCCGCCCACGCACCAGCCGGCGGTGGCCGCGATCACCGGCTTTTCGCTGTGGATGCCAACGGTCGGGATGCAGCGCCACAACTCCGGCAGGTCGTCGACGTCCGCCCCCGCGCTGAAGGCGTCGTTGCCCGCGCCGGTGATGACGGCCACGCGCTGCGATGAACTCTCGAACTCCGTCAAGGCCTGTTGCAGTTCCATGGCGGTCTTCGAGCAGATGGCGTTGCGCCGCTGCGGCCGGTTGATGGTGATGAGGGTCACGCCGTCGTCGCGGCGATCAACCAGGATGCATTCCACAGTTTGTCTCCTGAATAAACTCAACAGGCCGCGCCTGGCGCGATCAAGGCGCCAACGTCAGGGTTGGCAGGGCACCGCGACACGCGGCGGGCGGCCGCTTCACTGCCCCGTGAAGCGCGGCGGGCGCTTCTCGCGGAACGAGGCCACGCCTTCCTTGATGTCGGCGCTGTTGGCGATGCCGTCGAGCATCACCCGCTGCGGGTAGTACAGCTCGGTGGACGACTTGGGCAGCGTGCTGCGCGCGATCGACTTCATGGCCTGGACCACCAGCGGCGCGTTGGCGGCGATCTTGGCCGCGATCTCCAGCGCCACCGCCATGGCCCGCCCCTTGGGCACGACGCGGTTCACCAGGCCAATCTCGTAGGCGCGCTGCGCCGTCATCGGGTCGCCGGTCATCAGCCATTCCAGCCCGGCCTTGTACTGCATGCGCGGCGGGAATCCGGCCATCACGCCGGCGAAGGCGCCGATCTTGGCCTCGGGGTAGATGAACTGGGCCTGCTCCTCGGCCACGGCCATGTCGGCCAGCATCACCATGGTGGCACCGGCGCCCACGGCGAAGCCGTTGACCGCGCAGATGATGGGCTTGTCGCACGGCACGGACAGGTTGGGCATGGACAGCCAGACATCGCGCGGCATGTCCTTGAGGTCGGCGCCGGCCGAGAACGCCTGGTCGCCCGCGGCGCCCAGGACCGCGACCCGGTCATCCTCGCGCGCGAAGCGGCGCCAGGCCTGCTGCAGGCCCTGCACGACCTCGTTGTTGATGGCGTTGCGCGCGGCGGCGCGGTCGATGGTGATGCGGGCGATCCCGTCCTGCGAAACATAGGCAATGGCGGTCATGGAAAGTCTCCTGGTGGTTCTTTGGAAAATGAAACTCAAGCGAGCGCGGCGCGGGCGTCGGCCGCCACGATGCGGTCGCCGGCGACGAACAGCGGGTTGATGTCGAGCTCGCGCAGCCTGCCCTGCGAAGCCACGGCCAGCTCGCCCAGGCGCACCAGCGCGTCGGCGATGGCGTCCAGGTCGGCCGGCGGCCGGCCGCGGAAGCCGGTGAGCAGCGCGCGGCTCTTCAGCGCGTCGAGCATGGCCCGCGCGGTGGCATGCGACAGCGGCGCGGGCGCCAGCTGCACGTCCTTCATCAGCTCGACCAGCACGCCGCCGGCGCCGACCATCACCATCGGCCCGAAGTCGGGGTCGTGCTGGATGCCGAGAATCAGTTCGGCGTCGGCCTTCCACATCTCGGTGACGAGGTAGCCGTCGAGCACCGGCACGCCGGCGGCACGCGCCGCGGCGGCGATGGCCTCGCAGGCGGCGCGCACGGCCTCGTCGCCACGAACGTTGAGCTGGACGGCGCCCACGTCGCTCTTGTGCACGATCTGCGCGCTCACGGCCTTGAGGGCCACCGCGCCGCCGATCTCGCGCGCGGCGGCCACGGCCTCCTCGGCGGTGGCGGCCTGGCGCCAGCGCGTGGTCGGGATGCCGGCCGCCTCGATCAGGCGCCGCGCGCCGGGCTCGGTGACGAAGCCGGCGGCCAGCCCCTGCGGAAACTCGCAGGCCGGCCCGGGCGCCAGCGGCTGCGGCTCGCTGCGCGAGGCCAGCGCCGAGGCCACCTTCAGCGCGTCATGCGGGCTGTCCAGGTAGCCGTAGCCCGCGGCGCGCAGCGCCTGGCGCGCCACCTCGCCGTGATTGCCAGCACCCTGCACGAACAGCAGCGGCTTGGCCGAGCGCTTGCCGGCCGACAGCACGGCCTCCACCACCCGCTCCTGCTGCGGCTGCGTGGTCAGCAGCAGCACGCCGGCGCCCACGGCCTCATCGGCCATGGCGCGGTCCAGCGCGATGGCGACCGAGCCGCCGGCCAGCGCCGGGTCGGGCGTTGCCATGTGGTTGAGCATGCCGAAGTCCAGCGGCAGCTCGCGGTGCGTGGCCGGCAGCACCGGAGCCAGCGCGTCGCGCGTCTGCGCCGACAGGTAGGGCAGTTCCAGGCCGGCGGCTTCCAGCGCATCGGCCAGCAGCGCGCCGCCGCCGCCCGA
>Ga0116227_10014958_pt1 | contig 11631 bp, 3 predicted proteins | sample S1TSphgellanicum_FD_89693 | JGI IMG/M metagenome (GOLD analysis project Ga0116227, IMG submission 89693) | Host-associated microbial communities from peat moss isolated from Minnesota, USA - S1T2_Fb - Sphagnum magellanicum MG | ecosystem: Host-associated > Plants > Peat moss > Unclassified... | reverse complement strand
GGGGGGGTCAATTTTGTGATATTGCCAAAGTGGCGATCCTCTCTAGGCAGATGTGGCCTAGAGATGATTGCCAAATTTGGCTAAAATCTAAATACGAAAGTAATTTCTTAAAAAAACATCCTTCTATATTTTTGGCTAATGTACCTACCCTGCTTGAACACATGTATAGAAAATCTGTCAATTTTTCTTAAATTCTGGTCAATTTCTAGCTATTGAAAATGCCCATAAAGCACTGGAATTTTGCCACTTTTTAATTTTACTAAAACTATTTCTGTGTCAAAAAACCACTTGAATTCTTTACCACTTTTAGTTTTAATAAAATCTTTATGGCTATTGAAAATCCCCAAAACACACTTGAATTTTACCACTTTTAATTTCAATAAAAAAATTTCTGGCTATTTTGAAAATCTCAAAAAAGCACTTGAATTTTACCACTTTTAATTTTAACAATTTGAAATATTTCTGGCTATTGAAAATCTCAAAAAGTCCTTGAATTTTACCACTTTTATTTTTATTTAAAACTAAATAAATCTGTCTCTCTCTCTCTCTCTCTCTATATATATATATATATATATGGCTATGTATATATATAGCCAGTTAAAAAATTAAAGTAAATTAAAAGGCTGCTACCACCCTCCAACCAACCAGAACTTCTTCATCTTCTTGTTCTTGTAGGCCGCTGCTGCTGCTGCTGCCGCTTGTTGCTGTTGCTGCCTCTACTAGGTATCAAGAACGACATCAATTTGCTGTAGAAAACATCTGCCGCTGCTGCTGCTGCCGCTGCTGTTGTTGTTGGTGTTGTTTTTGAAGAAGAAGAAGAAGAAGAAGAAGAACCTGAGAACGATGATGTTGCTGTAATAGTTAGTAGAAGAAACAACAAACAACTCTTGTCCAAGAACCCTGAGAACAAAAGGACCTGAGAAGAAGAGAACCAACAACACAATTGCAACAGAAATGCAACTGGCTTCACCTCCTCCTCCTCCTCCTCCTCCTTCCTTCTGATCCAAAGCGGCTGCAGGCAGTGGGGCAGTGGGGAGTGTTTGTGGATTGATTCTGCTGCTGCTGCTGCCATGGAGCTGCTGGTGCGTTCAAGGCCCAGTCCAGCAGCAGCAGCAGTAGCAGCCAGCATAGCCTTCAGATTGAATCCAAGTCATGAGGAGGAGATAGGAGTAGCTATGGCGGGTTCATCATCAGCAAATGCTGGAATGGGTTGGCCTTTGGGGTTGAGGTCTTGCATGGTGGCACAGGACGCAGCAAGTCCTCGGGTGGCGGAGGAAGAGAGCAGTGCATCCATTGCAGCAGTAGCAGCAGCAGCTCAGACATCATGGTTGCAAGCAGCTCGACTTGTTGAAGAAGCGGCAGCAGCTGAGCAGCATAACTTGGTGGGGGGAAGCTTCAACCGTTTTCTTCCTTACTTGTCAGACGCAAGCGTGAGTGCAGCAGAATCATCGGAATCTGATTCCGACTTTCAGAGTGAAACGGTGACTTCCTCTAGCTTCTTTAAAGACTCCAGGAGAATCACCCTTGGTAGCCTCATTGGGTTGCCCATGGAGTATTCAGCTTCAGGGAGAGCAGCAGCAGAGGCAGGAGGCATACATCATCATCATCTGGTGGACACCCATAACCACGGAAGAAGACGCCCGGGAGGGAGATGGAGCTTCACCGTAGCTAATAGAAGCTGTGGAATCCGAGAGCTTCTCGGATCATGTGGCAACTGCTTGCAATCAAGCCTTGAAGAGAGTCTGTCTGAGGTGATCCTCATGGACCCACAACATCCAATTGGCATGTCTGGCCAGTCTCTTGCCGCATGTCTGGAGCTGGAGAGACGCGGTGATGCTGCTCTGCAGGACGGAGCCAATCAAGCTGCAAGCTCAGCTGATGGTGAGAGGAGGAGGAGCAGCCCTGAATGGAGTGCCACCCAGTTTGTTTCTTGTGACAGTTTGCTGTCAGATGCTGAAGAAGAAGAAGATGAAGAAGAAGAAGAAGAGGAGGAGGAGGAGGAGAAAGGATATGGAAGTGAGCAAGCTGCAACTCCTTTTTCTCACTCCACCTTCTCCACTTCAAGGAACTCCAATGCCGTCAATGGGGTCCAAAGATCCTCCTCAAGCATGATGAAGTCCTTTCTATCTACCATCTGTTGTCACATGCATCCACACCAACAACCTTGAGAACTCTCTCTCTCTCTTTCTCTCTTTCAAGGTGTGCACAATTTCTTCCCCAAGCTCCCATACGATACGATAACCCATTGCCTTGTTTGTATGAACCCACGATGGGTGAACCCATCCTGACAGTCTGCAGATGCTGGGACAAAGAATGGTGTATGCAGCAGTGTTGATTGTTGCCTTGGGTTAGTTCAGATTTGGAAGTTGTATGATCTCTTGCTAAGGATGGATGGCCTTAACCCTAACCCTGAAGAGAGCAGGAAGCCCTGGAATCTTCTTCTTCTTCTTCTTCTTGTAGTAGCATCTGATGTAAGTAATGCTCCTGAAGAGGGTTGGGTGTGGCAGCGGTGTTTTTTTACACAACATGTGATTGATGAATCTTAAGGGGAATGTGATCTTGGGCAGGATCAAATTTTGTCTCCCGTTCCTTCTTCTGTTTGTCAAAAACTGGAAGGGTCTCCTCCTGTTGTGACTGGAAGCTATGATGATGTATGCAATGGAGAGCTCTGCAAGCAAGAGCTTCACTCCTGTGTAACCAATCATGGTTTGGGCAATTTCGTTCACCACAATTGAGTATGTGACGATAGATGTCACTCAGCTTGGAACAAGTCCTTGCCACTCTCATTTAAGCTGCCCTAGTGAATTGGGTCAACGATTTGCTGTTCTTCAGTAAAATTTCCTTTATGCAATTTAGGCCCAAATTTTTGTGGAATCTGGAAGAGTAGACAAAAAGGCACATGCATGCCAAAGTAATGGGGTCCTCATAATAACATTTGTTCTCTGTATGATAAAGGTGATGGATGACAATACTATGTCCCAATTCTGAGGAGATGGCACCTTGTTCAGGTGGTGAAATTCTGGAATGCTTCTACAAATAGGAGGAAGGTGATGCAGAAATCGGGGGGTGTCAAGAGGGAGATTGATGACCCCTTTGTGAGTCCCAAACTCTCAACCAAACCCGCATGTAGCAGATTGGATTGACGACTGTGGTACAGGATTCGGTGGGTTTTGGTTAAGGTTGGTTCAGCTGCACCACTTTGTGTCAGACTTAAAATAAATTGACAATGGTGTATGTATCTATCTCCTTGTGTGCTACTGTGAAACCATGGCCTAAAGTAACAAGGTCTGGTGATAATGTGCAAGTCAGGAGACCTGTAAATGTGTTTGCTGTTGCAGACAGTAGTAGTAGTCTATTCATACTTGTTAAAATGTAGAAAATTTGTGAGCTTTCTTTTTATGCTTGCAGTTCAGAGCTTCTCCTCAAGTCAGGGTAACAGATTTTTGTTGGATATGTTGGGTCTTGAAAATTCCTCTCCATTGGCTCTTAAGCTACATCTGCTGAAATCTACTTCTCAAGCCTAGAAGAAGCTGAAGGGAAGAGCCAGTTCTCCTCAAGTAAAGGAACAGGCCTGATGGAGGAAGGAGAAAAACCAGCTCTTGTGGCATCTGCAATAACATGTCATCTACCAGGGTCTAAAGAACCCCATCCCCTCACAAGAATTTGTATGAACACATACATCAACAACAACAACATAAATGGTTTTACAAGTATTTGATATAATAATCTACCAAAAGTTTTGGGCACAAAAGTTATATAATGCACAAATCCTTTTGGTCCTGAGTGAGTTTGTGTGACATCTTTCCCAACAGCTTTTGAGCTCCAAAAAACTTATGTTATTAGAATCAATGATAGGGTAATAAGACAGAGAGTGTGTCAAGTACTCAGTGCCTAGGAGTCTAAGAACTTTGTCATGCCCTGGTGGAATCTCAGACAACACCCCAATCTATGGAGAAAAACTAACTTCACACAATTCACTCAATCCTCAATTTGGTGTGTGCACTTAATGCATTTGAAAATTCTTTTTCTATATCATCTCCATTGTCTATCTGTCTGCTGATCAAGGATTTTGCCTTAGCAAAGTGTTGCTATGAGCCAGCCAGCACCATGGGGATGGAAGAGATGCAAGGCTTGCAGCATTGCATCCTGAATGCCTTCTCTTCTGCCAGTTGAAAACAGCTGCCTTAAAGAAGTACTGATTCTCAATCTCACTGAAGTCTTTTCTATTATGTAATCGTCCTTGAAATAAATGCAATTGATTTGTGAAAATTGCCCTTATTATCATTCACTACACATGCCTTTAATGCATTCAATCTCTCTGGAGACTATGGAAAAACTCGAAACAACCCAAATGCTGCATGGAACTGCATCAACCCAGATGCTGCATGGAACTATATCAACAAGGAAGATGCAGTATCTGTTGCCACTTTGGCATAAAATGGCCAGGGTGAAATGCTCCTCAGAATATCATGAATCAGAATCAGCAAAGATGCCCAGCTATGAACAACCTGCTTTTGGCAACAATGCTGTGGACATCATTCAGATTCCCGAAGAGAAAGTGTAGTGATGGGCGTCATTGCAACCATCAACAAAGATCAGAGAAACCGCAGTGATGGCGTCATTGCAACCATCAACAAAGATCAGAGAAACCGCAGTGATGGGTCTCATAGCAACCATCACAAAAGATGAATATAAAAATGATGTATTTTCAGAGGGAATTCTCAGTGCCATCCCCCATCACAAGAAGGCCATTTTACTAAACCCAGTTTTGTGTGAATACTCTTCTGCAGAAGTTTGTGATCAGCAATGTGTGACCCTTAGGGGTAAGGTCCCTACTGCCTCACTCCTAAATAGTAGGTGTAAGATCCCTTAGATATTCACGGATATAAGGTGCCCTCCAAGTACCTTCAGGAAATTTCTTGCAGTGCTTTACAAGAAGACAAGAAGACTCATGTTTTCTACATGATAGGTTACCAAGGTGCAATCCAACAATGTGAAGTCAGTTGGAGTTCATTCACAACTGAGTCATAACCAGCTTCTAATAGATGGTGTGTTGGTGACTGCTTTTGTTCACTCTGGCCAATACCCTAAACCTTTGGCCACTCTAGAGAAAGTTAGCCGCACCATCTTCTTCTTCTTCTTCAATGATCATCACCATCATCTTCACCACTAGCACCAGAGTCTCATCCTCCTCATTGCTGCCGCCACCAACATCATCATCTTCAACACCACCACTACCAGCATCATCATGGAAGACATTAAATCAGCAATGGGTCCTTATTGGAGGTAGTACAAAAGTATTGCTTGCTTCTTTCTTTTTTCCTGACTGCCCATTTGCCTGTCCAAGATGTATTTGGAGGTGCCCACACACATTTCAGTGGTGCCAATCGTCCAGGGCCCTGTAGTCACATCTTGGTGTCCATTACAAGGCCAAGATGTGTACAACAATAAGGCTCAAAGTGTGTAATCAACAGCACCAAAATGTGTCTGGGCATCATCCATCTTTTAATGATGGATTGGGACAAAAGGCAAACAAGGGAAAAAAAAGAAAGAAGCAAGCAATACTTTTGTACTGCCTCCAATAAGGACCTATTGCTGATTCAATGTCTTCCCCATCATCATCATCATCATCATCATCTTCATCACCGTCGCCATCATCACCGCGATGCTTCAATCAACCCCACTCTTTTGAATAAGTCTCTCTTGGCCCTTTCAAACAGTTGATGGATGCCAAGTAGCACAAGGGAGATGGTGATGGTGCTAACACATGTGATGTGAGGATGCCCAGAATCTTGGTGGGTGGTGCCTTTGCTTTTCCTTTTCTTTTGATGCAATTCAAATGTGACAAAACCTTAATGCCACACATGAAAGGTAGATTTCCTGAAATTGGTACACCCATTTGTGCAAAGCTATTCAAAGATCTGCTTTTTTGTGTTTTCATAAATTGCAATGCTTGAGCATATTAAGTACTACATTGCCCATACATAGGATTGTATGCTTGTTTTTTTTCCTTCTTCTTTTGTGTTGTTGTAGAATGGTGGGGATCTTTCTCTAATAGTTAAAAGCCTTTTGTTGTTTTGTCTCTCTAGTTCAAGGGAATGGGGGAGGAGGGGATGAAGAATATTCCTCTATTGCCTAGAGGTTTTCTTTCATTTTTTTTGTGATAATTCAAATTTGGCAATCTTTTTCCCAAAAAATAACATCATTGATCAAATTTTCATTTTAGAAATAAAATTCTCAATTTTTTCCCAAAATTTCCCTTTTTTTAATAAATCACAAAATGTGTCCCAAAAAAACTTGATCACACCCCTTGATAACTGGCTTTGGCTATTTTAAAAACTAATTTCAACATAGTATGTTACATAGGGTAACATACTTAAAAGGATTTTTTTTCAAAGGTCATGACTTAATTTCAAGGAGTTTAATGTTGGTAGTTCCTAGAATTGGTATATTTTCTGTTCCCAATGTGTTCCCCAAGATGTTCCCAAGTTGAACTTTGGAGGCCCCACTCATATAAGTAATACAAGGATGATTAAGTACACAAATCAATAAAGGTGATGAATTTTTTAATGTGTAATTTGTTTAATCACTAAATTGCACACATGTATGAAACCTATCATTAAATCTAGGGATTCCTTCTCCAATTAAAATTTACTTCCAAAGGTGAATGTTGAAAATTTTGCAATCTAGGATGAAGATCTTTACTTTGTTCTCAGGAAAATAATACCATTAGACACATGCTAAACCCAATTGTTATAGAATGGTAGAATATTTCAGCATCATATTGCCAAAAATGAGTACTATGGTACTTGCCATTAAACACAACAAAATAAGAGTTTTCCGACTTATACACACACATGTAACCTTCAAAATTCAGCTACTTGATTATTGCAATACTTCTACAATGTAGTTTCTACATTTGTCTATACATATTGATATTAGTTGTATTCCTTGTTGAACTATATGGTTCCTATATCACGATCCCATGTTATTTTCAATTTACACATAGAATGGTTATGCCAAAATCACATATGCTATTTATTACCCATGTGATTTATGCGTGTGCACACACACACACACACACACACACACCTCTAAGGTAACATTATTTAATTTCAGACGTAATTTATTTTGTGTGGTTCATGTTTATGAATTTGATATGATTCAAATCATCATTCATCTTAACAAAAAGAGCTTTGAATCACCAACATAGGGAAAAGCCTAAGGCCAATGAAAATAGGACCAAAGTTTGTCTTTACACATAAAAAATCTAATTAGAAAGGTCTAAAGTACAATATTTTAGCTTTAAAAGTGTTGAAATGATTGTTTTATACAAATGATGTATGGTTAACCTAAGTGGATGTGAAAATGAATGGTAATTTAAATAAACCTCGACATGAAATTTGGGATTGTGATTCCATGTGTTGGTGCAAGTTAAGCACATACACTAAAAAAATGCAAAGGATGTTGGACTCAAATATCTTGATCCAAGTATAAGGTGGTGCATATTTATCAAAATGGATTTAATGCAAGAGTATTGTTGCTTTGAACTTCAAATATCAACAATTGTTTACCCATTTTGTTGAGAGTTAATTAATTATTGTAGAATGAATAAACATATTAATTATGAGAAGGTTCATAATGAAACACTTTGTTTGATGACATGTAAAATAGTGTGGATGGGTATCATAAAAGAAGTGAGAATCAATTAGGGTTTCAAGTTAGTTCACACCTTGAATATTTCAAGGTGTGACAAAGGTGATGTTGTTTTTGAAGCCCATCTCTTAATTCTCATTGGGTTGAAAATTGGCCATTTGAAACCTTTCCATTTAAAAAAAATTTTGATACCTTGTCAAGGTATTAGAAACCAATAAGGTTAAGGTAGGTATGCTAGTTGTTAAAATAGGGTTAGACATTTCTATTTTGTAAGTTAAGTTTTATGAAGAGGCATAACAAAGCCATTGCTTATGCAACAACTCCTTTTTAACCTTTTTTTTCTCTTTATAAATAAGCTTAGTGTTTTGTAAATTTATTTTTTAGTGTGTGTGTTTTGTGTTTTTTGCGAATGTAGGTTGGTTTTGATTTCATTAATCCCTTTGTTGTGCACTCTTGTTATTTTTCATTGTTTCCTTGTTGTGCATTCCTGTATTTTTCATCATCTCCTTGTTGTGTGTTTCTGGTGCTCTTGGTTGTTTCCTTATTGGTTGTTCTTGTTGGTTGTTGAGCCTTGGCACCTTCTTGCTACAAGTTCTTATTGTTTTTCAATGCTTCCATATTATGCATTCTTATTAATCTTCAGTGTTTCCTTATTGGGCACTCCTATAGGTTTTTAGGACCTCTTTATTTTACATTTTTAATGTTCATTGACACCTCCTTGTTATGCATTTTTGATGTTCATTAACACCTCCTTGTTTTGCGCTTTTAGTGTTCATTAACACCTCCTTTGCTTTGTGTTTTTAATGATTGTTAGCACTTCCTTACTACATGTTCCAATCCAAATATCTCTATGACATCTTTGTCACCTCCTTGTTGTGCATTTTTGTTGTTTTTTAATGCCTCCTTGTTGTGTGTTCTTGGTGTTCTTTTGTCCTTTTTAGATTGGTATTTTCCCCCTATTTTTTTTGTGCAGGTGTGAATAAGATTTTTTTTAGTTTCTTCTTCAACTCGAAGGTTCAAAGTATTTTTTGTATTTGTTTCTTTAAAGTCAATGTTTTTTCCTTTCATTTTGTTGTTTTTTTTCTCATTGCATGTTGTATGTTCTACCATTGTACTTCAAAGGTGGGTTTTCATTGTATTTTGCAATTAAAAAAAAAATTACTCTCCATTTTTTTGGGGCTTATGTTTTGCAATTTATATTTTAAATAAAACACTTCACAAAAAAAAGACGTAGTAGAAGAAATAACAGAGACAAATGGAACAAATGAAATGTAAACAAACTTTCAAAATTTTCATACTTAAAAGAAAAATATGGAAATGTTATAATATAAATGTGATTTGTTAGGTTTTCTTTTTATGAATGATGACAAAGAGGTTGATGCTGGAAACTTTCAAGTTTGAAATGTTTACTTTGTTACAATAGTCATGTGCATGTTCCTAATCCAAGCACAAAAGGAAAAAAATAACTTATAACATATTATAAAACATATGGAATTTGATGGTTTTGAAAAACATGTCGATTTAAATCATGTTGTAATTGTCAAAAAAATTTAAAAGGAGGTAAATGGTTCAATAAAAGGAACTTTCGAAAAACAACTAGCAAATAAAAGGCCTAATGTATTAGGCAATGCAATATATAAGTTTTTTATTGTTAAAGATCCTTTCAAAAAGGATGATGAACAACATAAAATTTTTTTTGCAAGACCTTGGCCTTCTAATTGTGAAAAATCAATTGCCATTACAATTTGTGGACGTGTTTGGTTCAAACATGTGATTTTACATTTGTGTATTCAAGTTGACTTCCCCTCTAAAAAACATTTTTTTCATGAGATATTACTTAAATTGGTGAAGAAAATGAAACAAGTATATGGTTTAACCAAAATTAGGAAATTGTACATCTGCAACAAGTTTTGATTTATGGATGTCCAAATGTGCACGTGATATGATATTTTTTCTTTTGTCATTAACTTATTAGAATTTGATTGGTAGCCTAAACATATGATTATTGGGTTGTTTGAGGCAACAAAAACTATTGGTCAAGCTTTGGCAAACAACGATAAAATTACTTGATTAATATGGATTGAGAATAAACAATATTACATATGTCAAAGATGAAGGGTCAAATCTAATTGCAAGGTTAACCTAGGCCTCCTTAAGCTATCATGATTCAACAAGTATTATAACATGAGGCTAGTTAAATTAAATTAGGTTGACATAAGCTAACTTAAGCTAAACCTAAACTAACCAAGATTAAACCTATTGATCAAAATTAATCTAGGTTAATGTAGGTTTCTTTAGATTTACCTAAAGTAACATACGCTAACCTAAATTATCATAAACCTCTTTAGGTTGATTTAAATTAACTTCAACCTAATTAGGTTATCATAACTTAAGATAACTTATAGTCATGTAGGTTAACTTAGCTTACATATGCTAGCATATTAAATTGGCTTGCCTAAAGCAATTTAGGATGGTTTTGATTATGACAATTGTCACATTTTCGAAATTGAGATTAGTCATGTAGTCATATAAGTGACAACCATTATTGTCCACATTCAACTACATATATAATTAAATTTAGACATTAGTCACAAACTATTCTAGTCATAAAATCCATGTTTTGGCATAGTGTATGGTTATGGAACTAGACTTGAAATTAATGTAGAATGTCAATTGTTGACCTCAAAACATAGAAAAAGTTCACCCTTTTCAATCACCAATTCATGCCAAAAGAATTCCTATTTAAAAAAAACTTTGTTAGTTTCATTTCATGATACAAAACAACGACAAATAACCTTCCAAAACCAAACTTACAAACTTACGATACTTTATTCACAAGGATATTTTTTTCATAGTGGAGTTGATTACTATATTAAATGCATTTTCTATTTTTTTCATGTGTTATCAATAAGGCTTTGAGTGCAAACATGCAAACATGACCCACCTAAAATCTAACTAGTGGTTAGTTTTACATGTTTTAAAATGGTATGTCAAGTTAATGTTGAAAATGTTTGGCGTGCTCATATAAAAATGTTTGTAATATATTATGTCACCATTTTAAAAAGTTTGAAATAAATATGATGAACATAAAATACCCAAAACACTTCTAAAACATATAAATGATTTGAAAATGACATACTTTCAGGAAAAAATTAAAGTATATTTTAACATAATAATATAAAAACTTCTTCAAAAACATTCTTGAAATATTTTTGAAATATTCCAAGATAAGCACAAAACTATTTTGATGAATTCCATTAGTTTTAGAACTATTGCAAAATTGCTTAATTGATACCACTCAAGAGAAGCCTAAAACCACATTAAGATTATATTTGGTTACATGATTAACTAAAAAAATAAATTAGGTTCAACATGTTATTTTGCAAGGAATTTGAAACTAAAAAGGCTATTAATTGGGGATGTTGCAATAATTATAATCCAAAGGCTAATTTAGTTTTAAAATAATTTTATATAAGTTAAAGTTTTCCTTGACATTGTTGGTTAACAATTCAAGATTATTTATTTTAAAATCAAAACTAATCCCAATTAGATTGTCATTTACAAATTATCTAGCCAATTTGTAAATAAAATTATCTTACTATTTCAACTTATAGGCATTAATAAACATATGGATCATTCCATCAAGTCCATTCATTACATAAATGAATCTAATTGATGTGTTAATATAACTTTCTGGTTCATTTAAAAAAGAACTAACATTCAAAATGTGTGTGTTTAAGCCAAAACCAATGTATTCTTAAAGTCAAAACTATAATAATTGTCCATAATATTTGGATCAAAGATGGGAGGATATCTTATATATAATTACAACAGTGGTGTCTGTCTGTGCGTCCGACGACGGTTCCGCAGGCTAATTGACTGGCGGAACCAGCCCGGACAGTCGGATTCCGAGACCGGAAACCGGCCCGGACAGTCGGATTCTGCAAACTAAAAATCCCCCACAAAAAATCGTTT
>Ga0116227_10014957_pt1 | contig 11633 bp, 5 predicted proteins | sample S1TSphgellanicum_FD_89693 | JGI IMG/M metagenome (GOLD analysis project Ga0116227, IMG submission 89693) | Host-associated microbial communities from peat moss isolated from Minnesota, USA - S1T2_Fb - Sphagnum magellanicum MG | ecosystem: Host-associated > Plants > Peat moss > Unclassified... | reverse complement strand
TGTATTTTTTTTGTTTTTCCCCCCATCTCTCTCTCTCTCTCTCTCTCTCTCTCTCTCTCTCTCTCTCTCTCTCTCTCTCTCTCTCGCTCTCTCTGTTTCACAACAAATTTGGGTTGGAACCATATTGACCCATAAAAATGTGTGCTTTTTTTCTTTACAGCTGGTTTTGTTTCACCTCCCCAGGAGCTAATTTACTGAAGACTTTTTGGTTTGGTGTTTTTTCCATCACTAAGTTTTCCCCTGAGAGTGTGCTACTGGATTTGCCACTATTCTCCTCCCACCTGCTGAACATTTGTCTAACTGCGTGGGAAGCTGAATCAGACTCAGGAGTAGTAGTACTAGGTCGTTCAGCCCACTGCTGATCCATTGCTACAATGTGTGACCCTTGCAAGCTGCTGCTGCTTCTAAGTGGTCGGAGTGTCAAATCATCACCTGTCAAAGAATGGAGATCAGATGTTTGGGATGTATACAGAGCTGCAGCTAAATTTGCAGGTGGGGCTTGTTGCAAGTTGCTGCTGCTGCCGCCGCCCCCCAGTGGGAAATCCATGGCCAATTTGAAATCAGAGTGGTCACAGTTTGAAGCTGGGCTTGACAGTGGAAATCCTGGTGTGACACCTTTTTGAACCAGATGAATTGATTGGTGTTGGAAGTCACTGCCACCACTGGATGTGGTGCAGGTTGCCACCATGATTCCTCCATCATGCTGTTGCACTACTGGCTCCGATTCTGAAGACACAGATTGAGACGAGCCAGGTTGTTGTCCAGTAGCTACTATTTCACCATGACCTGCAAACCGTGTCCGTTTTGATGGTGATTGACTGCTTGGTGTCCAAGAGCTTGTGAATGTTGAATTTAAAGATGCGGAATATAAATTTCCTGTACCCATGTTATACTGTGCAACTCGTGGGGATTGATGCTGTTGTTGTTGTTGTTGTTGTTGTAGCTGGGTGGTTGTACGAGCAGAAGAAGCTTGACTTGTTGTTGATTCTGATGACCTCATTATCCCAAAATGAAGCTCCCTGATACTTGGGGGGCTAATACTGGCACCAGCTTGTTCATTGCTGCTGGCCTTTGAACAAGCCAGCTTATAAGCATCATCATCTGTCACTATGCCAGCTTCTTCTCCTGGAGTTACTACTACTGAGAGTCTAAGATCAGGAATTTGGTGCTGATCATGCTGCTGCTGCTTCTTGTCATCATCATCATCCTGGCACACAATGCAGGCCTCCTCATTTGATGATGGCTCCTGATCATCAGCTGCTGCTATCAGGGAGTGACTCCTTCCAAGTCCTTGTTCATTCACAGAAGCTGCTGCAACTGTGTGTAATATTGTGTCATCATGTGTGGTCATGGTAGTCGTGGTGTTGGTGCTGCCACCAACCCTTTGCTGCTCTTCAATAATTTTCTTTAAATACTTTGACTGTGCATCAATACGCAGCTGCAGATGGCGCTGTACCTAGTATGACAAAACAGAAAACCACCCACAAGTTTACTTGGAGTTTAGGCAAGCACTCTACAAGATTTTTTTTGCACGCATGAGACAGTCAAACAGAAACTTGTAACAAATTCCAACAACGATGAGATTTTGATGCACAAGTTACCTCAAGCTGCTCATGTAGCCGCTTCTGCACTTCCATTTGCATGCGTGACGCATCATCAACTTGTACGCCCCTGTCAAGAAAAGAAACCCACACACAAAAAAGAAAAAAAAACCCCATTTGAACAGTCAGAGATCAAAGATTTTTCTCTCCTTGGATTCCCCAAAAGAAAGGAAGTCTTGGAGTCAAAGCTTCAACACAACACAGGCTGGTGACATATCCCACATTAGTATTGTTACTGAATTTGACAACTGCAATTTCAGAGCTACAAATGATGGGCCAAGTGCAGTTTTGCAGCTGGTGGAGAACTGAAGAGAGTTCATCAACCATTGTTATCCACATTTTGCAAGTATCAACCATGATGAACCCTGAACCAGTGAACACCACAAAAGAGAATCACAGAGTCTTATTACTAAGAGTTTTACAAATCAAGAAGAAAATAGGAAACTCCAAACTTGGCCTGAGACTTACGATGTTGAATCTGAAGCAGGAAGAATTATGTCAGGCTGAGCAGCTGCTGCTGGATTCTTCTTCTTGTTAGACTTCTGATCCACCTTACTAGTACCACCTTGGATCATATCATGGCACATCAAAATCAACACAATCCGAGTCTATATTAATTTCAGTACACCGTATAACACACAAAGATTTCTCGAGAACCAAAATTTAGAATCATGATCCCCATTCAGATGAGAAATCAACAACTTCAGGAAACTGTAACACTCATGGCACCAGTGCTTGAGAAATCAGCAAAGGTTGGAAACAACAAATGGCACTGTATCACTTGAGAAAATTTCAGCAAAGTTGGAAACAAATTAACAATGGCACCACTTGATCAGATCAGATGCATACTGGCCTAAAGACATGTACACAAAAAAATGCAGAGATGAATTTTGCCAAGAGCCTCTTCAGAAATTTTGAGATCTATTTCGTTTATGAACAAGAATCTCCGGGATAGAAGTACTGGAAGCTCACCATCTGATGCAGAATCCGGGACATACTTTGCCAATCGATATTTCTGCAAATCAATCAATCTTGAAGCTTCAAATCAATCAGTCCTCTCTCTCTCTCTCTCTCTCTCTCTCTCTCTCTCTCTCTCTCTCTCTCTCTCTCTCATGATATATCTTCTTTGACAAACAACATTGTCCAGAATCTGCTAAAATTAATTCTGAAGAGATAAAAAAAGACTGACAAATCCAAGATAATTTCAAAGAGAATGTTCAAAGAAGACAAACACTTAAATATGTTATTGTACCAGTGCACTAGAAAGTGTACAATGTTAAACACGAAGAAGAAGAAGAAGAAGAAATGGAGTCTAAGTTCTACTCCAGGGAAGAAGACTTGAAGAAGAAGAAGAGGAGGAGGAGGAGGAGTGTGTTGTTTTGCCTGCCTGCAAATGGCTCTTCACATGATAGATTGTAAGTCCTTGCACTCCCATTAACCGCAGTACTCCTTTTGGTGTTGCTCCTGCCAATTTATCAAGCCTGAATCAACTTAGATATCATCTGAAGCTGCAGCTGGAGCTGTTCATCAATCAAGACCTCTCCAAAAAAACTTGCCTTCAAACATGATCCTTGCACCTGCCGCAAGGGGGGCGGTGCTAGCTGCTACTAGAGTCCGAGAAGTTCTTGGAGCAAGCTCTGGATGATCAGAAGGCAAGGTACTAATTCAGAAGAAACTGATCATCTCATCATGGAGAGAGAAATGATGAGCCACCCAGCAAGCGAGCATGCATGCATGGACAGACGACGACTGCCTGGTTGTCATGATCATCGAGGACCCTAGTAATTCCTACTAGAGCTCCAAAGATTGTTCCTTTTGAAACTAACTTGTACAGCATGATACTGTCTGAAATGCTTCATCAAAATTGCTGAAAATGCTCATGATCTGAGACTTGTTGCAAAACCTGGTGCAAGGGACTGATCCCAAGCTAGCTCTACTAGATCTTTGACACCCGTGTGGTCCTTTCAAGCAAGCTGTCCACATGCAGCAAGCAATTAGCAGTTGCTTGTTGCTGGGACGGTGGACCGAGCGAGCACTAGATTTTTTTGTTTTGAAGATTGTTGTTTGTTTGTTTGTTTGTTTGTTTGTTGTTGTTGTTGTTGCGAGAGTATACTAAATGGGTTGCAAGCAAAAAGATTATGTTCTGCTCCGGCTACTTCGAGCTGAGCACTTACTATCAGGTCCGCCGAGCTGTGACACGGCATCTACAAACCGCTCGTGCAGCTCTGGAGACCATCGTAACCGCTGTTTTGCTGCTGCTGCTGCTGCTGCACCTGAAGAACCACCACCCCCGGCTGGACTAGTCTGATTGGCCGACGACGCAAAGTTTGTTGCTGCTGCTGCTGTGACTGCATTGAACCTCTTGGTATGATGATGATGATGATACATTGCGCCTGCAGCATGTACAACAAAGTCAGTTCAACCCCTCGAGACTAGTGCTGCACTCGGTAGATAAAATGCTGCCGCTGCATCATTGAGAAGCAGTAGCTGTATACTCGAAACTGCAATAAGCAGTTACGACAACAAGCTGCGCGATCCTTCAAGGGAGCTTTATAACTTAGCTAGCTCCTGGAAATTCAAAGCTCTTGTGCAAGAAAATGTGCAATACACTCTGATCTTCTGCTACGGATCAACCCCATGCATGATCGATCTTAGTCAATACAGCTACAACCCAAAAACTGTCCAAAAAAACCCAGACTCTCGATCGCGGACCGTTCTAGATTCATCACTCAATCCTCACTCATACTCGCAAACAAGCTGTACAGCTTGTTCCTTTGTTGGTAGTAGAGTCGTCGTCGTCTCTTGGCTCTTCCGATTCCTTGAAATTCTTCTCTCCAAAACCAACCAGCAAATTCAAGAACAGCTGAAGAAGCTGCTGTTTGAACCCTGCGATTCTAAACTGGCCGTCTTTTACAGCGTTCTCTTTAGCTAAGAAGCTGCTCAACTTCAGGAAGATGACGTATAAGTTGCACCACTGCTAGTCGACGACGACCCAATGTGAGTTCTTCTAACTCTGCAGCTGCAGATTCAATGGCGACGCAGCTAGCTAGTCATTGTAGCCTGTGCAGGCTGCTGGTGCATCTCACGGACCGTATCTACAAAGCTGAAAAACAAAATTCTGCGGGCAACAAAAACCTAGCTACAGGTCAGTGTGTAAGCAAAGCTAGCGAGGAGGAGGAGCAGGAGGAAGGGCAAAATCTGGCTGCAAATTACCTGATCCGAAAGCAAGCTGCGTGCTCGTCGTTTCTGTTGTTGGTGGCTGATAATTTCGTGGCTGCGTATGCGCATAGTGGGTGACATAGATATGGAATCCACAACAACAACACAAGCTAGCTAGCGGTTGTCGACGATTGTCGACGAGTGTGCAGAGATGTGTCCGTCTCTCCTTCTCTCTCTCTCTCTATCTATCTATCTATCTATCAATCCTTGTGTGTCTCGAGCTCCTCTCTGTCTCTAGAGTCTAGACTGTAGTCTCTCTGTCTATATTACTTGGTAGTGCATGCTTGCGTTTGATGCTGGCAGACTCCGCACTGTGTTGAAAATCAAAACTCAAGATTCAAGAGTTCGGGAAGACGTTGTTACCGGCTGATTTTAGATCAGCTGCTTGTATTTCTTGAACTTGACTGCGAGGTTCAATCCGGAGACAACAAAAGAATCCAACACTATCTAGAGAGAATAGTAATATTGTATGATTGTACACACGCGCACGCACACACACGCACACACGCACACAATCGCGATTTCAAGAGCTGAGAGCTAGCACGCGAGTCGCAGTATGTGTGAGACAAGTATATATATGTGCGCGTTTGTTTTGCTTAAATAATTGACAGACTAGAGAGTTTGTGTGTTAGAGTCGGAAACTAGATATGGAAATCGAGCACGCGGGAGCTGAGATATTATGCGAGATGAAACTGGAGGAGAGTAGCTCATGAGAGAGAATTGTGAAACCCAAAAAGAAGGAAAAAACTGAAATCCTACAACCACAACAACAAGAGAAAAAATATTCCATCCTATCTTCCCTCCTCCTCCTCCTCTTCTTCTGCCTCCTCCTCTTCTTCGTCCTTTTCGTCTTCTTCCTTTCTCTTCTTCTTTCTTCTTCCTCGCCAAGTTCCTTTCTTCCTCTTCTTCTTGAAAAAAGAAAAAAAAAATCCCGCTGGGTCAGAAACTCCACCGCTTACTTTGCCTGATTACAACAGACCACCCCGCAACTGACGAAACAAACAACAATCAAACTCTCAAGACAACGAACGAACGAACTCTCTGGGCACAGAGAAAAGCGCGCACGCACACACGCACACACACACATATGAGAGACGGACGAGAGAAGAGAGAAGGAGAGGGAAGGACGGGAAGGAGAGGCGGGGTGGGGGAGGAAGGGAGGGAGAGGGGAGAGAATGGGGTGCTTTTGTTTTTGCCATTTTGTGGCAATTTTTTCCTTTTTTTTCCTTTTTCTTCTCCTTTGGGGGAGGGAATGAGGGTGGGAATTTTCTGCACCGTCCACCTTTATGCTTTTGAGAATTTGGGTCATGTTAGTTCCCCCTTTCATAATGGAAATGAAATCTATTGACTCCCTTGGTCACATTATAAGGAAATTAAAAATTTTGGTTACTTGGTCACATACACACAAAACACTACATACATACACACACACACATATACCATGGCATAAAATGAAACTTTGATTGGTTACTTGGTCTTCTTCTTGCACATGGAAATGACAAAAATGGTTTTCAATTACTTACTTACTTATTTACTCTACAGAACATCATCAACTTGTATGTATGTATGTACACGGAGGTGATCAAGGTGTCTTTGCAACTTCATCATAACTTAATAGGCAATCATTTTGGGCATATTTTCATCACCGGGTAGCAACATATATTTCGTTTTGTGACCGACCGAGGGTTGCCGAATCCAGATCTTCTTTTCTTGCATGGTAAGGTTCCTTTTTTCCGAGCACAAGAAAATGTTCACTCTTCAGTTTTCTAATGTGTATATGATTGCCAACTTCTAATGTGAAAATACATTCATATACACTTGCATGCATACATACATATGTATTATTTGATCATGGCCACTCCTATGGTTGAGGGTAAAACCCTAAAGGATCTACCAAATTCCAATAGAATTGGAAGTGCATCTCATTATTCATATCATCCAATAAGTGCATCTTGTGACTTGTATAAGAAAATAAGAAAATTGTTCACTACTATTGTTGTGCAAGTAAATTGTTGTTTTCTTTGATAGCAAGCAAGCAAGCAAGCACTCCCCCCCTATAGATCCTACAATAGAGCTCACCTCGAACATGAGGCCCTAACAAGACGGCAAAGAGGCTCTTAATCGTGAATCCTAGCCCAAATCCTAGCCCAACAATAATAATCTTCTCTTTCTCAAAGGTTAAAAGCTTCTGACCCCATGAGCCAAGCCCACTACTAGCCTCCATAATAATTCAATTTTGTTTGGGAACATGTGAATGTAGGAACTGGTAGTTTATGGGTTTTAATCAACATTTTTTTTTTAATAAAATCAAGTTCAACTTGAGAACTTGAGTTTCAAATTATCTTTCTTCTTAAAGAAAAAGAGCGTAGGAAAAGTTCAAGTCCAACCTAGTCAATATGACAATTTTAGGTGTTCAAATTCATATAACCTACAAAGCTTGCCAAATTGAACTAGCACACCATGCAAGATCTTTCCTACTATCCTATGCACATTGCAAACACAAAACATTCATTTGCTTGTATTCATGTCCCATAGCTAACCACAGTGATTAACCAAGGTTACCTAGTTTTTCTTCTTTGAAAGAACCTCCAGTGTCAGTTCTTGACTCTTTGAAAAGTTTTGCCAGTTCTTAAGGTGCGAGTTTGAGCATGGTTTTTCAAAACTCAAAACGTGGCGTTTTAGTTTTGACAATTTTTAAAAATTCAACAGCATTTGGGCTGGGTTTGAAAAGAGGGTTTGCTTTCCTCATATACTTGTATACAAACCACTCCTCAAAGGTTGAACATTTAATATATGTAAAGTTTTACAACAAGTTGAAAACTGAAAATTGTGAAAGTAGCTATTAAGTGTTACATCAAGTAAAATTAAAAATTGTGTAAGTATCAAAATCTTACAAAAAATTAAATTTGCAAGGTTGGGTCAAATGTTCTTGACCAATAGTTTCAAGTCTATAGGTCCAACCATTAAAGAACCCAAAGGGTTTAGGCTAAGATTGGTTTTGGCTTATTCTTATTATGGACGGTTCCAAACTTGATTTTTTAAGTGATTTTGAATCTTTTGGATTCACCCATATACTTGTACCCAAGAACTTACAAAGGTGGTCAAACGAAGAGACTTCTCCTTAAGAAATTGCAAAGTGCAAAATGGCCATAGAACCTTTAATTACATTCAAGACCTTGCCTAAACCCTAATTAGACTTAGGACATAAACCCCCATGTAAAAAAGGCCTTAAACCTTTCGAGGCAATTCTAAGGCCAAGTCTAGCCAACCCTAGCTTCTCCTTGTCACATCTGAATCCAAGTCTTGAGGTAGGTTCTTGACTTTGGATCCAGTTGAAAATCCATCCAGATCTGGCCAACACTGATCATACCAGGTTTCCAACCGCAATGGTACACACTTATGGGTGTTAAGTTCACATGACACGCAAAAAAACTTATGAAGTTAGTATATGAGGATCAACAAGTGTGTGTAGTTAAGCATGAAAGAGCGGGGATGGGGGGGGGTGGAGGAAAAGGGGGGAAAAAAAAAGCAGACACCAACAGACAAAATACACACATACACCCACTTATATTACTTTTAAATCCAGATACATAATTTTCCTTATCAGATGAAGAAGTCAATCAATCATAAGGTTATAATCAGGTTAGCCACCACCCTTCTGTTATTTCTGAGCACAAAAGTTACATATATATTGAAACACACATAACAACAACCAAAAAGAACAACCAAAAGCCCAATGGAAAAGCACAGTTTTTATTTGGATTCAAAGTCCTGTTTGAAATTCCCTTTGAATTACAAACCTTTGTAGTTCAATGATCGCGGGAGTTGAAAACATGGCAACATTTTATGAGCACAAATTATGATTGTGATTGTGTGTGTGTGTTTTTGTGTGCACTTGTCAGATGAGCTCAACTGGCCGTGATCTGAGGTGTTGGGCATCTTCTTGGATGAGGGAAAGGCAGTTGGTTTGGTCATGGAAGTGGGGTATATAACACGAACCCAGAGTCACTTCTTGACTCAGTCATGTTGCCCACCTCCCCAACAATAAGCATTTTGGTTAGAATATTTCTAAGTCAGAAGAGAAGAAGGAGGTGGGGTTTTGGTGTATGTTGAGTGGTCCCAACCTGAGGGTTGTCCAGAGGCATCTAGATTGAATTTAGCTCTAGCTGCTCACAACCCCAACAAGCTTGCCACCGACTACTGCCTTTTGCCCACACCTCTCATTTCTGACACACCCTCAAAATGCTTGCTTCATCATGCTTGAAACTTGGGTCCTTCCTTCCACGTTCCTTCCTTCCTCCCTTCTTTCCTTCCTTAATTCATTGTGTATGTGATTTAGGGTTTATGATATATATTCATCATGTATGTAATTTAGAGTTTATGATATAGATTCATCATGTATGTGATTTAGGGTTTACGATATATATTCATCGTGCATGTGATTTAGCGTTTATGGTATATATTCATCATTTATGTGATTTAGGGTTTATGGTTTATATATGTTCGCATACACATATATGCAAATGCACGTGTATGTAGTATATGGAAGCTTATCAATGAGAGCAAAGCTTGCTCTAAATACATCATTAAATCATGCACCCTATTGAGTTAATTTCCCACCAATAATGTATGAGTTTAGCATCCTAAAACCCTGAACCCTGGTGGTTTTGGGTAGCATCAAGAGAGTTGACAAAAAGCCTGATGTGCTGGGTATTGATTTATCACAATCTAATAATTTACTTGTATGTTCTTGATCCTTAAACCTAATGATCTAATCATGTATGGGTGTGTATTTTCATCTGGGTAAGTTCTTGATTCTCAAACCTAAAAACCCATTTTAAACCCATTTGTTAGATTTTATAACTTGTTGTGTAATGATATAAGAACATCTCACCCCTCTACCCCCTTTTTCTTTGATTTTGCACAATTGTTGGGTTCTTTTATTAGCTATGGTAGGTAGGTTGACAATTAGGTAATTAATTAAGTTGTGATTGTGGATTAGTAAGCTCCTTGATTGGGTGTGAGTGGGAACTACCATATGTACAAACAATGAGGACAATTGGGTTTTGTGATTAGGCTATAGGTAGTTGGGTTTAGAATAGCTTACAAATAAATAGGTTTTTTTTTGCTTTAATATCGTTTTAAACATATTTAGAAGATCAATATGCACATATATAGACAATAATCCAAAGAAGAAAGTACCCTTGGCCATATATATATATAGATATACACACACACAAACCCTAAAAACCTACCATAGGTGTATACCAAGTGGTTCTCAAGGTGAGTATCTGAATATCAACCCTTACACATAACAAGGGAGTGTTTTGAAAATAACCAGATATATTGGTAAACATAACTATTACTTTAATGAAGAAATTGATAATATGTGAGTCTTTTTCTTAAATTTTTGATATTGATACCTTATGTGATGCCCAATTTTCTTATAGAAATCAGCAAGACTCTGCCTCAAGGTTTATGAAAAAAGAAATGAGAATGGGCCAACATTGATTTAACCTCCCCTAACCCATAATTCTCTTAAATGTTCTACTTATAAACCCTAATATAATTACCTAGTCTTCATTTTTTATCATTATGTTTTCCTTCTTCTTCTTCTTCTTCCTCCCTCTCTATCCAAAGTGCCCACCTCTCCCTCCCCCCAAACAAACTTTGCCAATCATTGTTGTCAAGTGTCAGTCATTAGACCTCATTACACCTGGTAACAAAGAGCATGGATGATGGCCCACTAATGAGGACAAAAGGACAATTGCTGGCAAAGGAGCCTTGAACCCTAATCAGTTTTCCATCAAATTTTTGTCAGAGATGTATATAATTGGGTTAGGTTGAAATTTCAATATGTGTTGGTGATATGGAGTGTATATATATATATATAGGGAGAAGGATTGAAGGGAGGAAAATGTCACAAATACAAAATGCAGAAAATATGTTCTATTTTATTTTTGGTTACAGACCTATGGATGTTTTTTTTGTGTGAATATATTTTGAATTTGGGAAAACATTTTTTTCCTTTCTTTTTTTTTCTCTGTATTTCACAAGCACAAAGTGAACCTTCCACAAGCACAAAGTGAACCTTCCTACAAATCCATGGGGCGGGGGACAAGAAGAACATACTTGGGGTGCTTTTTATTTTTTCCTAAGCTCTCCAACCCATCAATCATTCTATACCTAGTTCTTCCCAAAATTATTCGAAGATGCATGTGCATGTGTACAACATCTCTACAGAGCCAAATTGATGCATTCTTACCGTAGTTGGTTGGAGTGAGTGACATGTGAACTATAAGATTCCTTCTTCCTTTAGTTGGGTTGTTGTCGTGATTTGTTCCTCATTTTGTTTGTTGTTATTGTTGTTGCAATTCATTTGATGAAGTTTCACAATCGGAGTAGTATAACATATATGTGTGTGTGTGTATAATCTTTTTTCCCACATTCCACCTCCTTAAGACAACATTTTTGTACCTCAGTTGGAAACTTTTCCCTTGAGATGTGGGGTGCACACAAACTCTATTTTCAACATGGAATCTTCAAAATAAATTTTATATATATATATATATAGGACATTGAAATGTTGAACTTGCCATAGTACTTACTACTATGGTCATTAGGTATAATAATTTTGGCTTAATTAATTCTTGTTATAATAATTTTGGCTTAATTAATTCTTGTTAGTGGAGGTAGGCCTGAGCAATTTTGGCTCAAAATGCAATCTGAAATTTCAGAGCACCAAACAATTGAAAGGGGAAAAATATGAATACCCTTCATAAAATTGGGCGTTAGGCCTACCTTCACTCCAGG
>Ga0116227_10014956_pt1 | contig 11633 bp, 9 predicted proteins | sample S1TSphgellanicum_FD_89693 | JGI IMG/M metagenome (GOLD analysis project Ga0116227, IMG submission 89693) | Host-associated microbial communities from peat moss isolated from Minnesota, USA - S1T2_Fb - Sphagnum magellanicum MG | ecosystem: Host-associated > Plants > Peat moss > Unclassified... | reverse complement strand
GGCCGCGTCGGTGGTGCCGCCGCAGTCCTTGAGGATGCTGGTCACGTCGTCGCTGTCCAGGATGCTGAACTGCGGCTTCAGGCCCAGCACCGCGCCGTCCTCGCGCATCATGCGAACGCCCAGGGCGTGGAAGGTGCAGACCACCACCTGCTTGGCGTCGCGCCCGATCAGGCTCTTGGCCCGCTCGCGCATCTCGGTGGCGGCCTTGTTGGTGAAGGTGATGGCGGCGATGCGCCGGGGCTCCAGCCCGGCCTGGATCAGCCGCCCGATCTTGTGCGTGATCACCCGCGTCTTGCCCGAGCCCGCGCCGGCCAGCACCAGGCAGGGCCCGTGCATGTAGTTGACGGCTTCTTGTTGGGCGAGATTCAGGCCAGCGGACATCGTGCGTGGGTGGCAAAGCGCACGATGATACCTGCGGGGTGCGGCGCGGGGCCGCCCGGGCTCACTCGAAGCCGGCTTCGCGCCGCGCCTCGGCGCTGCCCTCGTGCGTCAGCAGGCGGACCAGGGCCTCGGCCTGCCGCGGGTGGCGGGCCGAGCTGCCGATGGCGGCTGTGTAGACCGTCGCCAGCCCCAGCGGCGCGGGCAGCGGCGCCGCCAGCCGCACGCCGGGGGTGTCCAGGATCTCGGTGACCTGGGTGCAGCCGATCAGGCCGGCGGCCGGGCGGGCCGACGACATCTCGCGCATGGCGGTGGCCCCGTTGGGGTGCGGGCGCAGGCGGCCGGCCACGGCCTCGGCGATGCCCAGCTGCGCCAGCACCTTCATGACGTGGATGCCGGCCGTGGACTGGACCAGGTCGGGAACATAGATGGCGGTGGCCGCCAGCAGGGCGCTCCTGAGCGCCTCGGGGCTGTCCACGGCGGGCGCGGGCTCGCCGTGCGGCACCGCCACGCCGGTCTGCACGACGCCCACGGGCCGGGCGCTGCCCGCGGCCAGGTGGCCGCTGGCGGTCAGCTGCGCGATCAGCGCCTCGGTCAGGATCGCGACGTCGCAGGGCGCGCCCGCGAGCAGCGCGTCGCGCATCATGCCCACGGCGCCGAACCGGCCGTCGATGGCAAGGCCGCTGTCGGCCTGGAACCGGGCCGACAGCTGGCGCACCAGGCCATGCGCGGCACCGCCGCTCAGGAGGTGGAGGGAGGCGTTCATGGCAGGCGGCCCGTCAATCGGCGGTGATGTGGGCGGTCTGGATCACGCGCGCCCATTTGGCGATGTCGCCGCGGGTGTAGCTGTCGAAGGCGTCGGGGGCCATGAGCAGCGGCACCGCCCCCTGGCGGGCCCAGGCCTGGCGCACCTCGGGCAGGCGGGCGATCCGGGTCACGGCCTCGTTCAGCCGCTCGACCACCGCCCTGGGCGTGGCGCGCGGCGCCATCAGGCCGAGCCAGATGGTGGCCTCGTAGCCGGGCACGCCGGCCTCGCTGGCCGTGGGCACCTCGGGCAGCACCTCGGAGCGCACTCTTCCCGTGGTGGCCAGCGCCTTGACCTTGCCGCCGCGCACCTGCTCCGCCATGGTGGTGACGGCGTCGAACATCAGGTCGACCTGGCCGCCGATCACGTCGGTGCGCGCGCCCGAGCTGCCACGGTAGGGGATGTGGACCAGCGAGATGCCGGCCATGCTCTTGAACAGCTCGCCCGCCATGTGGTAGGGCGTGCCGGGGCCGGACGAGGCGTAGTTGAGCTTGCCGGGCCGTGCCTTGGCCTGCTGGATCAGCTCGGCCAGGCTGTTGGCGGGCAGGGCCGGGTGGGCCACCAGCACCAGGTCGGAGTAGTTGATGGGGGCGACGGCGACGAAGTCGCGCATCAGCTGGTAGGGCTTGTTCGGGATCAGCGTCTCGTTCACCGTGTGCGCGTTCGACATCAGCAGCAGGGTGTAGCCGTCGGGGGCCGACTTGGCCGCAAGGTCGGTGCCGATGACCGAGCCCGCGCCCGGCCGGTTGTCCACCACGAAGGACTGGCCCAGCGCATCCTGCAGCCGCTGCGCCATGAAGCGGGCGTAGTTGTCGGCGGGGCCGCCGGCGGCGAAGGGCACGATGATGCGCACCGCGCGCGAGGGGTAGGGGGTCTGTGCCGCGGCGGCGCCGGCCAGCAGGGCCAGGCCGAGGGGCAGCAGGCGGGCGCGCAGCCGGGCGCCCAGCAGGGTCAGTCGCATGGGGACTCCTTGGGGTGGTTCGGTTCAGTCCACGCGGCCGATGCGCTGGACGAGCGCCGTCATGGCGCGCGCCTCGGCCTGCACGAAGCGCTCGAACTCGGGCGCGTCCTGGAACTGGAAGCTGCTGCCGGCCGTGGCCAGGTTCTGGATCGCGCGCGGATCGTCCGCCGCGGCGCGCGCCGCCTGGCGCAGGCGCGTCACCACCGGCTCGGGCGTGCCGGCCGGCACGAACAGGCCGGCCCATTGCGAGTAGGTCACGGGCACGCCCAGCTCCTTGAGGCTGGGCACCTCGGGCAGCATGGGCAGGCGGCCCTCGCCCCAGTGCGCGAGCGCGCGCAGCCGGCCCGTGCGGATGTGCTGCATCACGCTGGAGGGCCCGGTGGACAGCGCATCCACCTGGCCCGACACCAGTGCCAGTACGGCCGGCCCGGCGCCGGTGTAGGGCACGTGCAGCATGAAGGTGTGGGTGGCGGCCTTGAGCTGCTCCATCGGCACGTGCATGGTGCCGTAGTTGCCCGAGGAGCCGAAGCTCACGCGCCCGGGCTGGGCCCTCGCGTGGGCGATGAACTCGGCGTAGGTCTTCCAGGGGCTGTCGCCGCGCACCACCAGCACCGTCGGGTCGGCCGAGAAGCGCGCCACCGGTCGCAGCTGGTCCAGCGTGAACAGCGGCGCGCGCTGCAGCACCTTGTCGGCCTCGGGCAGCACCACGATGGACGACAGCGCCATCAGCAGGCTGTAGCCGTCGGGCCGGGCCTTGGCCACCTGGGCCATGCCGATGCCGCCGCCGGCGCCGCCCTTGTTCTCCACCACCACGCTCTGCCCGAGCACGCGGCCCATGGCGTCGGCCACCGGGCGGCCGACCGTGTCGGCCACGCCGCCGGGCGGGAACGGCACCAGCATGCTCACGGGGCGGCTCGGGTAGGCGTCCTGCGCCCGGGCCGGTGCGGCCAGCAGCGGCGACAGGGCGCCCAGGCCCAGCAGGTGCAGGGTGGTGCGGCGGTCCATCATGGTGTGTCTCCTTATAGGGTTGCCGCGCGCTCAGGCGGCCTCGACCGGGTTGTCCAGTTCGCCCAGGCCGGTGACGGCCACGCGCACGCGGTCGCCGTGGCGCAGGAATTTCGGCGGGTTGAAGCCCAGGCCCACGCCCACCGGCGTGCCGGTGGCGATGATGTCGCCCGGCAGCAGGGTCATGGCGCGCGACAGGGTCTCGATCAGGGTCGGCACGTCGAAGATCAGCTGGCCGATCGGTGCGTCCTGGCGCAGCTCGCCGTTGACCCAGGTGCGCACGCGCAGCGTCTCGATCGGCGTGCTGTCGGGCGTGCCGATCCAGGGCCCGAGCGGGCAGAAAGTGTCCAGCGACTTGCCGAGGAACCACTGCGCGTGGTTCTTCTGCAGGTCGCGCGCCGTCACGTCGTTGAGAGCGACGAAGCCGAACACCTGGTCCAGCGCCTGCGCCTTGCTCACGTTGCGGCAGCGCCGCCCGATCACGACGCCGATCTCGCCCTCGTAGTCGACGCTGGCGGTGTGCGCCGGGTCGAAGCGGATCGCATCGCGCGGGCCGGCCAGCGTGGTCGTGGCCTTGGTGAACAGCTGCGGGTGGGCCGGGATGGCGGAGGCGGCGCTGGCGGTCGCGTTGTAGCCGCTCTTGTCGAACTCCAGCGCATGGTCGTGGTAGTTCTTGCCCACCGCGAACACGTTGCGCACCAGCGCCGACAGCGGCGCCAGGAAGGCCAGCCCGGCCAGCGGCACGGGTGTCGTGCCCAGCGCCATGAGTTGCTCGGCCGACAGCCCGCGCTCGATCACGGCCAGCACCGGGTTGGGGTGGTTCGCCAGCTCGCCCTCGACCAGCAGCGCCGATTGCTGCGGCTCGTCGATCAGGGCCAGGCGGGGGGCTCCGTTCCAGACAACGCGTCCGATTTTCATGAAAACTCCAGGAGACTTGATTGGTTTTAATTGGTTCTGTATTGGATCAATCGAGGCCGAAATGGACCAACGGTATTTACCCCTAGACGGCAAGGACGGTGGCATGGTCCAATCGAGATCAACCAATTCAAACCAATCAACTCCGCCCGGTCCTCATCCATGCCTGTCGCCGCCCATCCCTTGTTTCCCGTCGATCCGGCGCAGGCGCTGCGGCAGACGCTGCTGCATGGCCTGCAAAGCGGGCGCTGGTCGCCCGGCGAGCGCCTGCCCACCGAGCGCGAGCTGTGCGAGCGCTACGGGGTCGGCCGCTCGGCGCTGCGCCGCGTGCTGCGCGAGTTCAAGGCCTCGGGCTTCATTGAGCAGACGGTGGGCAGCGGCACCTACGTGGCCGAGCGCGCGCGGGAGCGGCTGCCGGCCCGCGCGAGCGCGGCCTCGGCGATCAGCCCGGCCGAACTCATGGAGGCGCGGCTGCTGTTCGAGCCGCTGCTGGTCGATCTGGTGGTGAGCAAGGCCACGGCCGCCGATTTCGAGGCGCTCGAGGAATGCTGCCGCCAGGGCGAGGCCGCATCCACGCTGGCCGAGTTCGAGCACTGGGACGGCGCGCTGCACCAGCGGCTGGCCGAGGCCACCCACAACGCGTTCTTCGTGAGCGTGTTCCAGCTCGCCACCGAGGCGCGCGAGCGCGGCGAATGGGGCCTGCTCAAGCAGAAGAGCGTCACGCCCGAGCGGCGCGCGCGCTACGAGCAGGAGCACCGCGCGCTGGTGCAGGCGCTCAAGCAGCGCGACGCCGACACCGCGCGCCAGCGGCTGGCCGAGCATCTGGCCAACGTGCGGCTCAACCTGCTGGGCCGGGTCTGAGCGCACGGGCCCGCGCCGCCGCGCGCGCGCCGGGCTGAGACAATCCGGGGCGCCATGCTCTCCGTCCTGCTCATCACCTTTCCGTTCTTCGCCCTGGTGCTGTGCGGCTACGTCGCCGCGCGGCGCGGCGTGCTGCCGCAGGCCGCGATCCCGGGGCTGAACATCTTCGTGCTGTATTTCGCGCTGCCGTGCATGCTCTACCGCTTCGGCGCCGGCACCCCGATCGCGCAGCTGCTGGACGCCAGCGTGTTCGGCGTCTACCTGGTCTGCGCGCTGGCGATGGTGGCGATCGCGACCGTCATGACGCGCAGCGAGCGCATCAACTGGAACAACGCGGCCTTCGGCGCGCTGGTGGCGGCCTTTCCCAACACCGGCTTCATGGGCGTGCCGCTGCTGGTGGCGCTGCTGGGAGCCCAGGCGGCGGGCCCGGCGATCGTGACCATCACGGTGGACCTGGTCATCACCAGCTCGCTGTGCATCGCCCTGTCGCGGCTGGACGGCGCCGGCACGCACGGCGCCCGCGTGGCCGTGCGCCAGGCGCTGCGCGGCATGGCCACCAACCCCATGCCCTGGTCCATCGTGCTGGGCGCGCTGGCCTCGGCCGCGGGCGTGAGGCTGCCGGGGCCGCTCATGCAGACGGTGGGCCTGCTGGCCGACGCGGCCTCGCCGGTGGCGCTGTTCAGCATCGGCGCGGTGCTGGCGCGCTCGCAGATGAGCACGCACGAGCGGGTGCCCTGGGTCGACTACGTGCCGCTGGCGCTGGCCAAGCTGGTGATGCACCCGCTGCTGGTGCTGGCCGCCGGCACGGCCGCGATCGCGCTGGGCCTGCCGCTGTCGCGCTTCGCGCTCACAGTGATGGTGCTGGTGGCGGCGCTGCCCAGCGCCAGCAACGTCTCGCTGCTGGCCGAGCGCTTCGGCGCCAACAACGGCCGCATTGCGCGCATCATCCTGGTGTCCACCGCGCTGGCCTTTCTCTCGTTCTCGGGCGCGGTGGCGCTGATGACCTGAGGCCGCGCGGGTTTTTCGGCACGGCGGCGCGGAACTTCGGAGCCGTTTTCGGCACAATACTTGCACGCCGCTTTGGTATTCTCCTGATGCGGCGCAAGCCGTAGTTTCCCTGAGTCACCGTCCCATGTCCGCCTTGTCCTCCAGCGCCCTGCGCCTGGTCCTGCTGTGCCTGCTGCCCCTGTGGATGCTGGTCCTGGCCGCGACCGCCGGGGCCGGCATCGCGCCGCCGGCGGATGCCGACACCAGCGCGCCCGCGGTGGCGCTGCTGCCGGCCGAGTGCGAGCCGCTGGAGGCTCTGGACGCCGGCCCCAGCCTGCAGGCGCCCCGGCTCAACCCCTCGCTGGTGCAGCCGCCGGTCACCAATGACGACCGGACCGAGCTGTTCTGGCTGCCCGAGCCGGCGCGCACCCGCGTGATCCCGGCCCTGCTCCCGCCCTGGGCGGCGGGCGCGCATTTCGGCCATGCCTGGCTGCGCCCGCCGCAGCGGCCCCCCAGACCCTCCCTGGCCTGACGCCTGCGCGTCCCTTCGTGCCATGGCGGCCGGCCCCGGCGAGGGGCCCGGTCCGCCGATTCCTTGTTCTTCCCATCCACGACTGCCCCGTCGGGGCAGCCCCTGCCATGTCCAAGAGTTTTCATCCCCCCCGCTGGGGCGTCTGGTGCGCGGCCGCCTGCCTGCTGGCTTTGCCGCTGCCGGCCGCGGCCCGGCCCGCCGCCGATGCGCCGCCGGCCGACGCCGCCGTGGCGCCACCGCCGCTGAGCCTGGACCAGCTCACCCGCGCCGTGCTGGCCCACAACCCCGGCCTGCTGGCCGCGCAGCGCGCCCGCGCCACCGCCGCAGCCGGCGTCACCAGCGCCGCCGCGCTGGCCAACCCGCGGCTGGAGTGGAGCGCCGGGCGCAACAGCGCCCGCCTGCCCTCGGCCACGCCGGGTCCGGTCCAGGGCTGGGCGCTGGCGCAGTTCATCGAGAACCCCGCGGCGCGCGGCGCCCGCATCGACGCGGCCCGGGCCGGCGAGCGCGGCAGCGAGCACCAGGTCGCGATAGTGCGCAACGAGCTGGTGGCGCAGGTCCGCCTGCGCGCTTACGAGTACCTGCTGCGCCAGGCCGAGGCCCAGGCCGCGGCGGATGCGCTGGCGCTGCTGGAGCAGGTGCGCGAGCGCGTGCGGCTGCGGGTGGAGAGCGGCGAGGCGCCGCGCTATGAAATCATCAAGGCCGACGCCGAGATCATCCATGCCCGCGAGCGCCGCCAGCATGCCTGGCTGCTGGCCGAACAGGGCCTGCTCGGCCTGAACCGCCTGGCCGCCGGCCAACTGCCCGTGCGCTGGTCGCTGGCGGCCTCGCTGGACGACGAGATCGGCCTGCAGGGGCTGGAGGAACTGCAGCGCCTGGCCCAGCTCGACAACCCCGAGCTGCAGGCCCTGCGGGCCGAGGTCGAGCGCGCCCGGGCCCTGCTGGACGGGGCCCGCGCCAGCCGCTGGCCCGGCGTCGAGCTGCGCTACGGCCAGACGCGCGAGCCCGAGCTGCGCCAGGCCACGCTGGGCGTGAGCGTGCAGATCCCGCTGCTGGACGGGCGCGGCGGCCCGCTGGCCGAGGCCGGCTCGGAGCTGGCGCGTATCCGCGGCAGCCTGGAGGGCCGCGAGGCCGAGCTGCGCCAGCAGGTGCTGCAGGCCTGGAAGTCCCTGGAGATGGCGCGCCTGCGCGTCGACGCCCTGAGCCAGGGCGCGGTGCGCGAAGCCGAGGCCGCGCTGCGCGTGGCTCAGGCGGCCTACCGCTTCGGCGAGCGCGGCATCCTGGACGTGCTGGATGCCCAGCGCGTGCTGCGCACCGTGCGCGCCGATCTGCTGGAGGCCCGCTACCAGGTCCAGGCCGCCCGCATCGACCTCGAATTCCTTGCCGGCCGCCATGCCGGCGCCCCCATGCCCTGACAGGTCCCCACCCCATGAACATCCCTTTCGCTTCGCTTTTCCCCGCCGCCGCCCTGGCGGCCATGCTGCTGGCGCTGGCCGGCTGCGGCGAGCCGGCGCCGCCGGCCGCTCCCGAGGCTGCCGCTACCGACCCGATGGAGGTGCGGGTCCGGCCCGAGATGGCCTCCTACTTCAAGGTCGGCCGGCTCGGCCTGGCCGAGGTGGCGCCGGTGCAGGAGATCGCCGGCCGCATCGAGGCCAATGATCGGCTGGTCACGCGCATCGGCGCCTCGGTCACCGGCCGCGTGACCGAGGTGCTGGCCGAGGTCGGCGACCGGGTGCGCCCCGGCCAGGCCCTGGCCCGGGTCGCCAGCCCCGAACTCACCAGCGCCCAGCTGGCCTACCTGCGGGCCCACGCCTCGGCCGAGCTGGCCGGGCGTGCGGTGGAGCGGGCGCGCCAGCTGATCCAGGCCGACGTGATCGGCTCGGCCGAACTGCAGCGCCGCGAGTCGGAACTCGCGATCGCGCGGGCCGAGCTGCGCGCCGCGGGCGACCAGCTGCGGCTCATGGGCCTGCCGCCCGACGCCATCGAGCGCCTGCGCGAGCAGGGCACGCTGCACCCGCATGCCGCGGTGGTGGCCACGCTCGCGGGCGTGGTGATCGAGCGCAAGGTCAGCCAGGGCCAGGTGGCGCAGCCGGGCGACCCGCTGTTCACCGTGGCCGACCTGGGCAGCGTCTGGGTGGTGGGCGCCCTGCCCGAGCAGGCCGCGCGCAGCGTGCAGGCCGGCCAGGCGGTGGAAATCGAGGTGCCGGCGCTGGGCGGAGCGCCGCTGGCGGGCCGGATCGTCCACGTCGGCGACACGGTGTCGCCCGAGACCCGCAGCGTGCCGATCCGCACCCAGGTCGACAACAGCCGGCATGAGCTCAAGCCGCAGATGCTGGCCACCATGCGCATCCAGGGCAGCGCGCGCACGATGCTGGCCCTGCCGGCGGCCGCGGTGGTGCGCGAGAACGACCGCGACCACATCTACGTGCGCCTGGCCGAGAACCGCTATCGCCTCACCCCGGTGGAGCTGGGAGTCGCCAGCGGCGGCCTGCGCCCGCTCGTCAAGGGGCCGGCCGAAGGCACGGAGGTGGTGGTCGACGGCGCCTTCCACTTGAACAACGAGCGCAAGCGCGCCGAGCTGGAGTGAGCCCGCCATGATTGCTTCCCTGATTCGCGCCGCGCTCGGCCAGCGGCTGGTGGTGGTGGTGCTGGCCCTGGTCCTGTGCGGCTTCGGCCTGCGCGAGGCCACGCGCCTGTCGGTCGACGCCTTCCCCGATGTCACCAACGTGCAGGTGCAGGTGGCCACCGAGGCGCCAGGCCGCTCGCCCGAGGAAATCGAGCGCTTCGTCACCGTGCCGCTGGAGATCGCCATGACCGGCCTGCCCGGCCTGGTGGAGATGCGCTCGCTCAACAAGAGCGGGCTGTCCATCATCACGCTGGTGTTCAGCGACGCCACCGACGTGTACTTCGCCCGCCAGCTCGTGACCGAGCGCCTGATCGAGGTCACGCCGCGCATGCCCGGCGGCATCGTGCCGGTGCTGGGGCCGGTGTCCACCGGCCTGGGCGAGGTCTACCAGTACACGCTGGAGCGCCCCGACGACGGTCAGCGCGCCCTCACGCCCGAGGAACTCAGCGAGCGCCGCACGGTGCAGGACTGGGTGGTGCGCCCGCTGCTGCGCTCCATCCCCGGCGTGGCCGAGATCAACTCGCAGGGCGGCTACGTCAAGCAGTACCAGGCGCTGGTGGACCCGGGGCGGCTGCGCCACTACGGGCTCTCAGTGCAGCAGGTGGTGCAGGCCATCGCCAGCAACAACGCCAACGCCAGCGGCGGCATCCTGCCGCAGACCACCGAGCAGTACCTGATCCGCGGCGTGGGGCTGATCCGCACGCTGGACGACATCGGCAACATCGTGGTCAAAGAGCAGGCCGGCGTGCCGGTCTACGTGCGCGACGTGGCCACCGTGCAGCTGGGCAGCGAGGTGCGCCAGGGCGCCATCGTCAAGGGCGGCTACACCGAGGGCGTCTCGGGCATCGTGCTGATGATGCGCGGCGGCAACGCCAAGCAGGTGGTCACGCGCGTGAAGGAGCGCGTGGACGAGATCAACGCCAAGGGCATGCTGCCCGGCGGGCTGCGCATCGTGCCCTATTACGACCGCACCGAGCTGGTCGACGCCGCGCTGTGGACCGTCGGCAAGGTGCTGATCGAGGGCATCTTCCTGGTGGTGCTGGTGCTGTTCGTGTTCCTGGGCGACGTGCGCTCCAGCCTGATCGTGGTGGCCACGCTGGTGATCGCGCCGCTGACCACCTTCATCCTGATGAACCGGTACGGCCTCTCGGCCAACCTGATGTCGCTGGGAGGGCTGGCCATCGCCATCGGGCTCATGGTGGACGCCACCGTGGTGGTGGTGGAGAACGTGTACCACAAGCTCGGCCAGGCCGGCCCCGGCATGGGCGCGCGGGTGCGCACCGTGCTGGCCGCCACGGTCGAGGTGGCCACGCCCACGATCTTCGGCATCGCCATCATCATCCTGGTGTTCCTGCCGCTGATGACGCTGCAGGGCATCGAGGGCAAGATGTTCGCGCCCCTGGCGCTGACCATCGCGATGGCGCTGGCCGTGTCGCTGGCGGTCTCGCTGTTCCTCTCGCCGGTGCTGTGCTCCTACTTCCTCAAGGGCGGGGCCGACCACGACACCCGGCTGATCGCCTTCCTCAAGCGCCACTACCTGCGCCTGCTGGACGGCGCCACGCTGCGCCACCGGCTCACGCTGGGGGTGTCGGTGGCGCTGCTGCTGGGCTCGCTGGCGCTGTTCCCGCTGCTGGGCAAGTCCTTCATGCCGACCATGAAGGAGGGCGCGCTCACGCCGCAGATCAACCGCGTGCCCAGCATCTCGCTGGACGAGTCGATCCGCATGGAGATGGCCGCCATGAAGACCGTGGCCGAGGTGCCGGGCGTGCGCATGGTGGTGTCCAAGCTGGGCCGCGGCGAGTCGCCAGCCGACCCGGCCGGGCCCAACGAGTCCGACCCCATCGTGCTGCTGGACCCCAAGTCCGGGCGCAGCCAGGACGAGATCGACGAGGACATCCGCCAGCGCCTGTCCAGCATCCCGGGCGTGCAGATCGTGCTGTCGCAGCCGATCTCCGAGCGGGTGGACGAGATGGTGACCGGCGTGCGTTCGCAGCTCGCGATCAAGGTCTTCGGCGACGAACTGGGCGAGCTCAAGCGGGTGTCGGAGCAGGTCGCGCGCATCCTCAAGGGCGTGGACGGCAGCCGCGACATCCGCATCGAGCGCCTGTCGGGCCAGCAGGCCCTGACGGTGGACATCGATCGCAAGGCGATCGCGCGCCAGGGCCTGAACGTGGCCGACGTGCAGGCGCTGATCGAGAGCGCGATCGGCGGCAAGGACGTGACCACGCTGTACGAGGGCGAGCGCCGCTACAGCGTGGTGGTGCGCTTTCCGCCCGAGGCGCGGCAGTCGGCCGAGGCCATCGGCAACATGCTGCTGCCCACGCCCGACGGCGCCCAGGTGCCGCTGTACGCCCTGGCGCGCATCGAGCTGGTGGACGGGCCCGCGCAGATCAGCCGCGAAAGCGGCAAGCGCCGGGTGGTGGTGGGCGCCAACGTGGAGGGCCGCGACCTGGGCGGCTTCGTCGCCGAGGTGCAGCAGCGGCTGGCGCAGGAGGTCAGGCTGCCCGAGGGCTACCACTTCGTGTTCGGCGGCCAGTTCGAGAACATGGAGCGTGCCATGGGCACG
>Ga0116227_10014954_pt1 | contig 11636 bp, 3 predicted proteins | sample S1TSphgellanicum_FD_89693 | JGI IMG/M metagenome (GOLD analysis project Ga0116227, IMG submission 89693) | Host-associated microbial communities from peat moss isolated from Minnesota, USA - S1T2_Fb - Sphagnum magellanicum MG | ecosystem: Host-associated > Plants > Peat moss > Unclassified... | reverse complement strand
CTGATGAAATAGAACCTGTACCTGTGAGGTCAGTACTGCAGGAAAGTCTTAGCTCCTTCTGGGAGAACAAGCTCCTTAGTCAGTAGATTCAGCTGATATCATGCATATATCATTGAAGGCTGCATCTCATGATCATATCATGGTAGTATTATAGTGTTCCCAGCAACTGCTATTGGTAATGATTTAACTATCTTGCTGAAATCATTTTTGCAACCAGTTTCAGTAGTGCTACTATAATGGGCTCCTGGCTGTGGTTTGGGGACCAGGTGTACTATTATCATCTAGCATTATGACTGCCAGGTCTATCTGGGATGTTAAAATGAGGAGCATTAGCAGTACGAAAGAATGGAATGCCAGGAAATAGCTTTGCAAATTTTCTGAACAACTTCTTGACTGATATGATGTGCCGTTTTTCCACTTTGGTCTGTGTGCAGATAGTCCAGCACGAGTTGCTTATACAATATGAGGACCAACATCGTTAAAAGGAGCTCTGTGGAGAGATGACAAGGTGAATAAGTGGATTTTCATCCTGTGAGACAGGGAAGAGAACAAGATGTGCTTCTCAACTGGAGAATGTCCTATGGCTATTATAATCAAACATGCTATTCATTTTTTGCACAAAAGGTATGTAAGTTGCAAAATTGGGAAGTTAGTTTATTTTCAGGTTATAAGTTTGTAGTTGCATATAAATACAAACATTACAAATTGTAAAATGCACAATGTGATGAAGGTAGAATTGTGGCATAGTTGCATGTTGGCACCCATTTAAGTTGTTCAACTTGAAATTGTTGAACTTAAACCCTTTGATTTGCCACTTATTGTCATTTAATTGTTTCATGTTATCTATTGTTTTACACAAATGGTATACAAGTTGCATAATGGGGAACTTAGTTGATTTGTAGTTGATTATATGTACACACATTACAAATTGAAAGGTGCATAATGTGATTGAATCAAAATCGTGACAAAGTTGCACATTGACACCTATTCATGCATGTGCTAGTTGAATATTATTTTCACACTAAAAAACTTTGGAGTTCCATCCTACCTATTGATTGATATAAGTATAGTTCCATGTGTGTCAATTTCAATTTAGTTGCATTTGTTCATGACATTGAAACTCCAAAATATGATGGGCAAATAAATCAATTATTAACCATGCATTAAATAAAATATTGACTATTGTAAATATTAAGTCAAAACCTCGAAAATTAATTAATTAGTTAATAGTTACTTTCATAAAAAATTTATAATTAACTTTATATATTTTGACTAATGTCAAACATGTATTTAGTATATATATGTCATTTATAAATAATAAGTCGAAATTTTTATAAGTGTTAATTAATTAGATATGAGTTACTTTAATAGTTGGATTATTAAACAATAGTTTATGATTGAATTAATTATTATTTAATGTTAGATAGTTAGTTTAGTTATTAATAAGAACCATTAAACCTATATAAGCAAATGAGTTTGAAAGTTTTGTCATTACTTTTCATTTAGAAATACATTCATAAAGTTGTTTTTATTATCTTTTGAATTTGAATATATGGGCTTGAAGCAAACATCTTCATCTCAAGGGAGACCATCAATGCATGGTTCTAGTAGTGCATAGTATGCCAAGAGCTGCCCAAGTTGTCTTAGGGTACTAATGTTTACAAACATGGGCGAGATAGGGCTAGAAGTTGCACCCTAGTTTCACTCACTTGGTGGCGGCCTTGCACCCACAAATATTTCAAAGAATTTATTGCCACCACTATAATAGCAAAACATGCTTCCCCAAATGGATAGTCTCATATTTCTAGGTGTTCCGATTGTTGGCATCCATATGCAAGATTAGCAAGACCCATATCACTTTCCCATGTAGTACCTAAGGGTAGCCACTTTAGATTGGACCCATACTTGCCAATATGAACTAGTATTGGTCTGTTAGTGCTCCTTGTTGTAGGTAGAGGCAAAATCCAGTTAGGTTCACACAACCTTATAGTAATAACTTCACACCATCATCCAAGGGCAAATATGCAAAATTGACCCTTTTTCCAAACACAATACAGTAATCTACGAGGTGCAAACAACCTTGCCCCACCATAGTAAATGCAACATTGGTGATATCATAGACATATGAGGCTAGATACCACGACTTTGCAAAACCTTGTGAAATAACAACCATGCCATTGTGTGATATATAACATGCATCATCATCCTCTATTCACAAGTGCCTAAGCTCCTTACGTGTCTTGCCCAACACTTTCAAACCTTCATCCCCAATAACATTAAATATTTGCCTCTAAGAAACACTTGCCAACATCAAACTTGCCCATACAAATCCTCAAAATTGGATGGATAAAATGGCCTTACAATTTACAAAACAATATTATGCATATTATGAGCCACAAAGCAAACTTCACAACAACACATTCAAGCTTTCAAGGTACTTGTAATCTTAGTTCTAGCCAAATCAAACCAAACATGACAATAACAAGTGTGGTCATAAACTCGTGAGTGCTACTCACATAATATTTGACCATCACCTTCCTTGTGAATAACAGTGATTAACTGCCATGACTTCCCACTCAACTTCATGAACTCCCAACTGTGGGTGCAAATAATAACATAATAATATGCTTCAAATTCCACAAAATGAACTACACAAAATTTAATACTAAATTATTGGAACCAACACAAAACAATCATGATATTGGGCTAACATTCAAGCTGCAATAGGCTTGTAAGGGTGAACTTCATGTCATTTTAGGTTGGCCCCCTAAACCCTAACACCATAGCTTAAGGCATAGAGAACCTTCATTAACTGAAATTACATAACCAAAACGTATTTTTTTAAAAACTTGGAAATTGTAACAAGCCCAATCACTACTCAAAATTCTTTGGACCTTGGAAAGGTTCAGGTCCTTTGTGATATCTCTATAATTAAATGAATCTTGATTTTAAAATTTAATATATTTCCACCCCACCACATGAGGAGACCAAAATGTGTAAAAGGATTAAAAGGAAAACACTCCATGGTAGACATGAAGTTTAGAATACACAAAAGACTTGTTTTATCACTAGGAAAATATAGAACCAATAATTTCATGAACAATCAAAGGCTTGTAAAAACCCCTTTCCCATAATGTACTAAAATATTTCCAACCAAGAAATGTTCACCTCACAAAAGACACACGTTTACAAGCTCTAGATCACCTAGCTTGATGCACATGTTTGCATCTTGCATTATGGCAAAATAGTTCAAACACTTTGGATTTGCGAATAACTAAATTTATACTTGTGCACAATTTATGAACTTTGCTGATTGATCCCCATATTATAAAAAAATATTTTTGATGTAACTTTCGCTTAAATATTTTATGATACATAGGTTAATTTTCAAATTTATGATTATCCTAACTATTTAAGTTAACCTATCTTATATATATAATTATCCTAAATTAACATATGTGGCATACATGATGTACACCTCATTATCTAGATGCCTATAGGTAATTTGATATACACTTTCCCATCATATGTTATCCAATCATATAATCACATAATGTCCTTAACAACTACCATGGAGATAGTCATGGATTTGGATTTATTGGGCCATGACTTTAAACAATAATTATGTATTCACTTGGGTTTATAATACCTTATTGGGCTACAAGTAGCTTGTCCCTTATGGATGGAAATAGGTGATGTTTCAAAATTATAAAATACATTTATCAAGAACATACTTATGAAAAAGTAACAATAGATCAAAAGGACATGATAAATAAATTAAAAATAATTTATGAGATTGTTTTCAATTTGAAGAAGAGTGTTCTTTGTAGCACCACGTTCAAAACCATATCTTTTGTTCAAAGTTGCACATTATAAGTTTATATTTATGACCCAATGGGATAGGAAATTTAAATTGTATCTTGAGAGTCTTGACTAAAACCTTTGATAACTTATTCTAATGATGGGCCAATCAAAGAGGCTCATTGTTAAGATGTTTAGTTGTGATATATGCTTATGCTTTGAATTGAAATACTTCCATGCAAAAACCATGACATGGCTTTTTTGTATTTTATATTTTATGTTAGTATGATTTTTTTCCAATCCATAGTTTTTTCCCCCCGATCATGAGGTTTTAGTTAGAAAACAAAGAATAATATAAAATGAACATGATTTTTTTTAATATGTTCATAATATTGACACAATATGTGTTTAATATACATTGAATATAGGTTAAATACCTTTAAATATGTTTAATCAATTTAATATACCTTGATTACATGTTAAATATATATTTAATTTAGTCTAAAACACCTTATTTACATTTATTTACATAAAATGTATAGGCACATCACAAGAAGTAATCAAGTTATAACCAATTTTGCAAGTAGAACATAAGGGCATATTCTTGGATGAAAAACCCAAGAAGTTAATCAATATGGACAGACATATAATTTAATAGTGGCACCATAGTTGAAATAACAACAATAAAACAAAAAACTGATTAGTAGTTGTAAAAATGATAAAATATTGTTGCAAATAACAAATAGTATGGTTACATAATACAATATTTTTAGTAATGTTTATTCCTTTTTTTGGTTGATATTTCCATATTTTATCATAATAGAGATTTTTTGCACTTTTGTTTGTTAATTTTGTGTTATTATATTTAAGCTTGTGGTTTGTTTTGTTTTTGTTTTTGAATTGAGACTTAGGTATGTATTTTCATCATTTTTTTTCATAGTTTTCATGCTCATAATAGGTATGCAATTGCATACCATCTTAAAACTACTTCCAAATCGACATCACCATGCTAGTAAAACCCCAATAATATCCTCTTTGTTGAAACTTAAATTTTAATTTTATTTATCAACATCCCAATTGATTTTCGTAGCCCTCTGAATGATGTCAACATCATATCGCAAAAAAATAAAGACCTATTTAACCAACTACCTTATAAGCCCATAAAATTCCATTAAAAATTGAACGATTAATAATTAATAACCATAGTTTTAAATTTAGGCTATTTCAAAAATAAAACTAAAATAGTCAAACAACCCATGAAACATTCCCCTTCATGTAGGAATCATCACAAACATTAAACATAATGGAAGTTTTTTAGAAAGATTTTTAATAAATATGTTTAGAAGTTTTAAAGAGTTTCTAAGAAAATCCAAGGAATACACCTTAAGTTTGTAGAAGTATTACATGAACTTCCAAAAAAATTGAATTATTGAATGCTTCTACAAGAATAGTTAATATAAGTTTTTATTATATGATTTATAAAAGTTTTAAAGAGATGTAATTAACAAAAGCTTTTAATATACATGGTGAATGGACACTTTTTAAAATATGTGATTGATTGAAATGTCTAAATGATGTAATTGATGAAAATTTATAGAAAGTTTAGTGAGCAAAACTTTATAAAAGGTTAAGGAACTTTTAATGTGTTCAATTGGATAATATAAATAAAGGTTTTGAAGGCAGCACCTTTTAATATCTCTAATGCAAATTGTGGGTTTTAGATTTTTAGTCCACTTCATGCCTACCTTGAATCATGTTTTGTTCAAATAATGAAGTCATTTAATTTTTATTCATTATCAAATTCATTATTTGTCAAATCCATTAAATGAATTATTCTAATATATATATAAACATGGATTATATTTTGTTTATGTTTTATTATTGGACAATAAGTAAGAATGCACGTCTAGTTCATTGGGACGTTCATTAGTCATATATGTGAAATCACCACTAATTCATTGGACTAGAAATTTAGTTTATTCACCATGTCTTTTAATAATTGGCAACATGTTGATATGGACAAATGAGTTCCTTGGCATATGACCATACAATAAATTGATATGTGGTAATCTAATTAATTTTAATATTTGTTGGTTTTATTATCATATTTTGTTTTTTTTATTTCATATTTTATAAACATGTTTACTTTGTATGGTCACTATACATATTTTGTATAGTCAACGTACGGTTGTTGGTATTAAGGTTTGAACCTTGGTCTCCAAAATAATCCATTGTCTTTGCTAACCAATTGCCATTCAATGTCATAACATAAGATGCCAAAAATTGTTTATATCACCATGTAGTAAGGTATTAACACCTTTGTAAATGTTGTAATTAACTAACATTCAATAATCAAATAACTTGTGAAATGAATTCATCCTTGGCTTTTTAAACTCCTAGTCCATAAAAATAATCATGTGACTCAATTTTTCATCTATTTTTGCGAAAAAACATGCATTTAAAAAAATGTAATTCTAGGTGATGTCATGACACCAAAAGAAAAAATGTTTCTTGTAACTTGTTTTATGTAAAAACAAAAGTTACATATTAAGTAAATTAGTTATATATGACATTTCTAGTTGCATAAAACAAGTAGCAAAAAATAATTTTTCTACTAGAAGAAAGAGGTCATTTTGTGATTAGTCCTCACAATTAATGTTTAATTATAAGCAACACATGTGACTAAAATCTAACTAGTTGCGTTGGACAAATGTGCGATATAGTTGTAAACATGGATTGTGGATGAAAGGGGAAAAAAAATGATTTCATTTTTCAATTAATTGTAAATGTGATGTTGTTTGCAAATACCATACAACTTATTTGGTGATTAGGTTAGATTTATAAAATATATCCCATATTTTTATCTTCCCTTTCAATGTTGTAAACATTGTAAAAACAAATGCCATGTGGAATGAACCAATAAAAATATTGAACCCAAAATTTAAAAAAAAATTTAACAACCTACTTACATATATAGGTACATACCTATATCTACATATCTATTTAACCAAATAGGTCAGGTAAATAAGTACCTAGCCTATGTAAATAGGTAGGTACTTTGTTAAGGTGTATACATTTCTAAACTAATTAGTGCCATAGGCATCTTGATAACTAATAGTTACTAGGGTAAACTTACTATCATTTACTAAAAAGGTGAAGGTAGTGGGATTAAATAATTCATGTTAATGAATGGTTGGGTGTAATCCACCCAATCACCTTGGAGATTTCTAATAAGGGATTATGATAAAAACCTTATTTTCGTGGGGTTAATGTGGGCCTTGTGTGACTTTGTGGAGAATGAAAACTAAAAGAAGATTTGGAGGATTTTTATTAATTTGATAAATTTGTAGTTGAAGTGAAAATGAAGAACTTTTTTGAAGAAGTGTGTGCAGTGTAACATTAAAAAGGAGGAAATAGTTTGGAAAAATATTTATATTTGTGTTATCTTGATGAAAATGGTTAAAGAACCTTCATGTGTTTCGTACGAGTTTTGTTTTTTAGAATATGCAAAAAGTAATATAGTTTAAACTTACATAATGTGTTGCTACATTTTAAATACTAGTTTAATGTTTCTTTTACAAAAATAAGTAAAAACGCATGTTAAGTTTTAGTCTTTGGAGTAAAAAATTACTAGCTGCCACATGAAGAAAATAGTTAATATGTGGCAATAGAAAGGGGGAATATTTGAAAGCTGAAGTCTACAAAATAGATGAGGCTATTACAAATAGTAGGCAACAACCATGAGAGGGTGCAATCGTTGTAGACAATAGAAAGTGTTGGGAAATCTTGCCATGGTATTACAGATAATAAACGATGTTACAAAAAGGTCTACATGCGTTGTGGAAGTGGGAAAACAACTTATGCAAGGCTTGCAAACCCACTAGGGCAACATTCAAAGGCATTGAAAGTACTATAAAACTTTAAAGGGTAGTTACTTCTTAGTCATTTTTTTTTAATGTTTACTTTCTATACCTTCTTCCTTTGGGAGTATTAAAGTAGCCTACATATAAGACAATAGGTTTATCTTTAAATGACATATCCTACCCTTTTTTTTTCCCCCTTCTTGGAATGACTTTAAATATATTAATTGAGTAGTTGTAGTAAAGTAAATGAATGAGATGACATATACAACTTTTTAAAAAAAAAATTTAAATGACCTTTTAATTTATTACTTGAGTAATTTTAATAGAGTAAGTGAGTGAGAGTAATCTTTTTTTTTGGAATACTAAGGAATTGATCTTGTTCCCTTGGCCTTAACTTTTTGAAAACGATAATGTTCAGAGGTTGCAAATTCACCCATTTACATTAGAACCATCCATAATCATACCATCCATCATTAGATATGCATATATTAATCTCGACATCCATAACCATCACCATTGAGAATTATCACCATAACGTTATGAATATGATAAGATTTTTTTAAATATGTTAATGCACCATCCAGATATGAATAGGATAAGGATATAAACTTAATACACACCTGTTAGTTGCAGATATGGTCAGTTATAAAAACTGAATTAGAATTTGGATATGCATTTATGTGTATCCTACTATTATACATATTGATGCTTGGGAAAAATCTTACAATTGGTCAACATTGGTTTATACACAACTCCCTATGATTTCAAAAGTTTTTTCGCCAAATATTTACACCATTTATTTGTATTTTGTTGTTGTTGTTTTGTTTTTGTTTATTTTGCACAAGCGTGAGTGACAAAGCTAATGCATAATGTCGATTCAATGTTTTTATTTTCAAATCTTTGAGGTCAAAATAGTGACAATGCATGTGAAAAAACAATGTTCTAAAAACTAGAAAATTAATAATATGCAATATTGTCTCCTCTATGCCATTTTTACTTTTGTTTCTTTATTTTGTAGGAGTTCTTGACAGAATCATCACAAGCATAATTTTGCCGAATATTTTTTTTCTGTTAAAAATTGCGGAATTCTCAAAGAAAATAAATTGAACACCAAACTTGATTTTTCAAAAAAAAAAAAATTCAACGTAAAATTTCAACAAAAAATTGTTGAACCTCGTATTTTGGTATGGTATAATAATAAACTTTTGTAAAAGTAAAAACATGGTTGTGTGTTTAATTTGCCTTTAGACCACCTTTGAGATAATGTATTTTTTCACACAAAACTTTTGTAAGGGTAAAACATATAAATGCTTGAAAATGTTTAGTGCTAATGTAAAGTTTGAAGGACCAAACTTTACCAAAATAAAAGGCTTTGTGAGCCTTACATGATGTAATTATCCCTCCTTTTTTTAATTTGTAGTTTTTTCCTTTGCTACCCCTCCAGGCCCTTGAAATAAAGTAAGAAAAAGCCTTTTTTTTCCCCCAATAAAGAGCACGCAAGTTCTTTTACCCTCAATAAGAGTATTTGCAAATACATTACTAGGAAATCAAATAGGTCTTAAAGGAATAAAATAAATAACTTTCCAAAAGGAAACAAGGGCTATGTCACATTGTGGCCTTGCCACTTACATTAAAAATAGCTTAAGGCAAAAGAAAAATTATGAAAAATTCTAATATTTCACCATGCAAAAATATAATCTTCAAAACATAAAATCCCTCTAAAAGAAACCAAAATCGTTCAAGATATTATAATTTTTGTAACTAATCTCAAGTTTCAACACAAACCAAAATATCATCTTAAAAAAATCCTCATATAAAAATAAATAGACCTATTATTATTACCTAGGGGCCAAAATCCCTTAAGCTTACTATATTCTATAATGAATCTAAACAACAAATAATATCCTTTGCCTTGGTAGGCCATGCCAACAAAGAGGCGTATGGAATGGGAGGCCTGAACAAACAAGAACCCAATCACACCCAACACGACAAAACCTAGAGATGATATTCATCCATGAAGGTCCTTTTATCATTCCTCTTCATGAAAGTGTCGGCCGGTCCTACTCATAGACTGTACGTAGATAAACGATGAGAGTAGGATGTACGTACATGAACGAACAGAATTTCTGGCGGGCGGGCGGGCGGGCCGGACGGATTCGAAGCCCGCACCCAACGACGATTTTCAGGGACTCCGGATCCCCTGACCCGCCGACCACCGGTCGGTCCCAGATCGGTCGTCCTCCCCGTCCCGCATGGTTCCGCTAAGACGCGGTTGGGTTCGAGCGAGCGCCTAGTTGAGGGAGGGACTGAGGCAGGAGACGCGCCAGGGGTCCGGGGGGGGATGAAGGGAGAAGCAACTCTAGAGGAGGGCCAAAGTTTTGGGTTGTCGATAAAACCTTCTCTTTCTCTTCTCTTCTCTTCTTCTCGTGGTTTGGCTCGGAAGCTGCATCCTAGCAGCGGCAGAAACTTGAAATAAACTACGAGTTCCCGTGTTACTTGTACATATATATATGTCTGTTATTGTCGGTGTGTTTGTGTATAGTGTATGCCCTTAGGGGTAGGCGGGTGAGGAGTCTTTTTGGGGGGGTTTGCTTGGACGAGGGGCTGGGGGAGGGTTGGGGATTGGGGGTTGAAGACTTGGTAAGAAGAAGCGGAGGGGAGGACTCAGAGAAGTCCGGGGGAGGGGGAATCAAGAGCTTTAGGTGATCGGTTTGGTGGCACCATGACGATGAACAATGAGCGCAAAGTGATAGAGCTTGAGCAGGGATGGGCCTTCATGCAAAAGGGCATCACTAAGCTCAAGAATCTCTTGGAAGGAGTACCGGAGCAGCAGTTCAATTCCGAGGAATACATCATGCTTTACACGTATTTTTATTTCTCTCTCTCTTCTTCCTCCCTCGGTCTCCCGTTTCTTTTGGTGAAAGGTTTTGGTTTTGTGGCCGATTTTGACACACGCGAATTTTCCATTTCTGCTCTTCTTCTCTCTCTGCGTGGTTGTGGGAAGAGGGGATCGGGGTCGCGAGAGAAATACCTGGAGACAAGCGGGATCCATGATGGGGTTTGGGTTTTTATTTATTTATTTTTGGTTGCCTATTCTGTGTGCCGAATCGTTTCGGGATACTCATTCTTTCTTGATTCCGCTTGCACAGGACAATTTACAATATGTGTACACAGAAGCCTCCGCAAGATTACTCACAACAGCTTTACGACAGATATAGGGAGTCGTTTGAGGAGTACATCAATAGTATGGTATGTGAGCAGGGGGACCTCTCTTTTCCCTTTTCCTTGCTTTTGTGTTTGCAGAGAAAGATGACCGTTCATGTAGATGCCTTTTTTGTTCCCTGCAAAGAACTGTTCACAGTCTGCCACGATTCTCTGGGAAAATTATGAGCTACAGATATATCAAGAAACCCTAATTTGAAGCATCAGGACTGAGGTGGAACGGCTGCTGTAGATATATTCATCATCACTGTAGACTAACTTCACAAAGAGGATATGTCGTTGTGTAGGTCTTGCCCGCTTTGAGAGAAAAGCATGACGAGTTTATGTTGAGAGAGCTTGTGATGAGATGGGACAATCACAAAATCATGGTGCGGTGGTTGTCACGGTTCTTCAATTACCTTGATCGGTACTTTATTGCAAGAAGATCCCTCCCAGCACTCAGTGAAGTGGGACTGATGTGTTTCCGTGATCTGGTATGTTCTCAGCCATATCACGGATGACTATTGACTTTGCTGTGGTTGTCTCCTTTGGCACTCTGGACTTGTGTAGTGTCTAAATATCAACCACTGTTTCAGTTTTGAAATAAGTGCTTTGTTTTTGGGATCCGCATGAGACTGGCCAGTAAGCTTTTTTTTTAAGGTCCCGGTTGAAGTGCAGATAAGCGGATTGAAATTGTGCTAGCAAGTCAAGTTTATTTGCTGTCTGCCATTTCCTCTCAGCTGTATGGGCACTGTAGTGCAGTATGCCCTT
>Ga0116227_10014953_pt1 | contig 11637 bp, 12 predicted proteins | sample S1TSphgellanicum_FD_89693 | JGI IMG/M metagenome (GOLD analysis project Ga0116227, IMG submission 89693) | Host-associated microbial communities from peat moss isolated from Minnesota, USA - S1T2_Fb - Sphagnum magellanicum MG | ecosystem: Host-associated > Plants > Peat moss > Unclassified... | reverse complement strand
TCATGGCGAAACTTGCTATCAGGCATGGGCCCGAACCTGGATGCATGGAATCACAACATTGGGATAGGCCGGCATAGTTAATCACGTAATGTATCGAAATGTCGTGCTCTTTTATAAAACTTATTGTAAAAACTTTTGGGTTCGTTCAACATGGGGAGCCAGACAATGGGCGGATCGGCACTGACGGTTAAATCAGGATAACATAATGGGTTTAGGGATTCAGCTTGCGGAACTAATCGTGATGGAGCACCGGTACCGTCCGGTGCCTCGTGTTGTGCATACGCTAGGAAAGCTCTACACGGGCTTCGATCAGGACCAAGCTGCAGCCCTGATGCGCAGGCATGGAGTGGATCCTAGAGACGCACCTATCGAGCTTGATACTGGTACGGTCGAGGCGCGCAGGTCAAAGCCCTGCATTACGGACCGAACGTTCTTCAAAATGCTCGGCGCCGAGGAAGTGCATGCAATAGACATCAGCCCGTATGAAGGGGCAGATATCGTCTGGGACTTATGTAAGCCCATTCCAGATCGACTCGCTGGGGTTGCAGATTTCGTTGTTGGTGGCAGCACACTCGATAATGTTTGGGACCCTGCCCAGTACATACGCAATATGGCGCGTATGTTACGATCCGGAGGAAGACTTTTCGAACATAACCATGCCAACAATCATAACCGTCCCTACTCGATCCTGACCGCTGCGTGGCTCTTCGACTTTTTTGTCGTCAATCGCTTTGCTGATTGCCGCGTGGCAATGCTTGAGTTCTCAAACGCCGTGCATCTTTTCAACCTTTATGTTCGACCAAACGTAGAGCAGCTTCCAGGTAGCGGCCTCATCGATAATTTCGACAGCGATGACTCTTGTACTGTCTGCACTGTTCTCTTCGCCGAGAAAGGCAATGAGACGACTTGGGATGTCAATCCTGTGCAAGATTCCTGGCGAGGTAAAAATGATATCCAGACTTATAACGAGAACCTTGCGACGATGCTTGCCAGCACTCGCCCAACCTGGGAATTCCGCGAATCCAGCCTGAGATCGGCATCAAAAAACCGTACAAGCCATAATTACCGCTACGCCGGACATTTCTAACCCAGAATTTGATGTCTTGCTGCCAGGCAAAGGAGATGCTACCTTAAAAGAAGTTTTGGAATACCGCAAAGACACGATCTTGGCGGATACTTATCCCGCTATCAATAAGACTTGGCCTGCATCGTTTGAGTTCCATAGCTTAATAGGCAGATCATGAATGCTTTCACGCCTGGTATCGTTGAACACATAAAGCAAATTGGCTATCACCCGTTCATCGTCGTGCGCGTTGGTTCGGAAACGGACCACGCGCCGCGGTACCTCACTTGCTTGACGCAAAACGAAGCGCCGGGTTTCGTCAATGCGCTTGCCGCCGAACCAGTATTCGCCGCGAGCCAGCTTGTGCGCGGGTTTGAGCGCGCGCTTCAGCAGGAAATATATGACGCGGCCGATTTGATGTTCGCCTGGGTCAAGGATGCCGGCTCACTCGCCGAAATCATCTATGTCGGCATCGACGATTCGACTTCGTTGTATTACTATGCTGGTTATGCAACGTTCGAGATAGACGGCCGGTTGCCCCCGGCCACGCCGGCGGCCCGTGCCGCCATGCTCGGCGACGCGCTCGCCGCCTATGACACCGCGACCGGGAATGATGCGTTGCGCATGTCGATGATCGAAGCGCTGGGATTGGCTCTAAGCCGGTCTTTTGGTTGGCTCGGCGACTATGCCACTGCTGCCGCTTCGGTCGATTTGGCACTCCGGACGCGGCCCTACTCGATACACCTGAAGGCCGCCAGGCATGCGCTAGCGCAGAAATTGTCGGGCGCCGCTGTCACGCCCCGCTTGGTCAAATTCATCGGTGACGACGATGGTCATCTCAAGCAGTTCGTTTGCCGCGAGCCATTCAGCCGATTTGATATTGGCCCTTCGGGCGAAGTTTTGGTCTGCTGCGGCCATTGGCTGCCGACCAGCATTGGTGATTTCCTAAAGAGCTCGGTTGAGGATGTTTTGAATTCTCCGACAGCGTTGAAAATACGCGAATCGGTTACCGACGGAACCTACAAATACTGCAACCACCTAGAATGCGGCACCATGGCTCAGAATATGTTACTCACACTGGATGCGCCGACCAACGAGCGCGCCCGAGAGGCTATCGGTAACGGAAGCTTTCGCGTCGACGGCGTCGATCATGTGCTGTTTGCCTTCGACCAGAGTTGCAATCTGTCCTGTCCGTCCTGCCGCCGCGAGCGGATCATCGAGCGCCCATCGCAGTCGGAGGAAAAAGCCCAGGCCGTCGAGCAGAAGCTATTGCCGCTTCTGCCGAAACTGCGCGTTCTCAATCTAAATCCGGCCGGGGAGCTGTTTTCCAGCAAGCCATCCCGACGGCTACTCGAACTGATCGACGATGAAAGCTGCCCCGATCTCCTGCTGGATATCATCTCCAACGGCACGCTGTTCAGCGAGGCGGAATGGAACAAGTTTCCCGGCATTCACAACAAGGTTCGTTCAATCCGCATCTCAACCGATGCGGCGCGCAAGGACACGTTTGAACAGCTTCGCCGGCTCGGAAATCATGAGACCTTTGTAAAGAATATGGAGTTCCTAAGCCAACTTCGGGCAAAGGAGGTTTTTCCCATACTGTGCTTTTCATTTACCTATCAACGCGACAATTTCCGCGAAATGAAGGAGTTTGTTGCATTCTGTCAGAGAATGAATTGCGATTTCGTTATCTTTGAGCGTCTACAAAATCTTGGGGCGTTCAGCGACGCGGAATACCGGGAACGCGCGGTGCATTATCCGACCCATCCGCTATATAGAGAATTCATCGACGTCATCGGCGATCCGGTTTTTCGCGGCAGCATCGTCTGGCATGATTTCAGCTATGACGAGGTCGAGAATATGAGCCGGGAAGAAGCGGTAAACCGTCTCGCCGTGGCATCGAGTCGCCTGGCGACCTGGCCGACATGATCAATGCGCGCGCTATTTTATCAACGGATGGATAAACAATTCGGGGAATAAGCTCTGGGTTTGTCTTAGCGTTTTACCAGCAGACCCTGGCCCGTTGGCAATTCCAGAATATGGTAGCCGCGCTCAGCGAAGAACGCATCTTCCGCATCCTTCTGGCGATGGAACACCTTCCAGCCGTAATCGTCGAACACGATGATCCCACCCGTAACGACACGGTCGAATAAATGGTTCAGACAAGCGATCTCCACGGGTGCCACGTTGAGGTCGATATGAAGATAGGCAATCCGATCCGGGCATTCGTCATGCTCTAATGTCCCAGGCAGGTAACCTTTGTGCAGCTGGAAATGACCGAGGTCGCGAAAACGAGCCTGCACAGCTTCCCAAAGACCTTCAGCACCGTAGATAGAGTTGGCGAAGTCAAGAAAGCCGGGAAGGCCTGGAAAATCTTCTTCCGTGGTTTGCGCGGGATCAAAACCCTGAAACGAGTCGTATAAATGAAACTGCCGGCCGGAAGTGGCAAAGTTCGTCACCGCGCCAACCATCCAGGCCATATCTCCCTGAAAAACGCCGCATTCAACAAAGTCTCCCTCGGGCAGCGCCAAGGCCGCCCGGGCGGCCCAAACCAAAGTGTGCAGCCGCCAGGCAATCGTCACGGATGAATTATATTGGTCATATTTATGGGCGCCATGGATCTGTTCGAAAGCTGACCGAAAGGCAGGGTCTAGAAGGAAACCGGCGGATTTGTCGATCGTCAGCATGCGATCGCCCCAGAAGATGCTTCGGTGGTCGCGAGGCAAAATCTGGGTGATCACGAAATCAATAAATTCCGCCATAGGCACAGGCCCCGCCAGAGCAGATAGAAATAGCGCTGCCCGGTCGGCGTCAAATGGCGGAACCAGTACATCAGGTGGCGATGATCGAGGCGGATCTGGCACCGGCGCAGCCGGGAGTTGCGTTGCCGCTTGCCCCTGGGGCAGCATCGCCGCCGCCTCGGCGTTTGCCGCATCGTCATCGGAGGGGGTGCTGGCCAAATTGGGCGTTGCCAGGCGCCGCGCCAAAGGTAATCGGCCAGCGATAATGCGTACAAAATCCGACAAGCCAAGACGCCGCAAGGCAATTTTAAGATCCTCAGCCACTTGGCGCTACCATTGCCCCCCGAAATCAGCCGGTTCTCTTGCTGAGCCGTTATAAGCTTTTCATACAGAAAATCCAACATCGTAGCGACAAATCTGCCTATATCCGGATATCACCGATTTAAGCGCGATCATGCTATCGGCTTTTTGCTGAGGGCGGTTCACGCTTTCGGCGCGCTCTAGAGAACCAATTCGGGCAATAGCGCGTCCAGCCGTTTGCGGCCTTCGGGGGTTGCCGTGAGGATAGACTCCGTGAGGGTCAGATAGCCTTCTTCAATGCACCGGCCAAGAATTTTTGGGTCGATGGCATCTCGCAGCTTGACGCCGGTGCGGGCTTCAAACCGGGGGAGAAAAATGCCTTCGGCGAGGCGCAGGCCCATGAGGAGCGCTTCGCGGGTTTTTTCGCGCGGTGCGATTGGGTCTTCAACAGTGGCGCCGCTGCCCGTGGATTCGACCATTTCCGCCCAGATTTCTGGGGCGCGGTGGCGGGACGTGGCAAGCATCGTGTCACCGAAGGTTAGGCGGCCATGGGCGCCCGGGCCAATGCCAGCATAATCCTGGTAGCGCCAATAGGCGAGGTTGTGGCGGCTCTCGCGCCCCGACACGGCGTAGTTAGAGATTTCATACTGTGCCAAGCCAAAATGAGCGGCGGCATCAGCCGTGGCATCATACAGCGCGGCTGCCAGGTCTTCGTCCGGGAGGAGAAAAACACCGCGGGCGTAAAGGGTGGCGAATTTTGTGCCTTGTTCAATGGTGAGCTGGTAGAGGGAAAGATGGTCGGCCGCGAGCGAGAGCGCGGTTGCGAGTTCGGCCCGCCAGGCAAGCTCGGTCTGATTGGGGCGGGCATAAATGAGATCGAAAGACAGACGGGGAAAAATTTTGCGGCCAAGTTCAAGGGCGGCAATGGCCTGTGCCGCCGAATGTTCGCGGCCCAGGAATTTTAGCGCATCGTCGTCAAAACTTTGAATGCCGATGGAGACGCGGTTCACGCCGCCGGCGGCGTAGCCGGCAAACCGGCCGGCCTCGATGCTGGTGGGGTTGGCCTCCAGCGTGATTTCGATATTTGGGTCCGGCGCAAAAAGCCGCTTCGCGTCTTCGATCAGCGCCGCGACATGCTCCGGCGATAACAGGCTTGGCGTTCCGCCGCCGAAGAAGATCGAGGTAAGGCGGCGCGGGCCGATGCGGGCGGCTTCATGGGCGAGCTCACGACGAAGTGCCGCCGCGAAGCGGGCTTCCGGTATTCTTTCCCGGACATGGGAGTTAAAATCGCAATACGGGCATTTGGCGCGGCAAAACGGCCAGTGAATGTAGAGGGCAAGGGAGTCCATGCCCGTGATGTAGCGGGAAAAAGGTGGCCGGCGAAATTTATCCCACCGGTTGTCTAAAGCTGCGCGAATAAATTCTCGCGCGTCCCCTGCACCGGGCCCATCGCCAGCGCCTGGTCAGTGCTCGTCGCGTTGCCCAGATCTTCCAAAAAATACCGCGCAATGGTCGTCCCTTCGGCCCAGCCTTTCGCGTTACTATCCCGCCGGCCGCCGGGGCCGCGCAGCGCCTCGGTCTTGTTGTAGCCCCAGATTGGCTGCCAAACCCCGCCGCCCATATAGGCGAAATACAGGTAGTCGTAATCCTGCTCCGCCTGGGAATAATAGGTCTCACGCTTCACATGAAAACTGCTGACCATATAACGATAGTTTTGTTTGTCATCCACTTTCATGAACTTCCCGCTCTCCAATTGTTTCAGGTCGAGCCGGACATGGTTTTGATAGCTGGTCCCGAAACTGATCAGCACAAATCCCTTCGCATTATACTCGTATTTCCCATCCGCCAGACGGGCAACCTTTTTCAACTCCTGGTCCGTCACCATGAACGTTGCCATTTCAGCCTCCTAAATTTCAGCCCGAAGAAGCGTCCGCCCCTAAGCGGCCTTGAACATCAATTTCCGTTATGTTTTTTCGATGAGCATCAACACCCATAACCATGCATCCATCAATTCACGAAATTGTGATAAGTCCGCCGGCGTTGGGTTGGCAGAGCGCGGCGGCGGGCCTATCCAATTTGCATGGACGCGATTTTGGTTAATGAGCTGACGAAGCGGTTTGGCGAAGCGGTGGCGGTGGAAGCTGTGTCGTTCACGCTGGGCCGGGGGCGGATTTTGGGGCTGCTGGGTGGCAATGGGGCAGGCAAGACCACCACGATTTCCATGCTGCTCGGGCTGCTGGTGCCGACCGCCGGGCGGATTACGATTCTGGGGCATAATATGGCGCGGGACCGATTCGCCGCGCTTTCGCGAATGAATTTCTCCTCGCCCTACATCGCGCTGCCGCAAAAACTCACCGTTGAAGAGAATTTGCGCGTTTATGGCCACCTTTATAACGTACCAAAACTGAAAAACCGCATTGCGGAGCTGGCGGGGCAGTTCAACCTGGAACCTTTGATGAGCCGGCCGGCCGGACAGCTTTCGGCGGGCCAAAAAACCCGGGTGGCGCTGGCGAAATCTCTCATTAACAAGCCTGATCTATTGCTGCTGGATGAGCCGACGGCGAGTCTGGACCCGGATACCGGGGATTACGTGCGTAGCGTGCTGGAAAATTACCGGCGCGAAAGCGGGGCGGCAATATTGCTGGCCTCCCACAACATGGCGGAGGTCGAGCGGCTTTGCGATGACGTGCTGGTGATGAAGCAGGGCAGGATTGTCGATAGAGGCACGCCAGATGAGCTGATTGCGCGCTATGGACGGCAGGACATGGAGCAGGTTTTTCTGGATATTGCGAGGGCGGCTTGAAGAGTTCGGCGCGAAGAATTTGGGGGTTGGTTTACCGGCATCTGGCGGTCTACCGAGGCTCCTGGCCGCGGCTTGTCGAAATGGCCTATTGGCCGGCGCTGCAACTGATGATCTGGGGGTTTACGGCGAGCTTTTTCGCGCATGGGCGCACCGGCAACCCGGTGTTTATCGCCGGCGCGCTGGTGGCGGGGGTGCTGCTTTGGGAAATCATGGTGCGCGGTCAGCTGGGGGTGACGCTGACGTTTTTGGAGGAAATATGGTCCCGCAATCTCGGGCATATTTTTGTCTCGCCGCTACGGCCGTTTGAGCTGATCGCGGCATTATTCGCGGTATCCTTACTCCGCACCCTGCTCGGCCTGTTTCCCGCCACAATCCTGGCTTACGGATTGGTTCACTATAATATTTTCGCTATGGGGCCGGCGCTGCTGCTGTTTTTCTTGAACTTGATGGTGATGGGCTGGTGGGTGGCACTGCTGATCGTGGCCCTGCTGTTCCGATACGGCGCCGGGGCGGAGGCGCTGGCCTGGACGCTGGCTTTTGGGATTACGCCGATTGCCTGCGTGTTTTACCCGGTCTCCGCCCTGCCCGGCTGGCTGGCGCCAGTGGCGCTGGCCTTTCCGGCGGCGCATGTTTTTGAGGGGATGCGGTTTGCCTTGTGGACCGGGCATTTTGCCTGGAAAGAATTTTTCGACGCGGCCGTGTTGAACCTGGCATGGAGTGCCCTGGCCATTATGGTGTTTGGCGCGGAATTTCGGGCCACGCGGATTCGCGGCTCGCTGATATCGATTGGAGAGTAATTTTGCGGCTTTGGCTGATACGGCATGCATTGGTGGCGCCCGAGGCGCTGACATTTTTATACGGCACCCAGGATGTTGCCGTATGCGCGGTGACTATGGCGGCGGATACCCACCGCTACGCCGCCCTGGCTGCAAGGCTGCCAAAGGCGGCGCGGTTGATTGTTACCCCGCTTTCGCGCACGCAGTTGACCGCCGAGGCGATTTTCGCGGCCGGCTACGCGGAGCGGGCATGGGAAATTGACGCGGCCTTCATCGAACAGGATTTTGGCGATTGGCAGGGCCAGCCCATGCAGCAGCTGAATGACCGCCCAGCACTAAGCCGACACCCGTTCTGGCCGATTGCGGCCGCCGAGACCCCACCAGGCGGAGAGAGTTTTGCGGACATGATGGTCCGGGTGGGTGCTGGGATTGAGCGCCTGGCGGCTGATCCGTATGAGGACGTGGTGGTCATTTCCCATGGCGGGGCGATCCGCGCCGCCGTCGCGCATGCCCTCGGGCTGACACCGCACCAGGCGCTATCAATGTCCATTGAGAATATCTCGCTGACACGGCTTGAGCATAACGGGTCTGATTGGCGGCTGATTTCACTGAACGAACAGCTGGGTTGAGAATGATTGACGGAGTTAAAAATATGAAACGCCTTTTGCTTGCCGCCACGATTATTGCTGGATTGGCACCGGCTTTTGCCTTGGCCGATTCGCCACAAGAGTTGGTGGATAGCTCGACCCTGGCGCTGGAAAGCCTGTTGGATGGCAATGAGGGCGCGCAAGTACAGCCATTCCTGCAGCGCGCCAAGGCGGTGGTGATCTGCCCGAATATTTTCCGCGCCGGGTTTATTTTGGGCGGCGAGGGGGGCGGCTGCGTGATGGTCTCGCGCGCCGCGGCGGGCTCCTGGTCCGACCCAGCGTTTTACGGGCTGGGCTCCGGCAGTTTTGGCCTGCAGGCCGGCATCCAGAATGCGAAAGTGCTGATGCTGATTATGACGAATGGCGGGCTGAACGCGCTGCTGAACAGCCAGTTCAAAATCGGCGCGGATGCCGGGCTGACCGTGGCGACATTGGGAGCAGGCGTGAATGGCTCCATGTCCACGGCACTTGACGCTGATATTTTGACGTTCAGCAAAACCCAAGGCTTGTATGGCGGGGTTTCGCTGCAAGGCTCGATTCTTTCGAATGATTCAGGGGCGGAGCAGAGTTATTACGGCAATGTTTCGGATGCGCGGGGTATTGTGGTGAACATGCAGGGGAACAACCCCGGGGCGAATCCATTGCGGGCGATGCTTTCGAAATATGGCGGATGACTATGAGGCCCTGGGTGAATTTGATGCAATATAAAAATCTCCCCGTAGTAGTTGGGTCTTCTTGATCCCACATAAGTCATTGGCCACGCGATTTCCGCGCCGGAGGCAACCATGACAACCATTTTAATTATCGTCGTTCTCTTCCTGTTGCTCGGCGGCGGTGGCTATTACGGGTTTCGCGGCCGCCGATAAAGTTTTCGGATCAATAAATTGGATTCTGGGATCGCAGTCGTCGCGAATCCTAGCGCGACGTACCATGGCCATGCCGCGGTCGCGCCTTGCCTGTCCGGGGTGTCGGAAACCATGCTCTGGTCGCTCCATAATCGCGCCTGCGAAGCCCGCCGGCATGATGGGATTTTGGATGACCCGCGGACAATTTCGATCCACAATGCCATAGACTACGACTTTCATCATAATTTCGGCACACCCAGCGGCTCGCTGGCGGCTCGCGCGGCGCAGATTGACCAAACGCTGCGGCAATGGCTCCAAAAACATCCGGATGGTCTCATCGTCTCGCTTGGCGAGGGGTTGGAGACCCAGGCATCGCGCGTCGATAACGGGCGCATGCGCTGGCTATCGGTGGACCTGCCGCATGCAATTTCCCTTCGAGAGCAATTTATTGCGCCGACCAGCCGGTTCGCGCACCTGGCCGCCAGCGCCGTGCTCCCCGGTTGGATGGACCATGTAGAGTCTTGCTCTGGACTTTGCGTGATTGCCCAAGGCTTGCTGATGTATTTTCGGCCCAGCCTGGTGGAGCAGTTATTTCGCTCCATCTCGGCCCGGTTTCCAGGGGCCACGATGGTTTTTGATACGGTGCCAGCGTGGTTTTCCCGGCTGACGCTCAAGGGACTCAAACAGACGCCCCATTATCTCCTGCCGCCCATGCCGTGGGGTATCGATCAGGATCAGATCGCAAAAACTTTAAAAACCTGGCATCCCGGCGTGGCGGGCATTGAGTTTCTAAATTATCGGGCGCCGCGTGGTTTGCATCGCTATATGGCGGATCTGATCGAAATCATGCCGCTGCTCCGCCACCAGGTTCCGTGCCTGCTGAAAGTTGAGCTTTGAATTTGCGATCTTGGTGACAAATTCTAGCGAAGACGGCGGTTTTGCAGTTGATCGGTCCGCAATGTCGCTTTCAAAATCATCGCATTGGTTGGCGGAACTTTTTTGATGCCGCCGCAGCACCATTCATCCATGCCGAGATGGAACATGAGAATAGCATAGAATTCGACCGAGGTCGTCACCAGCGCCATGATTTTGATGGCCGGCATTCTTTTGAATTTTTGCATCTTCGGCATAATTTCGCCGGGCGGCCAGGCCGCGGCAGGGAAGAACCCGCGGCCCTGCGAAGGATAAAAATCAGCGAACGTGTTTTTAACCCTGGCGTTGACAGCGGGGTCCGATTCAATGGTGCCAACATGGCCCACATAGCGGCGTCCCGCCGCCGTCCATTCCGCGATCAGGCAGCCACTCATCGGGCCTGTCAGCACGTCATTTCCACCGAGCGCGAGCCGGGTGGTCTTGCCATGGGAGTAAACCAGCCAATCGTAAGGTATGTTCATGCGCATGGTCAGCCCTACCGTGCTGGGGTGCGGACCGCCGATATTAAGCTCAGGATCCATGCCGTCATAGGTCAGAGGTGCATTGGCCCGCGCCGGGCTGTCGATAATCGCGCCATCTTTAAGTGGCGGCACGTCGTGTGCCGGACAATTCCATTTGTAGCGGGCGTCGGTTAGAAAATATTTTTCTATCATGCAGCCGATCCTTTCAGGTCATTTTGTTTCTGAATCGCCGGTTCGGAAAATCGTATATTTGGCGGTATACTGCCGTGAGCGCGGCAATGTAAACGTTAATTTTGTATGAATCTGACCATTGCAGCCTCGCCCCGGCCCCCTGTTCAATGGGCGGGGTTTCGGGACATAATGGGGTATGTCCAGTTCTCTCGCCCGGGTTGCGTTTATCCCTGAAAAACCGGCGCCACGGGCGCCGTTGCGGCCATTGCGCGTGGTCTCGGAATTCGAGCCAAGCGGCGACCAGCCGGCGGCGATAAAACAACTGCTGGCGGGGATTGCGGCGGGGGAGCGCGACCAGGTTCTCTTGGGCGTCACCGGATCGGGCAAGACGTTTACGATGGCGAAGGTGATTGAGAGTATTCAGCGGCCAACTCTGGTGCTGGCGCCGAACAAGACTCTGGCGGCACAGCTTTATGCGGAGATGAAAGCGTTTTTCCCTGATAACGCCGTTGAATATTTTGTTTCGTATTATGATTATTATCAGCCGGAAGCCTATGTGCCGCGCTCGGATACGTACATTGAAAAAGATTCGGCGATTAACGAGACGATTGACCGCATGCGCCATGCGGCGACGCAGGCACTGCTGGAACGCTCCGATGTTGTGATTGTGGCCTCCGTATCCTGCATTTATGGCATTGGCTCGGTAGAAACCTATTCAAAAATGGTGGTGCGGCTGGAAACGGGCGGGCGGATTGACCGCGATTCGTTGGCCCAGGCGCTGGTGAATTTGCAGTACCGGCGCAATGACGTGGCATTTGCCCGCGGCAGTTTCCGGCTACGTGGCGAGGTGGTTGATATTTTCCCCAGCCAATACGAAGACCGGGCCTGGCGGGTGAC
>Ga0116227_10014952_pt1 | contig 11637 bp, 8 predicted proteins | sample S1TSphgellanicum_FD_89693 | JGI IMG/M metagenome (GOLD analysis project Ga0116227, IMG submission 89693) | Host-associated microbial communities from peat moss isolated from Minnesota, USA - S1T2_Fb - Sphagnum magellanicum MG | ecosystem: Host-associated > Plants > Peat moss > Unclassified... | reverse complement strand
GTCGATGCGTCTCGATGAAGGTTTTACAGAAGAGGGTCTTGTGGGCCAGCGAGCCGTCGGTCATAGCGTATCTCCATCCCGGGACGTAGCGGCTGAATCCTTCAGCATCGACGCGGCGTCCGTAGTTAGCGTTGCGTTTGGCCTTGCGACATTTGTCTTGCACTTCGTGACCTCGGGCGGCTACGGCTATCAGCGGGACGAGCTCTACTTCATCAGCTGCGCGCACCACTTGGCCTGGGGCTATGTGGATCAGCCGCCGCTGATCGCCGTTATTACGCGCCTGGTGCTGTTTTTGTTCGGCGACTCGCTCCAGGGGCTGCGACTCTTACCGGCCGTCGCGGCCACGTTCACGGTCTTGGTGACCGGCCGGCTCGCGCGCAGGCTCGGCGGCGGCGTCTTCGCGCAGGCGCTCGCGATGCTCGGAATCGCGCTCGCGCCGTTCTACCTCGCCGTCGGCAATCTGTTGACGATGAACGCTTTCGAGCCGTTGCTCTGGATCGGAGCCGCCTATCTTTTCGTGCTGGCCGCCGAAAAGAATCGGCCGCTCCTTTGGGCGGCGCTCGGCGTCGTCTGCGGGCTCGGCCTGCTCAACAAGTATTCGATGTTCTTTTACCTGGGCGCGTGCATCTTGGCGATCGCGCTAACGCCCTCGCGGCGCGCCTTGCTCCGCCCGGGCTTTTGGCTCGCGATCGCGATCGCGTTGACGCTCGTCGCCCCCTCGCTCTTATGGCAAGCGCAACACGGCTGGCCGCAGATCGCCGTCTTGCGCAATGCCGGCGCGGATAAGAACGTCACGGTCGCGCCGCTGGTCTTCTACGTGCAGCAGATCTTGATGATGAATCCGCTGGCCGCGCCGATTTGGCTCGCCGGCCTGTACGCGCTCTTTTTCGTGCCGGCGAACGCGCCGCTGCGCTGGTACGCATTCGCGTACGTGATCCTGTCGGCCACCTACCTGACCTTGGGCGCGAAGGTGTACTACCTCGCCCCGATCTACCCCGTGCTGTTCGCCGCGGGCGCCACGCAGCTCGAGAGCGGGCTCCTGCGAATTCGCCCGCTGGCCGCCGCTTACCCGGTGTTGCTCCTGGTCGCGGGTTTCGCCATCGCGCCCGAAGCGTTTCCGTTGTTGCCGCTGCCGAAGTTCCTCGTTTACCAACACGTGTTGGACTTGCGCGGCATCAAGATGGAACGCCATCCCGAGGGACTCGTGCCCCAACAGTTCGCCGATCAAATGGGCTGGGACACGCTCGTGAAGACCGTGGCTACCGTCTACGACGGCCTGCCCGCCGGTCAGCAGCGCGAAGCCGCGATTCTCACCCGCGACTACGGCCAAGCGGCCGCGGTCGATTTTCTCGGCCCGAAGTTGGGACTGCCGCAAGCGATCAGCGGGCATAACAACTACTTCCTCTACGGTACGCGCGGCGCGTCGGGGCGCGTCGTCATTTCAGTGGGAATCCCGAAAGCGCAGCTGGCCACCGAGTTCCGCGTCGTGCGGCTGGCCGCGACGTATCGCGACGCGTATCTGCTGCCCGATTTCAATAACTTGCCCGTGTACGTTTGTACGGATCCGATCGAATCGTTCGCCGCCTGGTGGCCGGCAACGAAGCACTACATTTAACAGCCCGCGTACGAGCGCGCGTGTCCCGTGAGCTACGATCTGGCGGTGTTGGGTTTGGGCGGCATGGGCAGTGCCGTCGCGGCTCGCGGGGCGCTCGCCGGGCGCCGCGTGCTCGGGCTCGAACGCTTCGGCGAAGCCCACGAGTTCGGAGCGTCGAGCGGGCGTTCGCGCATCATCCGCAAAGCGTACTTCGAAAGCCCGGAGTACGTGCCGCTGCTGCAGCGCGCTTACGAGCTGTGGCGGGACCTGGAAACGCGCACCGGGACCCGGTTATTGCAATTGGGCGGTTTGTTGATGGCCGGGCCGGCGGACGGCGCGGTCGTGCGCGGCGCGCGCGCGAGCGCGGCGCAATACGGCGTCGCCTTGGACGAACTCGAGCGCGTCCAGGTCGCGCGCCGCTTCCCGGCCCTGCGCTTGCGGGATGACGAAGCGGTCCTCTTCGAGCGCGAAGCAGGCACCGTCTTTCCGGAGCGCACGATCGCGGCCCACCTGGAGGTCGCTCGCGCGGCCGGCGCCGAGCTTCGCTTCGGGACGGAAGTGCTTGGATACGAGTCGCGCGCGGACGGCATCGCGCTCCGCCTGGCCGGCGGCTCGACGGTCGTAGCCGGCCGTCTGGCGCTCTGCGGCGGCCCGTGGACCGCGCAAGTCGCGCGCGAACTGGGCTTACCGATTCAAGTGCAGCGCAACGTTCAATTATGGTTCGAGCCGCTGACCCGCGCTTTCGGCGCCGACCGGTTTCCGGCGTTCTTCATCGAGCGCGCGGAGTGGCCCGCGCCGCTCTACGGCTTCCCCGATTTCGGCGAGGGCGTGAAGGCCGCGTTCCACGCGTTCGGAAAAACGACGGGCGCCGACGCGCTCGATCGCGAGATCCACGCGAGCGACATCGAACCCGTGCGCGCCGCCCTCGACGAGGCGATGCCGGGCGCCGCCGGCGGCTTCCGTTTCGGGAAGGCCTGCATGTATGCGTTAACGCCGGATCAACACTTCATTCTCGATCGGCATCCCGCCGACGGCCGCATCGTCATCGCCGCCGGCTTCTCGGGTCACGGCTATAAATTCGCGTCCGTCATCGGCGAAATCGTCACCGAGCTCGCGTTCGAAGGCACGACGCGTCATGCGATCGGGTTCTTATCGCTCGACCGGCCCGCGCTGTCCGCGGAAAGCCGATAGCTCGCCGACGAGACGGAGCGTGACCGCGCTGCGAGGTCACGCGCTTCGAAGCAGCTTCGAAGTAGCTTCGAACAGTTATTCTTCGAGTTCGGTTTCTTCCGGCGCGTCGGTCGGGCTTTCGAATTCAAGACGGTAGCCGTCCGGGTCGACGAGCGGAACCACCCAGAGCCCGTTACCCACCATTGGCCGACGGGCAATCCGTATTCCGCGGGATTTGAATTCGCGATAAAGTGCGAGCGCGTCGTCACACGAAAAACACACCGACACGCCGGCGCCCAGCGCGTCCTTTGGCCGGCGCTCCGGGATGAACTCCTGAAGCATGATCGCGGCGTTCCCAAGCTCCAGCCGGCACCAACGGATCCGGCCATCCGCCTCGTACTCCCCGCCGTCCGGAATCCACGAGTTCTTCATGCTGAACCCGAGGCCGTCGACATAGAACCGCAGCGAAGCTTCCATGTTGGTCACGCCGAAAAAAGGCACCGCCTGCTTGACGTTGACGCTCGTAGTAGCCGGGGCGTTCATCGTTACCTCCCTGCGGATCGCCGCCTTATCGTAGCATGCCGCGACGAGCTTCAAGCTCCATGGTTCGCAGATCGTCTGAATTGCCGCGCGCGCGTAATCTCCGGATCGCGGAGTCCTCTCATGCGCTTGTGTTTCCCGCGCCGTCGCCGCCCTATCGCCGGTTACGGGCTCCTTGACGGCGCTCAGACGAGCTGCGATTGTTCGAGCAACTGCAGTTGCACGACCTTCGGCTGCGCGACGATCGTATGCCGAGGCCGCAGGCGGATTCCGGCGCGTGCGCCGCGGACGCGTGCTTCGATGGCGTCGATCAGGTATTTCGGGGCGTACTTGCGGCGGTAGTAGCCGTCGTGTCGCGCGACCAAATCGGGAAACTCGGCGCGCAAGAAACCGAAATAGCTCTCGCGCGCGACCGGGTTGAGGTTGAGCAGGCTGTGCCAAGCCATGCTCGCGCCGGCATCCGCGGCGGCGCGGAAGACGTCGCGCAGCGCGACTTCGTCGTCCGTGAGATGCGGCAAGATCGGCGCGACCGCAACGCCGACCCGGATGCCGGCATCAGCCAGCCGGCGAACGGCGCGCAGGCGCTGACGCGGCGGCGCGACCGTCGGTTCGATGCGGCGGGCCAAGTCTTCGTCGAGCGTCGGGAGGCTGATGCAAACGCTCGCCCCCGCGGCGCGCGCGAGGTCTTGCAACACGTCGACATCGCGCACGACCAGCGGCGAGCGTGTGATCAGATGCGCGCCGGTTCGGGCGCGCGCGAGTTCGGCCAAGATGCCGCGCGTTATTCGGTAACGCCCTTCGAGCGGCTGGTACGGATCGGTCGCGGTGCCGATCGCGACGTGCTCGCCTTTCCAGCGCGGGCTCGCGAGTTCGCGCCGCAGCACCTGAGGCGCGTTCACTTTGACCGAGAGGACCGAGCCCCAGTCGGCGACGCCGTCGCGTTCGAGAAACGCGTGCGTGTTGCGCGCGTAACAGAAGACGCAGCGGTGGTAGCAGCCGCGGTACGGATTGATCGACCAGCCGAACGGCATGCCGCGGACGCGGTTGAGAACCGATTTGGCCTCGACCTCTTCGCACTGAATCCGCCCGACGCGCACCAAAGCCATCGAACGTACGTTCGACTAATGCGCTGCTTCCGCCTGCGCCGGCGCTCAATCCCCTCCGGTGCTGGCGTCGTTTCCCGCTTGTGCCGGCGCTCATCCCCCGCTTGTGCCGCCCGATTGACCGGTGTAGACGTGCCGCCCGAAGCCGATCTCCGGGACCTCGGCTTCGGCGAACTCGAGCCCGGCGGCTTCGAAGGCCGCCCGGTAATCGTCCGCCTCGAAGAGCCCGAGCTCGTGGCGCTCGAAGAAGCGCTCGATTCCGCGCGCCGGCGTCCCCACCAGATAGTGAAAGTCCAGGATACCGATGCGGCCGACTTGGCGGCTTTGGGACATCCGGCAGAGCTTGAGGTCGGGCCCGTCGATCAAGAATGCGTTCTGATGGCCCGCGATGAATTGCGAGAATGGAATGAAGGCTTCGGCGACCAGGATGCCGCCGGGCTCGAGGTGCGCAGCCAGGTGGGCGACGGCCCCGTGCAAGTGGTCGGGCGTCCGCGCGTAGGCCAGCACCGCGAACAGCGCGGTGACGGCGTCGAAGCGCGCGCCGAGGTCGAGCGTGCGCATATCGCCGAGGTCGACTTTCAGCTGCGGTTCGCGCGCGCGGGCCCGGGTGACCATATTGATGTCCGCATCGACGCCGCGAGCGGTAAAGCCGAGGCGCTCGAATTCCGCCAGATGCAGCCCCGTGCCGCACCCGACGTCGAGCAGCGTCTCCGCGGCGGGCAGCGCGGTGCGGATCAGGCGAGCGAGCGCGCGCGCCTCAGCGACGTGGTCCTTCCCGAGTGCCGCGTAGATGCGATCGTAGAACGCCGCGCTCTGCGAGAACATGCCGGCCATTTCGCGCCGCGCTGGACGAAGCCGCTTCTCGAGCGCATGATTTACAGATGAACGACACGGAGCGGTCCGGCGCGCTGAGCGTCGCGGAACTTCGAGATCGAGAAAGACGAGCGTTTTCGCGCTCGAGCGCGCATCGAAGCGAGCGGAAAGTCGTCTGCTACACCTGATGCACGAAACCGTCGGTGAAAGCTCTAGAGGCGTACCGAGAGCGTGAGTACGAGCTGCAACGGGTTCACCGCCGTACCGTAGACGCTTTGGTCGGTTTGCGCGAAGACCGGCGAATACGGGTACTGTTCGCCCGCGCTCTGGAAGGTGTTGCCCGGGTTATAGAAGTTTCCGGCGTACGGCGTCAGGCCGCTGCCGCCCGCAACGTAGTTGCAGCCGATCCGCGGGCCCGCGTTGTTCCACGGAACCTTCGAGCCGCCGAAGCACTGATCCAACACATTGACGATCGTGGCGCGTAGCGTGACGCGCTTGTTCAGCGCGTACTTGATGTCGAGATTGCCGGTTACGTTCGTCGGTTCGGTGTAACCGCCGAAGGTGTCGAACGCTCCCGTGAACTGGTTGGGCGTCAGGATCGTGCCCGTGCACGATTGCGCCAAATAGCCGTTCGCCGCCGTCGTGCCCGGCGGCAGGCCGAAGATGTAGCGCGGGTCCGTCGCGCCGGCGTAGAGGCCGACCAGCGTCTTCGAGCAGCTCGACGGATCGACGCCGTAGTTCGCGAGCGGACTGCCGTACTTCTCGCCCGCCGAGAGCTGGAACGTCGGCGTCACGGTCAGCGGACCGTGCTTGTACTGCAGCAACAGCGCAACGACGTGCGGGATCACGTAACTCGAGGTGACGCCGGTGTTCACCGCGCCGCCCGCCCCGTCGAACGTCTGGTTCATGGCCGGGTAGAACGCCGCATTCGATTCCAGGTCTTGGAGCGGCGAGTTCCAATACGGGTTCGCTACCGCCGCACCGGCGCACGCCGGATCCGGCGCGCCGCCCGTCGTGTAGCAGGGCGCGTCGACCGGGTGGCTGGGATCGGTCGAACAGCGCGGATCGCGCGGGTTCGCGGCACAGCCCTTCGTGAAGCTATTATAGTACTGGATTCCCGTGTTGACGGGTCCCATGACCGTCTGCCCGTTCTGCAGCCCTTGATAGTGCACTTTGGCGGCGGTAAACGTGTAGCTCAACTGCGCCGCGAATCCGTCGCGTGCGAAATCTCCCTTGTGCACCGCCAGTTCGACGCCGTCCGCGATCTCTTGCGCGACGTTGTCGCCGGAGGCAAACGCGGTCTTGGGATCGAGCACGACGTTGTAGATCTGGTCCTGCGTCGTGCGCAAGAAGGGCGAGAGCGAAAACCCGACGTCGCTTCCGCGAAACTGGTGCTCGAACGAGAAGTCGAGGTTATACGAATACTCCGGGCCGATGTCGTGGGCTGCCGAGCGGAAACCGATCGGGTAGAACACGGCTTGGTCCGGGAGCGTGCCCGCGGCGCCGTTATACTCTTCATACGCGCTCGAGGGCGCTTGGGCGGTCTTCGAATATGACGCGCGCAGGACGCTGAGCGGATCGACGGCGTACGTCAAACCGAAGTGCGGTTCGAAGGCGTGGTAGTCGTTCGCGTTCGGGTTCGTCGACGAGAACGTCACCGGCACCGTGCCCGCCGGGCAAGCCGCCAGCGCGCTCTTTGAGACGAGCTCGAGCGTCGTCGAATTCTGACAGTTCGTATTGATGAAGACGTTGTTCCAGAACTCGCGCTGCAGCACCGTCGTCGCGTTCGGTTCGGGTCCGGCCGGGTAGGCCGCGTCGGCGAGGTTGAAACGGAAATCGTCATAATGAACGCCCACGTCGAGCAGCAGTTTGTCGGTGGCCCGAATCCGGTCTTCGAGTGCGAGGTTGGTAAAGGACGGCGCGACCGTGTTGTAGCTGCCGTCGATGCCGTTGTTGACGACGAGGTACTCGCACGGCGCGCCGCCGCAGGTGTGCGCGCCGATCGTGCCGACCGCCGGTGAGCCCGTCGTGGGGTTGAGATAGGGTGCCCCATAGCCGCCCAGCGCGTACTGCCAGCTGGCGGCACCGCACGTTCCCGCGCCCGCCGCGCCGTAACAGATACCGCTCGCGGGCGCGGCCGAACTGACCGCGTAGGCGACCGTCGAGCCTGCGTTGTCGAACGTCTGGTTGTTCCAACGCACGGTCGAGGCATATGTGTATCCGGCGTCGAGGGAGAGCAGGTTGCGCGAGTCGGCTTGGTCTTGGAGCGTGAGCGCCGCGCCGCGCGTGTGCGCCAAGAGCTCGTAATCGCCGCCGACGCCTCCCGCTAGCGCCGTGACGTTGCTGTTCGGACCGTCCATCAACCAGTCCGAGTAAAACGAATACCCATAGACGCGCGCGAAGGCGTTCGTGCCCAGCGACTTTGTGTATTGCAGCTTGAAGATCGAGGCGCGGTTGTTGTACGAGTCCTGGTCGGCGGCCGGAATCAAGCCGCTCGGACTCGGGATCGAGTAGGGGAAGGCGTAGTTCGCGACCTGACCGACCGTCGCCGGCGTCAACGGTACGCCGACCTTGCCCGTGTAGATCGCGCCGTTCGCATAGGATGGCGTATATCCGGGAAACTCCGCACAGGCGGCGCCCGCTGCTACCGTAGCGCAATTGGGATAGGTAACGCCTTGGTAGACTGCGGTACCGCTCATAATGTTGGGAGTGTTGGCGCCCCAATCCGCGAGCGACGTTCCGAAGGTCGTCTGGAGCAGCGAATTACTGTAGAGCAGCTGGACGTCGTCGCGCGTTCCGTCGTGGTGCGGAAGGTTGTAATGAAGGTTGGCGACGGTCTCGCGGTCGACCAGTTCGTTCTGCGTGCCCCAAGAGAAGGGTCCGTCGGCGATGCCCGCGGGCCCGGCCGGATAGGCACCGTAGAACCCCGCGCCGTTGGAATAACAACCGATCGTGGCCGTCAAACCGCGGCAGTTAGCGGCGATCAGGTTGTACGGCGTTCCTTGCGACGGGCTCAGACTGGCGCCGTCGAAATTATCGAAGAGCCGGACGTCTTGGTTGTAGCCCGCGCTGCCGACGTAATAAGAGAACCGGCCGTCGTCCGTCTGTCCGCCGAATTCGATCTGCGCGTGGTGATAGAACGCCGGGCTTCCCAAGCTGCCTTCGAAAGCCACGAAGCCGGGCTTGGTGCCGGTTTTGATCACCTGGTTGATGTAACCCGCGAGTCCCGAGCTCTGCGCGTCGAGCGGCGCGCCGCCCGCGTAGACCTGCAAGTTCTGCTGGCCCAGCGACGAGAGCGCCGTCGACGGGTACTGGTCGAACGAACGCTGGATCGGCACGCCGTCGTATTCGTAGCCGAGATCGGTATAATTGCCGCCCCGAATGTACACGGATTGATAGATACCGGTCTGTCCCTGCGGAATGTAGACGCCGGGTACCGATGCGAGCGCCGAGTACGCCTGATTCAGCGAACCGCCGCCGCCCAGCGGCGCGGCCGCGTCGGCCGCCGCGGCGGTTACCGTATAGGCGTCGGTCGTCCGGCCGCGCTGAACCAAGTCGCCCACCGACCGGCTCGTGACGCGGCCGATCGTCTTGAGGCTCTTGGCCAACGTCAGCGCGAGCGCGGCATTCTGGTCGGCGAAGACGGCGACTCCCGTTTCGGTCGTCGCGTCGTACCCTGGAGATTCGACCGACACCGCGTACGTGTCGGGGATGACGGCCAGAAAAACGAAGTGCCCGGAGGAATCGCTAACGGTTGTGGCCGTAGCCGAGGGGCTCGCGATCGAGAGTTTCGCGCCGGCAACCGGCGCCTTCGTCGCTGCATCGACGACCGTTCCACTGATCGATCCGGTCGTGCCGGCGAGGACCGGCGATTGCGTCACGCCGAAAACGAAAACCAGCGCGAACGAAAGTAGCGCGCGTCGGGCACGCAGCGTAAGCATAAAGTCGTTGCTTTCATGGCGGAAGAGCCCGGTCGCGAAGGCCGGGACCGGAAGAGCCCGGCCGAGTAGGCCGGGCGGCGCGTTCAACGCCGGCTAAGAAATATCGTACGGCAAGTTTGGTTCCGCGCCTAGGGCCAATTCCGCCAGAAACTCAGGTACCAAATATTTACGTGCGTGCCGCGATGCGGCTCCGAGCGACGCGCACGAGCGCGCGCGCGGCATGCAAGATCTCCGGCAGCGGCGCGGCGCCGTACCCGACGACGAAGCCGCGGCAATCGGTTCGCGCAACGCAGAACGTGGACAACGGCTGCACGTAGACGCCTTGCCCGAGGAGTTCCGCCGCGGCGGCGAGGTCGTCGAAGTCGGGCGACGCCACGATCGCCAAGTGTAATCCGGCGTGCGCGGCCCGGAGGTCGAAGTGCGCGCCGGGCAGGCCTTCCTCCAGCAGTTCGACGAGCGCCGTTCTGCGCTTGCGATACTCGGTCGTCATGCGCCGAACGTGGCGGGCGAAATGGCCCTCCGCGAGAAAATCGGCCAACGTCGCCTGAACGTAGCGCGTTCCGCCTAAGGTCGAGAGCTGGCGGCCGAGCGCGAAGAGTTCGGCAAGGTGCGGCGGCACGATCAGATACCCGATCCGCAGCGCCGGGGCGAGCGTCTTGCTGAAGGTTCCCACGTAGATGACCCGCTCGTCGCGGTCGATGCTTTGCAGCGACGGCAATGGCTTTCCGTCGAACGCGTACTCGCTGTCGTAATCGTCCTCGACGACGTACGCGTCGTTGTGCCGGGCCCAGGCCAGGAGCGCGCGCCGCCGCTCGAGGCTCATCGTCCAACCGAGCGGGAATTGATGCGACGGCGAAACGTAGGCGACGCGCGCGGGCGGCGCCAGCGCCACGACGATCCCGGCATCGTCGACCGGCACCGGCGCGAGTCGGACGCTCCGGGACGCGAGCGCGGCCCAGGCGAACGGATACGACGGATCTTCCACGACGGCGGCGTCGCCTTCCGCCAACAGCACGTCGGCCGCTAAGCGGAGCGCGCCTTGCGTCCCTTCGACGACGATCACGCGGCGCCAGTCCGTCGCGACGCCGCGGAATTGCTGCAAGTGTTGAGCGATTGCCTCGCGCAGCGCGGGATCGCCGCGCGGGTCTCCGTAGTCGAGGTATTCGGATAGTTCCGTCAATTTGCGCCGCGTGATGCGGGCCCAGGTTGCGACCGGGAAATGCGTCAGATCCGGAACGCCCGCGCGCAGCGGTCCGAATCCCAACTCGTAACTCCGCAGGGCGCTGCGAGCCGTTTGAAAGCGCGCCGCGCCGGCCGTCAGTTGCTGCCGGAACGGCTCGACCGCTTCGGCCGCCTTCACGACGTTCGCGACGACGAACGTGCCCGACCCCACGCGCGATTCGAGGTATCCCTCGGCGATCAGTTGCTCGATCGCCGACGTAACGGTGTTGCGCGAGAGCCCCAGGCGCCGCGCGAGTTCGCGGCTCGGCAGCAGCCGCGACGACGGCCGGTACGAGCCGGACTCGATCGCTTGACGCAGGCGCCGCGCGAACTGCCGCGCGAGCGGCTCGTCGGAATCGCGGTCGGGAAAGAGCGGTTCGACGCCGTTGAACTCGTCCATCGCCGTAACGTACGTGGCACGCGTCGCGAATCGGGTCCTCCCAGCGCGCACCTCTCGCGCTAGCCGCGAAAGAGATAGCCGCTGCGCGGGCTTCCGCGCAGCAGCGTGAGGATCAGGCGCTGCCGCTCCGGGTCGCAATCGACGATCCTCCGTAGGCCGTGAACGTACACGGCTAAGGTGTCGACGTGTTGCGCGCGATAGAAGCCCCAGGTTTGCGCGATCAGCGATTCGCGCGATACGAGCCGGCCGGCATTACGCATCAATACCGCGAGGACGGTCGCGGGTTTTGGATTCAAAATATGTTCGCGGCCGCGGACCTGCACGATGTTCGTTGCCGGATCGAGGTGAACGCCGTGCCGTTCGAGCGGTTCTTTTTCGGGCGCGAGTGGCGGAAGGAAGATGATGGGAACGCGCCGGCCGGCCGCGCGATAGGCCGCGACCGCGTCTTCGAGAGCGGCGACGCCGCCGACGACGAGTGTATCCCGGGCGGCGTAAGATGCTTGCGACATCGCCATTACCCGATCGTAGGTCACGCCGGGGTTATTGCAAAGCGCCAATTCCCATCAATGCGAAGGTGCCACGTACTCGGCGGTTGACGCCGTGGCCGACCGGTTCGAACGCCCGTTCGGTCTGCGGGCCGCGTTCCGAACTCCGCCGCGCTGCGTCGTTGTTCGAAGGCATCGCAGGGATGCATCAGAATGCCACCGTGCTTGGAGACTTCGTTCGACGTCGTGGTGGTCGGCGGCGGCAACGCCGGTTGCGCCGCGGCTTTGGCGGCCGCCCGCCATGGGGCGCGCACGTTGTTGCTCGAGCGCTACGGGTTCCTCGGCGGCACGGCGACGGCTGCGATGGTCG
>Ga0116227_10014951_pt1 | contig 11639 bp, 7 predicted proteins | sample S1TSphgellanicum_FD_89693 | JGI IMG/M metagenome (GOLD analysis project Ga0116227, IMG submission 89693) | Host-associated microbial communities from peat moss isolated from Minnesota, USA - S1T2_Fb - Sphagnum magellanicum MG | ecosystem: Host-associated > Plants > Peat moss > Unclassified... | reverse complement strand
GGCTTGTTTTACGTCGGGAGTTCGAATAAAGCCGATAAACAGTCGGGACCAGTTAATGGTCCTCAAAAATTTTTAAATTGGTGCGCCCGGAGAGATTCGAACTCCCGACCTCCTGGTTCGTAGCCAGGCGCTCTATCCAACTGAGCTACGGGCGCGCGTGCCCATTATCGACAATACTGGCCGCAGAGCGAAGGGTACTCATCGCTCCGCGCCGCTTTTGAGATGCCCTTCAGGCGTGATCCCCGCTTTCTTATGCTCCGCTCCTGGGTGCCCCAAAGGCGATCATAATGTTGGTGGGTCGGCGGAGAGCGAATCGTTCTCAGCTACTTTACCGAATCCAATGAAACCAAAGACTTAAGCGAGGCTGCTTCCCGGCAACCAGTCCCCTCATTGTACCAGCAGGCGCTGCGAAAACCCAGATACGTTCGACCGACCTTATTTTGCCGCCATGGAGCCATGAGCTAGTCCAGATGCGGAGTCGTATCCGATCTGGTTCCGCCGAACGAACAGATCGCTGTCCTGCTCGCGTTGACGGCCCGACTGTTCGACGCGCTAGCGAAGGACCTTTCGGCTGTCGTCCGTTCCGTAAAAGCGCTGGCGGCATTGAGCATCACGCAGTACGAACCTTCGGTCGAGACACTGTCCGACTATTACAGAACCGTCGAACCCGCATGATCGGTCTGCCTACGCGAGCGCTCATCGGGCGCGCCGCTCGTGACGACCGCAGCGACCGCGAAGTCATCTCCGGCTTCGAGGCTTTGTCGCACGGTGTCTAGCTCCTCGAAGGATCGGAATGAATGTCTGTAGGGATAAAAACACGGCTCGACCGTGGCATCCACTTCCACCACTGAGCGGTCGGTACAGGTGACACTCCCCAACCGATTGCTTAGCAGTCGGATGACGGTGAAGTGGTGGCAACGGCTGCTTATGTAGATTGTCACGATGCGGTCTGCGTCCTCGCCAACTGTGATAGCGGTGCCGCATACGGGCTGCTGCGCCGCACCTACCGCGCTGGGGCGCTAACATTTGACTCCCCAAGGCCGAAATATTCTTGATGCGCGCCCTGACGAAGCCCCGTCGCGAATTGCTATGTCTAATCCTCGCGGTTCTATCAGCCATGGCGATCGGTGATGCAATCGGCGAGGCGCGTTCCGCCGCCAATGATTGGTCCAGTATGAGCCTCGAGCAGCTCATGGATGAGCCAATCACCTCGGTATCGAAGAAACCGACCAAGCTGAACGAATCGGCCGCCGCCGTTGCCGTGGTAACCCAGGATGATATTCGGCGTCTGGGAATCCTATCGGTACCCGACGCGCTGCGTCTGGTACCCGGGCTCGATGTGGCGCAGATCTCCTCCAATCAATGGGCGATCAGCGCAAGGGGATTCAATGATCAATTCAGCAACAAGTTGCTCGTCTTGATCGACGGCCGCAGCGTGTACACGCCCGCCAATGCGGGCGTATTCTGGAACGCACAAGACCTCATGATCGAGGACGTCGAGCGAATCGAAGTCATTCGCGGGCCGGGTGCGACCCTATGGGGCGCGAACGCAGTCAATGGTGTCATCAACATCATCACCAAAAGCGCAAGCGATACGCAGGGGACGCTTATTTCAGATTCGGGCTCTTCCGATTCCAACTATGAGACGTCGGCTCGTCACGGCGGCACGCTTTTCTCTGACGCCGCCTATAGGGTTTATGCCAAATACCTCGACCAAGGCAGCTTCACGGACACTTCAGGAACGGTTAAGACCGGCGATTGGCACACGACCCGCGCCGGGTTTCGTGTGGACTGGAACAACAGCCTGGCCGATCACTTCACGCTGCAGGGCGATGCGTACATCGGTATGGCCGAGGATGTGTTCTCGGCTGTATCGCTCACTCCGCCAGCGGTTCAGGCGGAACTCCTCGGTCAGGACGACAGCGGATCAAACCTGATCGGCCGCTGGATGCATACGTTCTCGCCCACGTCCTCTCTGTCGCTACAAGCCTATTTCGATCACGTCGACGAGGGTTACGGCTTCACGACCGAGCATCGTGATACCTACGACATTGACTTTCAAAACGACTTCCTTTGGGGTCGCAATAAGCTCATCTGGGGAACCGGATCCCGCCTGTCGCGCGTCGATGAAGAATCCACGAGTGCGAGTCAGGAATTCATCCCCGAGTTCCGCAGCATCTTACTGGTGCACCTTTTCCTTCAGGACGAGTACGCGCTGGTGCCCGACCGGTTACGCCTGACGATGGGCACCAAATTTGAACACACCAACCTTACCCGTTGGGCCATCGATCCCAACGTGCGTCTGGCCTTCACTCCCACGGAGACACAGACGATTTGGTCGGCGGTCTCGCGTGCAACGCGAACGCCCAGCCTATTCGAATTGGACGGCAGCGACGATTTTGGACTCATACCCGCGGGGGTCAACGGCATTCCGGGATTGGTGGTCGTCACTCCCAACCCACATCTCATCGACGAGCAACTCGTGGCGTATGAATTCGGCTACCGCCTGGCGCCTGAACCCACGGTTGCGTTGGACATTTCCAGTTTCTTGAACGAATACGTCCATGAGATCATACCCGAATTTGGAAGTCCGGAATTAATCCCAGGCTTGCCCGCACACTTCGTGGTCCCCCTCATGTGGCAGAACGCCCTGCATGCAAGGACCTATGGCATCGAAGCCGAGGTCCGCTGGCAGGTTTCCCCGCAATGGCTGGTGAGCACAGCCTACACCTGGTTGCACGTCGACGCGGCGAATTACCCGGCGCTCGAGAGCGAAAGTCCGAAAGGCCAATTCCAGGTTCGCTCCAACCTCGATCTGCCACACCACGTCGAGATCAACTCCGCAATCTATTACGTGGGCTCCACTGACGAAGCCTCGGGCAACATGAACATTCCGATTGCCGCCTATGTTCGCGGCGACTTGGGCTTGCTCTGGAAGCCCGATGCCGGCTGGTCGATCGGCGTTTGGGGCAAGAATCTATTCGCGCCTCGGCATATCGAGTTTGCCAGCGAGACCACGAGTGTAGTGACGGAAATACCACGGTCAGTTCTCGGAAAAGTGACTTGGAGCTTCTGAACCAAGTCGGATCGTCATTATTTCGACGCTGGGAGCGCACCCGCCGGATGCGTCGAGGGGTGACGGCGGGGGCAATGGCGCTGTTGGCGATGTTTGCAGTGCGCTCGTTGTACGCGGAGCCGACCGATAGTGCCATGCATGCGACTCAGCTGCGCGCGGGCTACCTGCTCAACTTCGTCCGGTTTGTCGAGTGGCCCTCATCCATTCCCCCGGATACGCTGACGGTCTGCTTCCTCGGAGCATCGCCGGTACGCGACGCCTTCATCGTCGGCGCCGCCGGTAAACAAATCGGCAATCGCGCGGTCGTGATCCGCACGCTGAGCATGACCGATGCACCGATCGGATGCCAGGCCCTCTACCTCACGGGCGAACTGCCCCGCGCTTGGACCGAGGCGAGCCTCCCCATCCTGACCGTCGGCGAAGCCCCTGATTTCATCCACAAAGGCGGGATAGTCGAACTGTTCACCGATGACAATCATCTGCATTTCAACATCAACCTAGACACGGCGAAACGCTTGGGCCTGCGCATCAGCGCGCCCCTGCTCCAGTTGGCTTCACGGGTGGAAGACCATCCAAAATGACGAAATTACCCAAAGCCTTCCGCACTCGCACCGTTCTGATGCTCACCATGGGTTCCGCCGTTGCGATCGCTCTGCTGATCGCCGGCGTGATCGTCGGCATTGCGGACTATCATTCCGGTCATCTCTCATTGGAACGACGTCTCCAGACCCAGGCGGCCATCATGGCCGTCAACAGTTCAGCCGCGGTCGCGTTCGACGATGCAACGGCCGCCACCGAATTACTAAACGGCCTCCGCGCTGATGCCGCGATTACCGACGCCGAACTACGGCGCGCCAATGGAACGATTCTCGCCAGCGAGCAATTTGCGATGACCACAGCGGACTCGGCCGCTATCGAGGTCACGTCGCCGATCCGAGTGGGCCAGGTGATCGGTTCGGTGCGTTTGCGGGCGAGCATGACGGAAGTCGACGGGATGATCCGCAGAGAAATCGTGACCCTTGGAATGGTCATGGTCGCCACTCTCTTCATAACTTTGATTCTCTGCACCTGGCTGCAAGGTTTTGTATCACGACCCATCATCGCGCTTGCCGCCACTGCGGCGGAAGTCGGTCGCACGCGGAACTATGGCGCCAGGGGATCCCTGGGTGGATCCGCCGAGATGCAGTCATTGGTTGCGGCTTTCAACTCCATGATGCAGGAGTTGGAGAGCAGCGCGGCGTTGCTCAAGGAACATCAGGATGGTCTTGAGCTTCAAGTGAGCCGGCGTACGGCGGAGCTGGCGGAGGCACTGGTCACCGCGAGGGAGGCGGTAGAGGCCAAAGCAGAATTTCTGGCCAACATGAGTCATGAGATCCGCACCCCCATGAATGGGGTGATCGGAATGCTCGACTTGTTGCACGGACAAAACTTGGATGCGGAAGCGCGCAGCATGGTGGATACCGCCCGCAATTCCGCCGACTCGTTGCTGTCGCTCATCAACGATGTATTGGATTTTTCAAAGATCGAGGCGGGCAAGCTGACGCTGGAACAGATCGACATCGAAGTACGGCCGATTGTGGAGGAAGTGGCCACGTTGTTCAGTCGGCAGGCCGGCAAGAAAGGGGTGGAGGTGAGTTGCGTCATCCACAATGACGTCCCGGAAATCGTCGGCGGAGATCCCATGCGGCTCCGCCAGATCATGAGCAACCTCGTCGGCAACGCCGTGAAGTTCACCGACTCCGGTGAAATTCTGCTTGGCGTCAGCTTGGCACCGACCGAGAGCGATGCTGCCGCCACCGCCGCAGTCGCCACGGATATGACCCTGCAAATCATCGTCAAGGATTCCGGAATCGGCATGTCGCAGGAGGTGCAGGCCAACTTGTTTGCCGCGTTTACACAAGCCGACAGTTCGACGACCCGCAAGTACGGTGGAACTGGACTCGGTTTGGCCATCACCAAGAAACTGGTCGAAGCCATGTCGGGCTCCATCGGGGTGACGTCGGCGGCTGGCGAAGGGTCCACATTCAGCGTATTCGTACCCGTCCGGGCGAGGGTCGAAGCGCCAAAGCCGTCCACCGACTCAGGCACCCTGCACAAACTCAAGTGCCTGATCGTCGTCGACAGTGCCACCAATCGGTACATTCTGGACCACTATCTCACGCACGCAGGCGCAATGTGCGCGAGTGCTGAATCCGGCCGGGTCGCATTGCAGGCGTCATTCGCCGCAGCGCGTGCCGCGGCTCCATTCGACATCGTACTGCTCGATTATCAGATGCCCGATATGGATGGGATCGGATTCTTGAGGGAACTTCGCCGCGAGCCGCTCACCGCAAATCTGAAATGTATCGTCCTGACATCACTGGGCGATCGGGCGATCGGTTTAGAAGAACTCGACATCGCCGCATGGCTTACGAAGCCCGTGCGCCGGAATGCCCTGCTTGCCGCCATATCACAAACTCTGTCTGCGGACGGCACACCACATGCGGCCATAGCGGAAACTCGGTGGCCAATCCTCCATTCGACATCTCGGGTGCTATTGGCCGAGGACAATACGGTCAATCAAATGGTCGCCAAGCGGATTCTACAAACTTTCGGTATCGTGCCGGACATCGTAAATGACGGCGAGCAAGCCGTTGCCGCCGTGAAACTTCAGCCTTACGACATGGTTCTGATGGATTGCCAAATGCCCCAATTGGACGGCTATGACGCGACCCGGTCAATCCGCGCCTGGGAGATCGCGACGCAAAAGCCGCACAGACTTACGATCGTTGCAATGACCGCCCACGCACTGCAGGGAGACCGAGAGAAATGTCTGACAGCCGGCATGGACGACTACCTTTCGAAGCCGATCAAGCGCGAGGCGCTCGCTCCGGTACTCCAGCGTTGGCTCGCCGTCAGTAACAGCGAGGCCGTCGATGACATCGTTCCCCGCTTCGGTCCCAAATCGAAACTTTAGGAACCTGGGAAGCCATTGAAATTATTGGCGGAGAGGGAGGGATTGCTCGCAGGCTTTGCCTGCTCGTCCCTTCGGGACCGTCGGCGCCGACGCCGACGTCCTCGCCGCGGCGGCTCGTCGAACCCCCTTGTTCGTCTTCTCGGGTTCGAATACCAGCTTCGTTGCACTCGAGCGCAGCCGATCCGAACCGAAAATAATTGATCGCTCTATTGGCGGAGAGGGAGGGATTCGAACCCTCGAAAGGAGTTACCCTTTACGCCCTTAGCAGGGGCGCGCCTTCGACCACTCGGCCACCTCTCCTCGAGGACCGCAGGCCCCTATCAAGGAGCGCGCGATGATACCCGTCCGGGACGGGTTAGGTAAAGCGATGTGAGGGGTTAAAAACGGCCTTTCAGGCGTCGTCGACGACTTTTGCGATGGTATCCGAGGTGCCGGCGCCGCCGTCCTCTTCTCGCTTGATCCGGGCGTAGATTTCCTCCCGATGGACCGCAACGTCCTTTGGGGCATTGACCCCGATCCGTACCTGGTTTCCCTTTACACCCAAGACGGTCACGGTGACTTCGTTGCCGATCATCACCGTTTCACCGACTCGCCTCGTCAAAATCAACATAATTCAGGCTCCTAGCTTCCCTGGCATGTGCAGCGTCGCGTCTTTGCGTGAGCGGAAACCGCGTCGCCGTCGAACGTTCGTACAACAGATACGCGATGGGACAGAGCCGACGCGGAAATGTTCAAAACATTGATCAAAGTTTACAAGAAACACGCCGGCAATTCTCGGATCTCGGTTCCAGATTAAACAAATCGTTCAATTAGGCGGGAGCCGACTGATGGCTCCGCACCCAGTCTTCGACGCTGGCGAGCGCTGCCGCCAAATTCTCGGGTTGAGTGCCACCGGCTTGGGCAAAATCGGCGCGGCCACCGCCGCGACCACCCACCAGAGCGGCAACGCTGCCGACGATCTCGCCCGCCTTGTAGCGTTCGAGCAAATCCGCGGATACGCCGGCAACCAAAACGACTTTGGCATCATTAACGGTCGCCAGGACGATAATCGAAGAGCCCAACTGACCGCGCAAACGATCGACCGCGTCCCGCAAGGACTTAGCGTCTGCGCCCTCGATCTGCGCTGCCAACACCTTGATTCCGCCCACGACCTTGGCTTGCGCCGACAAATCGCCGCCCTGTCCACTCGCCAACTTTGACTTAAGCTGCTGCACTTCCTTCTCGAGCCGTCGCGCGCGCTCGACGAGTTCGCGCACTTTCTCATCCACGTCCTCACGGTTGCCGCGAAGCAACGAAGCGACATCACGAAGAACTTGTTCGGTCCGCACGACATATTCGTAAGCCCGCTGGCCGGTGACCGCCTCGATGCGGCGCACCCCGGCGGCAACACCCGACTCGCCGATGATCTTGAACAAACCGATGTCGCCCGCCCTGTTCACGTGGGTTCCACCGCAAAGTTCCATCGAGAAATCACCGATGGACAGTACACGCACGTCACTTTCGTACTTTTCGCCGAACAGTGACATCGCGCCCGCCGCGACCGCCTCCTCGAGCGCCATGACCCGCGTCTCCGTCGGTTCGTTGCGCCGAATCGTCGCGTTCACCAGTTCTTCGATACGCCGTAATTCCTCGGCACTGACGGGCTGCGTATGAGAAAAATCGAAGCGCAGGCGGTCGGGCGCGACCAACGAACCCTTTTGTTGCACGTGGGTGCCCAGCAACTGTCGAAGCGCTGCATGCAAAAGATGAGTGGCCGAATGATTGAGCGCGATCGCGCGACGACGCTCCCCGTCCACACGCGCATCAAGCGCATCGCCGACGGAGAGCTCGCCCGACTCGAGCACGCCGACATGCGCGAAGGAGTTGCCGATCTTGCGGGTGTCGGTCACCCTGAAGCGAGCCGAGGCATTGGACAATAGACCCGTATCACCCATCTGGCCGCCGCTCTCCGCATAGAATGGCGTGTGATCCAGAACCACCTGCCCCTCTTGGCCCGGGTGGAGGGTCTCGACGATGGAACCGTCGAATATCAACGCGGCCACGCGCCCCAGCTCTTCGAGCCTGTCATAACCGGAGAATTCAGTCTTCCCGGGCAGCTTGACCGAATCGCGAATCTCGGCGGCGAATTTACTCGCAGCGCGCGCACGGCCCCGCTGCGCTTCCATGGCCGCGTCGAAGCCCGCTTGATCGATGGACAGGCCACGCTCGCGGGCCACGTCCGCCGTCAGATCGAGCGGGAAGCCGTAGGTATCGTACAGACGAAACACCGTCGCGCCTGGAATCACCGTCGACGTCAACTTGGCCGCTTCCGCATCGAGAAGCGCCATGCCGGTGGCCAGCGTCTCCGCAAACCGGGTCTCCTCCTGGGCAAGAACCTGGGTGGCGCGCGCCTCCCCACTCACGAGTTCGGTGAAGTAGCCACCCATTTCCCGAACCAAGGTCGGCACGAGCTTATGGAAGAAAGGCTGGGTCTGACCGAGTTTGTACCCGTGGCGGATGGCGCGCCGAATGATGCGCCGTAATACATAGCCGCGCCCCTCGTTGGATGGGACGACCCCGTCGATGATCAGGAACGTGCAAGCGCGGATGTGATCCGCAATCACCCTCAAGCTGGAGGATTCCAGATCCTGCGCGCCCGTGATCTCTGCGGCAGCGCGAATCAAGGATTTGAACAAATCGATGTCGTAGTTGCTGTGCACACCTTGCATGACGGCGGCCACACGCTCGAGGCCCATGCCGGTGTCCACGGATGGCTTGGGCAGGGGCACCAGGACACCGTCCGATGAACGGTCGTACTGCATGAAGACGAGATTCCATATCTCCACGTATCGGTCGCCGTCTTCTTCGGGCGAGCCGGGTGGCCCTCCCGGAACGTCGGCACCGTGATCGTAGAAAATCTCGGTACAAGGGCCACACGGCCCGGTCTCGCCCATGGACCAAAAATTGGATGCTTCTCCCATGCGGGTGCACCGCGTCGGATCGATACCGATCTCCTCGGTCCAAATGCGCGCGGCCTCGTCGTCTTCCTTATAAACCGTGACCCACAGCCGCTCCTTGGGGACGCCGAGAGTGCCCGTGACGAAGTTCCAAGCGAAATGGATCGCTTCCTTTTTGAAATAGTCACCGAAGCTGAAATTGCCCAGCATTTCGAAAAAGGTGTGATGGCGTGCCGTATAGCCAACGTTTTCGAGGTCGTTGTGCTTACCGCCGGCGCGCACGCAACGCTGCGAGGTGGCTGCTCGAGAGTAGTCTCGTGACTCCTTCCCCAGAAACACGTCTTTGAACTGCACCATGCCGGCGTTCGTGAACAGCAAGGTGGGATCGTTGCCCGGAATCAGCGAACTCGACGGCTCGACCGAATGTCCGTTCTTGCGGAAAAACTCCAGGTAGCTCGCCCGGATTTCCGAACTCGTCATCGATTTCAATCTGGCATCGCGTTTCATAAGTTTTTACATGTCTATGTCAAGATCTGTGTCGAAGCCCAGCACCATTCGAATCTGTGCGCCCGTGAACCCTCGGTAACCCAGGAATCGAGCCCGCCTCTGCTTATCAGCGTAATGGGTTGGCTGCTGGGTGCCAAACTTCTTTTGATGCGCCCTTTGTAACTGAGCAATCCAGTCCGGATATGCGTCGACAGCCTCATCGGCCGACGCTGCGTCCACTCCCGATTTTCGCAGATCCGCACGCACTCGCATCGGCCCGTGGCCTCGCGCGGCATGATACGCGACAAAGTTCTCGGCGTAGCGGCGGTCATCCACCAGTTTATCGTGGCGTAGACGCTCGATGACGTCCACGACAATGGATGGATCGAACCCCTTTTCGACGAGTTTGCGGCGCAAATCTTCGGCCGGGCGATCGCGGCGCGACAAAATATCGAGCGCCGACACACGCGCGGCCTTGGCGTCGAGTGGGGCCGGGCTCTCCCGCCCCCGAGGGTCAGGCCTCCTTGACGTCGCCACCGCGATTCATGGTCGCCTTCTCGGGAATCAGTTTGGCACGGACCTGTGCCTCGATGTCCTTGGCGATTTCCGGATGCGTCTGTAAGAAATTGCGGGCGTTGTCCTTGCCTTGGCCGATTCTCTCGCCCTTGTAGCTGTACCAAGAACCCGATTTTTCGACCATGTTGTGCAACACGCCGAGTTCGATGAGCTCGCCTTCCTTTGAGATACCGGTGCCGTACATGATCTCGAACTCCGTTTCACGGAAGGGCGGGGCAACCTTGTTCTTGACGACCTTGACGCGGGTCATCGAGCCAACCACTTCCTCACCGCTCTTGATCGCACCGATACGGCGGATGTCCATGCGCACCGATGCATAAAACTTCAACGCGTTGCCGCCCGTGGTGGTTTCCGGATTGCCGAACATCACACCGATCTTCATGCGGATCTGATTGATGAAGATCACGATGGTGTTGGATCGCTTGATGTTACCGGTGAGCTTGCGCAGCGCCTGTGACATGAGGCGAGCCTGTAACCCCATGTGGGAGTCGCCCATCTCGCCCTCGATCTCCGCTTTCGGCGTCAATGCCGCGACCGAATCGACGACGACCACATCCACCGCGCCGGAGCGCACGAGCATGTCCGTGATTTCCAATGCTTGCTCACCGGTGTCCGGCTGGGATACCAACAGGTCGTTGACTTTCACGCCGAGCTTTTCCGCATAGACAGGATCGAGAGCGTGCTCGGCATCCACGAACGCAGCCGTGCCGCCGTTGGCCTGCGCCGAGGCGATGATCGCGAGCGTCAAGGTCGTCTTGCCCGATGACTCCGGTCCGAAAATCTCGATCACGCGACCGCGGGGGATGCCCCCGACGCCAAGTGCGATGTCGAGCCCCAGTGAGCCCGTGGGAATGGATTCAACCTCGTAGGTTGCACCTGCATCGCCCAAGCGCATCACGGAACCCTTTCCGAATTGCTTTTCGATCTGGCTCAGGGCGGCGGCGAGCGCTTTCTTACGATTTTCTTCCATGGTGCGTCCTCAACGAAGTATGCCCCATTATTTCATATCCAGCGCCTTACGCCCGTCCCATATGCACTTAATTGGCTGAGTTTCTCCGACGTTGACGCTGAGCCGTACAGTAGTGCCAAGTGTCGACTACTGTATACGCGCAGTGTGTCCCGCTGCGATCAGAACGCATGAGCATGAATTCGGTGATGGTCCAATCGAATACGCACAGTGCTTGCAGCACAGGCGCTTGCACGATCTTTCTCAACGATCCAGAAGTCCGCTAAGCGCGGCTCGCACTGTCTTGCGACGCACCTGTTCGCGGTCGCCGCGAAACAGCCGGCGTTCGGCAGTCGTGTGAATTCGCCGGCCGCGTCGCACCGCCCACGCAAACCATACCGTTCCCACCGGCTTGCCGGGCACCGCACCGCCAGGTCCCGCAATACCCGTGACCGCCACCGTCAATTGCGCTTTCGACTTCACCAACGCACCGTGCGCCATCGCCCGAGCGACGCCAGCGCTGACCGCACCCTGAGCGTCGATCAACGCGCGGGGTACCCCGAGGCTGTGAATCTTCGCTTCGTTACCGTAGGTCACGAAACCTTCCAGCACCCACTGCGAACTGCCAGCGATATCGGTGAGCGCCTTCGCAATCCAGCCGCC
>Ga0116227_10014948_pt1 | contig 11640 bp, 1 predicted proteins | sample S1TSphgellanicum_FD_89693 | JGI IMG/M metagenome (GOLD analysis project Ga0116227, IMG submission 89693) | Host-associated microbial communities from peat moss isolated from Minnesota, USA - S1T2_Fb - Sphagnum magellanicum MG | ecosystem: Host-associated > Plants > Peat moss > Unclassified... | reverse complement strand
TTTTTTTTTAATTAAAAAAAAAAAAAAAAAAAAACCATAAAAACAAAAGGAAAAATGCCCCAACAAAATTTTTTTTAAAAATGTTTTTGGGATAAAAAATTTGAAAAAAAAAAAAAAACAAACAAACAAAATTTGCAATTCATATGGATTTATGAAAATATGGTCAAATTTTAACCATTCAAAAGTCCCTAACTATAAAGCGGTTAAGGTTTTCACAAAACAAAATTCTTCATATGAGTTTATCATCTTGTATTGCATTATATATTAAATTCCAATAAAAAATTTGGAATGTGAATCAATATATCTAACTATTTAATTACTATCATTTATATTTTTTGAAACCATACAATTAAATATTAAATTGATGCATGGAATGTAATTAAAACATTTAAGTTGGGATTACTGTTCAAAGGTTTATTTAAATGAATATCTTCTTTCAATTTCTTGACATTAAATAATGAAATCTTATATATTAATTCACTACGTCTGTTAGTGTGTTTGTCTGATCTCCCCAACAACATGACAGTTATTACCACTACTTTCTAGGGCGGTTAATTGTGGTAAATAATAATAATATTTTCTTTTTACCTGTCTGTCTGTAAAACCTGATTTCCCCAATAACATGACAGTTATTACCACTACTTTTTAGGGCAGTTAATTGTGGTAAATAATAAAAAAATAATAAAATTATTGTGGCATTTAAAGTTTTGTTTGACCTTGGTTACAACAGTAATAATATAATGAAAGTAAATAAAGTAAATGAGTTGTTACGTAAGCAAAGGCAAGTAAGTTATTACGTAAGTAAAAGGTAGTAAGTTAAAGCAAGTAAAAATAAAAGTGAAGTAAACTTAAGGTAATAAGTAGCCTAAGTAGTTCATGGGGTAGTATGAGCCCTATAAGACTTTTGCAACAATCTTTTCAAGGGCTCACAAATTTACACGTCGATATCACTAATTATTTATTACTGAGGGGCCCAAAAAAAAAAAAAAAAACCTTGAGTGTGACAGTGGGCTAGAGGTGCCCAGCCCACCCATGCTGGCCCACTGTCTGTGCCTTGCAGGCACGGGTTACCACTAATATATTATTATTAATGATATCCAAATAATTTCAAAAGAAATCCACATGCCCCAAATTGACATTTTTTTCCATGTTTTCATGTGATGGGTAATAAAGAATATAAAATTTGATATGTATTATTTTATCAAAGTATTTGGTCATTTATGATGAAAAGTGGATGGTAACGAGTGTTAGTGTGATTGATTAGATCCAACATAGAACAAAATGGACAATGGATGGATGTTATTCATCAAAGAATGATAAATGAATGTTCATGGATGAATTTCATCCATGAAATATGAGCTTATAAACTATATGAACTATGACATTAAATTTTTTCTCAAAATAAATCAAAAAATGTTTACATGTGTTTTTGTATTTTATGTGGGTCCAATGGATGTGGAGGTTGATTTGGGGAAAAAGGTGGGGAATTGAACATGACAAAAGAGTTGTGGAAGGACATCAATGACATAATAAATCATTGTCAATTCAACTAACCATTGTTTAAGTTTATAAATGTGCCATAAATATTGTGACATTATTATTTGATAATAAAATGGTAATACGTTTCAACTCTTGTGAATGTAGATCAAAATTGGAGCTTAATTATGGGAATGCTTGATATGAGTGCATAAGGTGCTATAGCTCAAAAGTTGAAAATACAAGAAGAGGAGAATCCTAAGGTAGAAATTGAAAAAATATTTAGTTGCAAATATAAATAATTGAAAGGACCAATATGCAAAAAACATATAACTAATTCATGATATATTGATAATTCTTGAAGAAACATCAAAAACAAAACTATTGATACATAGATTGAAGGATTGAACAAAAAATGAACTATGCATGACATGTACAATAATATGAATTACATAGGAACCTTATTAAATATCATGATTAAGTTGTGCAAAAGGTTTATTATTTTGGTTACATGTATCATTTTATTCTTGACAAATAAAGGAAATGTGTGTATATTTGTGGTGATTTAATATGAAGTCAATTGAAGGAATTGAACCATTTTAACAAAAATCAAGGAAAGGGTTTAAGGTTCAAGGTCATGGAAGAAAAAGGAAATTGATTTTTACGAGTGGAAGTGATGAAGAAAATGGTAAAGGAAAAAACCTTGCACGAGTCTTCTAGTATTAAGTGCATATGTTAGAATCAAGGAACATAATAGCTTTAAAACATTTTTTCATTTGAAAATAGAATAAATGCAATATTATAACACAATTTTTATTAAAAAAAAACATGGGGGTTTTGAACATGTGATTAAGAATTACACATAATAATTGGATATCGCAATATTTGAATGCATTTTGTCATAAGTATTATCCAATGTTAGACATGTACATATCAATTGGGTAAGCATAATTTTTTTTAAAAAAAAACATGCACTACAAAAAAATTTCATATGAACAATTAGTTTTTAAAATTACTTCTCAGTCATAAATGCCACATGTGATTACAATTTGTTCTAATCACCTTAGACAAGTCGCATAGAATTTCAATTGCAAAAAGAAAACGTGGCATGAAGTTCAAATGGCAATCACATAAAGATGCAACTTACATGAACGTTTCATCCATCCAAACAAGCTTACATGGCCTTGTTATTTTGCAATTGTTTTTATGACAAAGCAATGCAATTGCATTATTTAAATAAATATTTTATAATACTTAATATTTAAAAACTAGAAATAATTATTACTTTTGTATTTACATATATTATATTATTGATAATTTCATGAATTTCAACTTATAAGTTGCTGACGTGTGTCATTACCTAGGCTAGGCTAAAAACCTAATTTATGTTACCAATAAAGTCGCCTAATTAATCTACCTAATAATTTAAGTAGGTAGGGAATATTTGATCAATTTACCATTGTTGACTAGAACTCATGTCATTTGTGAAAATTGGTTTTTGAACCCAAAAGATGGAAATCAACTCTTTTACCGCCAAGCCACCCCACTTTTTGTGATTATAAAGTAATATGAATTATATTTACATTACTTGATTTAAAACATTACACAAAACATCATTTTTGATATTTGATATCTTATTGATATTTTGTCAAAATGACAAGATTTAAATTTTTTTCAATAATGTACACAACTATATTTTTTCTTTAAAAAATGTGAACAAAATTGAAAAGAAAAATATTTTAATTTTGTTATTGAATACCATTTCAATGACCATTCCTTGGAAAATTTTAATTCAAGCACATGATTTATAAATGAGAAAACAAATTGTGTATAATATAATAACAAATAAAATTATATATTTCATATCTTAAACCTTCATTTGATTCTAAAGATTATATTATACAATTGTTTTTTGAATTTTATTTAGATGTGTGATATATAATTTAGTCACGTGTAATATATATAATTGGATATAAATGAATTATAATAAAAGATCTTATATTAACCATATTATTTATGATGTAAAAGATTAACTTAAAAATATGAGATTTTAACTTTTAAATATTAATTAATTCCATCTAATTAATTGATTTTATGGAACTATAAATATTATTACTTTTGCATTTATAATATATTGAGTTTTACTTAAAATCGTGATTAAAAAAGCTATTTAAAAAATTAATATATCTTTCACATCTCAAACTTCTATTTCATTTTTAAAGTTATATATATTCTTATAATATATCATAATTGTACCAACAAAAATTAATTTAGATATATGATGTATAACTTAGTCACATATAATGTTTATAGATGGGTCATAAATTAACCCTACTACCTAGTTAGCCTATTCAATAAATAAATTACATTGCCTATCTAATTAAGTAATTAATTTTTAAAAATCACATATCAACATGACAAAGTACTTACTATTTAACCCACATACATATGACCTACTAGCTACTTACTACCTATTACCTAGCCTAATCGCTAGATTAATTACATAGTTTATTTTATTAAGGAATTATTCTGAAATATTAAAAAATTCATCACATGTTAATTACCCCTATTATTTATTACTTAACCCATATACATACCTCCTACTACATGTCCTATTTAATAACTACTTATTATCTAGCTTAATTTATAAATGGATTAGTTGCATAGTCTACCTAATTAATTAATTAAACCTAAGACTATTTCATTGAACACAATAAAATACCTATTAATAATTAGCTTACTTATATACTAATACCCAATACCTACTACTTATTACCTAACCTACCCAATTAATTAACTAATTAAAAAAACATTGATATATCAACACGATAAAATTTAATGTTGGAAATTCAAACTAATGGTCCAATTTACCATTGCCATGGGTCCTCTAAAATTTCACAAATTTACCAAACCTTATTACACATTTAATGGTTAGTTCATTAAAAAAAACTAAATAAAAAATAGACTATTAAATCCAACAATTTCATTGGCCAACTCATTTTTGTTACATTTAATTATATGTACATTTGTAACTAGCATTTATAGTCAAAATTGAAGTTGAATAAAATGTCATACGGTGTTTAATGGCCTATGAACCACATCCCAAGTTGCAAAAGCAATTACATTTTCATTTATTTTGAAATGTTAGTAAAAAAAAATATAAGTCCATTTTTCATCTTCATTTTCATCCACATTGACATTCGTCGCAAGTCATAATTGCATATGCAATTACAAACCACTTTTTAGTTTTTTTTTATGATTCCATCGTTTTTACCATGGTGCCATGGAGGATAGTTGCATCAATAGTTGAAAAAATGGTTGATTTGGACACAAGTCATAAATGTGTGGTTGGAATGGACAAAATTTATTGTAATGATGTTATTCAAATAAAAGCGTAAAATGAAGTATGATAAAATAGACATAAAAAATAGATTATTCAACTTTTATCTTATATCATGCATATAAAAATAATCAAGTAGCATTGAAAATGGTTGGCATTGTAATAGAAAACCCTCTTTGCTTTTTATTACACTCATAAGAATATACATCCCAAAATGTAAGAAAAATTTAAAATTTAAAATAGACAAAGAAATCTGAAAAAAAGATTATAAATTCATGTTTGAAAATTTTACACAAAATACTTAATAAAATATACTTATATTAGGATAGGACATAACGATGATTATATTTTTTTGAGTACTATAAAAATATATATTTAATTTTCCATTGTTAAAACATACTTGACACATATTTAAAACAAAACATAACAATGTGAAAAGTAGATTTGACAACTACTTGTATTAAAAAAAGTATTGAAAATTTATTGAAACAAGGTGAAAATTGGAAATTAATACATAATAATGAAGAATTATTTTATCTTTAATAATTCAAGTTAAAAAATTCAACACTTCATAATTATATGATGGGTTTATTATTATTATTTTACTTTCTTTTCAAGTAGATAAGAAAAAAAAAAAAAAAACTTTATCATGTTTTCACCCTATACAATGTTTTCAAAAAATTCATTTGTTTATTATGAGTCATTGGCCTAATTTGATAAACAATTAGTTTTCAATTAGTGCCATAAATATGAATATATCAAATTAGAAACAAAGAGAATGAAAATTTTCAACACCATTAGTGCCACATTAAGGCTATCCATATAATGGTGAATGGAAGTACATTCATGAAGGATTATGGTACCTGGTTAAAAAAGTATATGGTAAGAAAATTGTTAAAAAAAAATGCAATGAACATAAATAAAATTATAAGTTAAAAAAAAATCTTGTCATCAAAATATGAAATTCATCCCTAAAAATGGAAATGAATATATGCCAGATGGTGATTTTGGCACATACCTTCATATTACATATTCATGTTAAGGTTTGTACATTAAATTTCAAATTTATTATAAGTTTTTATAGTTATATATGATTAGTTTGAAATTTCATTCCTTTCAAAAAGTGCAAGAAGTGATGAAATATTTATAAGTATACATAAAATATTTAACAAATTGATACTTATTAGAAACATGGGTTTTTGTTTTTTCAATTATGTGATGTAGTCAAATTGGCAATCATCCATAAGAGGAATTAGACAAATTTGGTTACATGTTAAAGATGAAAGGGTAACATTTTAAGAATCTTGTCATATTTGGCGACTTTTTAGAATATATTATCTAAATATGATGATTAAAAAAAAATTCTTTTTGAGATTTAATGATTTTGGCATAGTCCTTTCACAAAAAACCTTTATATTCAAGTTGCATTGATTTATTTTGGTAAAAAAATTAGTTAAAGAAATGTTGGTCACAAAGCGCAAAAAATTATGGATTTATTTCAAATGTGATATTTGATAGGTTTTTGAGTAGTTTCTAATATTGGCCAACATTGATTTGACCCATTGTTGGCCAATTCATTATACTAGTTCAATTTTTCGGCTTGTTTTCATTCAATTTTGTTGTATTTGAAATAGAAGTTCAAAAATTATAGTAAGCAATATTTTGATATGGATCGTGCAAATGATCTTTTGATGATTTTGAAACCTAAACTTAGACCAAATTACTATCATTTTAAAACACATAATAGTTCTCTAATTATAAATTACAATTTTAAAGAAGAAAAACAAAGGCTTACATTTTATGCAATTTATTAAATCAATTGTACATATGAATTATACACATTTAAAAATCCTTGATGCTATTGTTGGGGTCCAAGCATGGTTATTTAAATTGCAAATGTTCCTTGTAGCATAAATGAAAAGTAGCCATCAAATATGTTTTGATATATTGAACTTTAAAAAAAAAATTAGTTCAAGGATTAATATGAATATCTTCTTCAACTTTGTTAAAACTTTAAATAAGGATTACATGTTTAAAATAGGTGTAAGTAGATTCACAAGAATTCAAGCAAAGTTCACAATCTCCTTTATAGCTTTTAAGTAAATTGTAAATAAATGAAATATCCCATTTAAAAAAAAATCGAATTCATAGGGTCCTAAAATGTACTTTTGGCTCTTCATCTGTTTCACATTCTAATAACAATATATCTAGCTTGTAGGGTAAAAGTAGGTTTGGAAAAAATATTTATCAATCAATTTCAAACCTATTTATTCCCTACTTTTATTACACTAAAGTTTTTCAAATTTTATACTCAACTTACCATAAACCCAATGGAGGCATAAATGTTTTCAAAATGAAAAATAAAAAAAACTTTATGATCTACATTCTTGTGTTTTTGTAAAAATTAATTATCATATTTTTAAATGGGATTTTAGGCGAACATATTTCTTAATCTAATTTATTGTGCTTGGACTTGTTGGCAATGTGCATTAGTTGGACAAAACTAATGGGTCCAAGCGCAATATAATGAGCCAAAGGAGCCCCCTTAGGTGATTTTTCAAATAAGAAAAATACAAATTGAGCAAAATTAGTTTGAACATGAGTTTTGTGATCCCAAAACATGTCCACATGAAAGAAGACATTTTTGAAGTAAGATTTGTGTTATTTTTATGTTTGGTTTTCATTTGTTATTGGTTCATTAATCACAAAATGAAGTCTTGTAATTATCACATGGAGGATCAAAATGTCCAAACTTGCCCACACATCATTCAAACAAGGTGTGAGCATCTTTTGCTAGCCTATTAGTCCTATCATTCACATTGAATGTCATTTTCACATTAAAGACCTATTGTTCAAATAATGTTGGGGTTTAATAATTTTGTTAAGAAAGTCTATAGCACACGTTCAAAATATGAATGGATGTTTAGTGCACACATGATTGCTAAGTGAATTTAAACAATTAATAATCTAGCCTAGGTAAATTGTGCAAAAAAAACGGTTTTAGAATTTCATAGAACTTGGCCCTAGCCTTTTTGGTCCTCCCACCCTACTAATAACAATCTCCCATCATCTTATGCCCATGCATGTTGCCCCCATCCTTGAAGTTTTTTGCTTTGTAAAATATTGTAACACCTTTTAAAAATTGGGTTTAGCAAAAAAAAACTTTTCAAATCAAAGGTGAATCAAATGGTGCTACTAATGAAGTCCATCACATAACAAACTTGGGCAAATCCAATCAACTTATCACTTAATCCTAGGCTGTTTATTTCAAGAATGCTTCCACTATGGGGCTTTACCTATTGTAAAACATAACACAAAGGTAGCAAATTTTATCATGAACCTAAATATATCACAAACTTTCTATCTCACAATTTGGCAAAAGAAATTGTGTGAAATTTGTTCTTTCATCAATTTGTAATTTTTGCACATGAATGTTATGTGTTTAAAACACATATTTGAATCTTTTTTTGATATGTTTCAAACATGTTTTTAACACACAACATCTATTTGAAAAAAAAAACCCATGGAAATTTTTTTTCACGCCATTTCCATTACCAAATCATGGGATGGAAAGTTCGGGACGCAAATATAGGATAAACTAAACACTTGGTGTATCAAAACACTTAAATTTTTTGGACATTCTTTCATCACCTTTGGAGTTCAAAGATACATTGTAAATTGTCATTGGATGCACCCATCACCATGAAGATCACTAAATGAGGACAAGAAATGAAGAAGATATGAGTTCTTGAAATAAAGGTGGTCAATGTTTGGTCATTAGCCTACTAAAATATTTTATTATTTGGAGCTTAAAATTTTGGACATTGTTTTGTTGCCTGTAGGGTTCCAAGAGATTTTGTAGAGCTTTAGTTGATGTATCAATAGCTTTTTAGATTGCTGGAAATGGACAAAAAAAAACGAAGAAATTATGGGTTTGAAAATACGTGCTTGGGTGGGGGGGGGGGTTGTCCTCAAATGTTATTTTTCAAACATGTTGTGATTTCCACAACTTGTCCTTTTTGTCTTTCTTCATCATTGATCCTTCGCCTCTAGAGTTGAAAGAGGTATTGTATTCCTCAACTTGGAGTAACCACGAGTGCTAAAAAGAGACAAGAAATGAGTAAAGTATGGTGAATGTTTCTATACCAGCTTGTGTTTAAGTCTAGGGCATATTTATCCTAGATCACAAGGCATAGGAGTAAAAGGGTTCTTACGCTAACTCTGTGAGAGTGGGATGGACCTTAAACCTATAAGACCCCTCCCACTCTTAAGGATGTTTTAGGCTTGTTATCCCTCCCACTTTTATAAAGTATACAAATTAGAACCCTTCTATTTTCTAGGAGGATCTTCATGGGTATAAGGTGCATTCCACACACACTAAGAGATTTTCCCCGAGTGTGCTTTGAGGCCAACTGAATGAGGTTTTTCCTCCTAAATTGGTCAGCTGGGTCCCCACTGCTACTTGCCTACAAGTGACAAAAACAGGCAATGGAAACTAGTGCATGTCAGTCCTTACTACTCCCGCAGAAAGCAAAGGAAAAGCAGTGGGACGATAAGCAAGGGGGGCTCTGGCAGGACCCCAGCCAAATCACCAGAAACACAGTAAGGTGGAAGCTGGAAAGTAGTATTCACAACCTTGCAATCCATAACACTCAAGAATTGTGTACTTTTGGTCACCCAATTCTTTCTAATCTGCACAGTATGGGGGAAGAAGTGGACCAGCCTTGTTGGTGTGCAACTTGGCTGATGCATATGTTGAAGCTCTAATATACTTACTGTGCTTTTGGGGTACAAAGCACATGTTAAGTGTGTACGAACTCCTGACATTTGATCCATGTCTTGAGTGTCCAACTCGTGTAAACACACACTGTTATGATGGGAAAAGCCCGAATTGTGAAACACTGTTTGGTGTCCAACGATTAGAGAGAGACATTGAACAGGTCGTGTGAATGGAAAAAAACCCACAGATGATGATGCCCAAGCTGTAGATTAGATGCTAAATTAATTGAATTGATTCAGGGTGGTGGTGGTGGTGGTAGTGGTGCCAAGAGCTCAAACAACAAACAAAGAATTGTGATGAACGAAGATGGAGGGGGGAGGGGGTTGTAAGTAAGTAAGTACATACTTAGCTGAACTACAAATTGTTGATTTGTGTGCTACACCAGTAGGTGGTGCTTAGTGCCCATGCCATAGATTTTATTATGAGGAGTTGCTGTTGGAAGCCCATGCCATATGTATTAATTTGGGCTTTATGAGTCCAGCCTTTGGTAAGTAAAAAGATGTGTATCTGAATGTCTTTACTTCGATCGATTGTTGTCCCTGGCTGTCTCGTTTACAATCCTTGAAAAAAAATTTACTACCAAGTTATGAATTGCGACACATTCATTAATAGAGAGTTACCTGTAAAGTAAACTAAACTTGGGGGTACTGGGCCCTAGTTTTGCCAAAACTGAGGATGAAATTTATTAAAAAAAAACTCAGGATGAGAACCTTTAGTACACCCAAAAAAAAAAAAGAGGGGATGAAACTGGTTTTCTTGCCTAAATTGGTCCTCACAGGAGTTTTTCATCATTGATTTTGTATTTTGCCATACCTGTTGTGGCTTCACCCACGCTCACACTTTTCATTAATTCAAGGCTTCTCAGAGTAAAATGCTTGCAAATCTTGTGAACTAATAATAATACCTAGTTACATTCAACAGACTTTCCACTCACTTTCCGACTAAACTCAAATTGGGGATGAAACAAGGATTACGGGATCAAACTAGGGCCCAAAGAGTTGGTAAACTTTTAAGGAAAAATCTTTTATTGTGCTAAAGATGCAGATGTGAAGTTCCAAGGTTACAGGTGAACGACCCTCATGGGCTATTAGGGTTTTTTTTGGCTTTTTTTCCCCCCTGGTTTTGATGTTTGTTAATGTCATTGCATAATTCATAACCATTTTGCAGACCTACTTCTTACTGGATGGGTTACCAAGGTGAAACCGGATATGAACTCCAGTTGAGGTTCATCCACAGTGGAGTCAGAATGAGCATCCAGTGGATGGTGTGGCTTGTGTGTGTGTGTGCTGATTGGTTTCAACACTCTGGCAAATTTTTTTTTGAAGTAGCCAATTTTTTGCTAAATTTTGACAGAAAAAGTATGATTTTGACCCAATTTATTTTGTGGCAAAATTTTCTCATCTTGGACTTCAAGGAAAAACACTGGAGATGGGAATATTCTGTCGTTTATTCCGTTAATTTTTTATATAACAAAAAAGGCATTTTTGGACACATTTTCCAATCCTTGGACATTAGTTAGTTTTCACATTTCAACTGTTAGCTATTGCCATTTTTACCACTGCTTTCTAAACAATTGTGGCTATCAATGCATGACAGCAAAAATCTGGAGGAAAAAAAAAAAAAAAAACCTGAATTCAACATTGGCAAGGGAATTGAATTTTCATGGAAAAAGAAGGCCCAAATTCAGCAAATTTTGTGAGACAAAAAAATAATTAGAAATCACTCCATCTCATATGATAAGTTGCAGTAGGTAGCCAAGAATATAAACAAAGCTCCTTATTCCTTCTTACTTTGAAATCTGGTATACAACCACCAGATTTAGCTAAATGTTTTTTTCTGGATGCTCATCACTTTTGGCTACATTAAAAAAATTTGGGAAAAAAAAAAAAAAAAAAAAACCTTGCATTGAAGTTGCAGTTCCTAGGCCAGCTGCAGTAAAGTCTGCTGATTAAAAAAGATTTATTGTTGGGTTTAAGTACTTAATGGAACAACAGCATCAACACATGATGGCAGGGGTTTTTTTTTTTTTTCTTTTTTTGTTTTT
>Ga0116227_10014946_pt1 | contig 11642 bp, 7 predicted proteins | sample S1TSphgellanicum_FD_89693 | JGI IMG/M metagenome (GOLD analysis project Ga0116227, IMG submission 89693) | Host-associated microbial communities from peat moss isolated from Minnesota, USA - S1T2_Fb - Sphagnum magellanicum MG | ecosystem: Host-associated > Plants > Peat moss > Unclassified... | reverse complement strand
GTGCCCCCCGCCAGCAGGCACCCGATCGCGCCGACCGAGGCAACGCCCATCTGCAAGCCGAGCCAGCGGTCGCGCGCCGGGCCGCTGAAGAAATCCCCGATCAGCGTTGTGCTCAACGTCAGCACGAACGCCTCGGCAATTCCGACCCCGATGCGCGACGCGAAGATCAGCCACAAATCGTCCAGAAAAATCGGGGCAACACCCGATGCGGCGTAAAGTCCGGTCATCGCGATCAGCAGCCTGCGCCGTCCGAAGCGATCCCCTGCCCAGCCCGCCAGCGGTGAACAGACGATCAGGCACAGGCCGGGCACGGTGAGCAGGGTTGTCACCCAGAAGGTGATGTTGGGTACGCCATGGAAATGCCGGACCATGCGTGGCACCACCGGCGACAGCGCCAGCACGCCCATGACGCCCAGAATGCTCGGGATCAGCAACACCAGGCCCTGGAGAACACCAGCCCGAGGGATACCGGCATTCATCGCGCGGTCCTGCCGAGTTTCGGTCATACGAACATGGCGAGCAGCCCGAGCCCTTCTGGGCGCGGAACCCTGAACGAGATCGGCTTCCAGTCCGCAGCGGGCGGCCGCTCGATGCAGCGATGCAACCATTCGGCCATGTGCGGAAAATCGGTGAGCGGTACCCCGGCGATCACCCCAAGCGTCATCACCGCGCTGACATTGAGGTCCGCCACGGTAAACCTGCCGCCGACCAGCCAGGGCTGCCCGGCCAACACGCGGTCGAGCACTGCGAAGGGCCGCGCCAGCTTGCGCAGCATCACGGCGAGTTCTTCGGGCTGACGAACCTCGGGCGCGAAGAGCATGAGGTTGGCCGCAGCCAGCAACAGCGGCTTTTCGACTTCGGTCACCACCCAGAAACTCCACTGGGTGACCAGGGCATCTTCCTCGAGCGAGGACGGCGCCAGCGGTCCGCCAAATTTGCGGGCGAGGAACAGGTTGATCGCCAGCGATTCAAACAGCATCAGCCCGTCGCAAGCCAGCGCCGGTACGCGGCCATTGGGATTGATCGCAAGAAATTCGGGTTTGCGGGTGCTGCCATCGGTGAAGGGTGTCGGCACGTGCGCGTAGGCAATGCCCAGTTCCTTGAGCATCCACATGACCCGGTGGGCGCGCGAAAAGGGGTGACCATAGAGCGTGATCATGTCAGTGCGCTGCCAGGCCTGCGATCGAATAGGCCTGGCGACGCCCCCAGAACACAAATATCGCGAGCAAGATCAGACCGGTATTGAGCCCGATCGTATGCGCGGTTTCACCACGCCAGGCATGGAGCCCGATCGCAAGCGCCTGCAACACGATAAAACACAGCGCGGCCAAGGTGGTCAGACCGGGCCCGATCCGGGTCAGCGACGGCAGGACCATACCGAGCGCGCCCAGCACTTCGAGCCCGCCCAGCATGCGCACGAACAGCGGCGGAAAACTCGGTATCCAGGTCATCATCTGCGAAAGCTGATCGAGAGGCTGGGTCGCTTTCAAAAAGCCGAATGCCGCTGCCAACAACAGTTGTGCGATCCACAGGCCAATATTGAACAGTTTTCCTGGCATCGATCGGACTTTCAAAATGAGGCCCCTAAAAATGAGGCCCTAAAAATGAGGCCCCTAAAAATGAGACCGGCGTGGTGTGGCGCTGCACCGGCCCCGGGGTTTTTCAGAACTTGATCCGGGCGGTCAGCCCATAGGTGCGCGGCGGCGCAAGCTGCGTCGTCACGGTGTTGCCATTCGCGCCGATGAACTGGGTGATATTTTGCACCGCGACATTGCCGATATTGCGGATGTAGGCGGTAATGGCCCATTGATCGGTAACAGGGCTGAACGCCAGCCCGGCATCGAACAGCGTGTCGGCCCCGGTCTGCTGTTGCGGCAGATATTCAAAGCCGGTGTTGCGGTTGCTGCGGTAACGCATCGCGCCGGTGGCAACGACTTTGTAGTCGCCGACGCGGATGGTCTGTTCGGCGCCGAGATTGACCGACCATTTCGGCGAATTGGATTCGGGTTTGCCCGAACAATCGACCGTATAGACTGTCGTTGCAGTGACGGCGCAGCCGGTGACCGGTGGCAAATTCCCGGCCGTTGGCGACACCACATAGCTAAAACTGTTCAACTTGGTGTCGAGATATTGCACCGATCCGGTCAGCAATGTTGTCTGGGTCAGCAACCAGCGGCCATCAAGATCGAAGCCCTGGATGGTCGCCTGACCGATATTCTGGGTGAAATTGTTCGTGGCACCCGTGGCATCGACACCGAAGTGCGCCACCTGCTGGTTATGGTATTTCCAGTGGAACAGTTCGAGGTTGAGCTGCAGCCGGTTGTCGAGGAGCCGGCTCTTGATGCCCAGCGTTGCCGCATCGAGCGTTTCGGGCAGATAGGTTTCATAACCCGGCGCCAGCGAGAAACCGCCCGAACGATAGCCGGTCTCATAGCTGGCGTAGGCAAGAACCCTGGGCGCAATGTCATATTCTCCAGCAAGGCGGAAAGTCGCCTTGCTGCTGCCAAGCGCGGCGTTCTGCGTATAGGGCAGATCGATCAGGGTGTTGCCCCTGGACCCATACGCAGTCGGCACGCCAGGGATCAAAGGAATGCCGAGCAAAGCCGATGCTGCCGCCAGCGATGTGGTTACCGGCACCGAAGGGCCGCCCTGGCAGGGCCCGGGGCCACCAAACACGGGGCCGCAGAATTCCAGCAGCGTATCCGAGCCACCGTTGAAATATTTGGCATCATGGGTATATCGCAATCCGCCGATAAACCGCAATTTGTCGGTGGCATGCACGGTCAGCCGGCCGAATGCGGCGGCCGACTTCGTGCCGGTGCCAAAATTCTGGTACGACTGCACGAAATACTGGCTGTAGGTGTCGATCGCGTCGATCGCCTCGTTGAAGTAATAGCCGCCGATCAGCCATTCCACCGGCCCGGCCTGCTTGCCCGCAAACCGCGCTTCGATGCTGTATTGCTTGTCCTTGTCGTTCAGCAGGGCGCCGGCAAACGAAGGCCCGTTGAAATCGGTATGGAGCTGGGCGCCGCGATAGGCGGGGATGACGGTCAATGTGCCGACATCGGTGGTCCAGTTGATCTCCCCATAGACGCCGTAATAGTTGTTGCTTTCATAAGGCCGGGACAGCGGTGCCGGGAAGATCGATGTCGGCACGATCATCACGGTTGCGTAATAGGCCTCCGCCGCAGGCGACAGCAGGCCGATGCGCGAAGGCAGATTGGCAGGCGCGAAGGTATAATTGGCCGGCGAGGTCGCAGTCGCGGGCGATCCAGGCGATGGATCCTCGATGCCGTCGTACTGCATCCCCGGCCCCATCCCGCCGACGAACGAATAGTCGGCGCCGATGCGGATCGACAGGTCATCGGTCGGCTTGAACAACAGCTGGACACGAAATGCCTTGCTGTCGAGATCGTCGGTGCCATCGCTGTTGTAGCCGTCGTGCCGCGCCAGCTTGCCAGCAATGCGGATTGCCGCTTTGTCACCCAGGGGCGCGTTGACCTCCGCCTCCAGATTGACATCGTTATAGTTGCCATACCCGGCGCTGATGCTGCCCGACAAGTCACCCAGCACGGGCTTGGCCGGCAGCACATTGACGGCGCCGCCCGTGGCATTGCGGCCATAGAGCGTGCCTTGCGGCCCTTTCAGCACCTCGACCCGTTCAAGGTCGTAGAACGTGCCTGCCGTCGATGTCGCACGGCCGAGATAGACCCCGTCGAGACTGAACGCGATGGCTGGATCGCTATAGGGGTTGCCGGTGAAATTGCCGACACCGCGCACGAAAAAGCTGGTGTTGGGCCCGCCCAGTTGCGTGATCACCAGCGACGGCGCGACAGCGTTGAGCGACTGGGCGTTGATCGTTCCTGCTTTGACGAGATCCTTGCCCGATACGACGTCGATGGCGATCCCGGCCTTTTGCGAGCTTTCCACCTTGCGCTGCGCAGTGACGATGATTTCGGCCAATCCTGCGTCAGCCGTCGTCGCCTGCGCGGCTTCCGAATGGGCCGCCTGGGCATGCGCAACTCCGCCCGACCATGCCAGAGCAGCCGTGCCAACCGCGTACAAAAACCGTGCCTTCATGACCCACTCTCCCTCGTGGCCTGCGCTGTTTCCGCGCCAGTGAAAAAACTATGGATGTGGCTTAACAATCCACAAAGGCGTTTATTTTGATGATTTATGATCGCAGATTTTGATGATCAGGCTGTGTTCAGGAGACGGATGCGCCCCTTCGAGGCTGAAGAACCGGGCACGCCGAGGCAGCCCCCGAAACCGGTTCATCAGCCCGTTGATCGCCGCACTGATCAGGCATTCGCGCGCAAGTGGCGCGAGGGGATCACGCGGTGTTGACCCAGATACCGTGGAAGCCCTCGTGGATGCGCACAGGCATCTTGATCACGGCGACCGGTCCCGCACTCAGATTGCGCGCATCGAGCAGTACGAGATCGGTGCGGTTTTCGGCGCGGCGGCCGACCACCGATGCGAGCCAGCCGTCGCCTTCCCCGGTGCCTCCCGGGCGCGGGATAAAGCAGGGTTCTTCGGGCGAGGAATCGGGGCCGGCATAGTAGAATTCGATTGCGCCCGTCCTGGCATCGAAATGTCCCAGACAGGTGAACGGAGGGCCTTTCGGACCCCACGGCAACATCGGCCCGAGCTTGGGATTGTTGGTGCCAAACCAGAAATGGTCGGTTTTCGACGTCGCAAAACGCAAATCGATCATCGGCATCTCGCCGATCTGCGGGAAAAGCTGCTGCTCTTTCACGGGCGCATCGGCATCGCCGAGATCGATGGTCCAGCGAAACGCGAACGGCGGCTTTTCGATGGCCGCAGGATTGTTGATATCTGGAAACTGCGAGAGCCAGCCCGTCTCGGTCAGGAACTGGTCGAGATGGAGCAGTCCGCCTTCCTCCCAGGCATTGAACGAGTGCGTCTGCATCGCTGTGCGCGGCGCCTTGATCCACTGCATTTGCGCCGCGCTGCCAGCTTCGCGCGGCATGATGCCGATCCAGGTGGAATACCGGTCGTCCCAATGGAAAAACGGCTCGCCCGCCTGAACCCGCTCCCAATCACAGATCATCGGGCAAATCACGAAGATCACGTAGTTTTTCGATAGCAGGCAATCGTGCACCATCGATGGATAGGGCGCCACGATGGTTTCGGTGCGGGTCAGGCTGCCATCGGGAGCAACAAAAAAGACCTCGATGATCGTGTCTGCCACCGTCCTGGTAAAATAACCGAAAGCGATCATTTCACCGGTTGCCGGGTCCAGCTTGGGATGCGCGGTGAACGTGTCGCTGGTCAGCTTGCCGCCGAAATCATGCGGGCCGATGGTGGCGAGTGTTTCGGGATCGAGTTCGACCGGGCGCGCGGCTTCTTTCAACGCGAGCAGTTTGCCCCCATGCCAGACCAGCGAGGTGTTGGCGGTATTGCGATTGCGCCCCACGACTTCGGGGCTATCGGTATACATGTTGCGATAGGCGCCAAACAAGGCGCGCCCGGCCTGACGCTCCAGCACGACCTTTTCGGTCTGCACGTATCGTGTCTTCAGATGGGCACGCCCATTTTTGATCCGCACCTGGTGGATCATCCCGTCGCCATTGAGAAAGAGGTCGTTCTCGAACATCGGCGGATAGGCATGGTCCGCGCTGTTGCGCACGAAATACCCATCCAGTTCCGCCGGGATTTCGCCGATGACCTCAAGGTCCGCCACATCGAGTTCGGCCCGTACCGGGGCCGCGTACCCCTGAAAAACAAGGGTTTCCGGAAATTTCATGATGACCTCTCGCACTTGCCGAAGCGCCGCTTTCCGGCGCGCTTGCACATGCGATAGGCCGCCAATGCTTATCCTGAAAATCGATTGTTAAGATGGTTTTTGATCGTATATCGAGATTGTTCTCTATGGCATTGCGCCGGGCATCAGGGGGGAGGCATCGTGCGGTTTCGCGGTCTGGATTTGAATCTGCTGGTTGCGTTCGATGCACTGGTCGAAGTGCGGCACGTGACGCGCGCTGCGGAACGGCTCAATCTCAGTCAATCGGCGATGAGCACGATCCTTGGCCGCCTGCGCGACAGCTTCAAGGATCCGATCCTGATCCTGCATGGCAAGACCATGGTTCCCACCGCCTATGCGCTGCGCATTCAACCTGCTGTCCGTGCGATCCTCGAGTCGGTCGAACACCTGATGGCCTCTGCCGTCACGTTCGACCCCGCGCTATCGCAGCGTACATTTCGGATAGGGTGTTCCGACTACCTTGCCACGGTCGTTTTTGCCCCGTTCTTCAGGATGCTGCGCGATATCGCCCCCGGGTTGCGCTTCGAGATTTCGGCCGCCAACGACCAGTTGCTCGAAGATCTCGAGCGCGGGGCGCTCGATTTTATCGCCTTTCCCGAGTTCAATCTATCGCCCAACCATCCCACCGAACTGCTGTTCGACGAGAAATTCGTGATCCAGGGCTGGCGGGACAACCCGCTGTTCGATCGGCCGATCACGATCGACGATTTCAATGCGGCGGGCCACGTCTCGGTCAAACTGGGCCAGCGCCAGCCACGCTCGTTTGCCGAAATCCAGCTTGCCCATCTGGGCATCGAACGGCGCGTGGAAGTCCAGGTCGAAGCGTTTTCGCTGGTGCCGCTCATGCTGGTCGAATCCGAACGCATCGCCATCGTGCACGAGCGCATGGCGCATTTTTACGAGCAATACCTGCCCTTGCGCTCCTGCGATCCGCCGTTTGCGTTGCCGCCGATGCGCGAGATGGTGCAATTCCATTCGGCGCGCGCCGACGATCAAGGGCTGCGCTGGGTGCTCGATTGCCTGAGGGACTTCGTCACATCGCCAACCATTCCAGATCGCGATTGATGACGATCCAAACAACCGATTTTCTATATCATTTACGGGCGCTAGATCCGCTGCCGAAGCACTCGGATGGCGTACCAGCGAAAAGACGGTCCACCATCCATGAGCATTGTGGGGGAGCGAACATGCCGGATGTCGCGTTCATCATCGAATGTTGCTCGACCTTCGCTGCGTCGCAACCCGTTGAGGTGGGATCGGTGTGTTTGAAACCTTGACCAATGCGGTGACAGGCGAAGCATGAGCAACAGTTCGAGCATGACTTTTGCGCGCCTCAACCCGCTGACCGGGCAAACCGCTTCGACCGCGCCTGCACTGCAAGCCGCAGACATGCCGGCGATTGCGGCGCGCGCTGCTGCGGCCCAACCCGCATGGGCGGCGATGGGGCCGACCGCGCGACGCGTGGTCCTGAACGCAGCCGCCGGTGCATTGGCCGCGCGAAAGGACGCGTTTGTCGCCGCGATGATGGGCGAGATTGGCGCAACCGCTGGCTGGGCCATGTTCAACCTCAATCTCGCGGTCAACATGGTGCGCGAGGCAGCGAGCCTGACCACCCAGATTGCGGGCGAAGTGATCCCCTCGGACAAGCCAGGCTGTCTGGCGATGGCGGTGAAGGAACCGGTCGGCGTGATCCTGGGTATTGCCCCATGGAATGCCCCGATCATTCTGGGCGTGCGCGCGATCGCCGTCCCGCTGGCCTGCGGCAACGCGGTGATCCTGAAAGCGAGCGAAACCTGCCCGCGCACGCATGCCCTGATCATCGAGGCCTTTGCCGAAGCCGGCTTTCCCGATGGCCTCGTCAATCTAGTCACCAATGCGCCAGCCGATGCTGCCGAGGTCGTCGGCGCGCTGATCGATGCGCCAGAGGTGAAGCGTATAAACTTCACGGGCAGCACCGCCATCGGACGGGTCATCGCCATGCGCGCAGCCCGGCACCTCAAGCCATGTCTGCTGGAACTTGGCGGCAAGGCCCCACTCGTGATCTGCGCGGATGCAGATCTTGACGAAGCCGTGAAGGCTGCGGCCTTTGGTGCCTATATGAACCAGGGCCAGATCTGCATGAGCACCGAGCGGATCATTGTCGTGGACGCCGTGGCAGATGAATTCGCGGCCCGGCTTGCCGAAAAGGTCAGAACACTGACCGCCGGCGATCCGCGCGAGGGCGACACTCCGCTGGGCGGCGTGGTCGATGCCAGAACGGTGGCGCATTGCCGCGCGCTGGTGGACGAGGCACTGGCCCAGGGCGCCGTGCTGCTGGCGGGCGGCGAGACGACATACAACGTCGTGATGCCTGCGCATCTGGTCGACCGGGTCACGCCCGCGATGAGATTGTTCCGCGACGAGAGCTTCGGTCCGGTCGTCGGCATCATCCGCGCAACGGACGAAGCCCACGCCATCGAACTCGCCAACGATTCCGCCTATGGCCTGTCCGCCGCCGTGTTCACGCGCGACATTGCCAAGGGACTGACCCTGGCCCGGCAGATCAGATCCGGCATCTGCCACATCAACGGATCGACGGTCCACGATGAGGCGCAGATGCCGTTCGGCGGTGTCGGGGCCTCGGGTTACGGCAGGTTCGGGGGCCGTCAGGGCATCGACAGCTTCACCGAAACGCGCTGGATCACGGTCGAGACCCAGTCGGGACATTTTCCGATCTGAACAAGGTCGCTGCGTTCAGAACGGGTGATTGCGCCGGGCCGTTGTTGCGTCCCGTACCACGCCGACCGATCTGGCATGGGTTTTTCAAAATCACCACACCCGGGGCACCAGACTGGATCGGGTGCCCCGGGTAAAGCGAAAAGACGGACACTCAGAACTTGGCCCCCAGTTCGACACCGACCAGTCGGCGGCTGCCGGGCGAGATGAACGAACCGCCGAATTCAACAGCCGGGATCACCTCGTTCAGGTACTGCTTGTCGAGCAGGTTGTTGGCAAACACGTCCACCGTATAGGCCCCGGCGTGCACGCCCACGCGCAAGTTGACGATGCCAAAGGCGTCGCGCCGGGCCTTGCTGAAATTGGCATTGCCGACCGACGCCGGCAGGCCGAGCGCAGAGATCGGCAAGAGGCCCGAAAACAGCGTCGGCACGGTGTTGTTCTGCACCGTGCTGAACCAGGTCGGCCCCGTCAGGCGGTAATCGACGCGGCCGAACACGCTGGTCGAACCCGACACCGCATGTTCGCCCTCTGCCCCCAGATTGAGCGTGTATTTGGCCGTATAGGGCGATTCATTGCCGACCGTTTCGGGCCGCGCGCTGTTCCGCTTGATCGAACTGTCGGTATAATTGAACGAACCGAACAGCTTGATCCCCCTGGCCGGTTTGACATCCAGGCTGAATTCCGCGCCTTTCAGATCGACGAGGTCGATATTCGAAACCACGCGCAACAGCCCAAAGCTGCCGACGAAGAATTCGAAGAACTGCATGTCGTGCACCTGGGTGTAGAACCCGGCCAATTCATAGGACACCAGATGGTCGAACAGATTGCCTTTGACTCCGGCTTCGAAGGCGCTCGACCATTCCTTGCGGTACTGGTCGGAAATATGCACGTCGGCGTTGATGGTATCGACGAAATTGCTCTGGATCAGCGCTGCCGAACCCTGGTTGTTAAATCCGCCCGATTTGAACCCGATGCCCCAGTTGCCATAAAGGTTGACCGTATCGGTCGGCCTGTAGCTCAGCGTCACTTTGGGTTCGATCTGGTCGAACACCGCATGTTGCGGGGTCAGCGGGCCATAGGCCTGCCCCGGATTGATCGGCCCCCCGGTAAACGGATCGGCGACATCGGGCACCAGCGACGTGGAACTGCGCGATTCGCGGTCGTAACGCAGCGCCAGCCCGCCGGTAAACTGTGACGAAGGCTTGTATTCCAGCGATCCGAACGCGGCCACGACATTGTTCTTGAACTTGTCCGCGAGCAACAGCGTCGTTGGATTGATCGTGTCCGGCGCGTTGTAGAGGTTGGTCAACACACCCTGCCCCTCGTCCGCGCCCAGACTGACGCCGACCGTGCGATCGATATGCAGGTAATAGCCGCCGACCTGCCATTGCAGCGGGCCATTGTCGGTCGACACCAGCCGCCATTCGGTGCTGACGTCCTTTTGCCGGCGGATCTGGAACTGCGTGCCGTCGCACGTCGTCGGGCTATACGGCCCAAACGTCGATCCGGTAGCCGGGGCGAACAGGAACGGCACCGGGATCGACCCAATGAAACCGGGTGAGTTGACCGGATAGCCGGTCAATGCAGCGGTCGACTGGAAACAGGCATTCACCGCCGGTTGCGCCGCCGGGTTGGCAGCGCTGAGGAACCGGCCGAAATCGGCCGACGTGCCGTCCGCGATCAGACTTTGATCGACATTCGAAAACAGCACCCAGCCGACCAGTTTCAGGTGGTCGGTCAGCGTCTGGTCAAGCTTGAGCGAGGTGTCAAAGCTGTACTGGTCGTTGACCGGCTTGATATTGCTGTAAAAATGGAACGGATGCTGGTTCACGTCTTCGTCGAACGTGGGGTTGAACGCGGCAAAGCCGGGCAAGGCAAACGCGGCATTGAACGGCAGCGAGGCGCCGTGGAATTCGGCATAGCGCATTTTGAAATCGAGCTGGGTATCGGTGCCTTTGCCATAGACCAGCCGGCCATCGACCGACCAGTTCCGGCTTTCATCCACGGTCTTGGAATCGCCGGTGAATTCATTGTGATAGAAACCGTCGGTCCTGGCGTAAGAGCCCGACACGACATAGCCGATCTTGTCGGTCAGCGGGCCTGCGACATGGGCCTTGGCATCGATCGTGTTGTACATGCCATACGATGCGTCGAACCCGGCCGTCGTCACATCGGTCGGTTTGATTGTCTGGATCACAATCGCACCGGCGGCTGCGTTGCGACCATAAATCGCACCTTGCGGGCCCTTGAGGATTTCGACCTGGCTGAGCGTGCCCTGATCCTGGTTGAGCTGCGCGCCATTGGTCTTTAAAATACCGTCGATCACCAGTGCGACCGAGCTTTCCGCATCGCGCGCGCCGTTCATGCCGCGAATGTTGATCTGCGTATCGCCGGCTTCGGCGGTGCCGGTGACGATCGTCACGCCTGGGGTCAACTGGGTGAAATTTTCGGCGCGCTTGGCCCCGGTGTTTGCCAGCATCGCGGCAGTCAGCACGGACACCGAGGCGGGCACATCCTGCAGACGCTCGTTCTGCCGCCGGGCGGTGACGATGATGTCATCGCCGGGTTTGGCGGCTGGCGCTTCATCGGCAAACGCCGAAACCGGGGCCAGCGCTGTGCCGGCGCAGATCATCAGACCTGTGGTGAGTAACCATTTCGAAAAACGCATTGCTTGCCCCCTGTTGCTTCCCGGATCTCCACGGACCCATTCCGGCGCGCCCACCCCCTCAATGGCGATCACGCCGAATCGGATCTCATGATCGCGAACGGATGATCGGGCTTGCCGAGGGGAGAGATTATTGTATACAAATACCGAAGGTCAAGCTCCTTGGGAGAATCTATGTCACGCGCTTCCGACCGGGCTTACACCGCAATCCGCAATATGATCCTGGCCGGCGAACTGCCCGCCGGGACCCAGCTCGGCGAAGAAGCTCTGGCCGAGAAATGCGGCGTTTCGCGCACCCCGGTGCGCGACGCCTTGCGCCGCCTGGAAAGCGAATTGCTCGTCGCGCGCAGCGACACGCAGCGGACATTCGTGGCCGAATGGACGCTCGATGATGTGCGCGATGCCTTTGAATTACGCGCCATGCTTGAAGCCCATGCGGCGCGGCTGGCGGCCGAACGCATGACCCCCGTC
>Ga0116227_10014944_pt1 | contig 11642 bp, 9 predicted proteins | sample S1TSphgellanicum_FD_89693 | JGI IMG/M metagenome (GOLD analysis project Ga0116227, IMG submission 89693) | Host-associated microbial communities from peat moss isolated from Minnesota, USA - S1T2_Fb - Sphagnum magellanicum MG | ecosystem: Host-associated > Plants > Peat moss > Unclassified... | reverse complement strand
GATGGCACTGTTCCAAACCAAACGCCACCATGCCATACACGTAATGATTTTCCCGATTTGCGGGGAGAACTTTTTGGGCAATTTTCAGCAATCTCTCTTTATCACCTAAGTAAAAGTAGTGATATTGTCCCTGCTGAACTGAAATAAGATCCCGCGGAAATTTATCGGCGATCGCTTCGTGTAATGCGATCGCCCGGTTAATTGCTTTCACAGACCAAGCTGCGATCGCATGTACATACAAACGCTCTCGGTTTGTGATCTCTGCTAAATGCTGTTGGGCGGCTTGCAAATGCCGATTGGCTTTCTTCCATCCTATAGCATTTTCCTTTGAGAGGAAATGAGCAGCTGCATAAGCATGAACCATTGCACAGGTAGGGTCTGCCGCAATCCCTTGATAAATAGCACCTTCCGCGTCTTTGCCGTAACTGAGGGCTTGATCGATAAAGCAGTTGATTGCAGCGATCGCCGCTGGTGAGTCTGTTGTGACTTCAAGTCCTTGAGCGTCTTCTAGCATTGTTGATTCCTGGCAATCATGGTCAATTAAAGTCAGCAGTTCAGGTTCAACACCTGTTAAACCGCAAACTTTTCGAGTCCACTTAAAATACTGCAAATTTATCAGTTTACCGTAATTTATTCATCTTAAGTATGTCATAGTCCATCTCGAAATGGCAAGAACAATCTCAAATATTAGGGGAGTGGGGAATGGAACAAAGCTCAGTACTTAAACAGAATTGATGCCTCGTTCCCAGGCAGAGCCTGGGAATGCGATCATGCGTAGGCTCTGCCTACCGTCAAATCGGTAGGCAGAGCCTCCCACAAGAGCATTACAAGGCTCTGCCTTGTAACGAGAGATAATGCACAGTTGGTCGTCTCTGTCAATGCGTAAGTCCTAATCTAATAGGAAATACTGTTCCCTACTCCCCACTTTATAATTACTCCCATTCAATGGTTCCAGGCGGTTTAGAGGTGATGTCGTAAACCACTCGGTTAACGCCTTTGACTTCATTGACAATCCGATTGGAAATCACTTCCAGCACCTCATAAGGCACACGCGCCCAGTCAGCGGTCATCCCATCTTCACTGGTAATCATCCGCAAGACGATGGGATAAGCATAGGTACGTTGATCGCCCATGACGCCAACACTACGAATTGGTAGTAACACAGCGAAAGCTTGCCAGTAATCATGGTACAAGCCACGTTGGTTAATTTCTTGACGCACAATTAAATCGGCATCACGCAAAATCTTTAAGCGTTCAGGCGTGACTTCGCCGAGGATGCGAATTGCCAAACCGGGTCCAGGAAAAGGATGTCGTTGCACAATTTCTTCTGGCAAGCCAATGGCACGCCCAACTTTGCGGACTTCATCCTTGAACAGTTTACGCAACGGTTCGACCAGTTTAAATCGTAGGTCTTTAGGCAAACCACCAACATTATGATGGCTCTTGATTTTCACCGCTACCCGTTCCCCAGTTTGCGGGTCAACATTGGTGTTAGCAGATTCGATCACGTCTGGGTAAAGTGTGCCTTGAGCGAGATAGTCAAACGGACCGAGGCGTCTGGATGTTTCTTCAAACGCACTGATGAATTCGTGTCCGATAATCCGGCGTTTTTCTTCAGGATCGCTGATCCCAGTAAGAGCAGATAAAAAGCGATCGCGGGCATTCACGTATTCGACGGGAATGTGAAACTGCTCAGAGAAAAGCTTGAGCAAACGCTCTGGCTCATACTTTCGCATGAAACCTTGATCGATAAACACGCAAGTTAGCTGATCCCCAATTGCTTTATGGAGTAAAAACGCCAATGTAGAAGAATCTACACCCCCAGAAAGCGCCAATAATACCCGCTTTTCGCCGACTCTAGCACGAATTTCACGAATTGCTTCTTCCACAAAAGCAACAGTTGTCCAGGTCGGTTCGCATTCGCAGATGTGGTAGACAAAATTGCGGATGAGCGCCAGACCACCAACGGAATGTACAACCTCTGGATGGAACTGGACACCGTACATTTTCTTTTGGTGATGTGCAATAGCAGCACAAGGGGTATTGTCTGTATGTGCCAGTAATTCAAACCCTAGTGGCATCTCAGTGACTGAGTCTCCGTGACTCATCCACATGGTTGTGCCATCTTCAACGTTAGTCAGTAAGTCCGTGGGATCGTCGATATGTAGAGACGCCTTGCCATACTCGCCTCGGTCAGACTTTGCCACTTCCCCACCTTGAGATTGTACCATAAGTTGCATACCGTAGCATACACCTAGAATCGGAATTCCCAAATCCCATATTTGTGGGTTACAGTGGGGAGCACCACTGTCATAAACTGAATTGGGACCACCAGAAAGGATGATCCCCTTAGGATTCAGTTTCCGTATTTGCTCGATCGCGGTGCGATAGGAAAGAACTTCAGAATAAACTTGAGTCTCACGAATCCGCCGGGCAATCAGTTCGGAATACTGAGAACCAAAGTCCAAAATTGCAATCATTTGACGATCAAGCCGACCCAAAGATTGTACTTTTTGAGGAGCTTGTTCAGTTAGTAGAGTCACCGCTGTATTCATGATGGACGAGAGTTTGAATGTTAGGATAAATTGTCTTTTAGGGCCTACGCTGATACCACTTCTATGCCTTCTTCAGGCTTTACACCTAATCAAATTTCGGGCAAACGCGCTTCTTGAGAGCGTCTGTTTAATCCATAAATGTGGAAATGGTCTTAAAAAGAAGAACTTACCCTAGAGTGGTATCTGAAAAAACGCTTGATTCAGATAATTTCAAATTATTTATAATAAATTAACATAATTTTGTAATTCACAAACAAGCAGTTTTGCTTTTAACGATAATTTTATAATTGCCTTCAAATAGGATAGAGCCGATTGTAGGCAAGATTTCCACCTTACTGCTGTGGCTTTTGATGTCCTCTAGTAAGTTAAAAGTCTTTATTCTTAACTCCTAACTCCTAACTCCTAACTCCTAACTCCTAACTCCAATAACAAGGCTTGCATAGTTTCCCACGAGAGTCCTTGTTGAAGATATCGGGGTGCATCAGGATTGTAAGGACTCGCTACTCGGTCAATGCTGATAATTTTTGCCTCGTCTGATAGCACCGGCACATCTGGATCAAATGCAGTTGGGTGCATCAAAGAACTGGAAAAGCCTTTGAAGATGGCAATTTGGTCTTGTTCACCTGAAATTTCTACATTGACAAGTAGAACTTCGTGAGGGCGTTTAGCGGTATATTGTTCCAACCGCTTGCCAATAGAATTATTTATCATAGATTTTGCGTAAGAATACAAAAGTCAGAACTGTTAAAGAATCGGGAGATAGCAGAAGCCGTCTTAGATAGTGAAGACAGATACCAAATCCTGACTCCTGAATTCTTAACATTTTGCTAATATTTAGTATTGGCCATGATCCGATTATTGTGTAGCTGAGCGTCCTTGCTTGCCCAGTTTTACTAGAACAAAGTAACATAAGCAAAGCACATAAAATATTAAACTAATAATGCCGATGAAGCCAAGGAAGCTAGGCTTGGTATTGGGATGGAAATATTCTTTAAAGAGTAAGGGTGGCTCGAACCAGACACGACAATAGGAAGTAGCGTTTCCATTTCCGGGAAAAGCACAAACTAAAAAAGGGATATCAGCAATTGCGCCCAAAAGACAATAAACACTTGTTGCCCAACGCCAAGAAGTGAAAATCAGCTTCAAAGGTCCACTGGACTGATAATCAATTTCATCGTTCAGATCCACCCAGAACCATAGTGAAACGGGAATAAGGATCAGAGCCATGAACCCTGATATAAAACCTACTGGGAACTGGGCGATCATTAAGTAGACCGTAATTGCTAGCAAACTCGATACTCGCCAGTAAATGATTAACAAGCGTTGTATCGCTTCCGCTTTTTGCACAAAAGCCCAAATTAGTAGAATCAGGGGAATAACTACCGTAAATAATAATGCCAGTCGGTAGTCCATCCAGACTAGGGGGCGAAACCAGACTTCATTGTCCATAGCTTTTTAAGAGGGGATAGGGGATAGGCGTGTAGGGTTGTAAAAGTCTTATGGAGACCCACAAATGAATTTGCGCTCTTTTAACAGCAACTTTACCCTACACCTTTAGACTATTACATTCTTATACCGTTTCTATGTGAAGATGCATCATATTTCACTCCCCTTCTGTCAGTGTCCCCCGCTTGCGGGGGGACTATAGGGGGGTACAATTGAGTGCAACCTCATAGAGAATTGATATTACACTATCCCCTGACACCTCTTGCTTTTCTAGTCTTCGTAAAGCCTGCACTCATCAGCATCTGGGTTAGCATCGCAGTACCTCTCTAGAGAGTTTTTGGGCTTAGTTTGCTTCCGGTGAGAAGCTTCTGCTTGTAGTTCTTCCACTGCATCCCATGCAGCCGCGCATTCGGCAGAGTTGCTACCTGAAACATCACAAACAGTACGAGCTTCTGCAAGCTCTTGTTCGATTTTGTCTTCGATGGTGTTGCCGATGACTTTGTCTTGGATGTTGTTGCTCATGACTTTGTTTTGTTGTGTATTGTTAATTCTAGTATAGAAAAATTTCAAAAATCCCAGTTTTTCGTACTATAGCAGCCCTAAGTGATTAGTGAGATTCTCTGTCTATCTTTTTTTGGCAGACACAATAAACACTTGTCTCTACGGTGTCTAAAGCCCTCCGGGCAAGGCTTTGTGGTAGGACGAGCAAAAAATAAATAATTCTCACAATTCAAATTAGGATTGCTGTGTGTCTCCCCATCTGATCGACTCAACTGCTAAGTTATTGTAGATTTTGATGCTCCATCACCATTCCATCGCTTATGAGTATTCATACTTAATCATACATAATATTTGAAAATTTGACCGAAAACAGGGTGTAGGGTGTGGGGTGTGGGGTATGGGGGAAGAGGAATTTATTCCCTACACCCTACACCCCACACCCTGTTTTCAGTCATTCAGTCTTCACGTCCTAGGCGGGAATTACCTTCTACAAACATAGAAGCAATGGCGTCAGAGTCTTGATGCGGAGAATTGTCAGTAGATTCAAATGACTTATTTGTTGAAAACACCTGATTTCTTAGAGAAACGAGGCGTTCAGGGTCAATGCCACTGAAGGTTGGTGGTAACCAAACTCGAACTACTAGCAATATCGCCATAACTAGTAAGAAGGCACATGCGGATAAAATCTGACTCCAAGGTGCTTCCAATACTCCCCGCACAATCACTTCTCGCAGAACTGAGACAATGGACACTTCCACAGCGACACCAATAGATACTCGTTGCTCCTGTAAGTAAATAATCAGCAAGCGGAATAACTCGACCAAAATCAACAGGAAGAGGATATCTGAAGTGACGGCTTTAAAGTCAAGGGGAGGTAGCAGTGAGTAGAACAATGCTCGCATCTGGATTGCCATGACGCTGAATAAACCAATACATAGGGAAATGATAATCAAGTCTTGGACGGTTTCAAGACATTGCACAAGTCGATTCCGACTTAACCATTGATACCGATTCATTGACTGCTTGTTAAGGGACTCGTCCATTTCAGACTCCTTGTATATAGTGTATGTAGCTAAAAATACTGGTTTAATATTGACCACCCGATTTGCGGTGATACACTGCCGTCATACCCCCAGGCTGTAGTACTTCGCCATTGTCCACAACGGCATAAACCACCCAGTGATCGCCACACTCTACCCGGCTTTCAACAGTGCATTCCAGATAGGCGAGAGCATGACTGAGGACGGGACAGCCATTTTCGGCTTCTTGAGTTTCCAAACCAGCAAAGCGGTCTGATCCTGGAGCAAAAGACTTGAGGAAGTGTCGCCTCAGATTCATGCCTTCCTGCAAGATATTCAGGACAAATTTATCTTTTGTATACATCAGAGGTTCAATCGCTCGGTCTTTGGCAACTGCAACCGTGATACCTGGAGGATTGAAGCTGACTTGGGAAACCCAAGAGGCTAGCATAGCGCTGGAGACAGATCCTCGTTTGGCGGATACAACACATAGAGGACTAACAATCCGCCCTACAGCTTGTTCGGTACGGTCAATTTGGGAGTCGCTAACTGGTTGTCGGATGCTGCGGATTTTTTTCGCCTTTTTCAAAGCCTGAGCAAAATCAGTCCCAGCTTCTTTACACTGTTGGAGGGTCAGATCATCGGGTTTAAACTTGACCCGAATTGTGTCAAAGCCAAAACAGTAGCCAGCATCTTTCAGTTTGCTTTCAATCTCATCAATCGCTTCGCCACTCCAGCCATATGAACCAAAGACACCTGCTAATTTGGTTTTGGCAGCGGTGGAAAGCACAATCCCTAAGGCAGTTTGCACTTGGGTAGGCATATGACCTCCAAGGGTGGGAGAACCGATGATAAATCCATCACATTTTTCGATGACTGCTTGAATTTCAGGTGGTTCAGTGAATTCGCAGTTAATTAATTCCACACCTATGTCAGCCTTGGTGATGCCTTTGGCTATGGTCTGTGCCAGAGTAGTTGTATTACCATAGGCAGATGCGTAAATTAACGCTACGGTTGTTTCTTTATCTTTCTGCTGTTGACTCCACTGCCGATAGTCGTGGGTGAGCCGACTCTTGCTGTAGCGCACTAGGGGACCGTGACCAGGGGCATAGAACTTGATGGGCAAAGAAGCAAATTTGTCAAGTGCTATTTCCACCTGCCGAGACTGAGCAGCATAAAGGCAATCATAGTAGTGCCGTCGGTTTTCATCTAAGAGCTTCCAACCTTCATCAAAGACTTGATCACCGCAGATATGGACACCAAATAGCTTATCGGTAAATAGGATGTGAGTTGTAGGATCGTAAGTATAAAGTTCGTCAGGCCAGCGCGGGCTGGGGACAGCCATAAATTGCAGTTGATGACCGTTGCCCAAATCCAGAACGTCTTCCCCTCTTGCAACATGAATTTTTAGCTCCTGTTCTTTTAAGGCTGTACGTAGAGCAACTGCACCCGGCTTGGAGCAAATCAAGGTGACCTGAGGGGCTAACTCCAGCAGCGTCTTCAACGTCACAATGCGATTTGGGTTGACATGACCCAAAATCACGTAATCCAGATGCCGTAGATCAAGATGCTGCTGTAATTGGCGCAGGTAAATTTCTGTAAACGACTCCCCAGGAGGATCAACAAGAGCTATTCTTTCAGCCTGAATCAGGTATGAATTGGCAGTAGTACCCCGTTGTAGAGAGTATTCCACTTCAAATTTAAGTCGATCCCAGGTGCGCGATCGCAGTACGGTGGTATCGGCATCAATCAAAGCAACCTGCACATCGCGTGGTTTAATGTCTGACATAAGTTGTTAGTTGTTAGTAGGGTGGGCACTGCCCACCAAAAGCCGGATCTGGTGGGCAGTGCCCACCCTACGTATATTTCAATTAATAATGATTCCCAACTTGGCGATGGTGGATCGCAGGTGGGGTATCGGGCTGGGAAACGCGACCTACAGAGACAGTGCTGTAAATGAGCCAGTGATCGCCACACTCTATGCGCCTGGTCACTTTGCACTCCATATAGGCAAGGGCATCTGCTAGGATGGGAGAACCATTTGTTGCTGGGTAGGTTCTGATTCCTTCAAACCGATCAGCACCAGGGGGGAAGCGTTTGAGGAAGTGCTTCATCAGGGACTGATAATTACCTTCTTCTAGGACATTAAGGACAAAGCGATCGCCTATATGCAGTAGTGACTCAATGGCACGGTCACGAGCTACAGCAACTGTTACTCCTAAGGGTTTGAAGCTGGCTTGCGCTACCCAGGAAGCTAGCATGGCGCTGCTGAGATTGCCTTGGTGAGTGGTGAGAATGTACAACCCACTGCTCAGCCGTCCCAAGGCTTTTTCTAAGTCGTTATCTAGGGCTTTTATTTGCTTGATACTTCGCTCACGGGACAACCATTGCCCCAAGTCAGTTCCGGCTTCTTCACATAACTTGTATGTCGTTTCTTGTGGTGTCTCTTTAACCAGAATTGGTGCAAAGGCAGGGTTCAACCCTAAATCCTGGAACTTGGATAGCAGTGGGTAAACAGATTCACTATCCCCAGACCCAGACTCAAATACGCCAATAGATTGCTTGGCTTTGGCCGCAGCTAAGATAGTGTTGATAGCAGTCTGAGCAGTAGAAGCGACTGATCCTGTAATTGGTGGGGTGCCAATCACTAGTCCAGCAGCAATGCTAACTAGTTCTTTTACATCTTGGGGGTCAGCTGACTTCAAATCCATCATTTCCACCGCCACACCCGTTTTCGTGATGCCGTAGGCGATCGCCTGAGAAAGACGGTCACTAAAACCATAATCGGACACATAAAAGACAGCAACAGTCGTTTCTGCCTTTGCCTGCTCTTGACTCCACTGACGGTAACAGTCTACCAGTTCAGTGACATTGTGATGCAGCAGTGGTCCGTGACCTGTGGCGATGGTCGTAATTGCAGGCAACTCATTCATCCGCTTGATTGCCGACAACACCGACCGAGCATTTGGTCCCATCAAACAGTCGTAGTAATACCGAAAATCTTCTTCAATCAGGTATAAATCTTCATCAAAGATATGGTCATCACAATAGTGCATCCCAAACGCATCACAGGTGAATAAAATTTGTGTTTTGGCATCATAGGTGAATATGGTGTCTGGCCAATGTAGATTAGGTGCAATCACAAATTCCAGGACGTGACCGTTACCCAAATCCAGGCGATCGCCATTTTTCACAATCCGTTTTTCAAATGGCTGATGTACCCAATTTTCGAGAAACTGGATTGCGACTTTTGAACCAACAACGGTCACCTGAGGAGCCAGTGCTAGTAGGTCTTTGACCAATCCACTATGGTCAGGTTCAGTGTGGCTGATAATCAGATAATCCAGCTGATGAGGGTAAATCAGACCCATTAGCATGTCGAGGTACACTTGGCGAAACTTTTCATGGGAAGTATCGACTAAGGCTGTTTGTTCACCTTGAATCAAGAATGAATTGTAGGTAGTGCCATTTTGTAGCCCAAATTCAATGTCGAAGCGATCGCGATCCCAGTCTAATGAGCGGATTGCTATTGTATTAGACCCAATCTCCATTGACTGCATCGTTAACCTACGTTGAATGTCAGTAAGTGCTACCATCTGGAGCCTCCTTGTAGATGATTTTACTTAATCCTTAAGTATTAAAATTTTCAGCAAACCCATGCTTAGGTATCAATCTTGATCTCTGACCCCTTAACAGAGTTCAGTAAATTGAGTTTGGCGATATCAGGCACTCATTGTCAGTTTTTTTGCCCTTGACTTGATGGTACTCTGAAATATCTATAGTGAAAAGCAATTAATTTATATCTCTGCCATAGGAATTTTCTATAGATCTAATTTCAACAGATCCTAGTAAGTAAGTGGGCAGAAAAATTCACAAATATGTTACGAAATGTAAAACCTCTGAAATTGGTTCGTAGTTGCGCTGTCCTCGCTCTTTGCCATAAAAAACAAAGAGTGATTTATTCCTGTCCACCTACTTAATTACCTGGAATTACCCCTGTCCCTTTGGTCTATAGACACCAACTTTTGACAAGCACATAGTGCGCGATCACGCCTGATGCGATCGGCAGAGAAAAAGCAACATAGAACAGTGGAGATTGTTGCGAGCAAAGGTTCAATCCTCATTCGCCGAGCGCCGAAGGTTCGCGAAGGGTGGGAGGAGCGATTCCAAGAAATGTCAGCCCAGGGTGACGATATGCTCCTTCTTGGCGATGAACCCTTAAGCCAATGGGATGATGAGGAGTGGGAATGGAAGTAGCGCGGTTTGAGGTCTATCTTGTCGCCTTGGACCCTACGCTCGGAAGTGAAATCCAGAAAACCCGCCCCTGTGTGGTCGTCTCCCCTGATGAGATAAACCGCCACCTACAAACTGTGATCGTTGCACCGATGACTACGAAGGGACGCTCGTACCCAACGCGAGTTCCGTGTACTTTTCAAGGAACGGAAAGGCAAGTAGCGCTCGATCAAATCCGGACAGTTGATAAAGTGCGCCTTGTGAAAAAATTGGGAAGCCTCGAAAGCGAAACCGAAGGTGAAGTACTCTCGATTTTACAGGAAATGTTCACCGAATGAGGGCGATCGCATGGAAGTCGTTTTCCCTTTCTCCCTTAACCGACATTGGATCGCACCCCTGCGTCTGTGCTTAGGGAACCCCATCAACGATAGCTAATGTTTGCATTAGCCGATTGCATTCCTTGAACCTTTGACCTTGTGATAAAAGCCGATACCATTGCTGTAACTGTTGCCTAACCACAGCGCGATGTGGATGATCGACATCTAGTGCTATAAGTTCCATAATCGCCGATCTTTGAGTTTGTCCCCGTCCCAGAACTCTAAGCCAGAGGGTTGAAGCGTCTTTCTTAAGTTCGCTAGTAACAACAATAGTTGTGCAGAAAGCAGGAGGTAGCTCGTAAACACCCGGAATATTGATGACAGATGCCCGTGCACCAAATCCTTTGAGATGTTGAGGGGCGATGGAGGGCACGATGATAAGTAGGATTTTATCATCATCCTCTAGCTGGTCATTTTCCTGTTCATCTGTAGGGACTGGATTTTCATCTACAGGAAGGATACTGCCGTCAGCTTCAACTGTCCAGGTCAACCAATGGCGCATACAAGTTTGTAACTCCCATGTATTCGGTGCCCAACGCAGGATTTCGATAAGACACGGAGCTGATACGAGTTCTCCTAATAGCCCTAAAGATGTTCTTGATTGTTCCACGTTGGGTTCAAACAGAACATCTACCAGTTCTGCTTCCGCAACAACCTCTGGGCTGACCATTATCTGAGGGTTAAGAGCAGTGATTGAACGGAGGTACTCAGTTCCCCAATCAGATCGAGAGGGGTGCTTAAAGATTCTCAGCTTTGGATCGCGGGGAATGGGTTCGTTAAGGTAAACATTTCCATAATCACTGAGTATAGCTTTTAGGTACTGCTGAGCAAAAATAGCAAAGGCTGGGCGAAACATGGGGATTGGGGATTGGGGGCAATGGGGATTGGGTAGGGTTCTATTCTCCCTGCCCTTACAGGAGTGGAGGCAATACTGCTAATGTAACATGGCAACTAATATCACCATTAACCATACTTTTAACAGTAGCAACAGTTGGGCTTTGAACTGACTGCTCTGGGTGTACAGCAAATAATTAAGTAGGTGGCGAAATTTCTAGAGATGTCTATTAGTTAATGTAAATAATGCCTACTTCTATACCTGCTGGTGTATATTTATCCAAACGGGTCCGTAGGTTAGCCACTTTTTGGAATTGATACAGATTGTGGAAAATACCCATCTCTGATTCATCATCAGCGCCGTGTTTGATTTCCTCAGCACAGGTATCCGCTAACTGGCAGTAGGTAGGTGTACCATAGCGTGTGCTGTTAAACTGAGGTTGTACACGCGATCGCTCTTTTTGCCGTTCCGTTTCTTCTGTAACCCCCTGTTCTACTAAAGGTCATCTGAAAGCCACTACGTTCTCGGTCTTGTCGAATGTAATGTAACCACAAAATTCATTCATGATATTTCGTAGTGAGAGAAATCCACTTTCTAACAGAGGAATATTGAAAATATCTAACCAAGGCTGGAGTAAATTAAAAAATACATACGGCTGAATAATCAGGTGCAAGTT
>Ga0116227_10014943_pt1 | contig 11643 bp, 6 predicted proteins | sample S1TSphgellanicum_FD_89693 | JGI IMG/M metagenome (GOLD analysis project Ga0116227, IMG submission 89693) | Host-associated microbial communities from peat moss isolated from Minnesota, USA - S1T2_Fb - Sphagnum magellanicum MG | ecosystem: Host-associated > Plants > Peat moss > Unclassified... | reverse complement strand
TTTTTTTTTTTTTTTTTTTTTTTAGGACCCCTCCTACTTTCAAAGCTCATAACTTTCCTATTTCTTATTCATTTAAAATGATTTAAAATGTTGTAGGAGCGCCATCTGAATTCCTACAAATCACATCTGAACTTTAATAGCAAAAAAAAACATAAAATGAACTTTCTAGGTGTTTAAGAACCGGCCTTAATAAAAAAATTTTGAGTTTTTTGACCCCCTTTATTTTGGGGGGCCATAACTTTCTCATTTCTAATCTGTTTTCAACGATTTTTAGTGTGTTAGATGCGCCAAGAGGAGGGCTTCAAGTTTTGTTTGGACACCAAAAGCAATAGAGCCCTTTCCTGGCTGTTATACTTTAATACAATAGTTGCATCTAATGTGCAACTAGGTTGGTCCATGAGGTTTGCAATGTAATGTTTTAACCCATATTCTTTGACTTCCAATTCTATTTGGCTCAGTATATAACTAGGAGCAATAGTTATGTTGAAATCAAATACCAAGTGCCATTGGGGATGAGTGAATGAAAAAAGCTTGGCCTTTATGAAATGGTTAAACTTGAAAATAAAATTGGATTATTCTAAACCTACTTATATAACCTAGACCTAACTATTTTTCAATCTACTTACATACCTAAATAAACCTACTTACTTAATAGGGTTTAATTATTATCTACCTACCTAGGCACCACGTGTCAACATCTTATTAGCCATAAATTAAATGATTTAGATTTCATTAATTAATATTTAAAATTTTAAAAATAAGTGGGCTTTGATTGCCATGTGTCACCATATAATTAGTGTTAAAATATTGAACACGTGTCAAATGGTTAATGAACATTCCATGGTGTGCCACATGTCATCATCCTAGTGGCAAAAACTTTAATGATTAAGATTAATCTAATGAATTTTTTATTTTGAAAACACAAAAAATTTAAATAATGACACGTGTCCACAAGCTAGTTGTCTAATTTTTAAACATGTGTCATATTTTGATTAATTGTATGTAGTTGCAAGGAAAGTTGCACATAAAGTGCAACTACGTTGGATTGGTATGTATGTATGAACATATATATTAACATCGTATATACATGTTGCATACGTAATGTCGCATGCAACTACATGTCCTATGCAACTTGTCTTATGTAACTACACAAATTTGCAGTTGCATGTGTCGCATGCAACTGAATTAGTTGCATGATTAGTTGCATGATTAGTTGCATGCAATAGTTGCAAAACCCAAAATTTCTAGTAGTGTACTTACGTCAAGCGTGCTTTCAAGGAATGTCACATTAAACTCGGGCAGTTTAGAAGTACCACCAGGATTTAGGGTTGAACATTTCAAAAGTAATCTAGACGTTTATTGTCGACCTTTTTGTGAACATCCAGTTTATCTCAGAAGGCACAAAATATGTCTAGATTGGTATGGTGTTCATGGTTAATTGAAATGCAAGCATATCCCAAGATTTGTGAATGATCGAGCAGCACAAAGGTTATTGTTTGTTCAAAAGCTCAACTTCATAGAGGTGAATTTCTAGGTGTGATATAGAGTTGAAAAGTGATAACTAGTATCCATTCCCTTGTTCCCCTATTTTTAGATCCTTTTCGACTACCTCCAACTTTTATGTTACAAACTAGCGATGCTTCTTTTAGAATGCACAATTGTTCAAAATTCACAAAGTGGGTTAGTAGATTTTAACAACCTAGTTGGTGATGGAGGGACTATGGGGGATTTTGCAAGTAATGAGCAGTGCTAATGCAAGTTTTGGTCTTGGTCACAATTCACAAGGTCCTTACCATGGGCCGAATTCATTATTGACGTTCAAGCTCAAAGAGAAAATATAACATGCTAGGAAGAAACCCTAAGAGTTATTAATCCTTGCTAAAGTGAGATGGACACACGAATGGGTGTTGAGATGGAGTTAAAGGTTGTCAAGAAAGGATTACAATTTACATCTACCAATCCAAACACCAAGTTGGTTGAAATGGTGTCCCTTGCACCACCACATGTTCCACTGGCCAAATTCAAGTAAACATTTATAGCAAGGGCTCTTGTAGAATCCAAATGTTATATAGAACAAAGCCCACTGCTCGATGATTTTTATATAAGTAACTTGCATATGGTTGTTGTGGGCTCAATTTAGCTGCATTATGTTATAATGGTTGTTGTTGGGTTTTCTCAACAAAAGTCCGTGCTCCATCAAACATGGAATAACCTTTAGGGGTCCATGCAAAAGTAAAAAATTCCTTTTAGGACTATTTTTGCTTAAGTGGTTAAGCATCTATCTAGTTGTGATAAGCATGAATGGTATCAAACAACAAGTTTGGTTGTGGTTTGTATTTTGGCAGAGGCAGTTGAAGAAAAAGATCTGAAAGTTCATTTTAGTGAACACATTGTATGTTCCAAGTTCTATCTACCCCCTAGACCTTGATTTTGTTTCTCCAACAGTCTAGTTGTATGTTAGTTGGGCTTCTAATGATTTGTATGTGTTTTCAAGTGTGATATAGGAATTAGAAGGTCATATAAAATGTTGGATGTTGTGATTTAATGTCACTTGTAACAATAAGACTAAAAGACAAGTGATGTCATTTTGGTTATATCAAACAAGGGTAACTTCTATATGTATAAAGGTGATGACATTACAAGCTACAAACAAAGATACTGATGATGACATGGACAAAAAAAATTTAATGTTTCTGTTGAAATCATAACTAATGTCAACTGACAATACAAATGTTGCGATCATATTTATGTATAATATGCAATACTTTTTGTATGGGCATAGATGCATTAATTGGGGTCCTCTAGAATGTGTTTTGGCAACTAAGTCTAATCATTAATCTCAAAGCCATTGCCATGCATGCTACAACTCCCCATGTTTGGCAAGATGACTAATTATAATTGTGCCATTTATGTTACAGTAGAAGGATAAACACATTATAATGTGCATAAATTGTTCATTAATTTAATTCCCACACCTTGATTATGTTGGTGATCCTTGCAGAATGTCAATATGCCTACTTGAAAACCAAGTTGGAAATCAAACTTGTCAAGGCTATGAACATTCATTGGATGCAACTTGGGTGCAACAGAAAATACGGGACTGATTGGGACAAGCTAGAGGCAATTGTTAAAGAAGAGGTGGGTGTTTCTTGGTCTTGATACTTTGTGGCAAAAATGCCATATGTGCAAAACAATATGCACATTCTGTAGCTAGTAATAGACTTGTGATCTAACTTGGGTTGGTCTTGATAGGTAAACCACCCACCACCTATACAAAACACTACAATCTTAAACAAAGGTAGCGAAAATTGGGCAAAAGATTACAATGCATTAGAAGCCCGAATATGTGAGCTTCAAAAGAAGATGAATGTAATGGCCTTGGAGTTGAAAGAGATATGCCAAACTATACCACCTAATTCATCAGTTCCTTTGCCTACACAACCCAGCTGCCTTGGTGCAAATCCAAAGATGATTGCACATGTTGCAAGGTGGTTTTTCCCATCATGGGAACCACTTGAACCTACTTCTGAAAGGGCGATGGTTGGTCCTACATGTGGAGATCTAGAAACCAAGTGTGAATCACATGCATGCAAGGACCCTCCTTTACCATTATGGGAAATCAAGACAAATAGAATACCATTATAGGAGATAACATCAAACAAGATGGGTGTGACTACACCTTGCTAGAAGCCACAATAAAAGTTAATGGTAGATTTGGATGGCGACACTGTAAAATGACCAACAAGATTTGTATGTACATGTAGACCCAATGACCAAGAAGGCAGTCAAAAGGGTCATGGTCCTCTATCCAACAATTAGATGTTGGACATGCAAATCATGGACACATAATTGTTTTATGGTCAGGATCTAGTTAACACGCAATATATGGTTGACAAACTTGGCATTGAAGTTGATAGTCATGATTTTTTAACACTCTAATTTTTGATATAGAGCTACCTAATGAGTGTACAAAGGTTTTCACTCAACCTATTGACATGTGGGATACAGTTGGCAACCCGTATGGTAAACAATGAACACCATGAAAGTCAAGTAATTGAAATGCAGTTGTTGAGGCTTGAAACACAAATCATTTACACTAAGGTTCTTAACGTGACCCAATTTGTTACACAACTAGTTGACATATAGATAGATGGTTGATAACTAATAGTCACAATTTTATAAAATGGGCTTGCATTATATAGACATGTCATCTAATTTTTGGTGGCAAAACTACTTAGGCACGTATAAAGTTTTTGACCATCATATATTGACAAAGTCCATCGTTGGATTGTGGCTATTGTTTTTGTCCATTCAATAATATATAAATAGGGTTTTAAATATGGCTTTGAGTTGGATATGTTTAAATGCACTCACAACATATTTGGCTATATTTTAACCATTTGGTTCATTTGTGAAAAGGGCAGGTTTGTACTTTATTGAAGTTGTCATGTTATTCATGTGTATGGACTTGATCATGTGAAGAGGTCTAGACCAAGCTTGTTATTTGGTAGAAAATGCATAACTCAATTGTGCAACAAGTTTGTTCATCTACTCCAAAGTTGCTAGAATTAGAAAAAATACACATACAATAGTGACCTTTATTTTTTTTTGGATTTAACAACCCATCATTTAGATTCAATGTCCATATGTTTGACGTTTGTATAGAGATGTTAATTTTCTAGGGCTACATGAGTTGTTGGATTCATCTCAACTAAAAAGTTCATTGTTTTTTTAAATGGTTGAACATTGGATCTCAATAGATAATTTTGACTGTGAAAGATAATGGCTCCAAAGGTGAAGTTTTTGAACCAAATGTTTTCAAGAATCTTCAAATGTTGTTTGGAAGGAATGCCTTGATGGTGGGGAGTGCTTGGAATAGTTTTCATGTCAGTTTCACAATTTGTGTTTCTTGATGTACATTGCTCCTTTAGAGAAATCTTAATTAATTATTTATGAAGGCTATTGGAATTGTATGTGGCTTTAAGTTAAACATGGCTAATATTACAGGTACATCAGAAGGTGATTGAAGTGGTTATCCATGTTGCACAAATTGTTATAAACATTTATAAATGTTGTGTGGTCTAGTATTTTGTCTTACATGTGAATAGTTTTATGATTGAAGTGCATTTAATCATTTGAACTTGAATGAAGACATTGATTATTCACAACAATTTGAATTCTTTTGGGCCTTCAAAACTGCTTGTATGTGAAGGCATATTACTAGATGCAGTATTAATGACAGTTGAGATGATTGGTTTGCAGGAATGTTGGATCAAAAGGTGGCAAGCTTTCAAATATCGGTGCAAGTCACAAAATGTCTCAGAACACTATGTGGAGACGTGGGGCCAACAAATCCCTACAACTGAATAGAAAAGTCTCACTCAATAAATATACCATTTCAATTTAACAATGTTAGTTTGTATTATAGACAACTATACAGGATATAGACTAAAGGTATGCAAAGATTAGGTATGGGATTTAACTTTGACTTGAAAGTGATTAGAGTTTGAAACAACTTGAATTGTTTCAAGATCTCATCAACTTTTGACTAAATAATGGATTATAATCAATCCTTCATGTAATTGGGAGTGCATAAGTGTGAACTTGTCTGGGGTTAGTCCATTAATACCTCAACCCAATTTGGAAAAAATGTTCTCTTGGATTAGCTTGAGTTATTCCAATTGAATGACTTGCCTTTGACATGGTATGCTAATCTTGTTGATTTTTGCAAACACATATGACTTACTTATCAGTGATAAGAACCATACTGGACTATAGGGGCAATTGATGTTCAGATTGAAAAGAATCTTGTGCAAGAGATTTTTCATACAAGTAAATTGGGAACTAGGTTTTTACCAGGGACCTATTGCATGGAACATCAAAAAAAACTATTCAAAATGTAAACAATTCTATGCCATTTGGTGACGCCAATGGATTACCTTGTGAAGCTATCAACAAAGGCTTGGTGGCATCATCATTGAAAAACATGAATTGCCAAGTAACAAGAAGGTTAGCATATCATTAGTTCACATGTATTGGACCCATTTAGTTAAACCTTAGAACGACACATTTCTAGTTAAATGCTGGATGTACATCTATAGGTGTTTACATCCTTCATCTATGATGCATAACATAGGAATAGCTACCATGTCCACTATATATGTTATTATTTGACATTATGATGGGTATGTTTGAATGTACACAACAAGTGTAGCTTGAAGTGGTTCCCATGTTGAACAAGTAGGTCCCCCAATTGGTAGTAACATATTGGACCGTGTTATGTGTTGCAATTGAATCCAGTCAATATTTATTGGCATTGAGTTTCTACAACAATTATTTTGCAAGTTGAGGGCATCTTCATGGAATAACATGAATAGTCGTGATTGGAAGGTTATTATCACTCATCATTCAATCACATAAGATTCTACAAATGATCTTTAATTGCATGAAGTTGCAAGTTAATATCTTTTATATGTATCCCCTATGTATGTAAGCCTTGGATATAGACAAATTGTGAAAGTTATTGTAGTTTGTTTGACCACTTATTTCCTTTTGGAGGGTTCCCTTGGGGTAATTTATGCATTATGTTCAATGGGATTTTCTAGAGGCAACAAGTGTGATTGTATAGTCCAATCAAACTTGGCCCTACACCTAACCAAAAAGGTCATTTTATTTCACCGGTTGTTCTTAGAACAAAAATGGGCATTGTGAAAATAAGCTTATAAAGTTGCAAATACCAATCCATCGAGTTGGCTTTGGGAATCATAGGTTTAGAATTGTTTAAGTCTATATGAAGGATAACTGTATTTAAAATATAAATTGAAGAAATGCCAAAACATTTATGGGTTTATTATTTTAGATTGAAAGTTATTTGAGCTTAAAACAACTTGGTTTGTTTCAGGGTTTCATCAACTTTTACAAAGATAATGGACTATAGGTAATCACCTTTGCAGCTAGGAATGCTTGAATGTGACCTTGATAGGGGTTATCTACATATACCTTGGCCTAGGGTTGTTTTATTTGACTAGCTCAAATTATTTCAACTTAGTGACCTACTTTTGACATGGTCTACGAATCATGGGAATTTTTGTAGATATAAATTATTTATTTATAAGTGATATGAATCAAACTCATCTAAAGGGCATTGATGTTAAGATCGAGAATAATCTCATGCCAAAGATTTTTCATGCAACTAAATTGAGCTTGGTGTTTTGGCATAATCACCTTCCATTGGTTTTTAGTAGACTTGAGGACCAGCAATCTTAAAGGTGGTTGAAACTGAGAATTTGGTTTTTTATAAAAGACCTACTACAAGAACCATCAAAGTAAATTATTTGAAATGTAGACAATTATGTGCCATCTGGTGATGTTGATGGATTACCTTGAGCATGAACATGTTAATAGGGGCTTGGTGGCATCATTATTGAAAACCATGAATAATCATAATTGGCAAGTTAATAGTTCTCTCTTATTTGAAATACTTTAGATTTTGTAGTTGTGATATGAGCAAAATTACATTCATGGATGGCATGTTTTTGGTGTTCTAGCTTTACATGGGGGTGGATGGCACAATTATTCTAAAAGCTAGTTTAGATTTCCAAAAGTTTGTTTTATATTCAAGTGGGTTCCTTCGTGGTGTTTTTTTGCATTAGATTCGACAAGAATGTTTCCAAGTAGTAAACTAGATACTATAAGAAGCAAATAGAAAATAACACCCAATTGGAACATGTAATCCTTTTTGTTAGATAATCTCCAACAAATCATTGAACTTTTATCACTTTTGACCACATTAAGTTTGTGAGCAAGACAATGTTGTATGATCATGAATGATTGGGTAGAAAAAAATGGAATCGGGTTAGGACTTTAAAAGCATAGGGTGTCTTCAAGTGAGGTCCTAAATTGAACACACTTGAAAACCATGCGAGAAAGACAAAAACAATTTGAGAGATGCCACATTTGGGTAAGAAGGAAAAAATGTTTTATTTGAATAAGAAAAGCACGCATGCCAAGAATGAGGTAATTTATTCTCAACAAAGTGGTATTTCCATTGTTGAACAAGTGATTTAAGGAGGTTTGAAGGGGGAAAGAGGAAAAAAAAGCCAACAATTTGCCACCATTTTGCATTTATAGAACAAGATTGTCCTATGTTGGCGTTTGAGGCCATGAAACCATTGTATTATTTTCTCAATGTTCTCGTAAACCCTAAACATCACCAGAGTGATTATTCTAGTTGGATAATGGTTGAATGCTTACACAAATAGGTCTTTAACAAAATTTGAAAGATTGTTGCAAGTTCAAAGTATCTTGTTATTTCTTGTGACGAAGTCACCACTATTGATAACCAATCATGGGTTTCAATTCATTGCTATGTTGTTCAAGATTGGTGTCATTTACCTACATTGATTTCTCTAGAGCAAGTCACTAAAGGAAGAGGTTTTGATAATCTAACTAAAGTGATTATGGATGTTCTAAAACAAATGTAGGTGTTTTTGATATAGATGTTGTTACGAAATTATTGTCATTTGGCATTAATAGTGTAAATGTGTTCTAAGGGGTGAGAAATGGTGTTACACGCCAACTATAAGATTAATATGCTCCCCATGTGGAAGACATTCATTGCATGGCACATCGCACTAATTTAATGGTGTAAATTATATCTCATATCCCTATTGTGAAATGCATAGAAGATTTGTTTCACTCACTATATTCATATTTTTCTCATAGCTGGAACAAGCACCTTGAGCTCTTGAAGCTTGCAGATTTGGTGAAGGTGAAGGGAAACAAGATTTTGCAAAATGTAAAAACACGTTGGATTAACATGCTTAGTCGAACAAAATGAGCTTTCTCAATGTAAATGCCATTAATTACAAAGATGGTTGAAGACAATCCATTTTTTATGGTTGTTCAGGTGAATTTCAAGTTTTTTTGTGATGGGAATTTGCTCATTTCCCTTTTTTGTTTGATGCCCATGTTGGAGGTTGTCCATTTGTTAATCAAATTGCACATAAAAGGGATGTTTTTGTTTGTGATTATGTTGCAACAATCAAGATTTGCCAAGGATAGTTGTATACTCCTATTTATTCAAATCCTACCATGAAGTATACATCTAATGTTTTCAAGGAGTTCCATGATTTGATTGATTACATTCACAACAAACTGCATCTGAAATTGAAAGGAAGTTCCTTAGACCTCAACACCTCGGGTGTTGAATACTTATGATTTGATTTCATGAATTTTACTTTTTGGGCTACGACTTTAGATGCCCATGGGCAAAAGATGCAAATGTTTCAAGAAATCTTCAATGGTCTTGTGGATGTTACAAAGGCATCTTGTTCATGTTTCCTGTTTCAACCCATTTTGAGTTTTTTTTCATTTGAATTTGTTTGAATTTGTGTCTATATGAGTAATGAGTATATTCTAAATACATATAAGTTTTTTTTTAAAAAAAAAATTATAATAATTTTTATCTCAATCCTTCTCTGTTTGAATTTATTTTGGTCTATGATTTTGTGTTTATTTAAGTTTGTTTAAAATTGTCAATCTCCATATGGCCCTTTAACTTTTTGTAAGTTGAGTATGTTTGAGTTAAAATATTTGTTTTAGTCATGTTTTAGGGTTAGGGTTTGAGTTGCTACATGTTTGAATTAGTTTGAATTTTCATCTAAGTTATTTTCAATTTGATTTAGTTTGAGTTTTAGGGTTTAGGGTTTAGGGTTTAAAATTTGAGTCTATGTTTGTTTGAGCAATGAACACGTTTAATTTTGTGTCTTTTTATTATGTTAGGGTTAGAAAGTCTATGTCTATTTGAGATTTGAGTCTTCATGAGTTTGTCTATAAGTTTGTGTCTAAATTTGTTTGCGCTTATTTGAAGGTCTAGATGTTATATGTTTAAGTTTAATTGAAGCATCATATTTCTAAGTTTTTTTGCATCTTGGTTTGAAGTTCTAAATTTTAATTTGAGTCTTGATGTCTAATTAAAGTTTAAGAAACGAGTTTGAATGTCTTTTATCTATTTGTTTTGAGTGCCTCGTATTTGAAGTGAATGTCTATTATATGTCCACTATGTAATAATATGTTTGATCATATATTGTCCAATTTTGAATTTGAACTTATGTGTCATATGTACATTGTAAGGCCAGACTCCATTGTGTTTGAGCTTTTGTGTCTAATCATCCAATGTTGAATGTCCATTGTAATTTGTGTCTATTTGCAATGTGCATTGCCATAGAGCTATGTAGTATATAGGTTATATTGTCATATTTTAGATTATGTGATGTACATTTCACCAATTTCTGTTGGTGTAAATTTCCATATTTCGCCATCTTGTAATGAAATTTTTTTGTTGCACATAGCCATATTTCTATTTATTGAAAGTTTGTGTAGCCAATAGTTCCACAGTACAACATTTGCAATATTGCTAGATATGCATTCCAATTGTATGTCTAAGAGCCACCCGCTCAAAATTACAAAATCCTTAAAGAAAAGGCTATATTGGAATCATTCTTGTGCATCCTTTACAATTTTCTCAATGCACATGGGTCCAACAAGTTGAAACACTCAATACATGGAGTCTCTTCAAGACCATTATCTTCGTAACTACAAATGTTGGGCAGTTTTCATTTTTTTGTGAAAATGATCAGTTCCAGTTTTTGGGGCAGATTTTAAGAATCACTTCAATTCTTTAAAAAAAAAATGTCCCATTCTTAGAATCGCCGTGGTTTTCATAATTAAAAAAAAATTTGGATTATCGAATTTCAGAGTTAGTGATTCTCATAAAATTTTGAACTGTTGGTTTTCAAGGACGATTCTCACAAGTCGATTCTCACATATCATGGTTTTTTGTCATATATTTATTTTACATTTTTTTTTGGTTTTTTGTATTTTTTTAATTTTACAATCAACATCTTTTTTGTGGCATGAAACTCAATTTAACAGCAAAATTTAGTGCTAAACTGAATTTGCTCTGTCCTTTCTTCACCTGAACGGTTTCAACCAATCACTCTTGTTAGTATGTGTACTGTAGCTATAAGTGTTCTTGAGCCTGGTGCATTTATTGCTGAGTCTCAGTATTTCATACCCTTATTTAATAAAATTACTTAATTATTGACTTTCCAGACAATAGCCAAGAGGGGATGAAGCATCAAATGGGGGGTGCAACGCAGGCCCAACAACGCATGACTTTTTGGATAACTGTAATATTTACTTTTTATTTTTCACCATGAGAATCAAACCCTTTCCAAAATGTGAGAATCAATCAGATTTTATGCTAGGTGAGCCTCACCACCGGTGAGAACCTTCAATTTGGTTCTCATGGTGATTCTTGTATTCGATTCTCACTGGCTGGTTCTCATTGAGAACCAAACTGAAAATTGGTGTCGGTTTTAGCTGACGGGTGAAAACCACCCAACACTGGTAACTACCTATGTAAGTGGGTAAATAACATAAATTAGTACGTAGGGTGCTGGCTGGCTACAAAGGTAGGTGCATAATACATACATTCCAATGGTGAATATAAACCACAGTGGTAATTACAGGACAAGAATACAATAAAAAAATATTTCTTGTCCACAGACCATCAATATAAAGGCCTCTGAAACTTTTTTCTAATGTATTTGAAAGTAGACTTACACAGCATAAAAACCA
>Ga0116227_10014942_pt1 | contig 11644 bp, 6 predicted proteins | sample S1TSphgellanicum_FD_89693 | JGI IMG/M metagenome (GOLD analysis project Ga0116227, IMG submission 89693) | Host-associated microbial communities from peat moss isolated from Minnesota, USA - S1T2_Fb - Sphagnum magellanicum MG | ecosystem: Host-associated > Plants > Peat moss > Unclassified... | reverse complement strand
TAATAAAAACAAAAAACACATTAAAAAAAAGATAAAAATTTCTAAAAAAAACTAAAACATGATTCAAGTTTAAAGAAACCGGGGGACTTCACAGTGCCCGAAGGTCACAGGTACCCACTAGTTGATTAAAATTACAAGAGTGTTTTTCACTCTTGGTTTACATCACAAGTGGAACTAACAATACAAAACATTGGAACCAATAGATGATTCCCTTCCCTACTCCACAAATAGTTAAAACGAACCACTAGGGCCTAGTACCCTCCATTGGTGGGAGGAGGCATAAGGACAATATGAGGAAATATGTTTAGCGATAAATTATTGACTTCATTTCAAAGTTGAAATAATCAAAGTAAGGAAATGGAGAATGTGAGATGAATTTTTCCAACAATAGAAGACATAGATTAAAAAAAAAATTGCATGGAGTGATGGTAAGAAATAAGAAAATGAAAAAAATTTGAAGCGAAGTGAAACTTTGCATGGTTTTAATAACTACAAGGTCATGGCCAATTTGGATTTAACAACATTAGTTGCAATATTTCCATCAAGAATATTAGAATTGCTTAGACATTATATTTGGATGAAGTTACACAATAGGTTTGGAGCTCCATTTTTTCATCGAAAACTTGTAAGGATCTATGATGCACAATTTCCTCTATGGTAATTCTTATAACTAGGGCCATTGGCCATGAAACATGTGACAATAAGTTCACCTTAGAGGATTTTTGAATTCTTGTCAATTTGGGCATCTCCACAATTTGTGAAATACTTGACTGTTTTTGCAAAATTGTAAGAACATGTCTATATTGTGCATTTTTGGAAGGTAGATTTTCATTTGCAACTTCAATTTTAATAACCAAACCAATGGGTTTCAACTTACAATGAAACGAATGTTCAATCATAGGCTCAAACTTTAAACTTCATGATCTTGTGCCTTATTGCCCAAGAGGTTTATCACCACAACTAGGAATATTTTGCAAACTCAAGGGGTTTTTGGTAGCATTCCACTTTTCCAATGCTAGAAATGTGGTGGCTTTAAGCTTCAAGGTTGATGTATTTGAAGTGAGAGAAATGGGCGTTTTAATGTTTGACTTTGATTTAAAAGGTTGCAAACTTTTTGGTAGGGCCTTACTGAACTTTGGGTTGATATAAAATTTGTCAACATCAAGAGATCCTAAACACATGACCATTGAAACTTGTAGCTTAATTGACAACAGACTGGGAACTAATTCAACTATTTAAAATGTGGACCAGCACAATGTAGAAGTGGGAACCTCATATGGGTTCTCAAAGCTCACAAAGGTTGTTGACATAGCTGCATTAAAAAGGTGGGTGCAAGCTAAGGTGGACCACTTTTTGTGTCACATTGTAGGTTTGTATAGAGTGTCATGCATTAACATGTCATTAACATGCCATAAAATCATCATTATGCCAAAATTTCCATTGAATTCAGATTTTCAACTTGAATAAGAAAACATTTACATAAAAAATTACAACATGTATTTTTCAAATATAGAGTATTGGACTTTTGAAGTTGAAAAATATGGACTGGTTTTTTGTCTATGGCTTGATACAAATACATTTTTGTTTATGGATTTTGCTTAAGTTATTTTGTAGGGACTCAATATATGACATAAGCAAAAGTGACATAGATGCAAAAAAATTGTTAGAAAAACTTTAACCTAAAAGAAGATATGGATTTTTCTTTGTCTTAAAAAGGAAATTATTTTCAAAATTCCATCATATTCATTTTTTGATGGATTTCAACTTTTTTTTCTTTAACATGCATGTTAAAGAATTATGCAGTTGGGTTTCTATTCACATAATCTCTTTTATCTCATTACCCACATTTAATCCCCCATTTAAATAATGATATCATAATAAACTACAATTTTAACACTACCAAATGGACTTTTTATGGACTATTTATCCGTTGGAATTGGTCCACTTTACTTTGCAAACACCCAATAGTCTTCTTTGGTCTCCTAAAAACTAAAACACATGGTGTAATGAATATGGAAGGCAAAACTTCCAAACCTCTTTTTAGTTGTCATACATCCTTAGAGCCTATGACATAAAAATATTTTTCTTACAATTTTGTTTCTAGAACAACTTTCATAAGCTTTCTTGGAAAACATGAAGGTGCCTATAAAAGAGTGTTAAAATGATCACACAATTTCCAAACTTTTCAACATGGTTTCAATGAAACCCAATCTACATCCAAAATCTCTCAAGATCACAAATTTCTACTTGGACATCCTTATGAAAGAAAATCTCCAAGGAAATCATACCTATTTGATGCACATAATCTTATTAGTTGTTAATGGGGATGTTTTCATTTGTTGCATCTCTTGGAATGTGATCCACAAATCAACAACATACAAAGGAGGAAATGATGTGTATTTGATATTTTCATTATAGTGTGTAGGACTTGGAAAATAGAATTCACCTTGATAAGATAATCCATAGATTTTTCATCACATTGTTTTTTTGGTTGTAATAATCTTTTCAAAGGAAACACTTTCTCTAACCCCCAACAACTTCATTGCATTCTCCAAAAACATTTCAAAAAAGAAGGGAATCATTAGCCATGGAATCATTTACCTTTGCATTCAGTCGCAAGGACCATTGTTGTTATGAGTCCCTATTCTTGAAACATGGTTTTCTAGGCATGGTTCTTTACATGGGCCAACCTTGCAAAACGTTACATGTTTGAAATATGTTTTGAACTTTTTGCGATAGTTTTTACAACCTATGGTTGATTTGTTTTCAAAGGCATTTCCCTTTGGATATCCACCAAAAAAATGTTAGGGAATACCACCTATTGAGAACCTTGAATTGTAGTCTTGGTTACCAACCTTTTCGCTTTATCACATGGTTCAATGCATAAATAGATAGAGATGTAATGAAGAGTGGAGTCAATGAACAAGAGAGGACATATGGTACAATTTATTAAAAGTAGCTGGAATATTATAGAAGATATTAAAAGCCTGCACCACAACAGTTCAAATACATTTACATGAGACACTGGAAACTATGTTGTCTGCATGTAAGTTTTGCAAGTAAGTTTTGTGAGTGATGTAAATACAGGTTGTCCCACTTTAAGATTAAACTGAACCTACCAATAAGTATAGTCCAATAATGCATGAAAAAAAGGTTCGTAAAAGAAGAAAATGTTTCAATCTAACACCATGATGACGATAGAAGTTGGCATTATGTGCAATGGTGAAAAGATCATTGTTAAACTCTTGGTCTTCTTTGTGTTGGTCTTCTTTCATTGCTTGCTTGTTCACTTCCTTTCTTTCTTCCATGATAGTCGTAAAAGTGGGATAACTTGTTAAGAGATGGGGTGATTAGTAGGTAGGGCAAAAGGCGTTACCCCAAGTGGGACAAATGGGTTGTGCATATGAAGGAAGAAGTGCGACAGACTGCCATGTGTGAGAAGGGGACTTGCTCGTGATCTTCCACAAAACCTAGTAGGTAGAAAATTATAGCTCCCCTTTTGGCCTACCTACGAGTTGTGGTGCTCCGTTTAACACTTAGCCCAAGTCTTTGTGCTCACCTGCCTATCTTCCATAGCAATGGGAACAAAAGGGATTTGATGGGAACTTGATGAGAACAAGAGGATATTGATGGGAACAAGAGGAATTTGATAAGAACTTTTTGGGAACTTGATGGGAACAAAAATAATTTGATTGAAACTTGATGGGAACAAAAGGAACTTGATTGAAACTTGATGGGAACAAAAGAATTTTGATGGTTTATTGATGGGAACAAGGGGAATTTGATGAGAATTGTTTGAAAACTTGATGAGAACAAAAGGATTTTGATGAGATATTGATGGGAACAAGAGGAATTCAATCATAACTATTTGGGAACTTGATGGGAAATCACTCACCCCTTCAAAAAGATAATAAAACATCCCTTGGGGGCATGTTTGTGCCACCCGATTAGCTCACCCCTTCAAAAAATAAGAAACATTCCTGGGGCCATGTTGGTGCCGCCCAATTGGCACTCCTCACATGCTTTATCGTAATGTGGTTTTTTAGGAACAAGCTACAAGGATAGGCGCTTCCCACGTATGGAATTTGTTCTTAACAAATTGCCTAGAAGGCAGGCAAAGAAAATTAGATGGAGCAGCTCAAAAGATGGGCGGACTTTTTATCTGCCTGCTTCCCTTTCTGCCAGCGGATTTCAAGGAGCAGGCAGGCAGAACCCATAAGGGAATCGTAGAAGACACAGAATTTTCAAGTCTCAAGATCTCACTCGAGATCTCAGAAAGGGACGAGCGACGTGGCCTCACCAGCATCCACCTCTGGAAATCGCACAAAGCCTCGTCCTCAAAGATACCCGAATAGAGCACCAAAACAAGTTAGTTAGGTGTATAGGCAGCAGCAGAGGTCCGTAGTCTGAGGTCCCTTTTTCTGAGAGTGCCCCCCAGTTTGGGACTTTACCCTACCCATATTGTCCTCCTTCCCAGGTCCTCAAACAAAGGAGGCCCTCTAGCCCTGCCCTTCCCGTGCAGAAAACACTCACCTAATTTGGAAAGAATATACTGGTGGAACCTTGCAAATTTTATCTGCAAATACAAAGGAACAGTTGAGTTACTGTTTACATATTGGGATTCTCTTGTCTGTTCATTATTGAGTTATCTTAAAACTTACCCTGTGTTTAGGCCCTAGTTTGACTCTTGAATCCCCGTTTCATCCCCAAATTGAGTGTTGCTGGAAAGTGGGTGGCCAAAACTGGGTACTCTTTAATGAAACTGGGCATCAGTTCACAACATTTGCAGCATTTTATTCTGACAGGGCTTCATTCAATGAAGAACAACAATGCGGGGGGGGTCTGAGCAGCAATGAGGGTTCAAGTTTCAAGTGACGAAAATTCAAACTGGGGATAAAACTGCTGTGAGGATCAAATTAGGTGAGAAACCCAATTTAGTCCCCTCTTTTTTTCCCTGTTAACTATTTTCATCCTAACTTCAAAACTGGGGTCCAGTAACCCCAGTTTGGGGTACTTTATGGATAACTGTAATGTCTGTGCTGCTCCTGCTGCCTCTTTTCCAGAGATGGACATCATGCATCTGAAGTATATATGTGGACAGGTCCACACACAAGCCCCTATTCAGACCTAATCTGTGTTTATAAACACAAAATAAGTACCCCCAAGCTACCCCAAGGGGGGGTAGGGGGTGATTTTTTTCATTTTTCCTTTGTTCCCAACATGTTCCCTTCAAGTTCCCAATGAGTTCCCATCATGTTCTCAATATTTCCTAGGTTCCCAATGTGTTCCCAAGGGTGTTCCCTATAGCACCTCACTTTAATTGCATATGTTTTGTCACCTACATAGGTGGGCCAAAGGGGGAGACACTCCCTCTTTCCATAGAATCTTTTATTTTGGGGAGCCTCCATAGTTTCAACTTTTTTTTGTGATGGGCCAATCAAATTGTAACAAAAAAAGTTGTTGGACTTGTGAGCACCCTCAACTAATTAATATGAAATAAAATAAGTACCCCAGTTCATATGGAAGTTCCGTATGTCCCACAGTTTCTGCTCCCTGCCATTAGGGGAGCCCAAAATAGTGCTGAACAAAGTGAGAACAAGAAATTTTCCTTGGCGAATGATGTGAGCCAATATGAGTACAAAAGGCTTAGACTCTTTTCTTTGGGGGAGTATGGGGGTTTTGAGATTTTTTCTTTTCTCTTTTGTGATGGGTGCAAGAAAAACAAGTGTAATTTGTTTCTCTTTCTTTCTGGGGTTGGGGTTGAGGGCATGGCAAACAACTAGAAATCTTTGTAAATTTACATATGTGAACCATGTGGACATGTTCTATTTTGGAAGTTTGCTAAGAGTGTGTGCTTTTGAGGTGATGGATCGGTCACCAGGTTCATCACCCCATAAAAAAAAAAAATTTAAATTAAATCTTGAATAAAATCCCCCCTTCAACTGATTAACAACTATCACTCTATATTGTATAGTGTTAGTTCTTCCTAGGCCTTATAGCAAGTCTACCCATACCTTTTATTGGCCTTGCCTACCAAGGCAAGGATATTATGTTTAGATTCATTATAGAGTATAGTAGCTTAAAGGGATTTTGGCCCCTAGGTAATAGGTCTATTTTTATATGAGGATTTTGTAAAGATGATATTTTGGCTTCTGTTGAAACTTGAGATTAGTTATAGAATTATAATATCTTGAAGGATTTTGGTTTCTTTTAGAGTATTTTTTGAAGATTATATTTTTGCATGTTGAAACATTTGAGTTTCTGTAATTCTTCTTTTGCCTTAAGACTCTTTTTAATGTAAATTGCAAGGCCACAGTGTGACACACCCCTTGTTTAAGCATGGATGAATGTTTATGGCATTGCATTCAACAGAGAGTGTCAATTGTTTCCCCAACCCCACCCATAAGTTCATGAATGTTTTTTTTAGTGGTGATGATTTATTGGAACTGATTTAGGTAGGACATCTCTAAGTGCCATAAGTTGTCCACTTCACCAATTCTCAAACAAAGAGGAATGAAAAGCTGTATTTTAAAATATGTGTTTTTTATTTTTTAGTTTTTTCAACATCGTTGTAGTGAGTTTCAATATTTTTTGCACCAATTTTTTTCAATTCAATATGAATCCAATTGAATTTAAATATAATTCCATTGAATTCAATCAAGGTTCCTAATTTGAATTCAAGTTTCTTCAACTTGCATGCAATGTCATTGAATATTTTCATTTGAATGAAACTTATATTTCACAATTTTCAATTCAATTTTCTTGTCAATTGATCATCATTGGTAGTGAGTAACAACACAAAGCCCAAGTTGGAGAATATAAAGTGAGAAATTATTTAAATATTACCACCTTGGCCAACAAAAGCAATCTTTTTTTTGGAGGGTGGAGACAAATATACCTCTTCTTTGCAAATCTACAGGTTCAAAATTAATATTGGCCAGTTATTGGAAAAATTATTAGTCCAACAAGGCCCCAAAGGTGGGTTATTCTTGATTGACTTGGAAGGTTTGCAATTGGTTAAGAACTGGACATAGACCCTCAAGTCCAGCTCAAATTTTCCTAGTGTAATTTCAGGTCCCCTGGATGCACTTCTCCAATGGTTTGCTCCACTTTAACCTCTCTTTTGAAGTTGAATTTGATTGCAATGGGTTTGCAATTGTGAAAATTTATTTAAAACAGAAAATAATTTAATTTATGCTGAAACTGTTGCAGTTCAAACCTGACAGTCCCAAACTTGCAGATTCTTAATTTTTATAATAATATTTAAAAAGTATACAAGTAATAAATAAAATTTCAAAAATTCAGCAATTATTTTTTTTAAAAAATTTATGCTGAAACTGTTTCATGTACTATGATAAACAATTAGCAAGTCAGGTATTTCAAAATATATTACACATAACAAGTGGGTATTGTGTATATTTTTAAACCAGGGAAACTGGTAACCAAGGTATTGCTTAAACAAGAAAATTGATAACACAAAGTCTCACAAAATAAATTCAAAATCCAGTTACCGGAATACATTGGCAGCTTTGATACTAATTATATTATTTGTACAAATGTTGAAATTTTCAACCAAAACAAATTCAAAGAGAAACATTTTGTGAAGGAAACTAGAGAACTTTTTGGAATACAAAAGAAGTTTTTTTTTACCAACATGAATTCCTCAAAATTAAGTACTGTAATATCTAGGCTGGTTAGACATTAATAACTCAATTTTTGGATGTGCCAAAAACTCTGAAAAATATTTACCTACCATACCAAAAATCTGAAAGAAACTCTCAAGCACGCTAGCTTCATTATTTATAATATAGTGCCTAATTATAAAATATTATTAATTTTACTGTCAAACGTAAGTGAAAAATATATATATATATTCTTAAGGCACCTTGTTGCTGAACCGGCCCATGTATTACAATAGGTAATTACTAGTGTGAACCCTATGCATAATGCACAGGTGTGTTATTTCAACAATGTTTGGTTGATGTTTTTGATTTTTTAAAAAAACTTTTTTTTCAAACAACTGTTCGTGGCCACTGTCCGTTCGAAGTCACTGTCACAGACAGACCAAGTGAATTAATATATATGATTTGACAAACATGTGTTGAAGCTACCCTTGCACCACTATATTTGATACTCTATGCAAGAGGAATTCTTTTTTTTTTTACAAAGACCTTGGCCAGCCAGTTATGGGATAATTTTCTTTTATAAAACATTGTAAAAAAATTTATTATTTAATTATTTAAAAATAAAATAATTAAAATTAGAAAAACACCGACCAACTCTAGTCCAATCTCCAAACCCATTCTCATACTCTTGGAAGGTTTAGGTGTGTCAATTGTCTCTTTGGACAAGGAAGGCAGCAGGAACGGAATTTTCAGAAAGAGAACGAAAGCAGAGAATCATGAATGCTAAGCAGGCAAGGAAAAACACTGAACGCGAGAACTGGGATGAAAGAGGTAGGGTTAGGGTTAGGGTTCTGAGATCTGTGGTTTTGGCGTCAAGAAAGAGGAGCGGGTATTGTCCCACCAGAGAGATAGAGAGAGAGAGGATGCACGCGAGGTCGTAGGATAAATGCATGCCAGGTTGTAGAGTAGCAGGTTAGAATGGATTCGGGGTTGAAGAAGTTGGAGTATTTGTCGCTGGTGTCCAAGGTTTGCACGGAGCTTGAAGCGCACATCGGATGCTCTGATAAAACCTTAGCTGAGTTTATCATCGACATCGCTCAGCGTAGTGACACGGTCGAGGCTTTCGACCAGGCGCTGAAGAAGAATGGCGCCGAGATCCCTGAGTACTTCGTCAAGACGTTGCTGACCATCATCCACGCTATTCTACCCCCGAAGAGTAAGGCGGAGCGGGAGAAGCTCAAGGGTTTAGACGGGGACAAAGACGAGAAGAAGTCGGCCTTCCCGGGACTATCAGTTCCTGACAACCGAACGCGCGTGAAAGAGTTGGAAGAAGAGCTTACCGCAGAGGGAGTCGTAGTTCGAGATCGGGTTGATGGCGGAAGGAGAGATGCGCATAGGAATGGGAGAGAAAGGGGTGAAAAAGAGAATCAGGAGGAGGACGACGAACTAAGGGATAGACGGAGACATAGTGTGAGGGACAAGGATAAAGGAAGGGACAGGGACAGGGAGCGAGAAAGGGGGAGAGAAAGGGAAAGCGGGAGTGAGAGAGATGGAATTAGGGTTAGGGATGGTGTGGGAGGTAGAGGGGACAAAGACGACATAGATCAAAGGTATCGACATGGTAGGGGAAGGGAACATGAGGGGAAGGAAGAACGAGTAAGGTTGAGTGATAGAGACAGAGGCCGCGATAGAGATCCAGCGCAAGGAAGTGCACGGCATCAAAGAGACGGCGGTGAGAAATGGAGAGAGAGTGACGGGGGCAGGGACAATAATGACGATCATGGGGGGAGAGAAAGGGGAGGTCAAACGAGGGCCAATGGAGCTGGCCGCACAGAGGCGGTCGATGAGCCTGAGCTGTTTGGAATATACAAGGGAAGGGTTTCACGGATAATGGACTATGGCTGCTTTGTTCAACTGCAAGGAGTGAGAGAGAGAAAAGAGGGACTTGTACATGTGTATCATATTGCATCTCGCAGGGTCGCAAATGCCAAAGATGCTGTGGAGCGGGATCAGGAGGTCTGGGTAAAGGTGATCTCAATTGGTGAGAAGAAAATGAGCCTCTCCATGCGTGATGTCGACCAGAAGACTGGCCAAGATTTGCTTCCCATGAAAAAACCCAGCATTGAGGAGGAGAACCTGCGCACCAATCCATCCAGCTCCAGCCTGGCCCCTGTCACAAGGAAGGGTTTGTCAGGAATCACCATAGTTGAGGAAGATGAGAATGTCTCAGCCAGAAGGCCTATGAAGAGGATGAGCTCACCAGAGCGGTGGGAGGCTAAGCAATTGATTGCATCGGGGGTGCTGGATGTGCGGGACTATCCCATGTATGATGAGGATGGCGGTGGCATGTTGTATCAAGAAGAGGGTGGGGAAGAAGAGCTTGAGATTGAGCTCAATGAAGATGAACCCCCGTTTCTCAGGGGCCAGACACGGTATTCCATTGATGTATCCCCAGTCAAAATTGTGAAGAACCCTGATGGTTCCTTACAGCGAGCTGCTATGACTCAGTCAGCACTGGCAAAAGAGAGGAGGGAGCTGCGGGAACAGCAGCAGCGGACCATGCTGGATTCAATACCCAAGGATCTTAATAGACCATGGGAGGATCCCATGCCTGAGACTGGTGAGAGGCATTTAGCTCAGGAGCTTCGTGGAGTGGGGCTCTCAGCCTATGACATGCCAGAGTGGAAGAAGGATGCATTTGGCAAGGCTCCCACATTTGGGCAACGCTCAAAGCTTTCAATCCAGGAGCAGCGACAGAGTTTGCCTATTTACAAGCTAAAGAATGAGCTCATCAAGGCTGTAAATGACAACCAGGTGCTGGTGGTCATTGGAGAGACAGGCTCAGGGAAGACAACACAGATGACACAGTATTTGGCAGAAGCTGGATACACAACTAGGGGCAAAATAGGATGCACACAACCTCGGCGTGTGGCAGCAATGTCAGTGGCCAAAAGAGTTGCCGAGGAATTTGGCTGTCGTCTTGGTGAGGAGGTCGGTTATGCAATTCGGTTTGAAGACTGCACAGGACCCGAGACAGTGATCAAGTATATGACAGATGGAATGTTGCTCCGAGAGATTTTAGTTGATGAGCAGCTCGTTTCGTATTCTGTGATCATGCTGGATGAGGCTCATGAACGGACAATCCATACAGATGTGTTGTTTGGCCTTTTGAAGGGGCTTGTGAAGCGGAGGCCTGATCTAAGGCTCATTGTCACTTCAGCAACACTGAACGCAGAGAAGTTTTCTGGTTATTTCTTCAATTGTCCCATCTTCACCATCCCTGGACGGACTTTCCCAGTGGAGATTCTCTACACAAAGCAACCTGAGACCGATTATCTTGACGCTGCCCTCATTACTGTGATGCAGATCCATCTCACTGAGCCTGAGGGGGATATTCTGCTTTTCTTGACAGGGCAGGAGGAGATCGATACAGCCTGTCAGATTCTGTATGAGAGAATTAAGGGATTGGGTCCTAATGTGCCAGAGCTGATCATCTTGCCTGTCTACAGTGCTCTTCCAAGTGAGATGCAGACTCGTATTTTTGAGCCACCACCTCCTGGAACCAGAAAGGTGGTGGTGGCCACCAATATTGCAGAGGCATCTCTTACAATTGATGGAATTTACTATGTTGTGGACCCTGGGTTTGCAAAGCAAAATGTATACAATCCAAAGCTTGGACTTGATTCCTTGGTCATCACTCCCATTTCACAAGCATCAGCACGCCAAAGAGCCGGTCGAGCAGGTAGAACTGGACCTGGCAAGTGTTATCGACTGTACACAGAGAGTGCATACCGCAATGAGATGCTGCCCACAACTGTGCCAGAAATCCAAAGAATAAACTTGGGATCTACAACGCTGCAAATGAAAGCTATGGGGATCAATGATCTCCTCTCCTTTGATTTTATGGACCCTCCTCCCCCACAGGCACTCATATCAGCTATGGAACAGCTGTACAGTCTTGGAGCACTAGACGAGGAGGGCCTTTTGACAAAATTGGGAAGAAAAATGGCCGAGTTTCC
>Ga0116227_10014941_pt1 | contig 11644 bp, 4 predicted proteins | sample S1TSphgellanicum_FD_89693 | JGI IMG/M metagenome (GOLD analysis project Ga0116227, IMG submission 89693) | Host-associated microbial communities from peat moss isolated from Minnesota, USA - S1T2_Fb - Sphagnum magellanicum MG | ecosystem: Host-associated > Plants > Peat moss > Unclassified... | reverse complement strand
TGCCGAGGGTGAGCGAGCCGGCATTATCGGTGAACTGCGTACCGAAATCGAGAGTGCCGCGCGGCTCGGCTGGCTGGTAGATGGAAAACTCATTGCGGTCGATCTCCACGCCGAAGCGGATACTGTGGTTGCCTCTGACCCAGGTCAGATTCTCCGAGAGAATATATGTGTTCTGCAGTTCACGCGACGGCAGATAAAGTGAGCTGCCGATCTGGGAGACGTCGCTGAAGGTCAACTGCGGCAGCCCTCCATTCAACGGAGCAACCGGGATACCGGGGAAGTCGATGGTATTTGCGATATCCGAGTTATAACCAGGCTGCAATCGTTCCGAGACGATCCGGTTATACCCGAAGCGAAACTCATTCACCAGCTGAGGTGTGAAGATGTGCGTCTCGCCGATCGCAAGGCTGTGATAATGCGTGGTTGAGATGCCAGAGAAAAAGTCTCCACCATCCGCGACCGGCCCAAAAACCGCAGGAATATTGCTTGGAACCATTTCGAAGCTATAACGGCTAAAGGCGCTATCGCCCGCTCGGATCTGCTGATCTAACCGCAAATCGAAGTTATTATGGTTAATGACGCGCTTCGGACTGGCGACAAAATTGTAGCCAGGATTGTCCGCGTTGGCAGCGGGATAAAGTGCCGCGAGGCGCGCGGCGAGTGGATCGATGAGACCCGCGGGAATAACGTTCGTAGGCAGGCCATTAGCGTAGCCAAAAGGAACCCCACAGTACCCCGAGTTATTCAATGAGGATTGTTGGGCGAGGCGACTGTTGAAGATCTCACCGTTATACGTAGGCTGGCCATTGCAATCGACGACTGGGGCACCTGAGTTCGCATCAGCGACCGCATTCGTGTAATCAATATTCGCAGAGAAGTCGCCAGCAAGCTGCGCAGAGGTGGGAACAATCGCAGGGATCGGTTCCGAGTCGACCGAACGAAACCCTTCATAGTCGGTGAAGAAGAACGTCCTATCCCGCCCGTTGTAAATATGAGGAATCACGATAGGACCCCCGATGGTTCCCCCAAACTGATTCTGCCTATAGGGCTGTCGCGTCGTGTCGTAGTAGTTCCTGGCATCGAGCGCGTCATTCCGAAAAAACTCATACGCCGCGCCGTGCAATTGGTTCGTCCCAGAGTGCGTCACCGCGTTGATGATTGCGCCATTGCCGCGCCCGAACTCTGCTGTGTAGGAACTCGTCTGAACCTTGAACTCCTGCAACGACTCGACAGGTGGTTCGATCACATAGCTCGAACCGTTGAGAAGGTCAGGCAGATTCGAGTTATTGTCGATTCCATCGAGTAGGAAGTTGTTCTGCAGGCTGCGGGCGCCATTTGCGCTGAATCCGAAGCTGCTCTGGTCCCGTGAACCCGGAGCAGCCGGTGCAGTACCAGGCGAAAGAAGTGCCAGTTGCGCGAAGTTGCGTCCGTTCAGCGGAAGATTCGAGATCTGGCGGCTATCGATGACTTGGCCAAGATCGGAGGTTTCGGTTTGTAGCTGTGCGGTAGAATCCGTAACCGTAACCGACTGGCTAATCGCTCCTACTGTGAGCGTAATGTCGAAGACCACGCGCTGTTGAACCTGAAGAATAATAGGTGTTGAGACGACGCTCTCAAAGCCGGTCTTGCGGGCCATGATGGTATAGCGCCCTACCTTCAATGGCCCGACGACATACTCTCCGCTTGTATTCGAGCTGACCGTAACCGCAGTGCCGTGATCGATATCCTTTGCTGTCACGCTCACTCCGGCAACAACCGCGCCTGACCCATCGTGCGCAGTGCCGGCAATCGCACCAGCGTCCTTTTGAGCGAAGCACAGGTGGGTGCCAGCGGCCAGAATTATGACAGCAATGGTGCGCCTTTGAGCGGATTGCAGACGCCCAGCGAAGAAAGTAAAGAGGTTGGCGAGGGAAACGAACCGGCGGCTGAGAGACGCGATGGTCATGGCTGCTCCAGGAGAGGTAAAAGATCTGTCTGAGGACTTTTACGAGCGAAGCTTATTACGGTTAGTTTCGAGTAATTATTTTTAGCGTCGTTTTGTCGGGGAGTCAAGGAAATTGTTTTCTCCTTCATTCATGAAACGTCTCAAACAGAAGAGGAGTCGAACTGGACATTGAGGATTTGCAGCAGAACTTGGTTGAACAGCTAGGCGAAGCCGCGGATTTTGACCGGCAGGCGCCGCTCCGCGACACTCGCACAATCTATGCGGCCGGGCATCCAAGGCATCTGGTCGAAATCCCCACACGCAACGGGCTGCTACTCTAAAGTCACTGAGTTATGGGACGATTCAATTTAGCGACCTCCACTGAGGAGTGTCGGGGACGCGCAGCAAAAGAGCCAAGAACGATGCTCTATGAGGCAGCTCCAACGGCTGAAGCGGGCAACTCCTATTTTTTTGAGCATCCTATTCAGTGGATCGAGATCCAGACACTCCAGCAAATTCCATCTGCCTTCGCGGCGATTGAGAAGGCTAAATCTGAGGGCTTTTGGATCGCTGGTTATCTTGGCTATGAATGTGGCTATCACTGGGAGCCTGCAGGAGCGCCTAACTTCCAGCCGTCGAGCGACCTACCGCTCGGAGCGTTTGGCGTCTATCGACCTCCAACTGTGCCTGTGCACTCAGGGGTACAGCAGAGTGCGTGTGGCCTAACGGATGTGACGTTATCCTTGTCGCGCGAAGAATTCGAGAAACAGTTCCGTCACATCCAACAGTGGATCGCCGATGGAGATACGTATCAGGTCGATCTGACCTGCCGGGTTGAAGCCGTCTATTCGCACCCTGCGGATGTCCTCTTCTCTCACATGATGCTTAGGCAGCCGGTTGCGTTTGGCGCAATGTTGAACATCGGCGGCAAGGTTATTCTTTCCGCATCCCCAGAGCTCTTCTTTCAGTTGGAGCGCCGCAAGCTGCGTGTTCGCCCTATGAAGGGGACCTCCCGTCGAGGCACTGACGAAACAGAGGATGCCGTCCTTGCAAACGGACTGGCAAATGATGAAAAAAATCGCTCTGAAAATGTGATGATCGTAGACCTACTGCGTAGCGATATCGGGAGAATCGCGAAGTTCGGCTCCGTCCGTGTAGAAGACTTGTTTACGGTTGAGCGCCACCCCTCTCTGCTGCAGATGACCTCGACGATCGTGGGAGAGCTACGAGAAGATATAAGTCTCTACGAGTTGTTTCGAGCCATATTTCCGTCGGGATCGATCGTCGGTGCACCAAAGGTCCGAACGATGCAGATCATTCGGCAATTGGAGGGAAGAGATCGTGGTGTCTACACGGGTGCCATCGGCTACATCAAGCCAGACGGAGATGCTGTCTTCAGCGTTGCGATCCGAACAGCTGTGTTGAGTGAGAGCCGCGTTTCGATTGGAGTAGGCGCCGGAATCACCGCGGGATCTAACTCTAACTCCGAATTCGAGGAATGCTTGCTCAAGGCCAAGTTCCTTGAAGACCGCTCATTCGAACTCCTCGAAAGTATTCGCTGGGAGAGCGGATCGTGCCAGTTGCTTAGCCTCCACATGAAGCGCATCGAACGCTCAGCGAGACGCTTTGGCTTCGTCTTTGACCAACAGTCAATACGCTTAGCTATATCAGGTCATGCAAGCCAACTCGCTTCTGACGGAGCCTGGAAGCTTCGCTTGGCGATGAACTCCGCGGGTATCTGCACCATCACTTCGAGTCGGATCCAAACGGATACTCCGTCTATACCTAAGGTGCGCCTGTGGCCCGTTCCGATCCACTCTTCCGATGTTTGGCTGCAGCATAAGACGACACGGAGGATTCTCTACGATAGGGCGCTCGCTCTAGCCGAGAAAGCTGGTTGCGTAGATGCTGTCTTCCAGAACGAGCGAGGAATGGTGACGGAGGGCGCGATTCACTCCATACTCGTCCGTTCTGGTCACATTTGGCGTACGCCACCACTGGAGGCCGGTATCCTTCCGGGTGTCTTTCGCCAGCATTTACTGAGAATCCGTCCAGAGATTCGTGAAGAAGATATTCACGTCGGCGAACTGAGCGAGGCGGACGAGATTTACTTGATGAATGCAGTACGAGGTCTCCGCCGCGTGGAGTTGCAAAAGGAGATGCTTCGTCTATGAGGTGCCGAATTAGGTCTACTGCGAGGCGCCAAACTAGGTCTGCTGCCGCGCTGCAAAGCGATCGGACAAGACAAGTAACATCGCCCATCTCTGTCCGCTCACGCCGCAGCCTGCTGGTAACCGCCAGGTGTCTTCAAAGACGCTATCTGTATCCGCGTTAGAGGCTAATCATCGGCTCGTCAATCCGTCAACGCGGCTTCGGTCCGATCTCTACGGGGTATTTTAGATACGTCGTAAATCTCTCTTGCACGACGCGATAAGACACATTCAGACCATCCTTCCGGAATGTAATTAGTCCAAGATTCGTCAATACTTTCAGATGATGCGAGAGTGTAGGTGCTGAGATGACGTGTTTTGTATGCATTTCCCCGCAAAACAGCTCGTCACATTGTGCAATCTGAGTGTAGATCGCAAGACGATTTGGATCTCCTAAAGCCTTGCCAATCTTCGCGACTTCAACGTCGTTGACAGCGTGGCCGTTCGCCGCAAGTAATCATTCAGCACTAGTGAGGACTAGCCTAGGGTGTCTGCAGGCATGGCTTATAAATGAATCGGCCAGACCTCTTCTCAACGCAATTATCGAATCAGCCAAAGCATCGCCTCGACAGCCACCCTCAGATCGTGTTCCGATCGAAGATAAGTGATTCGTAAACCAACACTACCAGTCGATACAGTCTTGCCGGAGATGCTGTCTCTACTCCGGCATTCCCCTTGTCTTGTAATTGAAGCTCCGCCGGGCGCTGGCAAAACGACCCGAATCCCGTCGGCTTTGCTTCAGCTCGTAACCGGTGAAGTTGTTGTCCTCGAGCCGCGCAGGATCGCTGCCCGCATGGCTGCTCGCAGGGTCGCCTGGGAGATAGGAGAAGATGTTGGTGAAACCGTTGGCTACCAAGTCCGTTTTGAGGAGCTCTCGGGACCACGAACACGCCTCCGTTTTGTTACCGAAGGCATCCTGACGCGCCGCCTGATCTCGAACCCAACCCTCAAAGGCATCGACGCAGTTGTATTAGACGAGTTTCACGAACGTCACCTCGACGGGGATCTCGCACTCGCGTTACTCAAGCGTCTCCAACAAACCCGACCAGAACTGCGGATCATCGTCATGTCCGCCACCCTCGATGCCGCACCCATAGCTCGGTACCTTGGCAACTGTCCCATTCTTCGCTCCGAAGGGAGGCTCTTTGACCTCTCTATACAGCATCTCCCTTATTCCCCAGATCCGCTCCACGTCCAAACAAGGAAAGCCGCAGAATGGCTTCTCGCCGAACAACACTCCGGCAATATTCTCGCCTTCCTCCCTGGCTCTGCTGAGATACGTCGCGCCATGCGAGAGCTTGAACCGTTATCGCGCCAGACCGGCATCCTCGTATTCGCACTCCATGGCGACCTCTCGCCAGCAGAGCAGGATCGGGCCCTCTCTCCATCCTCCGAACGAAAGCTTATCCTTGCCACCAATGTGGCCGAGAGTTCGGTGACCGTTGAAGGCGTCACGGCGGTTATCGACAGCGGTCTCGCCCGGGTTGCTGCCCACTCTCCTTGGACAGGTTTGCCTACACTCCAACTCAGTCGTATCAGCCGTTCTTCCGCCACGCAGCGAGCCGGTAGAGCCGGGCGTACCGGCCCCGGCCGAGTTCTCCGTCTTTATCCCGAAGAGGACTACCGTCGCCGCCCTGAACACGATCTTCCCGAGATAAGGCGCAGCGATCTCACGCAGCTCTGCCTTACTCTGCGCGTCACGAAGTTTGCTCATCCTCGTCATCTTGACTGGCTCGACGCGCCTCCTCCCGAAGCCATCGAGAAAGCCGAGTCTCTACTCGATCGTCTCGGCGCGATCAACGGCAAGGAGCACGATCTCGCGCGCTTCCCCCTATCTCCACGCTTATCGCGCATCCTCATCGAGGCCATACAGCGTGGCGTAGCAGAGGATGGTTGCCGTGCTGTCGCCCTGCTTACCTCTGGGGTGCGCTTCACATCCAGTGATCTTCTCACTGCAATGGATCTGCCCCTTGACGCTCGCACCCAGCAGTTGATCCAACAGCTTAGGCGGATAGCGCGTCCCGCGAAAGAGCCACGCTCTCATGACGAATCGTTGCTGCTCTCCGTGCTCGCTGGATTTCCAGATCGTGTCGCACGCCGGCGTTCGGGCAAACAGATCCTGCTTGCAACAGGCATCTCCGCCGAAGTATCCGGAGCTGAGCCGCCCTATGAGTTCATGATTGCTCTGGACGCCGAAGACCGGGCCGAGCTCGCCCAGCCCATCATTCGCATGGTCGCTAGGATCGAGCCGGAATGGCTCATCGACCTATTTCCCAACCAGATCGTGGAACGCGACAGCATTATCTGGAATCGCACGACGGAACGCGTCGAGAAGGTGAGCTCCTTGTCGTATGACAACCTCATCCTCCAGGAGTCTCGAGGCCCTTCGTCGGAGTTAGAAGCGGCTGAGATGCTCGCACGCATAGCCGTGGAACAAGGTCTCGAGCGCTTCGTTGACCAGGAAGAACTCGACGACTTTCTGGCTCGCCTGAACTTCGCTGGACTGGAGGCCCCCGACCTCAATCAGGCTCTCTGCGAGATGTGTATTGGGCTGCGGAGTCTCCCGCAGTTGAGGGCCGCGGGCAAGCACTTTATCCCGTTGCTCGAAAGTAAGGTCGATGCCCGACTTCTAAGCGAAAGAGCTCCAGCAGGCGTTCGACTGAACGGCGGGCGCTATCTCAAAGTGCACTACGAGCAGGGAAGACCGGCATGGATCTCATCCCGTTTGCAGGACTTCTTTGGCATGAACGATACTCCCCGAATAGGCCCGGAGCGAACCCCGCTCGTCGTTCATCTATTGGCCCCCAATCAGCGTGCCGTACAGACGACCACAGATCTCGCAGGCTTCTGGGAACGCCTGTATCCGCAGGTCCGGAGGGAGCTAATGCGACGATATCCACGACACTCATGGCCAGAGCGCCCATGATGACCTGCTCGTGGCTTGTATATCGGCGGAAGGGAAGCCGCAAGCTGAGAGATCTTTCACGATAACGCACTTCTCAGTGACCAACCACTTCAACGATCGTCTTATCGGGCACAGTCCAAGCCGCCGCACCGTCATGTTTGAACTCGTGTGTCGACTCGGTCCAGGAAAGCTGTGTGGTCGGGATAGTTGTCGTCTCATACGAGTAGCTCTTGCCATCGTCGGAGAAGAGAGTAAAGCTCGCGTTCGCTCCCGGATAAATGCGGACGGAGACGATGCTCTGTGGCTGTTGACTGCTGAGGACTGGGGATCCAAGTGGAATGATCGATCCAGCCCGAACGAACAAGGGAAGCGTATTGATAGGAGCATCCGCGGTTACCGTCTGTCCACCCTTGATTCGTTCATTGGTCCAGTAGTTGTACCAGTCGCAGCCAGCCGGGAGATAGACCTTGCGATGCGTCGCCCCCTGCTCTGACACCGGAGCTACTAGGAAAGCGGGACCATACATATACTCGTCCGGGATATCGGTAACATTGGGATCTTTAGGGAAGTCCATGAACAACGCCCGCATATATGGAGCTCCGGTCTGATAGCTTCCATAGGCCAGCGAGTAAGTGTAGGGCAGGAGTTGATAGCGAAGGCGCAAGTACTTTGCCAGGATCGGCTCAGCCTGTTTGCCGTAGGACCATACCTCATTATGATCCCTCTCTCCGTGGGCCCGCATGATGGGCTGGAAGGTTCCCCATTCAAACCAGCGAACGAACAACTCCGGATAGTCCGTATAGTTTCCGACGGTACTCTTTACATCGGAGGAGTCAATCAAAGGAGTGTGAAGAGGCCGGTAGGTCGAAGAGAGATACGGGGAAAAGAAGCCAGCGATATCCGTATCCCAATAGGGCATGCCAGTAGCCGTGAAGTTCAAGCCTGCAGGGATCGACCGCTTCAGCATATCCCAGGTCGATTGGATATCGCTCGACCAGAAGATCGTCCCATTGCGTTGAGCCCCGAGATAAGCTGCGCGGGCAAGAATCATAACGCGCCGGCTATCTCCGAAGTCACGCCGGAATCCCTCGTAAACCGAAGCGGTGTGAAAGAGAGGATAGACGTTGTAGTAGCGCGAACCTGACCCGACGAAAAAGAAGTCCTTTGCCGGGTCGATGTCGGGTTCGGTCTCGTCTAGCCAGAGGTAGTCGAAGTGATATGGCTTAATATAACGATCGCGAATTGACTCCCAAAACCACTTGGCCGCCTCAGGATTAGTCGTATCAATATTCGGGCCAATCACATCTTTAAAGCCCCCGGAGTCCGGCGTTCCATCGGCGGAGTGGATCAGCCATCCCTTCGTCCGTAGCATATCGTAGTAACGGGTGCCGGGTGCAAAATGCGGCCATACGCTCAGCAGCGTATGGATCCCCATCGTATGCAACTGGTCATTCATCCCAGCCGGATCGGGCCAGCGTGCCGGGTCGAGATCCAGCTCGCCTTGCTTAGTCATATTAAGAAAATCGACTACGAGAACATCGAGAGGAAGCTGCCGGTCGCGATAGCCTTTGGCGACAGCTACAAGTTGATCTTGTGTTGGGTAAATTGCCTTGCTCTGGATATAGCCATAGGCGGCTTTCGGTAACAGATGGGTTATGCCGGTTAGCTGGCGGTATCCCTGATAGATCTCATCGCTTGTGTCGCCCGCAATGATAAAGAAGGATACCCGATCGCCAATCTCCGACCGCCATACGTTTTGCTGGTTGAACCCAAGACTGATCGTGGTCTTTGAGGGGTTATCCCAAACGAGGCCGTAGCCGCGTGTGGAGATCATGAACGGAACGCAAACGGTCTGTCCGCCGATCGCAGAATAGTCCTGCCAGCAGTGGATCTCATGGTCGCGAAGATCGAGAGCCCCCTGCTGCTGTTGACCCAGTCCATAGTAGTGTTCATCTGCGGGCGAGTCGAACGTCGCGGAGACATGATAGCCAGGATCGTCGCGCTTCTTCGCTGTATCCATTGCTGGGTCGGGACGATTGGGAGCCATCGCCCAACCACGCATATTAAGAAGCATCTGTCCCGACGCGGTCGTCACCGACAGTGTCTCATCGGGTCTGTTCGCGCTTCCATGCCCAAAGTAATGACCGCGCAACGACTGGTTTAGCTCGTCGAGAGGCATTGGGTGTGCCACAAGTGTCGCCGGGAGCGGGCTTGGGGATAGGCGGACAACGAGTCTCCCAGATCGAAAAACCTCACTTCCGTCAGCATCCTGCTGACGGGGCCAACCCTTCGTCGAGGGTGTTCCCACAAATCCAAATCCTGGGGGCGCATCAGCCGCTGCTTTGTTGTTGCTCAATGTGACACGAAGAATGTTCGGGGCGTAGGGCTCCAGAGAAATCGTCCTGCCCTCGCGCTCGAGAACAAACGGATTGTCTTGAGAAAGCGCTGTGCTCCCTGCGAAAAGAGACGCGCCGAGCAGCATGAGGATTGCGAGTCGGCTGAGCACAAGGGACCTTACTGCGAAAGGTGGCTGGGGCTCGAACCTCAGGTCAGTGTTACAGGGAAGATTGTCGCTAAAGGCCGTTCGCATCGCTCACCACTATTGGAGGTATTGAGGTAACGTTTTCTGAGGCCGCCCAAGTGTATGAGAGCCAATGCTCGCGTGTCAAAGAGTTCCTCGAACCATAGGTCGCAGGGCTTAGCCGATTCCCCGTTCCCAAGCGACAAGTGCCTTCCTCTGTGAGATAGTGTTCTCAACGGCACATATCTTTTCGCGTAGAGAACCTTCTCCGTCAAGCAAGACTCTACGCAGCGGCTTATGTTCGATCCATCTTTTGTCTTCGGGAATGCTCATGAGGGTTTCTATCCCTTCGAGGTAGATCTTTCATATCTCTTCGCGTGAAGGATAGTAATCATGGAAGCAGACTAGCTCAGGAGCCCATCCTAGGAAGGCTCGTCTCTCAATACATCCATACCAGACTTCATTGTCTTGCCGGGATACATAATCGAACGCAACTCGTTTCCTCGGGTCTCTCTGGATGACTTCATGATGACTCCCACAAGAGGTGGTCTTACCTGGCTGAGCAAAAACATGATCGCTTGGTACCTAGTGATTTCGACAGCATTACTTCTCGTGATCCTAAAAGTAGCTCCCCACTTTAGCTACAGCCTCGATGATCCCTACATTCACCTTGCTCTTGCTCAAAACATCCTCCATGGGCATTACGGACTGAATACGGGGGAGACTGTCTCGCCCTCCTCAAGTATTCTGTGGCCATTCCTGCTGGCGCCCTTCAGCGAATCCGGCGCACGGGAGTGGGTGCCGCTAGCCTGGAACATTCTTTGCTCTTTGGCTACTTGCGTGGTGCTAGGCCGATTTCTAACCCCTCGACTTCAGAAGAGCAGCATTGGAAGCGCCGAGACACTGTTCTTCGCCCTCGTGCTCGTGGTCGCTGCCAACTTAGTTGGACTCACGTTCACAGGCATGGAGCATTGCCTGCAGATCCTTCTTATCACCCTCTGCGCGACGGCAGTCATCATAGCCTACGAAGGAGCGCCGGTCCCCCGCTACGGATTGGTCGCCGCCGCTCTGGCGCCTGCCATACGCTATGAAGACTTGGTCTTTACAATCGCTGTCTGCGCTGCCGTCTGGCTGCAAAAGCGTCGCCTGGCTGCAGTCTCGACGTTCGTTGTCAGTCTCGCGCCAATCTTTCTTCTAGGTTTGTTTCTGCGGCTCCACGGTCTCTCGTTCTTTCCGAACTCGGTGCTCTCCAAAGGAAAGGTCGCCGGAGCAGGCTCAGGACAGGCTGCGAATCACGCAGCGCTTGTGCAACTACTGATCAGGCTGAAAGAAAATATCCTCTCATATATTCTGCCCGACGATCCCTCGAGATATCCTCTTGCTATCCTCTTCCTTTGCGTCGCATTCTTGCTATGGAAGAACCGTTCCATTCATCGACCGATCCTGCTCATTCCCTCCCTCGCAGCCGCACTGACGATGATGCTGATCGGACCATATGGATGGTTCTACCGCTACGATGTCTGCGAACGGCTTTTCCTCTTCCTAATCGCCCTCTGCCTTGTGCTCGAGGTGTTTCCAGGCCGCCGATGGCTGGTGTGGTCCGTCGCAGTTATAGCCGCTATCGCCTACGTGCCCGCTATCGTGAGGACCGACTTCGCCTCAATACAGATCGCGCGGCAGCAATATGAAATGCACCGATTCACCTCGGAGTTTATCCATGAGAATGTGGCGCTCAACGACCTGGGCTGGGTCAGCTTTGATTCTGGAGGTCGTTTTTATGTCCTGGATCTGGTAGGACTCGGATCGAATGAGACCCTACGAATCGCAGAAAAGGATAAGACTCCGGAATGGTTGGATGCGATCACACGAAGGCACGATATCGGACTGGTGATGCTCTATCGAAGGTGGTTCAAAAAAGTTCCTTCCAACTGGATCCCACTCGGTACGCTGGAACAGAAAACGCTACAGTTTGAAAGTTCCTCGGCCGACACGACAGTAGACTTCTACGCCACGTCACAAGCCAGTGCGGAAAGACTCGAACCGGAAGTACAACGTTTTGCTGCTTCGCTTCCGCCCAACGTCTG
>Ga0116227_10014939_pt1 | contig 11646 bp, 11 predicted proteins | sample S1TSphgellanicum_FD_89693 | JGI IMG/M metagenome (GOLD analysis project Ga0116227, IMG submission 89693) | Host-associated microbial communities from peat moss isolated from Minnesota, USA - S1T2_Fb - Sphagnum magellanicum MG | ecosystem: Host-associated > Plants > Peat moss > Unclassified... | reverse complement strand
CGCCAGCGCGATGGCCAGCAGCAGCGGCCAGGCGAAATGGCGGCCGCGGCTTGAGCCGAAGGTGATCGCCGCTGTCACGGCATAGGTCACGGCCAGTATCTCGAGCACCGGACCGCTGAACGCGTCCGGTTTTCCGCGCGCCGCGACCCACAGAATGGCGGCAGACCCGAACCAGGCGATCGAGGTCAGGTGCCAGGCAAAGCGGAGCGTTCGCCGCATGCCGCCGGCCTTCAGGATGCCGGCGCGATGGGCGGGGTCGAGCAGCGGGCCGATCAGCTTCCGCTCTCCCAGCCAGGAATGCGCAACGCCGATCGCCGCCGCCAGAATCGCCGCCATTTCCAGGATCATCATATTCTCCATACGTATCCGTATGGACCGAAATTAGGCTTTTCGCCTTGCCGGCGTCAATACGCTTGCGTATGGTTACATATGACAGAACGTAAGGGACCGGACGATTGGGTGCGTGCTGGGCTGAAAAGCCTGAAGGAGCGCGGTGTCGATTCCGTGCGGGTCGAGCCGTTGGCCAAGGCTCTGGGCGTCACTAAAGGCAGCTTCTACTGGCACTTCGCCGACCGTCCCGCCCTGTTGACGGCGATCCTGCTGGAATGGGAGGCGATCGGAACCGACGCCATCGCGACCCAGGTCGATGCCAAAGGCGGCGGCCCGGACATCCGCCTGCGGAACCTGATGCTGATCACCGCCGAATCCGACGGCCGCCTGGATATGTCCGTCCGCGCCTGGGCTGCGACCGACGCGGCGGCGGCGGCCGCCCTGGCGCGGGTCGACCGGAAACGAATGGATTATGTGCGCGACCGGCTTTGCGAACTCGGCCTGCCGGCGCAGGTCGCCGCATCGCGCGCGCGCTTGCTCTATTGCGCACTGATCGGCGAATTCACCCTGCGCGGCCAGATCTCCCCTGAGGAACGCCGGGCCGCGGTCATCGCCAACCACGCGATGCTGACGCGATTGGGCTGACGCGTGGCGAGACGGCGGTCTCGACCCTACCCGAATCGCTGCCTGTATTCCGCGAAATCGGCGGCCAGCTCTTCCACCGTCAATCCGAACTGCTCCAGCGTGTAGACATGGGCGGCCCGTTTTTCCCGGGCGTTTTCGGCCAGCCATTCGGTCATCGCGGCCTCCACGTCCGGCGTCATGTCCATGCCGAGGCGGGCCAGCACCGGTCGGGCCTGATCCAGTGGGGCGGCGATCAGGTCTTCGTATTTGATGTCGATGAACCGGTCGGGGCCGATGCGCTCGCGCACGGCGGCATAGCGTTTCAGAAATTTGGCCCAGCGCATGGCGACATGCCGGCCGACCCTCACGTCGTCGCGCGGGTCGGTCGACATGGCATGGATGGCGCAGAGCATGCTGGCGAATGACGGCACGGTCTGCAGCGGGTCGCGGTGGTTGGTGATCACTACCGCCTCGGGGAACACGTCGAGCAACGCATCCAGCGTCGGCAGATGGCCGGGCGTTTTCAGGATCCAGCGTTTGCCGGCGCGGGTCGCGTCCTGCCATTGCAGGAATTTCAGCACCAGCTTCAGGTTTTCATAGGCTGGGCGGTGATCATATTCGCTCAGCCATTCGGCGAAACTCGGCACATAGACATTCGCTTCCGGGCCTGTTCCGACACAGAACTGGTCGAGGATCATGATCTCCTCATCCGGCGCGTCGAGCGCGAACGGATGCATCGCCATCATTCCGGCGGCAACGAAATCGTCCATCAGCCTGGCGGCATGGGCGCGGCGGGCGACCGGGTTCCCCCGCTCCTCGTCCGGCAGCGGGGCATAGGACCAGACCTCCCACCAGCGGATGAAATTCACCCCTGGCGCGTTGGCCAGCATGCGGTGGAACATCGTGCTGCCGGTGCGCGGCAGGCCGACGATCACGCCGGCGACCGCGATCGGCTCGTCCAGAATCTCGGGGTGGCGCTTCACCGCATCGGTGAGGCGCAGCCGGTTGACCAGCGCATGCACCAGCCGCCCGTGCTGCAGCGTGACGCCCGCCGGGCTCAGCGTTCCTTCCGCGTTCAGCGAGTCCAGGAATTTCCGCATCGGCTCCAGGAACCAGGGATCGCCGAAATCGTCTAACGCCGCCGTCGCGCGGGCATCGGCGAGCACCCTCTCTTCGGTCAGAAGTCCGCTCACGGAATCGATGCCAGATGGTCGTATGACGGATCGTCCCCGTCCCGCCGCGACAGTTTCAGCGGCGCATCGCGCAGCCGGTCGGCGGAAAAATCATAGGGCGTATAGCTGTCGAACAGCACCTGACGATGGTCGATCGCCCATTTGCCGCCGCGTGTGGACCAGCGGTCCAGATAGCGGCCGCGCCATAGATGCTCCGTTACGATTCCGGCATTGGGATGGGTCTGCAGCGAGGCGGTGAAATAGGCCTCCGACGCGGCCTTGTCGCCGTCGGCCCGGATCAGGATGTTGGTGATCTGGTGGCTGTGATTGGCGAAGCTGCGCCGCGCCTTTGTGCTGCCGGCCAGATAGTCGCGGAACAGCATGCCCGGCACGCCGTCCGTACTGCTGTAATTGCAGGTGCCGTCGGGGTGCCAGATCGACAAAGTCAGCGCCTCGTCCACCCGGTCCATCGCCCGGCAATAGAGGTACAGCGTCTCGGTAATCGCCTGCTTGGTCAGCAGGGCGGCCAGGGTTGCGTCGCTCATAGTGCCTCCGACCCGATTGTGATGCCGATGCTCGCCTTTTCCTTGCCGATCCCGGCTACGGCAATCGCTCCCGCGGTCACGATCAAGGTGCCGCCGGTGATCAGGAATGTGCCCTGGATCCCGAACGGGCTTAGCAGCCGCATCACGAACGGTCCCAGGAATTGGCCCAGGAAGATACAGCTGAAATTGAGCCCGGCCGCCGCGGCGCGAACCTGGGGTGGCGCCTGCGCCATCAGGATCGATGCCGCGACCGGCGCCTTGAATCCCGTCCCGATGCCGACGACCATGAAGGCTGCGAATAAAGCGGCCCAAGCATGCTGCGGCGCGGCCGCGGCCAGCCCCACCCCCATCGCGCCGGCGATCAAGATGAACAGCGCCCAGTCGCTGAACCATTTGCGCAAGAAACCATAGCCCGCCGCCGTAAAGAAGGCCGAGGCTGAGCCGACCGACAGCAGCAGGCCTTGCGCGCCCGGCCGTTCGATACCGTTCGCCTTCAGCAGGAACGGGCCGCCCGCGCTGGGCATGAAGGTCCCGATCGAAATGAGGATCAGCGCCAGATAGATCGGCCAAAGCCTCGCGATCAGGTTGAGCGAGCCGGCTGCGCCGGGGGCCTTCACAGCCCGGACCTGGGCTTGAAACGGCCCGTGGATGGTGGCCCAGGCGGCCACAAGCGTGACCGCGCCGATCAGATACATCGCGAAGGGCGCGCGCCATCCGCCCAGCTCCACCAGTTCCCCGCCCAGCGCCAGGGCCAGCATGCCGACGACCGTACTGGTCGCGACGGCAAAGCCGATCACCTTGGATCGCGCCGCCCCGTCGAAATAGGCGGCGGCCAGCGCAAGATAGACCGCCATCACCGCGCCCGCCGCCAGCCCCAGCACCAGCCGGCTTGCGAATAGCGGCACATATCCGTCGACCAGCAGCCCCGCCGGGCCGGCAATCGAATAGACCAGCAGCGCGATCAGCAATGTCAGGCGATAGCCGACCCGCTCGGCCAGATAGCCACCCAGCGGCGCGCCGACAATGATCGCCAGAGACGGCGCGGAAAAGACGGTGCCGGCCTGCAGCGTTCCCTCGACCCCGCCGCCGAAATGCGCCGCGAGCGCCGGCTGATCGACCGCCAGGCCCAGCGGTGCCAATCCGCCCAGGCTCGGCCCCATGAAGATGACGAACAGTCGCCCCGCCTGGGTGAGTTTGCCCGCCTCTCGTGTCACTGGCCGACCGCCGTCTGGCTGCCATCCACCGTCAGCACCGCGCCGCTGACGAACTTGGCCTCGTCGCTCGCCAGGAAGACGACGGCGGCGGCGACATCCTCGGTCTCACCCCAGCTGATGTTCGACCCCGGCTGGCCCGGCGCGGGCTTGATCGCCATGATCAGCGGCGTCGCGATCGGGCCGGGTGAGATGGCGTTGACCCGGATGCCCAGCGGCTTGAGCTCGCCGGACAGCGATTTGGTCAGCCCGACCACCGCGTGCTTCGACGCGCTGTAGGCGGCGGATTGCGGCACGCCGCGCTGCGCCGCCGACGAGGCCATGTTGACGATATTGCCCTTGGCCGCTGTCAGATGGGGCAAGGCCTGCTGGGTGATGTGGAACATGCTGGTGATATTGACCGCCAGCGTCGTGTCCCAGGTCTGCTCGGTGATCTCGGCGAACGGGCCGCGCTGCAGGACGCCGGCGATATTCGCCAGCACGTCCAGCCGGCCCAGCGCCTTCACCGCCGCATCGACCATCGCCCGGCACGACGCGCCGTCGGATGCTTCGAACCGCAGGGCCGTGGCTTTGCCGCCTTTCGCCGCGATCTCGTCGGCGGTCGCCTGCGCGCCTTCCAGGTTGCGGTCGGCCAGCGCCAGATCCGCGCCTTCCCGCGCCAGACGCAACGCCGTCGCCTGCCCGATGCCGGACGCGGCGCCAGTGACCAGAATCGCTTTTCCCTTCAGGCGCCCATCCGCCATTTCGTCCCCGCTTTCTTATTGCTACCGTTCGGAAACCGTACCTGAGTGGGGCTCAGGATGGTATGACTGGTTTCAACAATATGTGCGTTTTGGGGAAGAGGGATACTTCATGGAAAAAGTGATCTATGCGCTTTGGCGCGACGTGCGCGACACGCGGGAAGAATTCAGCCGCAAGCTGCGTGAGGTCGCCGCGCCGAAGCTGCTGGCGCTGGGCGCGCGGGGGTTGCAGGTCAATGTTGTCGACGATGTGGTGCTGGGCGCGAATACGTTCCGCGTCGCCACCCGCCCGCAGATGGAGGGGGTGATCCATCTGTGGGTCGACAGCGCGATCAACATGTTCCGCAAGCCGTATGACGAGGTACTGGAATCGGTCAGCGGCCGCATCGCCGGCTATCTGGTCAGCGAGTCCAACGGCGTGGTGATGCAGCCGGAAAACCGCTCCCCGCCGGGCGAGCGCACCCATGGCTTTTCCCAGTGCGTTTTCATCGTCCGCCCGAAAAAGACTTCGCCCGAGCAATGGATCGAGGAATGGCACAACAAGTGCACCCCGGTCGCCATCGAATGCCAGGCCAACTTCTTTTACGCCGCCAATGTCGTCGTCCGCCCGCTCACCCATGCCGCTCCGACCTACGACGCGCTGGTCGAGGAATGCATGCAGCCTGAGGCGATGACCGACCCGACCGTGTTCTTCGACCATGGGCGCGACCCGGTGAAGGCGAAGGAGAATGCGCAACGCATGTACGAGGCCGCCGCCTTCGTCACCGATGTCGACAAGATCGATGTCATCGCGACCAGCCAGTACATCTTCAAATGGCCGAGTTTGTGAGGGCTTAAGCGCTGGATCGGCTCATGTCATTTCGTGGACAGAGCTGGCGGAATAGTCCATCTTCCGCGCCGCAAATTCACCGCCAGCCTTCCAGCGAGATCGTCACGATGAACATGGTCCGTATCGCCGCCGCCGCTTTCACCATTCTCACCGCATCCAGCGCCGGGGCGTTTGCGGCGGACAGTGCCGCGGCGCCCCCGGTCGGGGCGGAGCCGCAGAATACCTCCGCCAGCTACGGCGACTGGATTCTGCGCTGCGCGCGCACCGACGGTCCCCAGGGCGTGCGTGTCTGCGAACTGCAGCAGCAGTTCCAGATCAACAACGCGCAGGGCCAGTCACAGCCGTTCGGGCAATTGTCGATCGGCCGCCTGAACCCGAAAGACCCGATGCACGTCACGTTCATTGTCAGCCCGAACGTCGCCTTCCCCAGCGATGTCAAACTGATGAGCGACGAAAAGGACACCCAGCCGGTCGTGCTGAACTGGTCAAACTGCGTTCCGTCCGGCTGCCGCGCCGACGGGGAGTTCAAGGACGACCAGCTGAAGCGCTGGAAGGCGATGACCGCAAACGGTCATCTGGTCTTCAGGCCGAGCAACGGGAAGGACGTTCCGATCAACGTATCGGTCCGCGGCTTGGCCCAGGCGCTCGACGCGCTGGTCAAGGGCTAAGGTTTCAGCACAACGCTGTCTGCTGCCTGGCTGACGATGCGCTCGCCGTCGTCGGGCAACAGCAGCCGGGCGGCGACCTGCTTGTCCACCGCGGCGCGAACCAGGGCGACATAGCGGTCGTGGCTGCCGTAACGCTCCTCCAGCGACGGGCGCGGATCGCCTGAGGCAACCCGCTCGGCCTTGGTTTTGGCGAACGGGATATAGCCGCCGGCAAAGCCGCAGCCCTGGCCCTTATAGAAGCCCTTCGCTGTGACGTTCCACCCGAGATAGGTGCCCAGCGGCGCCTGATGCAGCGGCGACGGCACGCCACCGATTTCGTTGCCGTCCGCGTCGACCTTGGGAACGAGTGACGGCAGCGTCCGCCTGAGTTTCGGGGGCTCGTTCGCGATCACGCCGCTCAGGTCCCGCGCCTTGAACCCAGCTCCGAAATCGTAATCCAGGAATGCATTCAGCTTCCCATCCGGCGTCGGCGCCCCCGGGATTTTCGGGAAGCCCATAGCGTCGGATGTCGGCGGCACGAGCTGGCCCGCGCCGAGGCGCGGATACTGGCTCGCCGGCGGCTCGGTTCCCTTGACCACCCAATCGATCAGATCGGCGGTCAGCGCCTTGGTCGTATCCGATGTCGGGTTGGGGTTGCCGGGCAGGGCGCATTGGCCCGTCACCGATTGCGGCGCCGGCAAGCTGTCGAAAGAAAAACCGCCCTTGCCGCCGCCATGGTTCACGCCGGGGAAGTAATAACGGCGAACCGTATCGGGCAGCGGAATGTCCGCCTTCGCATCGGTGCCGACGAGGTTCGGCGACATGCGCAGGCCCCAGAATTCGGTCGATCCGAACAGCTCGAAGACTTTCGGGCAGGTATGGCTGGCGTTGCAGCGGTCCAGCAGGCTGCCCTTGCCGAGGCCGCGTACCTTGTCGTCATACGCGCCCCACCACAGCACAGCCTCGCTGCCCGGCTCGTCGAGATTGGCGGCCCCGCCCGGGGCGGCGAAGCGGATATTCAGCGCGACCTGCCGCCCGGCAATATTGGACTCGATCCCGTCCCAAACGATGCGTTTGGTTTCGTCCTGATTAAAGCCGAGATGGGTGAAGCTGCGCAGGAAATTGCCCGACTGCGAAAAGCCGACGCCGATCGCGTGATGAACGGCGCCTGCGACCGGGTTGGCGAAGCCGGCATCGTCATGCGCCTCATATTTGAAGAACGCATTGATATCGCGCGTGGCGGCGAACCCGACGCCCAGCACCAGCGGGTCCTTGGCGATATAGGACAGTTCGTAGAGATAGGCGGGATCGAACCCGCCCTTGAAGCAGAGCTGATGCGGGTCGGGCTTGCCGGGGAAGGGCGTGGTGCCGCAGTCGGCGAAGGCCCAGTCGCTGTTGGCGACCGCGGCAGGCGCGCCGCCCGGCGTGCGTTTCGTCAGATGCGCGGTGGCGTTGTCCAGGCTCGCGGGGTCGGGCCGCGGCGTCGTCAGGCCGACGCCACCGGTCAGCGGCAACGATTGCTGGCCGGGCTGCATGTTCGTCAGTGTCGCGAGCGCGACGCTGGTCACGCTCGACCCATCCGGCTTGCGGGCAACCGGCACCGCGATCGTCTGCATGCCGGCGCGGGGCAGGGTGTCGCCCTGCCAGCCGCTGGTCAGGATCACATTGCCGCCATCGTCGGGCGTGCCGAACAGGAAGAGGCCGCGATTGGGCACCTGATACAGCATCACACCGCTGGCCTTGGTCATGTCCAACGGCTTTATCAGCGTGAAAGTGGCGGAATATTCGACCATGCCCTTGGCGTTGCGCGGGGCGAATTCGATATCGGTGATGATCGCGTTCAGCGGGTCCTTGGGGTCCAGCTCACCGAACACATGCCCGCTCAGCGTTTCGTACTGGCCGGCATTGCCGAAGGCGCGGCCGTCATAGGCGGGGGATTTGCGGTCCTCGACGAGCACCTTCGTGACCCGGGCCTGGATGGGTGCGGACAGCGTGGCGGCCAAGCAGAACGAAAGGGCGAAAGCCCCCAGCGTCATCCGATGCATTTTATCTCCCCGTTCCGTCCCGAACTCGTTATTACGTTCGCGTATAATCTTAACCGGCGAGTATAAGCGCGCCGGGATTGCCGGATAGAGGAAAAGGGGACGTTATGCTGCTTAAGGACAAGGTCATCATCATCACCGGTGTCGGGCCGGGCATGGGCCGCAAGATGGCCGTCATCGGCGCCGCCGAGGGCGCGAAGGTGGCGCTGGCCGCGCGGTCGGCCGATTACGTTGCGCAAGTGACCGAGGAAGTCCGAGCGGCCGGTGGCGATGCGATCGGCCTGCCGACCGATGTCGGCAATATGGAACAGTGCCAGGCGCTGGCCGACGCGACGCTGGCCAAATGGGGCCGCATCGATGGGCTGATCAACAGCGCCTATATGCACGGCCCCTTCGCCAGCTTCGACGACAGCACCATCGATGGCTGGCTCGACATTATGAGCGTCACCTGCTTCGGCGCGCTGCGCATGGTCAAGGCGGTGCTGCCGGCGATGAAGGAACGCAACGAAGGCTCCATCGTCAATGTCAGCAGCATGAGCAGCGTCCAGCCCTATCTCGGTGGCGCCGGCTACGCCACCGCCAAGGCTGGGCTGGAAGGCGCGACGCGCCAGCTGGCGAAGGAGTTGGGCGCCCATAATATCCGCGTCAACTCGCCCCGCATGGGCCGCATGGACGGCGTGCCCTGGCACCAGGGGCGCGCCCACATGGCCCAGGCCTCCGGCCAGACCGAGGCGGAGATCGAGGCGCCGCTCTATAAGCTGATCGCGCTCGGCAAGCTGCCGCCCGACGACGATTGCGCCAAGTCGGTCCTGTTCTTCGTCTCCGACTATTCGCGGGTGATCAGCGGCACGTCGATCGACATCAATGGCGGCGAGTATATGGCGGGCTAGGCCACGCCGCCGCGCGCCATATCCATCGCTGCCAGGTACGAAAACACCATACAGCTGCCGATGGGCGTGCCGGGTGCCGGGTAATGCTCGCCCGAGGCGGCGGCCATCGTGTCGCCGGCCGCGTACAGGCCTGGAATGACCGAACCGTCCGTGCGCAGCACCCGCGCGCTGGCGTCGGTCATGAGGCCGCCTTTGCTGCCCAGATCGCCGAGCGCCACCTTCGCCGCATAGAACGGGCCGGTGGCGATCGGGATCAGGCACGGGTTTGGGCTGCCGACCGGCAGTGTGGCGCTCCCGCCCATCACCGTTGGCAGCTCCCGGGCGATATAGATGTCGTACGGCGTTTCGCCGCGATGGAAATCAGCATCGACGCCGGTCTCGCAGAAACCGTTGAAGCGTATGACCGTACGTTCAAGCCCCGCCGCCGAAACGCCGATCTTGCCGGCCAGTTCGTCCAGCGTTTCACCCCGGAACCACAGCCCGGCGCGGGCATAATCCTCGAAGCCGAGCACCGGCATCGAGATCGCGGGCGACGGCACCGATGGGCCGAGCGATGCGTCCCAGATCCACCAGGCCGGGATATGGGCGTTTCCGGCGGTATGGCCGGCGCGCATCTTGCGGCCGAACCGGTCATAGGGGCCGGTCTCGTTGCCGAACCGCTCCCCGGCCTCGTTCACGATGATCCCGCCATTGACCGAGGCGATGAAGGCGCTGCGCCCGCTCGGCTGGATCAGGCCGGGCATGAACCAGGCCTGGTCCATCAGATCGGTCGCCGCCCCGATCTGCATCCCCGCGCGGATCGCCGTGCCCATCCCGCCGGGCGCGCCGGCGGACCATTCGGCCGATCCGGCGACGCCGAACTCGTCCCGCATCGCCTGGTTGCGCTCGAATCCGCCGGCGGCCATCAGAACGCCGCGCCGGGCGCGGATCCGAACCGGCCCGCCGTTCAAGACAGCCTGAACGCCGGCAACGCGGCCATCCTCGACGATCAGCTGCCGCATCTCGCAATTAAGCTGGAAACGCACCCCGGCACCGCGGCCTGCGAGCAGCAGGCGGCTGACCAGGCCGCGCCCGCCGCCGATCAGGTCCGGCTCCGGCGCGCCGGCAATATCTTCCGGCATACCCCCGCGCACTTTGCCGGCGAATTCGCCGAGCGCCGCCGCCGGCAGCGGCATGGTCAGAACATCCCGCCCGCGTGGATGGGCGGGCGGGCAACCCATATCGCCGTAATAGTCGGGGAAGGCGAAATAGAAGAATTCGAGATGCGGGCTGCGCTCGAGATATTCCACCACCGCCGGCCCGTTGCGCACGAAGGCGCGCTGCAGATCGCGGGGCGTCCGGTCGCCGACGACGCTTTGGAAATAGTCCAGCGCGGTATCGTTGGTGTCGTCCAATCCTGCCCGCGCCGACGCCTGGTTGCCCGGCAGCCAGACCGCGCCGCCGGAATAGCAGGTGGTGCCGCCGAATTTATCGGTGCTCTCGATCACCAGCGTATCGAGCCCCTCCGACGCCGCGACATAGGCGCCGGTCAGCGCCCCGCCGCCGCTGCCGACGATCAGCATGTCGCATTCCATGTCCCAGCCCATCAGAACATCCCGTCGATACGTTTGAGGGCATGACGGCAGAACTTGGCCATGTCGTTGGGATCGTCGAAGAAATTGGCCGGCTTGATCGCGATCAGGTCGCAGCCCTGGGCGACCAGCGTATGAAGCTGCGCGTCCAGTGTCGCATCGAAATCGGCGGGTCCGTCGCCCGGGAACGACGGCACCAGCCAGCCCGCGATCTCGAGTTCGTCGGCGCTGCGCCCGGCGGCGGCGAAAGTGCGGTCTAGCAGCGCCTTGTCGTCCTCACTCAACCCGAAACCCATGAACAGCCCGTCGGCATGTTCGGCGATACGCTTCAGGAAGCTCGGCCGGAATTCCATGCCGCCGAACCAGAGCTTCAGCCGGCTTCGGTCGGGCTTGGGCGAAAAATAGGTGTTGGTGAACTGGTAGAACTCGCCGTCATAGGCCGCCGGCGTGTCCTCCCACAGGGTTTTCCAGATCGCCAGATGTTCGTCCAGCCGCCGGCCGCGGGTGGCGAAGTCGATCTGCATCGACTGATATTCTTCCGTATGCCAGCTGACCGTCGGCATCACGGTGAAACGGTGGTTCGAGATCAGATCCATCGTCGCCAGATCCTTGGCGAGTGTGATCGGATGGCGCAGCGGCGCGATCAAGGCGGCGGAGATGATGCGGATCGTGCTGGTCGCGCCCGCCATCGCCGCCAGCTTGATCAGCGGGCTGGGCCAAGGCGTCGCCGGGTCCTGCATCCCCGGCATCACGAACTGGCGCGGATTGTCGGGCCGGCCTAGCGAGCCCGCGCTGGGGCCCATCACCACATGCTCGCTGACGAACAGCCCCTCGATGCCCTCACCTTCGGCGATCCTGGCGAACTCGATATGCCGATGCTCCTCCTCGGCGGGTAGCAGCGTGAACAGCTCGCTCATGGCGAGCATCACCTTCGGCTTGGCGCCGGATTTATTCATATTGGTCTCTTCTATGGATGTGCTAACATCACGTTAGCCGGACGTCTCGGCGATTTCCTTGGCCCAGACCTCGTTGGCGTAGCCGGTAT
>Ga0116227_10014938_pt1 | contig 11647 bp, 10 predicted proteins | sample S1TSphgellanicum_FD_89693 | JGI IMG/M metagenome (GOLD analysis project Ga0116227, IMG submission 89693) | Host-associated microbial communities from peat moss isolated from Minnesota, USA - S1T2_Fb - Sphagnum magellanicum MG | ecosystem: Host-associated > Plants > Peat moss > Unclassified... | reverse complement strand
GGCAACGACGACGCGCAAGGTCGAGTCGCCCGCCCCGGGCATCATCGTCCGCAAGCCGGTGCAGGAGCCGCTGCAGACGGGGATCAAGGCGGTCGACGCGATGATCCCGATCGGCCGCGGCCAGCGCGAGCTGATCATCGGCGATCGCGGCATTGGCAAGACGGCGATCGCGATCGACACGATCATCAATCAGAAGGACACCGGCGTCATCTGCGTCTACGTCGCGATCGGCCAGAAGGCGTCGACCGTGCGATCGGTCGAGGCCAAGCTGCGCGAGGTCGGCGCGATGGACTACACGATCATCGTGAACGCGTCCGCCTCGGATCCGGCGCCGATGCAGTACATCGCGCCGTACTCGGGCTGCGCGATGGCCGAGTACTTCATGTACCACGAGGGGAAGGCGACCCTCTGCGTCTATGACGACCTGACCAAGCAGGCGGCCGCCTATCGCTCGATCTCGCTGGTGCTCCGCCGGCCCCCCGGCCGCGAGGCCTACCCGGGCGACGTCTTCTACCTGCACTCGCGGCTCCTCGAGCGCGCGGCCAAGCTGCGCGAGGACGAGGGGATCGTCGACAACGTGACGATCTTCAAGCCGGGCGGCTCGCTCACGGCGCTGCCGATCATTGAGACGCAGGCCAACGACGTCTCGGCCTACATCCCGACCAACGTCATCTCGATCACCGACGGCCAGATCTTCCTCGAGTCGGACCTCTTCTACGCCGGGCAGCGGCCGTCGATCAACGTCGGCATCTCCGTCTCGCGCGTCGGCGGCTCGGCCCAGACCAAGGCGATGAAGTCGGTCGCAGGCCGACTGCGCCTCGACCTGGCGCAGTACCGCGAGCTCGAGGCGTTTGCCGCCTTCGCCGCCGATCTCGATGCTACCACGCGGCGCCAGCTCGATCGCGGCGCGCGCACGGTCGAGATCCTCAAGCAGCCGCAGTACGACCCGATGCCGCTGCAGAAGCAGGTGATGTCGATCTTCGCGGTGACCAACGGCCTGATCGATGCCGTCGCGGTCGGCGACGTGCGCCAGTGGGAGCGCGAGTTCCAGCAGTTCATGGCGCAGCGCTACCCGCAGGTGCCGGACCGGATCGCGAAGGACAAGGTGGTCTCGAAGGAGACCGACGGCGACCTGCGGCGCGGGATCGAGGAGTTCACGAAGCAGTTCCTCGCCGCCCGCGCGCCTGCTCCCGCCCCGGCTCCCGCGCCGGCGACGGCCACGCCGGCGGCTGCCGGCGCCAAGTAGACCCGGGGCCCGCGCGTGGCCAAGGGACGGGAGCTGCGCGGCCGCATCAAGTCGGTCGAGAACACCCGCAAGATCACCCGCACCATGGAGATGGTCGCCGCGTCGAAGCTGAAGCGCGCCCAGGACCGCGTCGTCGCCGCGCGGCCCTACGCGATCGCGCTGCGCGAGGTGATTGCCGACCTCTATTCCCCTGATCTCGCCGAGCGCTTCCCGCTCCTCCGGCAGCCGACCACCGTGCGGCGCGTCGCGGTGCTGCTCCTCACGTCGAATCGCGGACTCGCTGGCGCGTTCAACGCCAACCTGATCCGCGAGGCGCGCGTGCTGATCACGCGGCTCGAGGGCGATGGCGCCGAGGTCGCCCTTCACGTCGTGGGGCGGAAGGGCCTGGGATATTTCCGCTATCTCGGTCGGCCGATCGCGTCCAGCCGCACCGACCTTTCCGACGTGCCCGCGCCCGATGATGCGCGACGCCTGGTCGACGGCATCATGGACGAGTTTGCCCGCGGCGAGCTCGATGCGGTCTACGTCGTCTATGCGAAGTTCCTGTCGGCACTCTCGACGCCGCCGACGGCCGAGCGGATCCTGCCGGTCACGCCCCCCGAGCGCCGCACGGATGCGCCGCAGCGCGACGCGATCCTCGCGCCGTCGGCCGAGGCGATCCTGAGCGAGCTGCTCCCGGCCTACGTCCGCAACACGGTGTACCGCGGGATGGTGGAGACGGTCGCCGCCGAGCAGGGCGCGCGGCGCTCGGCGATGAAGAGCGCGACCGACAATGCGACGGACATGCTCAACACCCTGAAGCGCACGTTCAATCGCGCGCGGCAGGCGCAAATCACACAGGAGATCGCCGAAATCGTCGGTGGGGCGGCGGCGCTCGAGGGATAGGGGAGAGATCATGGCGGACCAGCAGGCGAAGCAGAATGGACAGGCGAATGGCGACCACCACACCGGGCGCGTGGTGCAGGTCATCGGCCCGGTCCTCGACGTCGAGTTCGACGCCGGGCACCTGCCGGAGATCTACAACGCGCTGACGATCACCCAGGCGGCGAGCGCCGACACGGGCGGCGTCGCGATCGATGTCGTCGTCGAGGTGCAGCAGGAGATCGGGCGCAACCAGGTGCGCGCGGTGGCGATGTCGTCGACCGACGGCGTGCAGCGCGGCATGGCCGTCGTCGACACCGGCGGACCGATCACCGTGCCCGTCGGCGGCGCCGCGCTCGGCCGCATCCTGAACGTGCTCGGGCATCCGGTGGATAACGGTGCGCCGATCGCGAGCGACGCGATCCGCTGGCCGATCCATCGGCCGGCGCCGGCGTTCGTCGATCTCGAGCCGAAGACCGAGGTCTTCGAGACGGGGATCAAGGTCGTCGATCTCGTCGCCCCGTTCGTCAAGGGTGGGAAGATCGGCCTCTTCGGCGGCGCCGGTGTCGGCAAGACGGTCATCATCCAGGAGCTGATCAACAACGTCGCCAAGGGGCACGGCGGCAAGTCGGTCTTCTGCGGCGTCGGCGAGCGGACGCGCGAGGGGAACGACCTCTATCTCGAAATGAAGGAGTCGGGGGTCCTCCCGTCGGCCGCGCTGATCTACGGCCAGATGAACGAGCCGCCAGGCGCGCGCCTCCGCGTCGGCCTCGCCGGCCTGACCGTCGCCGAGTACTTTCGCGACGAGGAACACGCCGACGTCCTGATCTTCATCGACAACATCTTCCGGTTCACCCAGGCGGGCTCCGAGGTCTCGGCGCTGCTCGGGCGGATGCCGAGCGCGGTCGGCTACCAGCCGACGCTGGCCAACGAGATGGGCGACCTGCAGGAGCGGATCACGTCGACCCGCAACGGCTCGATCACCTCGGTGCAGGCGATCTACGTGCCCGCCGACGACCTGACCGACCCCGCGCCGGCGACGGCGTTCGCGCACCTCGACGCGACGGTCGTGCTCTCGCGCGCGATCACCGAGCTCGGGATCTATCCCGCCGTCGACCCGCTCGCCTCGTCGTCGCGCATCCTCGACGCGCAGTTCATCGGCGAGCGGCACTATCGCGTCGCGACGAGTGTCCAGCGGATCCTGCAGCGCTACAAGGAGCTCCAGGACATCATCGCCATCCTCGGCATGGACGAACTGTCGGAGGACGACAAGAAGGTCGTCGGCCGCGCCCGGCGCATCCAGCGCTTCATGTCGCAGCCGTTCGCCGTCGCCGAGCAGTTCACCGGCATCAAGGGGCAGTACGTGAAGCTCGACGACACGATCTCGTCGTTCGAGCGGCTCGTCGCCGGCGAGTTCGACGCACTGCCGGAGCAGGCGTTCTTCATGGCCGGGACGATCGCCGACGTGCAGGCCAACGCCGATCGGCTGGCGAAGGGATGATGGCCGACGCGGGCGGCGCGCCCGGCAGCGGGCTCCACGTGCAGGTCGTGTCGCCCGACCGGATCTGGTTCGAGGGCGACGCCGCGTCGGTGATCGCGCCGGCGTTCGACGGGCAGGTCGGCATCCTGCCCCGCCACGCACCAATGGTCGCCCTCCTCGGCACCGGCGTGCTGCAGGTCGATGGCCGACGGTTCACCGTCGCCGGCGGCTTTCTGCAGGTCGCCGACAACCGCGTGCGCGTCGTCACGGAGCGCGCCGGCGAGGGGTGAGCGCGCGGCGGGGTGCGCTTCGGCCAGCGCTGACGGTCGCGCTGGTCCCGCCGGTCCTGCTCTCGCTTGGGCTGGCCGGCGCGGCGACGAACGCCGCGGCGCAGATCCCGCTGCTGCCCGTGCTGCAGAGCGGCTTCATCGCCAGCGGTGCGACGGTCGCGATCGATGGCGGCGGCGCGTCCGGTGAAGGCGTGGTTGCCGCCGGCGGCTCGTTCGCACCGCGGTCGGGGGACATCGGCGTCGCGGCCGGGATCGGGTCCGATGTTGGCGACGGTGCGGCGCTCGCCCTCGGCATTCGCGCCGCGATCCCGCTCCGGTTCTTCTCCCGGCGCTCGGCGTTCGGCGCCGTGCTGTTCGCCGGCATTGGCGGCAACACCGCCGGCGGTCCGGCGAGTCGACTCGATGTCCCGCTCGGGCTCGGTCTCGGCTATCGACACAACCTCGGCGCGCAGCGTGGCATCTCGGTGTATGCGACGCCATTTTACTTTTTCGAGCGGCGTACGCCGACCGCCGGGAGCGGCGTGAGCGACGGATCCTTTCGCGCCGGACTCGGTACGGACGTGACGGTGGCTCCCCGCGTGGGTGTGACCGTGGGTGCGGACGCCGGGACGCGAGGGCGCGGCCGCTTTGGTGGCGGGATCTCGTACCTCATTCGACCCTAGAGCGCGCGAGAGTCAGAGCGAGATGATACCGTGGAAGCAGCGGGGCGTGGCGGTCGTGGCGGCGCTGCTCGCGTCGGTCGCCGCGACCCGGGCGGGTGCGCAGGCGTGGAACTATCCATCGTTCCAGCAGCCGCTCATCGCGAATCGCGAGTTCAACTTCGCCGTCGCCTATGGCGGCGACGGCGGCGCGGACTTCCTCGCCCAGTGGCGCGAAGGGCTCGATGACCGGAATCAGGTCGAGTTCGAGGGCGGGCTCGTCTCGCCGACGCACAGCAACCTGCGTGCGATGCTCGGCGCGCAGTATGCCTTTCAGCTGACGCGCCAGACGCCCGACCTGCCGATCGATGTGCTGCTGACCGCGGGCGTCTTCGATGCGTTCGGGGACGGCAACTTCTTCCGTCTCCCGATCGGTGTCTCCGTCGGACACCGCTTCCCGTTCGGGAAGGGACTCGCGGTGACGCCGTACGTGCACCCGCGACTCTCGTTCGATGCCTCGAACTGCTGTGACAAGGTCGGACTCGAGTTCGATCTCGGCGCCAACCTCGAGGTCACGCCGCAACTGGCGGTCCGGCTCAGCGGGACGTTTGGCGGGTCGGACGCCGGGCCAAACGATCCGGGCATCGGCCTCGGCATCGCCTGGACGCCGAGGGGACTCCGCGGCGCCCCGCGCTGAGCATCGCGCCCCGCCGGATCAGCCGCCGAGCAGCCTGGTCACCAGTGCGCCCGAGCGCTGGGCGGCGCCGAGGCCGTCACGCACGACCTCGCGTCCGCGGTCGCCGGCCGCTCGGCGCGCGGCGTCATCGCGGCCCCAGGCGGTAAGCCGCGCCGTCATCGCGGTCGCGCCGTCGACGGCATGGGCCGCATCCGCGCCGAGGAGCAGCCTCGCGTCCCGGCTCGCAGCGTAGCGCGGGCCGAAGAGCACGGGGACGCCGTACGCGGCGGGCTCGAGTACCGAGTGCAGCCCGGCGGCGTGGAATGCGCCGCCGACGAAGGCGATCGCGGCGAGCGCGTAGAGGTCGCCGAGCACGCCGAGCTGGTCGACGATGATCACCTCGGCGTCGGGCGCGTCCGCGTCGTCGATCCGCGCGACGCGCCGACCGGCCTCCCGCGCCCAGCGGACGATCGCGGCGACATGCGGTGGCGTCGGCTCGTGCGGCGCGATGATCAGGCGTGATGCACCCGCGGCGGCCTGCCACGCCGGAAGCACGACCCGCTCGTCGGCCGGCCAGGTCGAGCCGGCGACGAGCGTGGCACGCGCGGTCGCGCGTCCCGTCGCGAGCCGCGCGACGCGAACGGGCGGGCGCGCCTCGGTCGCGCGCGCCCGCGCCCACACCTGATCGAAGCGCGTGTCGCCGGTGACGGTGATCGCCGCCGCACGCACGCCGATGGCGATCAGGCGCGTCGCGTCCTCGTCGGAGACCGCGCCGACGACGTCGAGCCGGGCGTAGGCGTCGTGCAGGAGGGCGCGCGCGAGCAGACCACGGCGCGATGAGGTCGCCGCGAGTGTCGCGCTCAGCAGCCCGAGCGGGACCCCGCGCGCCGAGGCACGCGCGACGAGGGTCGGCCAGACGTCGAGCTTGGAGAAGACGATCGCGGTCGGGGCGAGCGCGTCGAGGGCTGCGGTGGCGGCGGCCGCCGTGTCGAACGGCAGGTAATCGGCGAAGTCCGCGAGCCCGTCGCGCGCCAGGCCGGCGGCGAAGCGACGGGCGCTGGGCGAGTAATACGTATAGGCGATCTGGAGCGCGGGTCGCTCGGCGCGGAGGCGGGCGAGGATCGGCTGGGCCTGCAGTCCCTCGCCGACCGAGGGCGCGTGCATCCAGAGGAGCGCGCGGGCCGGGTCGCGATGCGCGCGACCCCAGTCGACGTAACGCGCGAGCAGGCCGGAGCGGCCGCGAACGGCGCGCAGCCATTTGGCGCCGCGCGCGTCACCCGCGCTCGCGTCGGCATCCGCTGAGTCGGCGGCTGTGAGGTGGTCGGCGGTGCGGGCAGCGGTGGCGGCGACCGCCGCGTAGACGGCGCGGACGACCCGATCGAGCGCGAGCGGCGTGCGGCGCTCGCGCAGCTAGACGCGGTCCACTAGTGCGCGGCCGCCAGCGCGGCGTCGAGCTGCTTGCGGAAGACGTCGGTGTTCTGGGCGCCCGCGATCAGCTGCGAGCCGACGATGATCGTCGGGGTCGACTGCACACCGGCCCGCCCCGCCCGGTCGACGTCGGCCTGGATCATGGCGTCCGGCTGCTTCGCGGCGATGCACCGGTCCAGCGCCACGTGATCGATGCCGATCGCCGTCGCCAGCGAGTCGAAGACGGGGAGCGGCGGCGAGCGCCGAGCCCAGCGATCCTGCTGCGCAAAGAGCGCGTCGTGCATCGGCCAGAATCGGTTCTGGGCGCCGGCGCACATCGCCGCTTCGGCGGCGACGAACGCATTGGCATGAATGGACAGCGGAAAATTCAGAAACGCCATCCGCACCTTGCCATTGTCCACGTAGTCCCGCCGCAGGCTGGCGAACGACTGGTCATGGAACTGCTTGCAGTACGGGCACTGGAAGTCGCTGGCCATCACCATCCAGACCCTGGCCGCCGGATTGCCCGCGATCCGTGACTGGTCGATCAGCGTCGTAAACGAGTCGCCTGGCGCCGCCGTCGCCACGGTTCGTGCCGTGACGGCCCCCTTGGTCGTCGTCGTCGCAGCACTGGAACTGTTGCAGGCGGTCAGGGTGATGGACACGACGGCGAGCAGCGAGGCGCCACCGTGTGCCGTTGAGCGGGTGAGCGTACGGGACTGGCGGAACGACAGCGAGTGCATGAGTCACATCGGGAAGTGAGCGGGTCGGGCGACGAGCGATGAAACGGCATTGCGCCCACGGTGCCATGCCACCAAAATCATATGCATTGTTCACTTATCCGTGCAAGGCAGAGCTCTTGCGCCCGTCACACGTGACTTTCGGCCAGCCGGGAGCAGGGGGTTTCATGCGCACGCGAGTGGTGGCCGCATGGCTGGTCGCCGGAGTGTTGGCGGCCGGGCGACCCGTCGTGGCGCAGGACACCACATCGTCGGCGCAACAGACCGCGGTCCCCGAGCGATTCGGTCCGACGATGCAGTTCGGCACCGGCTTGATCTTCATCCCGACGGCGTGGGTCTCGCCGCAGAATGGCGACTTCTTCATCTCCGTCTCCGGTGTGCGCATCCCATCGGCGATCGACGCGACCAATGACCTGCTCGCGTATTTCAATGGGAATGCGGCGATCGACACGCACTGGCTCGGGCGGTTCGATGCCGGCGTCTCGATCTACAGCAACAACCCTGAATATGGGTTCTTCGGGTCGATCCTCGCGCTGAAGGACGGCCAGTTCAGCCGCTGGCTCCCGGCGGTCTCCGTCGGGTTCCGGAATCTCGGCCCGTACACGCACGAGGACCGCTATCTCATCGGCCACGACATCACCGTCGACCCGTCCGGCGCGGTGCACGGCTTCACGCCGTTCTACTTCGAGGGATTTCATACGGCACCGACCGTGTACATCGTCGCCACCAAGTCGATCGCCCTGCCGGTGCCCGTGCCGTCGTCCGTCAGCCTGACGGTCGGCGAGGGCAATGGTCTCTTCAGCCAGACCGGCGGGCTCGGCGCGGAGTACAACAACAAGGGGCAGGTGGCCCCGGGATTCTTCTTCGGTGTCCAGGGGATGACGCACCCGTTCCCCGGCTTCTCCGTCGCCATCCTCGGCGAGAACGACGGCTTCGACTACAACGCCGGCGTCCGCGTCGCCTATCGGGGGCTGGGCGTCGGCGTGTACGGGTCGGAGCTTCAGGAAGGCGGTCGACACCTGCCGCAGGATTTCCTGATCTACAACTACAAGAAGCTGAACGTCGTCTTCAGCTACGCCGGCAACTTCCTGTCGATCGCGCACGGCGTCCTGCTCCGCTCGCAGATCTCGGAGCTGGAGCACGAGCGGGCCGTGATGCGGACCGAGATCGCCCGTCGCGAGCGCCGGATCCAGCAGCTGCAGGTCACGCTCAACAAGCTGCAGGGGTCCGCGCTGAGCGATGTCGATCGGCAGCGGCAGGCGCTCGAGTCCCAGCTCAAGGATGAGCAGGACGCGATCCGGCGCGCCAATGAGCGCCTGCAGCAGCTGCAGCAGGGGCAGCAGCCGCAGGTCGTCCCGCCCGCGACGCCGCAGTCACCGCCCCCGCAGTCACCGCCCCCGCAGTCGCCGCCACCGGGGCAGAAGCCTCAATGAGGGCCGCCGTGCGCTCGAACCGACCGGTCGGCCCGCGCGTGGTGCGCATCCTCGTGGCCTGCGGAGTCGCGGTCGCGGTCGCCGCCGCGACCGCACGCACGGCCGCGGCCCAGGAGGAATTTCCGCAGTCGCGCTGGTGGGGCGCCGGCCTGATCGACATCCCCGTCGCGTGGACGTCGCCGCTGACTGGCGACTTCTCGCTGCAGTACTCGGGGACCGGATTCCAGACGAGCGCCTCGGTGCCCCAGTACCGGACCGGTCTCAACAGTCAGGGGACGTTCAGCATCTCCGCCCTCGGCCGGCTGGAGATCGGCGTGACCGCCTACTCCGGCGACCCGGAGCAGGGCTTCTTCGGCCAGCTGTTGCTGCTCCGCGACCTCGATCTGCGAAACCATGGCCTGCTCCGCTTCCTGCCCTCGCTGGCCATCGGCGTGCGCAATGTCGGGCCGTACCAGCACATCGATCGGTTCGACATCGGCTATGCCGAGACCTATAACACCGGCACGGCGCCGGCGATTCGCGTCGATTCGCTGCACAGCGCCTTCGACACGAAGAACACGGTCTATGGCGTGGCGACGAAGGGATTTCTGCTCTCCGACCTCAAGTCGAGTTTGCCCGAGATCGGGATCAACGTGACGGTCGGGTACGGCGACGGACTGTTCAAGAACCACGGGGACATCCCGATCCGGCTCTACGCGGCCGACGCGACCGGCGGGTTATTCTATGGCGTGAGCGCCAACTACCGGCCGACGCCGAACACCGTCGTCACCGTCATGGGCGAGAATAACGCCTGGGACTTCAACGCCGGCGCGGCGGTCGACTACCGCGGGTTGCGGGCCGGCGTCGACGTGACCGAGATCGGCGCCGGCAGTCAGAAGCTGGATCCGTCGCAGCCGGAGACGGCGATCTACCATTATATGAAGTTCGCGTTCACGGTCGGCTGGCACAGCAATATTTTCGCGCTGATCCACGGCCGGTTTCTCGAGGACCACGAGGCGGCGCTGCGCAAGCAGCGCGATGCGCTGCAGGCGGACGTCAATCATCGCCAGCAGCGGATCGCCGAGCTGCAGGCCCTCGTGCGGCAGTACGAGGCGCAGAATCTGCTCGAGCTCGAGCAGCGCCGGTCGGCGGCGCAGTCGGAACTCCAGGCCGAGACCGAGGCGCTGCACCGGCTCGAGGAGCGGCTCAAGCGCATCGAGCAGGAGACGGGTGGGCAGACGCCGCCCCCGCCGCAGGTGACGCCGACCGCCCCGCCGCCGAAGGCTCCGCAGTGAGGCGGCGATTCCGGAGTTCGTTCCATGGAGACCACGTGATCACGCGATGCGCGGGCGCCGTGCGAGCGGCGGTGCTGTGCGGGGCGGTGCTGGGCGGGGCGCTGCTGAGCGGCCGCCCGCTCGGCGCGCAGGACGCGTCGACGGGCGACACGACCTCGCGGTCGTACTCGGCGCGGCGACAGGAGATCCTCAAGGACATCAAGGGCTCGCAGCAGAAGCTCGACCAGCTGCGGGTCGAGCGCCTGCAGCTCGAAGCCCGCGTCGAGGCGGTGGCATCGAAGGCGGCCGAGCAGCGGGCCAATACCCTGATGATGAGCCGCGAGACGTATGCCCTCCGCCAGCTCGATTCGCTGCTCACGGTCTCCCAGGACAATCTGCTGGCCCAGCGCGATCGCTTCCTGTCGCTCGGCGAGGCGGTGCGGCGCCGCGCCGGCGCCGAGCTGGTGGTCATCTTTCGCGCCGATTCGTCCACGTCGCGCCAGTCGATCGACAGCGTCAACGTCGCGATCGACAACGGGCTGGCCGTCGAGCGCCACTACTCGGCGGTCGCCAGCGGGGCCCTCGCCAACGGCGCCGTCGACGAACTGTATCGATCCAATGTCCTCCCCGCGTCCCACAGCGTCACCGTCACCGTCGGCGTCAATGGCAAGCCGGAGACCGGGAGCATCCAGGTCGATGCGGCGGCCGGGGCGATCACGTACGTGCAGTTCGCGCTGCGCAACGGCCAGATGTCGCAGTCCACATGGGCCAACCGGGACAGCGCGCCGCGGTGACCGGTCCGGGGCAGTCGCGCCCGATCGGGCGCGCGCTGACGCTCGCCTTCGTGCTGCTGGTCCCGGGACTCGCGGTCGTCGCCGGGGCGCAGGCGCGTCCGGCGTCGCCGCCGCCCGCGCCGTCGCCGACCCCGTCGCCGACCGCCGCGCTGCTCGAGACGGATACGACCCTGATCCCGGTGCTCGATCGGCCGCGCGCGGTCGACGCCGAGATCCGGACGTCGCTGTTCGATCTGATGACCGACCGGCCGCTCCGCGCGCTCGCCCGGTTGCGCCAGCTCGACGCGACCGGCGTCGACAGCGGGGCGTGGCGCGGCGCGCCGGAGCGGCGCTTCCTGATCGCCGAGTGCTACTACCGGCTGGCGATGGATGACAGCCTGCGGACCGCGGCCGAAGCCGCGATCGCCGGCCCCGGGGGGGCGCGGTTCGCACCGGTCCTGCGGCCACAACTGCTGCTCGCCGCCTATCGCGACGCCGACTACACGCGCGTGCTCGAACTCGCGCGCACGGTCGACGGCGCCGGCAACGGCGCAACACCGCTCTTTGCCGGCCTCGCGGCCTACCGGCTGGGCAACGATCAGCTGGCGCGCGCCGAGTTTGCGGACGCCCGCCGCGCCGGCGAGGGCGGACCGTACGCGACCCTGGCGGCGTATATGTCGGCGATCATGGATCTCAAGGCCGACACCACGAAGATCGCCGCAGCGATCACGGCGATCGACTCGATGCTGCCCGCCGCGACCGGCGCCGCCGCCGAGCAGCTCAAGCTGACGCTGGCCCAGCTCGACTACGAGAGCGGACAGTACGACCCCGCGATCAGCGAGACGGCGTC
>Ga0116227_10014936_pt1 | contig 11648 bp, 10 predicted proteins | sample S1TSphgellanicum_FD_89693 | JGI IMG/M metagenome (GOLD analysis project Ga0116227, IMG submission 89693) | Host-associated microbial communities from peat moss isolated from Minnesota, USA - S1T2_Fb - Sphagnum magellanicum MG | ecosystem: Host-associated > Plants > Peat moss > Unclassified... | reverse complement strand
CTGGCTGCTTTCTTTTCTTTCTTCGCTGCGCGCTTCTCTTCCAAAGTCTTGGTCGGTTTCTTCTTGTCTTCCTTCTTTCGGTCCATGCCTTTACCCATGATTGACTCCTCGTTGTTGATCACCAAAAAACTTATTCCTTCGCGCGGCGGCGGAGGACCTTGCGCTCGCCCCGCGCGGCGGCCGGCTTTCGGGCCGCCGGGTGCCGCCCCGTCGCATCGCGCGGCGGTTTCGGGGGCTTTTCGCTCACCCGGCTGATTCGCAGCTCCCGGCCCGCCACGCGCACTTTCTGCAGATCCTTGAATATCTCCTTCGGCATGCCTTCGGGCAAGTCGACGAAGCTATGGTCTTCCCGAATGTCGACCCGACCGATGAACACGCCCTCGATTCCCGACTCGTTGGCAATCGCGCCTACGACATTGCCCGGCTTGATACCGTGTACCGACCCTACCTCGATGCGAAAAGTTTCCATCGGACTGCCGGCAGATTTAGCGCGTGCTGCACGCGCCGGCGGCAACCGCGGCTCGGACGTGCGCTCGGGCTTTGGCGCACGTTCAGGCTCGCGGGCCCGTTCGGGCTCGAGCACACGTTCGGCCGGGCGCTCCGATTTACCCGTCAGCAGCAGCGGCGTCGCGCCCTGCGACAGACTCGCCAACGCTGCCGCGATCTCGATCAACGGCAGCCCGGTTTCCGCCTCGAGTTGCTCCACCACGGTGCGCAGCGCAGCCGCTTCGCCTCTGCCGACGGTCTCGGTAACCCGTTGTTTGAACTTGGCTATTCGCAGCGCATTGACCGCGTCGACCGTCGGCAGATTCATCGGCTCGATCACCTGCCGCGTGGCGCGTTCGATGGCGCGCAGCATGTTGCGCTCGCGCGGGGCGATGAACAGGATGGCCTCGCCATTGCGTCCCGCGCGGCCCGTCCGCCCGATGCGATGCACGTAGGATTCCGTGTCGTAAGGCACATCGTAATTGACCACGTGACCGATGCGCTCGACGTCGAGCCCGCGCGCCGCGACATCGGTGGCGACCACGATGTCGATCTGGCCGGCCTTGAGCCGCGCCACGGTGCGCTCGCGCTGCGGTTGCGGAATGTCGCCGTTCAATGGAGCGGCGGCATAGCCGCGGGCCTCGAGTTTCTCGGCCAGCTCCACCGTCGCCTGTTTGGTGCGGGTGAAAATCAGCATGCCGTCGAACGGTTCGGCTTCGAGGATCCGCGTCAGCGCATCCAGCTTGTGCAGGCCACTCACGATCCAATAGCGTTGACGGATATTGGTGGCGGTGCTCGTCTTGCTCTTGATGGTGACTTCGACCGGTGAGCGCAGGTGCTTCGAAGCGATGCGGCGAATGGGCGCCGGGATCGTGGCCGAGAATAGCGCCACCTGCCGTTGCGGCGGGGTCTGGACGAGGATGCTTTCGACCGCGTCGATGAAGCCCATGCGCAGCATCTCATCGGCCTCGTCGAGCACCAGCAGGGTGAGCCCGGTGAGTTTCAAGGTGCCGCGATTCATGTGATCGATCACCCGTCCCGGCGTTCCGACCACCACGTGCACTCCGCGCCGCAGCGCATTGAGTTGGGGCTGGTAGCTTTGGCCGCCGTAGATCGGCAATACGTGAAACCCCTTGAGATGCGCGGCGTACTTCAAAAACGCTTCGGATACCTGCAACGCGAGTTCGCGGGTGGGCACCAGCACGAGGACCTGTGGCTCGTGCTTGGACAGATCGATGCGGGTCAGCGCCGGCAGGGCAAAAGCCGCAGTCTTGCCGGTGCCTGTTTGCGCCTGGCCGAGCATGTCGACTCCCGACAGCAGCACCGGGATCGTCGCGGCCTGTATCGGGGAGGGCGCCTCGTAGCCGACGTCGGTCAGCGCTCGCAGCACCGGTTCCGACAGCGCGAGGTCGCGGAAGCTCGCCCCGCCCAACCTAAGCTCCGAAGGAACTGAACCAGGCTCCGCGGGAACTGCACTCATGGGAGATGCCTCAAAGAATAAGCCGCAAGTCTAGCGGTTTGACCGCGTATTGCTACCATGCGCGCCATGGGACGCATATTCGAAGTCAGAAAGCACGCGATGTTTGCCCGCTGGAACCGCATGGCAAAGCAGTTCACGCGCATTGCCAAAGACATCGCCATCGCGGTACACGCCGGCGGCCCCGACCCCGCGGCGAACCCCACGCTGCGGCGCGTGCTGCAGAATGCGCGCGCCGTCAACATGCCCAAGGACAAGACGGACGCCGCGATTCGCCGCGCCTCCGGCAAGGAGGCGGCGAATTATCAGGAAATTCTCTACGAGGGTTACGCACCGCACGGGGTGGCTCTGTTGGTCGAAGCCGCCACCGACAATCCGACGCGCACGGTGGGCAGCTTGCGCAACATCATGACCAAGGGCGGCGGCAACTTGGGAACCACCGGCAGCGTCAGTTTTTTGTTCAAGAAAATGGGTGTGTTCCGGCTGGATCCCGCGACTGTCAAAGATCAAGACGAACTCGAACTGGATCTCATCGACTACGGGCTCGAAGAAATGGGCGAAAGCATCGGAGATAAGGGCGAGCCGCAATTGGTGATCCGCGGCGCCTTTAATGATTTCGGCAAGCTCCAGGAGGCGCTCGAGAGCCGCCACATCACGCCGCTGTCCGCGGAGCATGAGTACATCTGCTCGGTGCCGATCGAGCTGCCCGAGGCCGAGGCGGCCGAGGTGTTGGCGCTGATCGACAAGCTCGAACAAGACGACGATGTGCAAAAGGTATTTCATACCCTGGCCTGACCGGCGCCGCCTTAAGGATTGTTCATCCTGTCATCCCCGGCGGGGCCCTCGCGTTGTTCACTACGAGGGTGCAATTTTTCCAGGAGCAAGTATATGAAGCGCTTATTTAAGTTGTTGATTCCGTTAAGTTTAGTGGCCGTTGCGATGACCGGTTGTGTGGTCGCTCCGGCGGGCTACTACCACCGCGGATATTATGGTCCCCGAGTGGCGGTCGTGGCGCCGGCGCCGGTAGTCGTGGTGCGTGCGTATCCGTGAAGACTCATCCGTTTCGCATCGTCAACGTGTTCACTCACGACCGGGGCGCGCTGACCGGAAATCGGATCTTCGTCGGCGGCGACGTCGTCGAAATCGGCCGCGGGACGGTGCGGCTCGACTAGATAGACCGCTTGATGCCGGGCGGCTTGGTCTCATGATTGATGATGGCGTGCGCCCAAAGAATCACCGGTTGCAGGCGCGGCGACACGATGGCCAGGGCCTTGCTCAGGTCGAACCAGCGCGCTTCATTGTGTTCCGGCTTGCCGAGATCCGGATTGATCGGCAGCTTGATGTGCGTCTCTTTGCTGCGCGCGATGTAGTAGCGCGCAATCTTGCCCTTGTTGTAGGGCCCCGTGTCCATGAACACCATGCCCCAGTCGAATGACAGGTCGTCGAGCGTCGTCTCTTCGCGCACCTCGCGCAACGCCGCGCTGATCGGATCCTCGCCGGCCTCGACCAGACCCTTGGGGAAATCCCAATTCCGGTAGGCGCGCAGCAATAGAAATTTGAGCTTCCTCTGGGTGAGGCTCACCACCACGACGCCCGACGACAATCGGTGAGGCGGTGCGGCTGCGGGCACTGTACTAAGCGGCGACGGACAGCGGCGAGCGAATCAAGTGATCAAAGGCGCTCAAACTGGCCTTCGCACCTTCACCCATCGCAATGACGATCTGCTTGTAGGGCACGACGGTGCAATCCCCGGCCGCAAACACGCCGGGAACCGAGGTCTGACCGCGGGCATCGACTTCCACCTCGCCGCGCGGCGAGAGCTTGACGGTGCCTTTGAGCCAGTCGGTATTCGGCACGAGGCCGATCTGGACGAAGACGCCGGCCAATTCCACGGTGACGGAAGCGCCGCTCTGTCGATCTTTGTAGACGAGCCCGGTCACGTGCTGCCCATTGCCTGTCACCTCCGTCGTTTGTGCGCTGGTGATGATTTTAACATTGGCAAGGCTTTGCAGCTTGCGAATGAGCACGGCGTCGGCGCGCAGTTGGGCATCGTACTCGATCAGAGTGACGTGACTGACGAGTCCCGCGAGGTCGATGGCCGCCTCGACGCCCGAGTTGCCGCCGCCGACCACGGCAACGGGCTTGCCTTTGAAGAGCGGCCCATCGCAATGCGGACAGTAGGCCACGCCGCGGTTGCGGTATTCCCGCTCGCCGGGCACGTTGATCTCGCGCCAGCGGGCGCCGGTCGCGAGCACCACCGACCTCGCCTTGAGCGCCGCCCCGTTCTCCAGCTTCACCTCGATGAGATCGCCCGGTACGAGCGCCTTCGCCCGCTGCAGGTTCATCACGTCCACATCATAGGTGGTGACGTGCTGTTCGAGACCGGTGGCGAGCTTATGGCCATGGGTCTCCTTCACCGAAATGAAATTCTCGATCCCGACGGTGTCGAGCAATTGCCCGCCGAGACGCTCCGCGGCGATGCCGGTGCGAATGCCCTTACGCGCCGCGTAGATCGCGGCCGCGGCGCCTGCGGGACCGCCGCCGATGATCAGCACGTCGTAGGGTGCTTTGGCGCTCAAGCGCGCTGCGTCGCGCGCCGCCGAACCCGCATCGAGCTTGCCGACGATCTCCTCGAGTTCCATGCGTCCCTGCCCGAAGGGCTGGCCATTCAGGAACACCGCGGGCACGGCCATCACCTGCCGCCGTTCGACCTCGTCTTGAAACACCGCGCCGTCGATCATGGTGTGGCGGATCTTCGGATTCAGCACCGCCATCAGGTTCAGTGCCTGGACCACGTCGGGACAGCTTTGACAGGTGAGCGACACGAAGGTCTCGAAGTTGAACTCGCCGTCGAGGTTCTTGATCTGCTCGACCACCGCCGCATCGGCTTTAGGAGGATATCCGCCGGTCTGCAGCAGCGCGAGCACGAGGGAGGTGAATTCATGACCCATGGGCACGCCCGCGAAACGCACACGCGGAGCGAACCCTGGCCGGGCCAGCGCGAACGACGGTTTCAGCTCCGCATCGTCGCGGCGCACGTCGACAGTGACGCGGTCGGACACCGACTCGATGTCGTTCAGCAACTCGAGCATTTCACGCGACTGATCGCTGTCATCGAGCGACGCGGTGATCTGCACCGGGTCTGAAATCCGCTCCAGATAGCTCTTCAGCTGAGTCTTTAGATCGTTGTCGAGCATGATGGAATCCCGTTTGCGTTCATTGGAACTAAGTTGCGGTCACCCGATCCTTTGTCAAGGGCCAAGGTTGGAGGGCGTCGAGCTCCGAGAGCGCCTCGGAGCTCGTTTGCCGCTTCGTAAAGCGCCCGCCGAAAAAAACTCAGATCTTGCCGACCAAGTCCAAGGACGGCGAGAGGGTGGTGGCGCCGGGAGTCCACTTCGCGGGACATACCTCGCCCGGGTGCGCGGCCACATACTGCGCGGCTTTGACTTTGCGCAGCAGTTCCTTCGCGTCGCGGCCGATGCCGTTGTCGTGCACTTCCATGATCTTGATCATGCCCTTCGGGTCGATCACGAAGGTGCCGCGCAACGCGAGGCCTTCTTCCTCGATCAGCACTTCGAAATTGCGGGCGAGCGCGGCGGTCGGATCGCCGACCAAGGGGTATTGCACTTTCTTGATCGTGTCGGACGTGTCGTGCCAGGCTTTGTGGGCGAAATGCGTATCCGTGGAGACGCCGTAGACCTCGACGCCCAGCTTCTTGAATTCGGCATAGTTGTCGGCGAGGTCGCCGAGCTCAGTCGGACAAACGAACGTGAAATCGGCGGGGTAGAACACCACCACCGACCACTTTCCCTTGAGTGACTCGTTGGTCACCGGTACGAACTTGCCGTTGTGATACGCGGTGGCCTTGAAGGGTTTGATTTCTGTATTGATCAATGACATGAACATGTTCCTCGGCAGGTGACAAACAAATGAGGAGTATACCAGCGGTTTCGCGATTATTCACATTGATAATGATGATGGTTTTGATAGACTGTATCTATCGTAAAAGGTCCCGTGCGCGGAGCTCAGGTGAATCTCAAGGATCTCAAGTACTTGGTGGCGCTGGCCGACACCGGCCATTTCGGCAAGGCGGCCGAGCGCACCTTCGTGAGCCAGCCGACCCTCTCCGCGCAACTCAAGAAGCTCGAGGGTTACCTGGGCGTCAAGCTGGTCGAACGCCAACCGAAGAACGTGCAGCTCACCGAGGTGGGCAAACAGGTGGTGATCCGCGCCCGACGGATGCTGGATGAAGGCGATGAGATCATCGCGCTCGCCCGCAACAATACCGATCCCCTCGCCGGGAAACTCAAGGTGGCGTTGATCCCGACGATCGGGCCCTATCTGTTGCCGCGCGTCATGCCGAGAATTCGCAAAACGCTGCCGAACTTGAGCCTCATGCTATACGAGCACCAGACTGAGTCCTTGCTCAAGCGGCTGCGCGAGGGTGAAATCGATCTGGGTCTGATGGCGCTGCCGGTCTCGCAGGACGGCATGGAGTTCCGGGTGCTGTACGAGGAGAACTTCACGGTGGCGCTCCCCAACAATCATCCGCTCGCCGCCAAGGCGACCATCAAGGTGCAGGATCTCAAGGGGCATACCCTGCTATTGCTCGAGGACGGTCATTGCTTGCGCGATCAAGCGCTGGAAGTGTGCAGCCGGGTCGACGTCCGGGAAGCCGAGGATTTTCGCGCGACCAGCCTCGAAACCTTGAGACAGATGGTGGTTGCCGGGCTCGGCATCACCCTGCTGCCCGAATTGGCGGTGGAATCGCCCTTTGGATCCCAGCGGGGACTCACCATCAAGCAATTCGCCAAGCCTTCGCCGTCCCGCACCGTCGGCGCCGTATGGCGCAAGTCGAGCACGCGCCTCGCCGCCATCAGCGCAGTGTGCGACGCCGTAGACCGCGTCATGGCGGGAAAAAATTAAGGCGCGCATCGGCATGCCGCGAATCAAAGCCGCGTCTCGCTCGGGGTCACGGCGCTCCGCCGCGAGCGCCGATTGGGCGTTCCATGCGGGTGACGACGAAGTCCTCGATTCCCTCGCGTGCGGCCGTCAAGTAGGGAGTCTGCGCGAATACTTCGGTGCGCCCGCCCACGCGGAACTGACCGCGCTCGCGGCGACCGCGAAGAAGGCCGGGAAATCCCGCGGTCCGCGCGTCTTGATCCTGCCGGGAATCATGGGCTCGAAACTCGGCGGCCGGCTGACCCATGGCGGCGCGGGCACGAAGCGGCGTGCCCGCGCCGCCGAAGTCTTATGGATTGATCCGCTGCAGATCGCCGCGGGCCGGCTCACCGCGCTCGCATTGCCGTCGGACCGCTCCTTCAGATCGATGGGCGTGCTGCTGTTCTCCTACGCGAAGCTGTTGCTCAAGCTGCGTAACGACGGCTGCGAGGCGAGCTTTCATTCGTACGACTGGCGCTTGGGGCTGGACGAATTGGGCGCGCAACTCGCCGCCACGATCGCGGCGCAGGGCCGGCCGGTGATGCTGGTGGCGCACAGCATGGGCGGTCTGGTCGCGCGCGTTGCCACCCGCCTGCTGCCGAAACGCTTGGTGCGGCGGCTCATCCTGTTGGGCACGCCGAATGGCGGTTCGTTCGCGCCGGTCCAGGCACTGCGCGGCACGTACCCGTTCGTGCGCAGGATGTCGGCCCTCGATCGCAAGCATTCACCGGAGTACCTGGCCGAGCACGTCTTCTGCACGTTCCCGGGTCTTTATCACATGCTGCCCCCGCCCCGCGGCGGCGGACTCGATCTGTTCGACCCGCGCTGCTGGCCCGCCGATGGTCCAGCACCCGATGCGCGCCTGCTCGGTGGGATCGCAGCCATCCGGGCCGGCTTCGCGCCGGTGGATTCGCGCGCGGTCCACATCGTCGGCGTCAATCAGGAGACCGTCGTAGGCGTGCGCCGAACTGCCGCCGGCTTTGAATACGCGATGGACCGCAACGGCGACGGCACGGTGCCGCTATTCTCGGCGCGCCTCCCGGGCCTCAAATGCTATTTCGTGGACGAGGCGCACGCCGATCTCGCCAACAACCCGAGAGTCATTCAAGCAGTCATCGACCTGATACGCCGCGGCAGCACGACCTCTCTGCCGCATCGCTGGCGCGCAAAGGCCGGGTTGGTGGCAACCATCGACGACGCCCAACTGCGCCGGGACGGCGGGCAGAAGATCGACTGGGGGCGCCTCACGCCGGCGCAGCGCGAAGCGGTGTTCGCCAGCTTGGACAGCGGCCGGCTCCTGCCCGTGGCCTCGCACCCCATCGCCTAGCAGCCTGTACGATGCAGGTCATTACGGCTGCGGCGGCGGGAGGCCGATAAGCGCATTTCGGCCGATATTTGCCGATCCTTTCACATATTCCGCCGGCGGAACGCGGCATGATTGAGCGTCCATAGGAACGCTTGTTATGAACGCTCGCATCAACCCTCGGGTCACCACCGTACAAGGCACCGCCCCACAAGGCACCACCCCACGAGGCACCTCCGCCCCGACGCTGATGCCGCGCTTCGATCGTAAGTTCATCGAAGATCACAAGCTCGTCGAGCGTTATCTCGAGAACAAGCTGCCGTTCAAAGGGGCTCGCGATCTCGAGAATTGGTGCCGTGCCAATCCGGAGTACCTCAATGAGCTGAAGCTCTCCGAGCGAGCGCACTCCAGCCTGAAACTGCTCGAAGCGAGCGGCCGTCCGCAGGATTTGCGCGAGCCCAAGCCACCGTGGTGGAAGTCGGTCTATGTGCTGATCGGCCTGTCTGCCATTGCCGTCGTGTGCCTGGCCGCATTCTGGGTGAGTCTGGGCAAATATGCGCTGCTGCGCGGGGAGCTCGAGGACGCCCGCACCCAGATGAATCAGGGCTCGCTGATCCAGCCTGCGACCACGAGTACTCTGCGGGTCGTTCCGGACCAGGCGCCGGGGATCAACCGGGCAAGAATCACGCTGAGCCGCAGCGCCCCGCAACTGATCGATCTGCACATCGACATGGGCTACACCGCCAAGATGACCCAGTTCCGCATGCTGGTCGACAAGAAGGATCAGGGGCGCGCGCTGATCCTCAACAATCTGCTCAAGGACTCGAACGGCGAGTTGGGCATGACCTTGAACACCACGGGTCTTGCCGCCGGCATCTACAACGTGCGAATCGAAGCCATACCGGTTCACGGCAGCCCCATTCCGGTGGGGTGGGTGATGCTCGAGGTTCGCTGAACCGACGAGTTACTTAGTCGTCGCGGAGAGTGACAATCGGCGGGGTGTTGACGACGCGGCGGGTCGCGAGCGTACCGGCCAAGCCGACGAGCACGGTGCCGCAGACCAAACCGATCGCCCACACCCAGGGATCGAGGGTGAACTGCAAGGAGAACAGGCGGCGAGCCAGTATCCAGCCGATGGCGGTGGCGCCGAACGCGGCCAGGGTGCCGGAGAGAAATCCCAGCGCGGAGAATTCCGCGGCGACGCCCTGCAGGACGGTCGTGCGGCTGGCGCCCAAGGTTCTGAGCATGGCGCTTTCATAGCGGCGCTCGTCGCGGGTCGACTGTACCGCCGCGAGCAGCACTACGACCCCGGCGACCAGAGTGAACAGGAAGACATACTGCACGGCGAGCGAGGCGCGATCCATGATGTCGCGGATCTGCTTGAGAATCGCATCGACGTCGAATACCGAGACGGTCGGGAACTGACGCACCAGATCGGTGAGCGCCGGCCGCTGCGCCGCTGTCAGGAACACGCTGGTCATGTAGGTACCGGCGGCCCCGTCCAGCAATCCGGGCGGAAATACCAGAAAGAAATTCGGCCGGAAACTATCCCAGCGGATCTTGCGGATACTGGCGACTTCCACGGTCAGCGGTTCGCCCGCAACGTCAAAACTGAGTTTGTCGCCGAGCTTCAGGTGCAATGTCTCCTGGTATTCGGAAGAAATGGAGACCAGCGGTCGACCGGCATCCGCCGGGGTCCACCAGCGGCCGGCGACCAATTGATTGTCCTCCATGAGACCGGCTGACCAGGTCAAATTCTGTTCGCGCTCGAGGAATCCGCGGCCCTGTTCGCCGGGGATTTTCAGCGACTCGCTCGGCACGGAGTTGATGGCGGTGATGCGCGCACGCACCATCGGATACATCTGCGGCGCGCCGAAGCCGTGCGATTGCAGGAATTGCTCCAGGGCGGCGCGTTCTTCCGGACGGATGTTGATCAGGAAATTGTTGGGCGCATCGGTCGGCAGGCTGTGCCGCCAATCGGCGAGCAGATCGCCGCGCACCACCGCCAGCAGCAACAGCACCATGATCCCCAAGCCAAAGGCGACGATCTGCACGACGCTGCCGGTGCCGCGCCGTGAGACGTTCGCGAGGCCGTACCGCCACGCGACTCCGACGCCGCCGCGCAGCCGCCCGGTGAGCCGTACGAGACCGAAACCTGCCAGGGTGAGCACGAGGCCCACGGCCAAGACACCGGCGAGCACGGAGAGCACCAATTCGGTATCGCGCACCAAGCTCCACAAAATCGCGAGCAGCGCCGCGAGTGCGAGCAGGTAGCTCAACCCGTAGCGCAGCGGCGGCGCACCGATGCTCTTGCGCAGCACGCGCGCCGGCGGCGTACTCTTCAGCTGCAGCAGCGGCGGCAGGGCGAAACCGATGAGCATGGCGAGAACGGTCACCAAGGCGATCGGCAGCGGCGCGAGCGACGCCGGCGGCAATTCGGTGCGGATGAGATCCCGCAGCAGCCAGGCAAGGCCCGCTTGAGCGACATAGCCCAGCAGCGCCCCGATGGCGACCGCGAACACCGCCAACAACGTCAATTCGATCAGCGAAATCGCGAGCACGAAGCTTTGCGAGGCGCCCATGCATTTCATCAAGGCGACGGTATCGATGTGACGCGTCGCATAGCGTCTCGCGCCCATGGCCACGGCCACCGCGGCCAGCAGCACGGACGCCAAACTCGCGAGGTTCAGAAACCGGCTGGCGCGGTCGATGGCGGAGTTCAGCTGCCGGCTCGACTCGTCCACTCCGCGCAGTCGTTCGCCCGGCGCCTTGGTCGACACGAGCCACTCGCGGAAATCCGCCACCGCCGGCGCATTGCCGGCGAACAGAACCTCGTAGGTGACGCGGCTGCCGGGCTGAATCAATTGGGTCGATGCGACGTCGTCATAGTTGAGCAACGCGGCCGGCGCGAGATTCACGAAGCCCGTGCCCTGATCCGGCCGGTAATCGAGTACCTGGGTCACGCGAAACGACGCCGCGCCGATGCGCAACGGCGATCCCAACCCTATCTTGAGTTGCGCAATGATGCGCGAGTCGATCCACACCTCGCCGCGGTTGGGTATGCGGTCGGTGGTGCGGGCAACCCCGAATGGCGCATCCGCGATGCGCACGTGACCGCGCAAGGGGTAGCCCGTGCTGACCGCGTTGAGCGCCGCCAATTGGCTGACGTCGCCGCTGAATATCGCCGTCGGAAAGGACAGAATCCGCGCGCTCTTCAGGCCGCGAACACGCGCCTCCTCGAGATAGCGATCCGGGATCGGATTCGGGGACTCGAGCCGCAGATCCGCGGCCAGCACTTCGGCCGCCTGCGCACGGACTCCTTGTGAAATGCGGCTGGTGAAGAAGCCTACGGCCGTGAGCGACAGCACCGCGACGGCGAGTGCCAGCAACAGCACCGACAATTCGCCGGACTTGAGGTCGCGCCACAGATTGCGCAAGGCG
>Ga0116227_10014935_pt1 | contig 11648 bp, 8 predicted proteins | sample S1TSphgellanicum_FD_89693 | JGI IMG/M metagenome (GOLD analysis project Ga0116227, IMG submission 89693) | Host-associated microbial communities from peat moss isolated from Minnesota, USA - S1T2_Fb - Sphagnum magellanicum MG | ecosystem: Host-associated > Plants > Peat moss > Unclassified... | reverse complement strand
ATGCCAGGCTCCTTGTACTGCCATCTCTCGCCATTGCGAAAGCGAAAAGTATTGCTTCTACATTATCCATTTTCGATTCAGACTTTAAGGCTTCATGGCAATGGCTTAGTCATTTCAGGACACGCCAAGGTCTACAGAAAATGCTTCTTCATGGAGAAGGAGCTGAGGTTGACAAAAATGACCTAGAATTATTATCAGCGTTAGAAGAATTATACTTTATCATCGCTCAATACGACCCTGAGAACATCTACAACATGGACGAGACTGGATTGTTTTTCCGTCTACTTCCCATATATTCCATTCTGATGCCGAACGAGGACATTTCAAGCACTAAAGGCAAAAAGAAAGCGAAAGATCGTGTTTCTCTGATAGTTTACGCCAATGCATCTAGAACACATAAAATTCCTTGCGTAATGATTGGAAAGCCGAAAGAGCCAGCGTGTATTAAAGACCGACATTGGCCAGTTCCTTATTTCAATCAAGCGAAAGCATGGATGGACGTGGAAACCTGCTGGAAATGGTTCAACGAAGTCTTTGTTCTAGAAGTCAAAAGACGAACAGGACGTCCCGTTCTCTTATTGATGGATAATGCGTCGGGACACTTCGACGCTTTCGAACGCGACAACATCCGCGTAGTATTCTTTCCTCCGAACTGTACCAGCTGGAAACAACCTTGTGATATGGGAATCATTGCCGCTCTCAAGAAATGATACAAATATTTATATCTCAAGGATATCCTCGACTTCTACGAGCTTGACGAGCAGTTAAAGCAACAGAAAAGAGAATTGGGAAACGACTACGACGAGGTGCAACAGGAGTTTCCTACGGAAATCCAGCACACCTACTGGATGCCGCAAGCTATGTAAAAGAAGCTTGGGATTTCGTCTTGTCAAGCTCTATCAAAAATGCATTCAGTAAGGCGGAGCTCATGAACTTGGAACCGAAACCAGGGGTTGAGAGTGAAAATAACGTCATTGCCACTAAGTTAGCCCAAACCATCGAAAGCTTAAATTTATCGATCAACCAATCAGAACTGGAAGAATTTGTTCATATTGATGACAAAAGCAATGAAGAATATGCCGCAGCAGTGTTGGAAGACGTTGAAGAGCTGTTGGAATCGATGAAGATTAATGAAGTAGGGCTTGATGAAGATAGCGATGTTAATCAACCAGAGCAGATTGTCGAATCACAGGATAGAGTTGAATTTCATGGATTTGAGTCTTTGTATAAGCAGATTTTCGATATTGAGGATCAGCTCCTCTGCTCTAACGTTCAAACAGAAGCCGAAGAAGCATTCGACGATCTCAAAAAATCGTTTGAAGAATTTTAGGCCAAGGTTTGAGCAGTCATCCTCAAAGCCAGACGCAAAAAAAACCAAAACCTGCACAAATGACGATTCATGATATGTTCCACTGAAAAATGTTGATGCCTAAAAATTTTGTCATAAAATGCGTACTTAACCGGGATGCATACTTAAACGGGTGCGTACTTAAGTGGGAGGCTACTGTAATCCAATCCTTGAATTGGAATTTAATTCAATTGACGTTGCATTGCAATATTGTTCATGAACACCTTAATTCCATAAAAAAAGCATTAATGTTTCTCACTTCAATAATATTTAGAAAAAAAATTCTTTGTTTTTTTAATTTTCTAATCTTGGTGCAAATAAGGAATATTTATTACATGTTACATATTGCATCATATCATTACTGTTGTTTGGTCAAGATTCACTTATATCAAGGTCTTGAAAGGACATCCTAAGATGGGATGTCAATTTAACAAGCATTCCCAAATTCAAACATCTTTAGTCAAAATTCAAATCGAGGTGACGTTTTGGTTCAAAAATGACCTAAACTAAATAACAACAAACAAATAACATCAAGGATGATTAAAGATGAGGACCAACAAAAAGATAGGAATGCCAACATGGAATGACAAAATGGCAACAAGCAATAATGAAGGTGTCAAAATACCAAGCTAGGTTGGATGTGAATTTGTTTTTTGGGGGCAATAGAGGGCACCAATATGTTGCGAGTTGAAGGCATTGGATACAATGTCAAAGGACACCAAGAAATACATAGAAAATATTGTGGGCACTAAGGTTGAACAAATTTATATTTTATAATTTTTTTGAACTGAGAATTGTTAGGAAGCATGGTAAGAAATATGTTGGGGGATGACAAAAAGGCAAAAAAAATATTTTTGAGGCAATGAGAGGTGCTAAAAAAAACATCAAGAATTCTATAAATGATAATGTTTTAGTAGGTGAAAACTAAATCTCATATTCTAGAATTAACGAAAGTGGAAATGATTTCATGGAGAATCTAAATATGATCATGGATTATCATTGTCTAGTAACAAATTATATTTTAAATAATTTATTTAAATAACTTTTAAATATACTAATATTTTGACCTTATGTCAATTGATTATCATTAACGAAATAGATTGAAGCCCAAGTCATTAAATTTTTTTCTTGTAAGTAATCAATAATCTATCTATTGTTGAAAGTTATTTGTTTGTTTTGTTTGTCATGTCAAGATCTCCCAAACATGGTGTCTTTTATTACGTTTTTGGTACCATTGGAAATCATTCAATGAATAGGGTTGCACCAAGGTGGTTTTGCAATGTTTAGGCCAATGGTGTAAAAGTTATTTTATATTAAACAATTTTTTCAAAGAAAATTCAATAGAATAAAAAAAAAATTAAAATTAAAACTAAGCAAGATTTTATTATTTTTGGAAAGCCTTTCATGATTGGGGTCTCTTGAAGATGATATCATAAATTTAAAACCTAAGGTGGGAAATGTATTGAATTTTGACTAAATTTTGTAATTTAAAATAAATTTAAAATAGTTTTTCTCACAATTGGATTCTATCATTAAGGTCATGTTCACATTTGATCCAACAATATATGTCACATCATCCATCTATTAAGGAGGATAATTTTTTTGTCACATACAAATTTTTAGAACCATAACATTCCCCAAACATTATTTGTATATTTTAGGAAGCATTCGAAATAACAGGGTATTTTTAAATTTGCTATGAAATAATGACATATTTTGAATACATTTTAGATATACTTAAAAATATATTAGATATATTTTGAATGTATTTTTATGATGAATTATAAACATCCTATTTACATTTAAACTAATTTCAAATTGAACTTTTTTTCAACAAGTTGCATCTCTTTTTTTTTGCACATTGTTTCAAATAAAATGAAAATGACCTCCCGAAGCATTCCCCACCACACTCTTGATTGATATTGTTGGAAATCCCTTAATGCGTGGATAGGGGTGCTTTGAGGTACATTCATATTGTTTAAACTTGTAATGCAATCTAGTAGTTGAAAATTGAACAATCTTTTCAAAGAAAACTCAAAAAAAAATGAAAACTAATTTTCTTATAGAAATCAGGTCATTTTTTGCTAATTTGGAAAATCCTTGAGAAGTAGGATTTCTTGGAGGTGACTTCATAATTTTTTGACCTAAGGAAAGGGATATATTGAACATTGAATTTTTGTGGTCAAGTCTAAAAAAATTCTCTTTTTTTTTTTTCACAATTGGGCTTTATCTTCATGGTCCTATTCACACTTGAAACAATTATTTGATCTTGTTCACACTTAGGCCAATAGCACAAACCAAATTGGTCTAACTATTACCGAAGAAGGTAGTTTGTTTGTCTAGTTTGTCAAGTTGGGATCTACCAAACCATAGAAGGGGCCACACTCTTGGTACCATTGGAAAGCAATCAATGAGATAGAAGTGCACATAGATGGTTTCATTTTCTTGGCCTTGGCTAACAAGGGTAGCCAAGGCAAGGATGGTATTGTGTTTAGATTCATTAGAGCTTATAGTTGCTTAAGGGATTTTGGCCCCTAGGTAATAATAATAGGTCTAGTTTTATATGAGGATTTTTGAAAGATGATATTTTCAATGTGTTGAAGCTTGAGATTAGTTATAGAGTTATAATATCTTGAAGGATTTTGGTTTCTTTTAGAGGAATTTTTTGAAGATTATATTTTTGCATGGTGAAATATTTGAGTTTCCATAACTCTTCTTTTGCCTTAAGATACTTTTTAATGTAAATGGCAAGGCCATGGTGTGACAAACTTCTTGTTTAACCATATTGGAAAGCCCTCAATGAGTAAAAGGTGCTCAGAGATAGTTTCATTTAGTTTAGACTAACCTTACAACACATATTGAATATTGAATATTTTTTTGTTGAAGAATTTTTTTTAAAAAAAATTATTAGGAAAATTGGGGCATGCTCTTGGTATTGTTGGAAAACTCTTAATGAGTTGGATTTCTTGGAGGTGATTTTGTAACTTTCCAACCTAACATGCACAAGATATTGAATTTTGGGTAATATTTGTCATTAAAAATTCAATTAAAATTCAAATACAATTAATTAGTTGGGTAATAAGTTCACATTTGTGCCAAGAGCACATTGAGCCACATTAGTATTAGTAGAGAATGATGCTATATTTCTTTTATTTTCATATCTTGTTTATAACCAAATTTGGCTTAATCTTTAAGGGAGCCAATTCAGGTACATAAAAAAAATTGCCAAAAAATAAATTAAAATACTCATCAATTGGTGGTGCTCAATGTTTTTTCTTTTTTCAATTTTGTGGTTTTGAAAGTTTGATGATTTTTTTTGTTGAATTTACACTTTAAAAAAACCAAAAATTCCAAAAATTTCCGAATTTTTTTTTGTCGCCACAGTGCGAAAATTCGTCCCCAAAAATATTTATTTATTTATTTAAACTATAAAAATAAGAAATTAGATTCAAAATATAAAAATATAAAAATAAAACGCTGAGTAGCCAGAATCCCAGAGTTGGTATAAAATTCTTACCGGCTCCGGCGAGCGTAGGGTTACTGTGGCAGCCGGTTACTAGCCTATTCGGAAAAAGACTAGTGAATGTAAACGTACTTTCTGCCACGTGGCTCATCTGTCACCGGCATTAATAAGGCAAGCGTGTGGATAATGAATCTAAACGTACTTTCTGCCACGTGGCTCATCTGTTACCGGCAGTAATAAGGCAAGCGTGTGGATAGTGAATCAAAACGTACTTTCTGCCACGTGGCTCTTCCGTCACCGGCACTTTAAATCTTCACCGACACGCGCTCGTGACCAGTCACTCGGGAGTCCGGACTCGCAAGGTGTTTTTTTCCCAATTTTGCGATGTAGCCGAAGTGGCGATCATCCATAAGAGATTTTAGCCAGATTTGGTGATAAGATAATATGAAAGTAAAAAAAAATCTAGCATCGTTCTATATTTTTGGCTACCTACCTTCTGCAAGTTAGGATCGAGACTAGCGATTATTTATTTATTTATTTATTTCCCTAATTTCGGCGATTAGAAACTAAAAACTCTAAAATCACCCGCAAAAATCGCCATCTGGCGAAATTTCGCCAAAAAAGAAAACAAAAAGAAAACCGCCCCTGCTCAGGAGAGGGTGCGAGACGGGGCCGTGAGCGAGCACTCGATCGATCGCAGGTTTTTTTGTTCGTGCAAAACTCTTGTTTTTTATTTTGATTTGAGAGGAATATGCATACTTCTGCAGAGAAGTCTGATTTGAGAAATTATTATGGAAATTATTGAAATCCGTCCATTGGGCTCAAGCAGCAGCAGCAGCAGTGGCAGGGCATTCCAAGTTTCTGAACTAAGACGACAATGCAAGCCTTTGAAGAGATTCAAGCATGTGGCTGTGCGTGCACTTGCAGAAACTAATGTATGTCTCTTTCCCTTAGAACACATTATGGTTTCTCTTCCTCGGCTTCTTTGGAAGGAAGCATAATTGAATAGAATTCATAAGCTTATTATTGTTTCAGCAGTGCCACAGAGACTTTCCTGAAACTGTTCCTTCTTGAAACTTTTTATTAACACAGCTATTCAAGCTAGGGTTTTAGGGTTCAGCTTCGTTGGAAGGAAGCATAATTGAATAGAATTCATAAGCTTATTGTTGTTTCAGCAATGCCACAGAGACTTTCCTGAACTGTTCCTTATTGAAATTTGTCATTAACAGAACTATTGAAGCTAGGGTTTTGAAATATTAGAAGCAAAGTTTTTGGTGCCCTGTGTTCCTGTGATTTACCCTAACTATCTGTAGTTCACTGAGTACAGATTGTTTAAAAACGTGATGTGATGCAATCCACAATACACTAGTACCCTACTCAAATGCTAGACATTAAGTCAAAGACAAGACATGATCTTAGATATGTTTCATTGTGGTTTTGCACTTTCTGAAGTTTGGACCTCATTGGAGATCATGGCAGTCAAATGGGTCATTTCGAAGGTCTAGGAAGCAGACAAAAGAGGTGATTATGGTGGATCCTTTGGAAGCCAAAAGACTGGCTGCAGAAGAATGGAAGCTGCTGCAAGCTCGTGCAGCACTCCAGGTCTTTTTCATCACTAGTATGGGGCTACTCTCAACATATGCATATTTTTGTTCTTGTATTAGTTTGCAAGTTAACTTATCCAGGAGGAGATTTGTTGCATTTATATTTGAAGGTGATGCTTGCTGTTTTCTGGAATGTAGAGACAGCAACAGATTGAAGCAATTAATGGTGGATGGGCAGTCCTAGGTTTGACAGCAGCCATTGTCATAGAGGGCTATACAGGCAAGGGAATTCTGGAACAGGTAGTTTCTCTTTGGCATACATATTTCATCTTGAAGAACATTGACAGCATGTTCAAACTCCAGGATTTCTCTTTGTACACTGTGAATGATTATCAGCTGCATATTTGTCAAGGATTTGTCAGATCTTCAAAGCACCCTGAGCTGCTTTGCCAAATTATCATCTTGTGAACTGGTGCCCAAATCTTGAAACTCGATACATGACTTCTTCTTTGAAGCTTTCATGAAATTGCTTCTCCACTCAAAATAATTGGCTTTATGCTTTGCAGGTGGCAGGATACTTGGATTCAATTGCTGATTTCATAGCAGGATTGACACCAGGTCCTTGACATAACCTGGGCTAGTACTTTGAGCCTGGCATGAAAATGTTCTAGATTAGGGACCAGCAGTTTCTTTCATATCATAATGAAATAGTACATACATCTGCCTATGCTGTAGACATAGCTACCTAGTTTTCAATAGTATTTGACATGTGGCTGTTGCAATGCAATTGATTGGTCACAGTTGTCCACCATCAGCAATCTTGCCTAAGATCTGTGACATGATTGCAAATCAGCTACCACATATAGTCAGAAGTGTCAATGAGATGGGTTGGTCAGATCTGAATGGCATAAACCAGTTTGCCCTCAGAAGCAAGCATTGCAAGCATTTGTGAAACTGTTTTTCACTTTCAAGGACTCTAGCAATTGTCTGCTCCAATCATACGCCATAAAGTGTTCCAATTTCATGAGTAACCACTTCAGTCTAAAGTGAATTTCTTGATTCATCTTTTGGATAACATTCATGGTAGTGGTATGTAGTATTCAGGGCTACATACTGAAGTGTATTTGAACTTCTTTTTCCTGGATTTTCTCTGACACTCCTGTGGTGCTGCATGTGTCTCTGGATAATAGTCAGAGGGAGCCTGTGCAGCATTGAGTCTCAGGGGCATGATGCTGGGATACTATCCTGTTTAGATTCTTTCCTTCTAAGACAGCTATTGTGCCAGTCAGTCTGACTTTCCGAACTCAGGTTAGATTATCCTCATTCTTTCTGATCTGGTGATTGGTTCTGCAGGAAACTTACTCGAGAAGATTTTACCACTGTGAGATGCAATTGCACACTGTTAATGTCTGTTATTTGACCAGAAAGCAGCAAGATAGCATGCTGACTTCATCAGGCAAAAGCCCCTCAGCACTACTCTGGATAAAAAAGCATGCTCTGGGTTGATATAGCCAAGGACTTAGCAGAATCTCTGTTGCATCTTTTGTGTGAAGTAGCAGAAGTGTTAGAATAGACAAAAGCTTTATTCATAGTCAGCATTCAGTTTTCTTGGTAGTGAGTTTCATTGACAGGCTTGGAATCCTCTTTATCTGTAACTTACTGTGGCAGACTGAAGATGATCAGGAGATGTGTGCCCACACCATTTACTGCACAAATATTGGCAAGAAGGTGAAGTGGAACCCAAATTCTGGTGTTATTCACAGTTTATACCATGTAGGCTCAGCTTCCTGGGAGTGGAATATCTTCCCTTGAAGGTAAATTTCTCTGAGAAAGTGTCTCACCTTGGATTCAGGTGTCACAGGCTGATGTGAAGCTCTTCTTTGAATCTTTTTGTGGTGAGGTAAGCTTGCATGGTGTGCCATACTTCAGGCCATGTCTGAAGATTTCCTGTTATGGTGTGTTGCCTGTAAGAGCTGTCTGAAAAAGGACATTTGTTGCTGAATCACAGACATCCTGACAATTCTATGGAAATTGCTTGGAGAAGGAATGTGCAGGTTGCACAGCTAAGATTGCTGGGGGATACCATCATTCTACACAAATCATATTTATAGAGTTTGTGATGGTCTGTTCATTTTCTTCTCTCATCAGTGGCCAACTTCTTGTCATCTCCCCAAAACTGAAGGCAAATCAATATCCAGATATTTGCACAGCATTACTGGCCCTCTATGCTTGCAGGATGTGTGTATTTAAATTGTGCTAAGTTCAGGTCACACTACAACACAATTATGTCTGTACTGTCTCATTTCATGTAACAACATTTAGACTCAAATTCAAGTCTTTGGGAGATCAATTTGACATCACATGTCGCTGGTCACACAACATCACTTCTTGTCCAGGTAGATGCCGATGTGTGGCATAAGCACATGCTCACAAGATTTCCCATGAAGTTATTATTCCATATGTTAAGTTCCACGGTCTCCTGGATCTTCAAAGTATAGTAGCCAACTGCATTCTATATATTCAAAGTATAGTAGCCAACTGCATTCTATATATCTCTAGCTGGCAGGCATTGTGCAAGGTTTCAATTGGCTCCTAAACCTCAAACATCATCACATGTAGCACTACAATTTGAAGAAGGTACACCCACCCATTTTCCCATTTATTCAATCTCTTCTAGAATCAATCTTTCTGCCATTCTCACCATCATCCACCACTGTTTTGTGTGTGCTACACTGCCCTCCTCATTGATCAGGGACTTCTTGTGGACACATGCATGCATACTGTGAGCATTTGTTCTTGCGTTTGATTGTGTAACAATCAATTTGATTAAAGAAAATGCTGTTGCCTTATAGTAAAAAAACTGTTGGAAAGTATGCAGCATGTGGTCAAACTTTTTGTTTATTGGCATTCCTGCAAAGTAGTGTGCTAGTGGATCTGTAATGGACTTTTGTTCAATTAGGTTGCGTGACAAATCTGATTTGAGCTGTATTGGAAGGCAATTTGTATTTTTTCAAACTTGGAACTACCTCAATGCAACATGCAGCTTGGTTAATTTGATGGAGCTCAGCTTTAGATTTTTGAGACATCATGCAGTGTCAGGCCTTGTAGTGGTGCTCAAGAGTGAGTATGGCAGTTTGGATGTCCTGTGCAGAGTTATTTCCAAATTTGTCTCATTATCTCAATGTAAAATCTCAATCCAAGATGCAGTCATATATGAACCACCCTGTCTGTCAGTTAAAGTTTACACTGGGATACATTATGTTTTGGTCAGTCAGCATTCTGTCTTCAATGCTCAAGAGCAGCCACATGGCAGATCTGATTTCATATATTTTGTAGGCCTCAAGGGGTGTGTCATTGTTTCTATTGGGTGCTTTCATTTCCACCTCCATCTGACAGTCTCACTCATTCGGCTTCATATGGACACCGTTGCAGAATCCCAAGGGTGTGTTGGGAAGTAAAGCAATCTAGAGCCATGAATGCTTTCCATTCGCAGATACCAAGATCAAACCTCCTGCCATGATTGCTCTAGAAGCCCATATGCTATTGGACAATATGTATTCAATGCAAACCAAGCTCACGTACCAGATAAAATGGCTGCAACTTGCAACGAGTTTAGTGGCAAAATTTGCAAAAACTATGGCATCTTCCCTCAACTGCACAAGAAATTAGATCTGCAATACATAGCCTTGGGGGAAAATTCTTGAGCACTGAAACACAAATATTTTTCCAGTGCAAACTTCAATCTCACATGCTATTCTCTGCATGAATCTTGCATGGGTTTTATGGGAAAGGATACCAGAAGAAAAAAATCCTGGAAAAATGAGGACACAGAGTTAAAAGAAATATGCACATACCCCAACATGTAGCATGAAAATGTAAATCATAAATGCACTTACACAACACAGCCCAACCCATTACACTTACACTACTCGGCATGTAAACATTTTTTTAGTGCAATTATACTTACATGCATGTAATGTAAGTGATTGTAAAATACATTTATATTACCCGCCTTTATGTACACTTGCCTAATCAGTAACCACTTAGTAATTAGTTGTGGTGCATCGCAAAGCTTCAAATATAATTCTTTTGCAATAGGCCACTTTGATTGGCCCATCTTCCAAACAAAATATGAAACTTTGTGGGTTCCCCTGGATAGAAGTTACAAACCTCACGTTATACACTTACACGATTTGTAATTGAACCATATAGTGTATATCACATGTAAAGAAATTACCCTAACCCTGTTAAGGGTAGTAGATAGGTTAGTCATTGGACATTTAATGGCTTTAGAGTGTTGAGGTGCATTGGTCTTTGGCTTTTTGGGCATGGTGTGTAAAGAAAAGTTGTGGCCCATCTCTAGACACGCCCACAGCCATTTAGATCATAGCATTTAGACAAAAGATGACAAAAATATGCCTCCCCAAAGGAAGGGGGTTTCACTTGCTGAAACAAATCATAAATAAACATTCAATTACCTTATGAGCAAACACGTTGCAACTTGTGAATGTGTTTTATGTATCTAACAAATGTCACAAATCTGACCCTTGGATGAACATAATGGAAATGAAATCCAAATGGTTCTTTATGTAAAAAAGTTCATTATACACAATCGGCCAAGACTTGTTCCCAAAAAAAATGAAAAACCTCTCCAGCCATGAGGAATCTACCATTTGTCTGACCTTAAAATGTAAGTGGTACCTCCATGTTAAGGTTTCGGTTTTGGGTCTCCTATTCTTGTAGTTTAACATCAACTATTGCAAGCTCCCTCTCTCATTTCTTCATTGGACAAACTCCTTCATTGTTGTTTGCATTAGTTGCTTGCTTTCTATGTAGGTGGTGGCGTGCATGGTTGGTGTTGGAGGATGATTGTGTTGATGAAACTCTCTCTCTACTATTTGCAAGATTTTTGTGTAGGCAATGGCACACAAAGCTAGTTGGAACATGTGTGTGTTGGTTGCAAGGAAATGAAATCATGGACATTGTTCTCTTGGTTTGTTATTTTTTGGTGTGTTGGGCCTTTAGAAATTTACCCCAAATTATCTCTTAGTCATTTTCATAAACTTTGTCTCCTTCTGGCCTCTTCGTGAACTTCCGCTCCCTTTCCCCCTTTCTCACCCGATGCCTTATGAAAGTTTTGTTTTCTTTTAGCCTTTTCATAAGCTTCAACCCCCCTTCTCTCTTGGTCCTTTCATGGGCTAAATCTTTTTTTAGTCCTTTTCATTAACTTCAACCGCACCACCCCCCCCCTTCCTTTTCTTTCATCCCCATCAAACACATCTTACTTTCCACT
>Ga0116227_10014933_pt1 | contig 11652 bp, 8 predicted proteins | sample S1TSphgellanicum_FD_89693 | JGI IMG/M metagenome (GOLD analysis project Ga0116227, IMG submission 89693) | Host-associated microbial communities from peat moss isolated from Minnesota, USA - S1T2_Fb - Sphagnum magellanicum MG | ecosystem: Host-associated > Plants > Peat moss > Unclassified... | reverse complement strand
TGGGCGGCCTATCTGGAGGGTTTGGGCCCCGCGCCGCGCGTGGGCCGTGGCCTCCGGGCGGGGTGGCGGGCCTTATCACGGGCCACCCCTGGCTTCCTAGTGTGGGCGTTGTCGCACGCGCCCTGGGCGAAGAGGTCGCCGCCCAGCGCGAACGCGCGGTGCTCTGGACACCGGTCGCCTTTGGCGCCGGCGCCGCCCTTTATCTTGCTTTCAAAGAGGAGCCGCCGCTGGCGCCCGGCGTAGCCGTGGCTACGTTTCTGGGGCTTGCGGCCGGGGTGGCCTGGATGTGGGGACGGCGGTTTTGGGTGACCGCGATCCTGGCCCTCATGGCCACGGTCGCCGTGGGGTTTTGTGTCGCCAAATTTCACAGCGATCAGATGGCCGCGCCAATCGCGCCGGTTCGACCCGGCTTCACGCGGGTCGACGGCTGGGTCGTGGATATCGACACGCCCAGCCCGCGTGGCGAGCGTCTGCTCATCGCGCCGGTCCGAATTCGGGGGCTGACGCCGGCCGAAACACCCGTCCGCGTGCGCATTGTCCTTGGCGCTCCAGGTGGCCCCGAGGCCGCGCCGCCGCCCGGAACTCCCATAAGCCTGACGGCCATGGTCGATCCGCCGCCCGGACCGGCAGTCCCAGGAGGTTACGACTTTGCCCGGGACGCCTGGTTCGAGGGAATCGGCGGGGTAGGCCTTTCAACCCAGCAGCCGAGCTTCGTCGAGCTTCCGCCGCCGCCCATGGCCCTGCGCTGGGAGATGGGCGTCAACGCCCTGCGCTGGCGCGTGGCCTCCACTCTCGTTCACGACATTCAGCAGGTGATGGGACCAGATGACGGGGGCGCGGCCGGCCTCGCCGCTGCCGTGACCACTAGCCACCAGGACTGGCTGGATCCAGAGCATCGCGACGACCTGCGCGCCTCGGGTCTCGCCCATATGCTGGCGATCGCGGGTCTCCACACCGCCGCGGTGAGCGGTTTCGCCTTCTTCGCGCTGCGACTGCTCTTTGCGGCGGCGCCTTGGCTCGCCCTGCGCCTTCCGGCCAAAAAGCTGGCGGCGCTCGGGGCCCTACTTGCGGTGGGGCTTTATCTCCTGCTGTCTGGCGCCCATCCGCCCGCGCGCCGCGCCGCGGTGACCGCGAGCGTGGCCTTGTTCGCTATATTGGTCGACCGGCGCGCGGTGAGTCTCCACTCCCTGGCGATAGCGGCCCTGGCGGTCCTTTGGATGGAGCCCGAAGTGGTCGTGGCGCCAGGATTTGCGATGTCATTCTGCGCCACAGCATCCCTGATTGCGCTCGCCGAGGTCTGGCGTCGTCCAGCGGGTAGCGCGGGGCTGCCCTGGCTGTTACGCACCCTGCAGACCGCACGGGATTGGCTGATCGCGAGCCTCGCGGTGAGTTTCGTCGCCGGCGCCGCGACAGCGCCCTTCGCGATTCAGTATTTCAACCGCGTGGCCAATTACGGCGTTGCGGCGAATCTCACGGCTGACTTCGTCGCCAGCGTTCTTCTGATGCCCGCTTTGGCGCTCAGCCTCCTGGCCCAGGCGGTGGGCTTGGGCGCCGACATGGCCGGGCCCATTCTCTGGGTGGCGGGGTGGGCGGCCCGTGCCGTGATTTCCCTGGGTCAGGTCTTCGGCCAGGCGCCCGGCGCGGCCATGACCTATCCTAGCGCGCCGGAGATCGCCCTGGCGCTCTCATATATGGGCATTGTATTCGCCTGCCTGTGGCGGGGACGTCTGAGATGGCTCGGGATCGCGCTGTCATTATCCGTGGCGCTGTGGCCGCGTGGGACCCCGCCCGTGGCCTGGATCGCCGCGGACGGAAATGACGCGGCGGTTGTGATCGACCGGACAGAAGTCGCCCTCAAGCCCCAGGCTCGATCCTATGCCACCCAATCATGGGCACAGCGACGCGCCTTTGATCTTCCGACTGATCCGGCTGCCGCTCAGCAAGCGGCATTTGATTGCAACCGAACCGCCTGCGCGCCCTTGGCGGATACACGGCCAGCGATCGCGGCGTGGTGGACAAGAAGGCGCCCCAGCCCCGAGCGACTGGCCGATCTTTGTCAGGGGGCGGAAATCCTTATCTTGCGGGCGACTGTCACGCCGCCACCGCAATGTGACGGCGCAATCATCCTGCGGCGCGCGGACTTTGAGGCAGGAGGTGCGGTGGAAATCTATCCCAGTCCGAGCGGCTGGCGCTTTGTCTGGGCCCAGACCTCCCGGGGCCGGCGCCCATGGACTCTTACGGATACCGTCGAATGAGGGCGACGAGCTTGCCCCGAACGTCCACCTGATCCGGCCCGTAGATACGGGTTTCGTAGGCGGGGTTGGCAGCCTCTAGAGCAATCGAAGCGCCGCGCTTGCGAAGACGCTTGAGTGTGGCTTCCTCGCCCATGACGACGGCGACAACGATTTCCCCGGAATTACCGGTGTCGGTCTTACGGATGATCGCGTAGTCGCCGTTGAAGATCCCAACATCAATCATCGAATTTCCTTCGACTTCGAGCACATAGTGCTCACCGCGGCCGAGGATGGCTTCGGGCACCTGCATCCGCCCGCTCTCCAGCTCCATCGCGGCGATAGGCGTGCCGGCGGCGATCTTGCCAAGGAGCGGAAGTTCGCGCGTGTCATTGGCCGCCATGAGCGCGTGGCTGGACCCGGGTTGCGCGCTAGGATTGGGCTGCGCGACGGGGCGGGGCGCGAAGGGTGTCACGGATGTCGTCTGCGGAAGTTTGAGAACTTCGAGTGCCCGGGCGCGGTGGGCGAGGCGGCGAACAAAGCCACGCTCTTCCAAAGCCGTGATCAAACGGTGAATTCCTGACTTGGAGGCCAGATCAAGGGCTTCCTTCATCTCATCGAAGGAGGGCGAAACACCCGTTTCCTGAATCCGTTGATGGATGAACATCAGCAGTTCATGTTGTTTGCGCGTGAGCATTACCGCGTCTCCTGCGTCCGGCGAGCCGGAACAAATCAAAAACGAACGCGGGTGTTCTCTGGGTGTTCTCTCTGGCTGTCAAGTTCCCTTCGCTGTCAATTTCCCAGAAGCTCCCGAGTCGCGGTGGCGACATCTCTTTGACGCATCAGCGATTCGCCCACCAACATCGCCTGAGCGCCGGCCGCGGATAGGCGCCTGACGTCGGCTGGCGTGAAAATCCCGCTTTCGGTCACGATCAAAGCCTCTCCACTCGCGCGTGCCATTAGTTTCTCGGTGACCCCCAAATCCGTGACAAAGGTGCGCAGGTCGCGATTATTGATGCCGATCAGGCGCGCACCCAAGGCCCGGGCACGGTCGAATTCAGCTTCGTCATGGGTCTCGACAAGGGCGTCCATGCCCAGGCGCACGGCTTCAGCGAGCAGTTCGGCCGCGATAGCGTCGTCGACCATGGCGAGGATCACGAGGATCGCGTCCGCGCCAAGGGCCCGGGACTCGGCCGCCTGCCACGGATCGACAAGAAAGTCCTTGCGCAGGCAGGGCAGGCTCACCGCTTCGCGCGCGGTTGTCAGATAGCTCTCGGAGCCTTGGAAGCTTGGCCCGTCGGTCAGAATGGAAAGGCACACGGCGCCCCCGGCGGCATAGGCGAGAGCGAGGGCGGGGGGATCAAAATCTTCGCGGATCAATCCCTTGGAGGGCGACGCCTTTTTGATCTCGGCGATAAGCGGGAGGCGCCCCGGCGCGTATGCCGTGCAAAGAGCTCGCTCGAAACCCCGTGGCGCGCTGACCTTCGCCATCGCCTCAGCCAGAGCGGATGGCGAGACGCGGGCGCGGCGTGCCGCGACCTCTTGGCGCTTATAGACCGCGATCTGGCTCAGAATATCGTGGCTCATGGCGTATTCGAGATCGACACAAGCCGGGCCAGGGCTTCCCGCGCCGCGCCGGAGTCGATCACCCGGCGACCCAGGTCCACGCCTTCCCGCAGCGTTTCCGCCCGTTCGGCCACAAGGAAGGCGGCTGCCGCATTCAATAGAACGATGTCGCGATAAGGGCCCGTTTCCCCCGCCAGAAGGCGAGTGAGGGCGGCGGCGTTGTGGGCGGGATCCCCGCCGGTAAGATCCGCCTTGGCGGCGCGGGGCAGCCCGACCGCCTCGGGCGTGATGTTGAACAGACGCACCATGCCCTCGCGCCATTCGGCGACCTGGGTCGCGCCCGTGGTCGTGATTTCGTCCAGGCCATCGCCATGAACGACCCAGGCCCTGTCAGCGCCCAAAACGCCGAGGACCCGGGCTAGGGGATCCACCCAGCGGGAATCGAAGACACCCAAAACTTGGCGCCTGGCGCCCGCGGGGTTGGATAGGGGGCCCAGCATGTTGAAGATGGTTCGAAAACCCAGTTCCTCCCGGACAGGCGCCACGTGGCGCATGGCGCCGTGATGCGCGGGGGCGAACATGAAACAGACCCCCGCCTCATCCAGGGCGCGCAGCTGTTGCGCGGGGGTGGCGACGATATTGACGCCAAGGGCCGCCAGCACGTCCGAGGATCCTGACTTCGAGGAGACGGCGCGCGTTCCATGCTTCGCCACCTTCAGGCCGCCGCCCGCCGCCACCATGGCCACAGCCGTTGAGATATTCAGGGTGTGAGCGCCGTCGCCCCCCGTTCCGCAGACGTCGATTACGTCATAGGGGTGATCAAGCCTCAGGGCGGCCTGGCGCATGGCCCGCGCGCAAGCGGTTATTTCGCCAATGGTTTCCCCACGAAGGCGCATGGCGGTGACCGCGGCGGCGATCTGGGCGGGGCTCGGCTCCCCTCTCAGGCACGCGGCGAAGAAGATGTCAGCGTCCTCGCCGGTCAATGTGGCGCCATCGGCGAGGCGCGAGAGCAGGGGTTTAAATGCGTCGGACATCAGGCGGGGAGCGATGCGGTCAGACCCGCGATCCGCAGGAAATTTCCGAGCAAGCTATGACCATGCTGCGTGGCGATGGACTCCGGGTGGAACTGGACACCGTAAACGGGCCGCGAGGCGTGGCGCAGTCCCATGATTTCGCCATCGTCCGTCCATGCCGTGATCACGAGATTGTCGGGAAGACTGGCCCTAGCCACCGCCAGGCTGTGATAACGCGTAGCGTTGAACCCATTCTCGAGCCCGGCGAAAACGCTATCTCCGGCGTGGCGAATAGGACTGGTTTTGCCGTGCATCAGTGTCATGGCCGGGACAACCTTGCCGCCGAAAGCCTGACCTATCGCCTGATGGCCGAGGCAGACGCCCAGAATAGGAAGTGCCTCCGGCGCCCGAGCGATGAGGTCTAGACAAATACCCGCCTGGGCCGGGGCGCGTGGACCGGGTGATAACAGAATCGCGTTCGGCGCGAGGCTCAGGGCCGCATCGGCGCTCATGGCGTCGTTGCGGATCACCCGCGTCGGGGCGCCCAGATCGTTCAGATAGTGAACGAGATTGAAGGTGAAGCTGTCATAGTTGTCGATGACCAGAATCATGCGGCGGGCCTAGGCGTGCGGAGAAGGGGATGGGCGTGGCGGTCTGCGATCAGAATCGCCATGCCTCCGCCGCCGCCCGGGCCAAGGCGCGCGACTTGTGAAGGGTTTCCTCATATTCCGCGTCCGGATCGCTATCCGCCACCACGCCACCCCCCGCCTGCACATGCAGAACGCCATCCTTGATGAGGCCTGTCCTTAGCACGATGCAGGTGTCGACGGAGCCATCCGCGCCGAAATAGCCCACGGCCCCTCCATAAACCACGCCCCGTTTGGCGCTCTCCAGTTCATCGATGATCTCCATGGCCCGAAGCTTCGGCGCACCGGAGAGTGTGCCAGCGGGAAGAGCGGCCATGAGCACATCGACGGGATCCAGCCCCTCGGGGGCATCACCCTCTACATTGGAGACAATGTGCATGACGTGACTGTAGCGTTCGATCTTGAAGCTCTCGGTAACACGTACGCGGGCTGGCGCCGCCTCGCTGTTGCGCCCTTGATCGCGCAGCATCGCCACCCGACCCACGTCATTGCGGCCCAGATCAAGCAGCATGAGATGCTCGGCGCGCTCTTTCTCGTCGGCAAGGAGCTCCGCCTCCAGGGCCAGGTCCTCGGCCGGGGTCGCGCCTCGCCGCCGTGTTCCCGCAATCGGCCGGATGGTGATCTTACCATCCCTCAGGCGAACAAGGATCTCGGGAGAGGAGCCGACCAGGGTAAAATCGGGATAAGCGAGATAGTACAGGAACGGCGAGGGGTTGGTGCGGCGCAAGGAGCGATAGAGCGCGAAGGGGTCGCGTTCGAAGGGCATGGCGAAGCGGTGACTGGGCACCACCTGAAAGATGTCTCCCTCGCGAATGTAGGCCTTGGCGGCCTGGACCAAGCGGCCATAGGCGGCGCGATCCACGGGAGACGCCAGGGCGGCCGTCGGGCTTGGGTCCTCCTGAGACGCGGTCGAACCGGGCAAGGGCTTGGCGAGGTCAGCCACAACCGCGTCCAGGCGCGCCCGCGCTGCCGCGAAGGCTGTCGAGGCGGGCTGCGGACCTGGACGCACCGTGGTGATCAGAACGATCTCCTGGGCGATGGCGTCGAAGACCGCGACAATGGATGGGCGGATCATGACGGCGTCGGGGAGTCCAAGGGGATCGGCGTTCACATGGGGTAGATGTTCGACGAGACGCGCCATGTCATAGCCCAGCACGCCGAAGATTCCTCCGGCCATGGGCGGGAGGCCTTCCGGGATTTCCATTCGCGAGCGCGCGATCAGATTCTTCAGGGACTCCAGACTGGGACTGGTGTCGGCTGTGAAGGCGCCCAGGCCCGCGCCGTCGTCGCGGGCGATTTCCGCCATCTCCCCCCTGCAACGCCAAACAAGGTCAGGGTTCATGGCGATGATGGAATAGCGGCCGCGCCAGGCGCCACCCTCCACGCTCTCAAAGAGGAACGCATAGGGCTTTCCGTGGGCGATCTTCAAATAGGCCGAGACGGGCGTTTCGAGATCATCGATCAGCCGGCGGCACACAAGTTGCTTACAGCCCGACTGATAGGTCGCCGTGAAGGCTGCCTCCGATGGGGCGTCCGTCATCGCTCCAGTCACTTCTTGATCCCAGTCACTGGTTGACCCAAGTCACTGGGCCTTGCCGGAGGCCTTGGCTGGCGCGCGCGGCGTCGTTTGGTCCGCGTCCACGCCCAAGGTCTGCCGCGCCAGCTTGAGATTGACCTTCACCGCCACTGCCTTCTCCGCCCCCCGCTTGGAGGTGTCCATGAGATCGCGCAGATAATCTTGGGAAAGTTTGCCGCGCACAGCGTTGGTGACGGCCGCTGTCAGGATCGGATCGCCGGGCCTAACGCTATCCAACTTGGCGACGAAGGCCCCGCCGGGAGCGCCGACGGCGAAGGTCTCGCCCGCCTTCACCGTAAAGACCGCATTTAGAAAATCCCGGCCAAGGTTCTGATATTGCTGGGCCTTGATGAGTTGGATATCGCTCAGGCGCACCACATGGGCGCCGACGCTTGCGGCGGCGGCGTCGATGGGCTTTCCGCCGCGAATATCCTTTTCCAAAGCCTCGGCCCGAGCGCGAAAGGCGCTACGCACGACGTCCGCCATATAGGCCTGGGTCAGTTTCGGCCGTGCCTGATCCAACGGGGGCAGCGACGGCGGGGTCACGCGATCCACGTGCAACGCGAAATAATCACCGGGACCCGCATCGGCGATATCGGTGTCTTCGCCGGCATTGATGGAGAAAGCCGCCTTGGCAATCTGTCCATTGAGGAGGGAGATCGGCTTGCCGTCCTCGCCGAGCCCGGCGGCCGTGAACGGTCCGACCGTTACAGGGGCTGCTCCCGCCTTCTGCGCCGCCGCTGCGATGTTGGCGCCGCCCTGGCGGGCCTGGTCGAAGGTTGTGCTCATCGCATAGGCCCGGTCTTGGGCCGCCTTCTGGCGAAGATCGGCCTCGATCTTGGCCCGCGCGTCCGTCAGACTTGCCGCCTTGCCCGGGGTGATCTTGGTCACCTCCAGAACCGCTAGGCCCAGATCGCCTTGAATGGGCCCCTTGGGTTCGTCGGCCTTCATCGAAAAGGCCACCGCCCCCAGCTTGCGGTCGGCAATGCCATCTTGAGGCTTGTCGACATAGGTAATGGGGTCAACGCCAAAGGATTTGGCGATGGCGGTAGCTGGCTCCCCTCTGGCGAGACGCTGGGCCGCCTGAGCGCCTTGCGCCGCGGTCTTGACGGGGATCTGGATCACCGTCCGGCTTTCCGGGGCGCTTAAGGACGCCTTGCGCGCATTGAATTCCTTCTCGATCTGACCTTCGTCAATTTTCACCGTTGGAGCGATAGCGGCGGCGGAGAACCGCGCCAGGGTGATTGTCCGCATTTCAGGCCGGGTCAGCTCCGCGGCGTGCGCCTTCATAAAGGTTGTCAGCTGCGCATCGGTCGGCGGGGAGGGCGGGGGAATGATGTGGGGATCGAGGAAAAAGTAGCTGACGTCACGATTTTCCAGGGCCGCTATGGCGTTGATCGCCGAATACGCGCGGGGCATCTGAAATCCAGCGGCGAGGGCCAGGCCGAAATGGCGCTCGGCCAATTCATCGGTGAAGTCGTCCTGAACTTGACGTAGGGTCAGGCCCTGGGCGGCCAGGAATTGGGTGAATTGTTTAGCGCTGAACTTGCCGGTCACCTTGTCGAAGGCGAAGGGGATCTTCTTGATCTGATCGTCGATAAGGCTTGGGGCCGGTTTTATCCCCGCGCGGCGGAGCATCTCGGCCTCCGCCTGATCCATGGACATCTGGTTGATCAGGTCCTGGTCGAAACCGTTTTTCACGAGAAAATCGGTGGCGTAGGTCTGTCCCGACTGCTGTTCGAGCCGCTTTTTCTGCTGCTCGAAGATCGACTTATATTCCGTGGCGGAGATGACGTGATTGCCCGCGGAGACAACGGAGTCGACCTTCGCGCCGCTTAGGATGTCCGGCATTCGCTGTCCGCCGCCCACGCCTAAAAGGAGAAAGACGAGCGTCAGAGCGCCCATCAGGGCGATGCCAATGGGATTGCGGGCAGAGGAGCGCAGCGAGCCGGTCATTTAGGGAATCAGACCTGAGTAAGAACGCGCGCCGATGGCGTCGCCGAGTGCGGCGGTATAGGGGAGGCGACCATCCCACCGCAAGCAAGGCCGTGGACGCCTCCGGGCCAACAGACATTCAAGGACCAGCTTGGCCGCCACCTCACCTTTCATAGCCGGCAACTGGAAGATGCACGGGCTGACCGCGCGGCTCGACCAGTTACGCATTCTGGCGGACGGTCTGGCGAGCCATCCAACTGCGGCCCGCGTGGCGGTTTGTCCGCCCGCGACACTCCTGGCCCAGGCGGCGCACATTCTCGTGGGGACGCGCGTCGAGCTAGGTGGTCAGGATTGTCATGGTGAGGCGTCCGGGGCTTTCACGGGAGATATCTCGGCTGAGATGCTGGCTGACGCTGGCGCGCGGCTCGTGATTCTTGGCCATTCGGAACGTCGAATGCTCCATGGAGAGAGCGATTCCGTGGTCGCGTCGAAAATCGTGGCGAGCCTTCGCGCTAAGCTTGAACCGATCATCTGCGTGGGCGAACAGGGCGATGACCGCAGGGCAGGGCGGACGCTGCGCGTTGTCGAAGGGCAACTGGCCGCCTCGCTGCCGGATCGTTTGGCCGGCGCCCGGTTCCACATCGCTTACGAGCCCGTCTGGGCCATTGGCTCGGGATTGACCCCAACGTCCGAGGAGATTGCCGAGGTGCATGACGCCATAAGGCGCGCCCTGATTGCGCGGTTCGGCGAACAAGGCGCCCACGTTCACATTCTCTATGGTGGCTCGGTGAAGCCTGAAAACGCGGCGGAAATCCTCAAAGTTGCCGAGGTGGGTGGCGCCTTGGTCGGCGGCGCCTCCCTCACGGCTTCGGACTTTATCCAGATCATCGCGGCCGCGTGACCTGCCGGCCGGCCCTGGGTTCCTTGTGGATCGCGCCGCTTGGGGTTTATAGAGCGCGCTTCATTGCCCCCGCCCGTCCGTGCGACGCGAAAGACCCCATTTTAACTCATGCTCCTCGGCCTCCTCCTCAGCTTGAATATCCTGGTGTGCCTGGCGCTGATCGGCGTCGTGCTGTTGCAGAGGTCAGAGGGAGGCGCCCTGGGTGGCGGCGGAAGCCCAAGTGGACTCATCACCACGCGCGGTGCGGGAGACCTACTCACGCGTGTGACCTGGATCCTCTTTGGTATGTTCCTCGCCCTGAGTCTGGCCCTGACCTTGGTGGGTGGTCATCAGCGCTCGTCGGATCAGATTCTTAATCGGCTGAAGGGCGAGACCATCAATCCCGATCAGCTCAAGTCCTCTACGCTGCCGCCAGCCACGGCTCCCGCGCCTGTGAAGCCCGCGGTCACAACCGCGCCGAGCAGTTCTGGCGCGCCCGCTTCTGGTGGTTTCCTTGCGCCACCCAAGCCCGTCATTGAGCTTCCTCCGGCGGGGAGTCCGCCGCCGAGGTCCTGACGCGCAATCAGGCGTCGCCTGAATTCTCGGCCGCCCTCCCAATTTCATCAGAGCCGCCGCGCTTCTGGCTGGGCGAATCAGTGCTAGTTTGAACGCCCATGGCCCGGTACATCTTCATCACCGGAGGCGTGGTCTCCTCTCTCGGAAAAGGTCTCGCCTCCGCCGCCCTTGGCGCGCTTCTGCAATCGCGTGGCTATGGAGTGCGCCTGAGGAAACTTGATCCCTATCTGAACGTCGATCCCGGCACGATGAGTCCCTATCAGCATGGGGAAGTCTTTGTGACCGACGACGGGGCTGAGACGGACCTCGACCTTGGCCACTATGAGCGGTTCACGGGCGTCGCGGCGACCCGCGGCGACAACATCACGACCGGACAGATCTATCAGACCATTCTCGAACGCGAGCGGCGCGGTGACTATCTGGGCGCCACGGTTCAGGTGATCCCGCACGTCACCGACGAGATTAAGCGGTTCGTGCTCTCTGACCCTGGCGAAGGCGTGGATTTCGTCCTTGTTGAAATTGGCGGCACCGTCGGTGACATCGAAGGCTTGCCGTTTTTCGAGGCGATCCGGCAGCTGGGTCAGGACCTACCGCGCGGCGATTCCTGTTTCATCCACCTGACCCTCCTGCCGTTCATCAAGACGGCCGGCGAGATGAAGACCAAGCCCACCCAGCACTCGGTGAAGGAACTGCGCTCCATCGGCATTCAGCCGCATATTCTGCTGTGCCGCTGCGAGCAGCCGATTCCTCTGGAGGAGCAGCGCAAGATTGGCCTTTTCTGCAATGTTCGTCCTTCGGCGGTAATACAGGCCTTGGACGCGGAGACGATTTATCAGGTGCCGCTCGCCTATCATGAGCAAGGACTGGACGCCGAGGTCCTCGACGTCTTCGGCATCCGTGACGCGCCGGAGCCAGATCTCTCCAGATGGCGGCGTATTTCCCAGAATCTCATTCAGCCGGACGGCGAGGTGACGATCGCCGTGGTGGGCAAATATACGGTTCTCAAGGATGCCTATAAGTCACTCATCGAAGCCTTGATCCACGGCGGGGTGGCCAATCGGGTCAAGGTCAATCTCGATTGGGTGGAGAGCGAGGCCTTCGAGGGCGATGAAGGAGCGGCGGCCACGCGTCTTGAAGGCGTCCATGGCATCCTGGTGCCGGGCGGTTTTGGAGAGCGTGGCTCTGAGGGGAAAATCAGGGCCGCCAAATTCGCGCGCGAACGCCAAGT
>Ga0116227_10014932_pt1 | contig 11653 bp, 7 predicted proteins | sample S1TSphgellanicum_FD_89693 | JGI IMG/M metagenome (GOLD analysis project Ga0116227, IMG submission 89693) | Host-associated microbial communities from peat moss isolated from Minnesota, USA - S1T2_Fb - Sphagnum magellanicum MG | ecosystem: Host-associated > Plants > Peat moss > Unclassified... | reverse complement strand
TTTTTTTTTTTTTTTTTTTTTTTTTTTTTTTTTTTTTTGGGGTATTGTTCATTTTAGACTTTGAGTCCTCTTCCCCCCACCACCCCACCCTCAAGTCCCTAATTAACATTTTGTGGGGTATGGGACGGCCGCTACGTCAGTAGAGTTTACGTCAACTCATCATACTTACATGAGATGTAAGCATTAAGGTTAAGAAGGGAGGTAAGATGAGGTTCAAATCATGAGCACTAGGTATAAAAGTAAACTAGGTTACCTAGCACTATAAGTAATCATAAGGACTAAGGGTAATGTAAAGCCCTAGTGTGAGAGCATTCTCAGAATAAGTGGCCTAGGTTGAAACTTGAGACGGTAGCCAAGTCTAACCTCACCTTTTGGGAATGGCATTCACTCATGGGCTTTATCCATCAGGCAAAGGTTATATGAACCAAAACATATGTAGATCACCAACCATAGGAAGGAGAGTGTTCTTACACCTAACCCTAAAGAGGGGTAAGGACCTATGCCTATAAGTAGGTGTTAATCCCTCCCACTCTTTAGGAGTAGATGTGATATCCACCCTTTTCCCTAAGAGGATGTTCATGGATATAAGGTACCTTCCAAATATACTTGGGGAAAATTCTCCGGGTCCTTTGCAATACCCATTTAGCAAATGTTATGGTTGTTATGGTAGTAGTAGTAGACCTATGACACTGAAGTATGGGGATTTTGGGGCGAACTTAGGGACTCCTACAGAGTGAGTAGAGTAAGCAGTTTGAGGGAACCAGATTATGCCATGTAAGTAAGTACTTTGTGTATTCCTGGAGTTGGTTAACTACCATTCTAGTGTCCCAATTGTTTGGTTAGACCCTGCTCTGATATTGCTAGTTCTACTAAATCTAAATTAACTTACTTGTTTGTTGCAAAGAGATAGATTTTGTCCTTCAAAGGGGTCTAATCTTTCTAATCTTATGGCAAAAGATTTTAGGTGGCTTTAATTCCAAAGGACATTAAGTGAATCGGTCCTTCAATTCAAAATTTAGTGTGAATAAGGTCTAAATGTATTCAAATTTTATAGTGTGAATAAGGTCATCTAATATTCCCCTCTCTACTTGTCATGATGTATTACAACATATAAAAGTGTGGTGGCGGTTATTAAAAACTGCGCCAACCCACCCAGCCCCCTCCCGGCAGGGTATAAGGGCGGATCTTAGGGTTCATTATCACAAAAATCAAATACCCAGTCCCACTTACACAGTTATCAAAAAAAATATGTCTGGTTCCGATATGTAACTATGGTTCTCAAAATATTAAAACTCAACTAACCGCCCAAAGACCGGTGGTTATTTCCCGGGTTCTTTCGTAAACCCAGCAAGCGGTTTGTTTTGAGGTTTTGAAATAAGTGGAACCAGCGGTTCTTTGATTCTTTTTTTAAAAAACAACTATGCAACCGACGGTTCTTTGATCCTATTTTTTAAAACTTTGCAAGTGACGGTTCTTTGATTCTTATTTATAAAACTAGACAACCGACGGTTCTTTGATTCTGAATTTGTTTTCCAAATACCAGTAATTGATGGCTATTAACAAAATCAAAGAAACTACAGAACAATGGTCTTAGGTCTCAAGTGCTTCTAGCTTGTTGCTATCCATCCTTGCTCTCCAACTGCAGCCTAAACCCCATTTTACACATGCTACCAAAGGGATTTGTGCTCTTCTGTTAACAAGCTTAACCAGGACCTAGCCTTTTCTCAAATGGGAAGTGGTCCCAGAAATCAAGTTTGAGGTCTTGAGAATTTCAATGTTTATCATATTTCTGGAGTGTGAAATGTTCTATCATCTATGTCCCGCATTTGCTGTTTGGTTGACACTTTTATGAGTTTCCATTGAAATATTTGACATTTTTATGCAAATTGTACTTGCACTAATGTGGCTTGTGCCATTGGCCCAAATGTGAACATGATTATGTAATTGTTCAAAGTGTGAACAAGACCTTGATGAATCATGATAGAGTTCAATTAATTGGAAATTTTCAAAAAACAAATTAATTTCTCATGACAAAATTACAAAAAATTCAATATCTTCCCCCACCTTAAGTCTAAAAAATTACAAAATCACCTCCAAGAAGTGCCACTTAGCAAGGGCTTTCAAGCAACACCAAGACCTTGCCTCAATTTCCCTAAAAGCTTTAGTTTTGATTTTATGAAATTCTCAATGAAAAAATTGTTCAATATTGAATAACTCTTGCCTGTAAGTCTAGATGTTGTCACACCACCACCTTGGTGCACCCCTCCTCATTGAGGGCTTTCCAATAGTGAGGGCGGCCACCGTGGTTTGGGATATCTCAACATGACAAACAAAACATAGAAAACAAGCAAACTACCTTCATTAATATACATATGTTAGGCAAGGTTTTTTAATATCAAAAATATCACAACTTTTTTGTACCAATAGGTGATCTATGTAAATTTGCAAATAGAATCTGACAATGATATAGCATTGGCCAATAATGAACCCAAATCCTAATATTAGCTGTTCTGAATTTGCAATGTACTTGTGAATGTTTTCTTTCCTTCAATTGTAACAAAAGTTATTGATTACAATTACAAGCAACAAGCAATGGTCAAATCTACAGTAATTTAAAAAGGAAATCCGCCACGAATGCTAAATGAGATAGCTTAATTAACACCACCTAATCCCCATGCTAAACCCTGAATGGGTTTTCACAAAACCGACTAATAAATACCATTGTGAGTATGCAAAAGCCCTAAACCCTAGCCTTTACCTAACCTTCAGCTACTAGGGTTCCCAAGGGTTTTGTGGGAATGCAGTACTCGAGCATTTGTGGTTTCTTAAAAACATAACACTTTGCAAATATATGACATGTACATATGAAATGTTCAATACACTATTTATGTCAAACTCTGAAATTTTGTATGCTAAATTTCGTTGTGGGTTTTTTTTGTTTTTGGGTTAAAGGAAAATTCTCCCTCAAATCCAAAAGGCCGCTAGACCGGCTCAAATCCTTCACTTTGAAAGCCAGGGTTTGACAGCAATCTTTCACTTGTGACCACCACCACTATATTAGGCCTGGGATGTGTGTGTTGACATCATGAGGCAGACTTGCTCAGAGTACTTCCATGTCTTGCAAAAACAAAACATTGCACACCATCACAATCTTCTCCTTGTTTTGGCTTTGGAACAAAAAGGAGCAGCAGCATGATCCAACAACCCCTGGAAAGAGAAAAAAGCTGCCTAAATCCAACAGGATGTATGTACATCATCCTGTGTCCAATGACCTATATGTGTAGAGATATACGCCTTGGGATCAGCTCAGCACAATGCTCAGCACATTTGGGTAGACCTGAAAACCTATGACAGATTGCATATTGGGATGATCCCATTTCAGAGCACCTGGTCAGATGGGACTCAGAGGAAGGAAAGAAAAAGAAGGTATCCAGAGAACGAACAACACATGATTTGAGTAGAGTATGTCATTGAGTGATGAAACAAGATGCAGATACAGACCTATAAGAAGGTTAGTGTCCCACACCACAATAGCTAGACCATTCAGTTTAATTGGTGGAAAATACTACACTCTGATCAGCTTGTTACAAAGCGCTCGGACTTAGTAACATGTTCCTTATTTCCTCCCAATGGTCTTTGCTCTTCAGATTTCTTCAGGTGCATACATATGTGCGTAGTATCCCCTGGCATGAATCAATTCTCTCCTCATTAAGCAAACAAAAAGTACTGGATGTATGGACATTGGTTCACTTTTCTACCAGAAATTTTGGCATCTGGCGAGGGAGTGCTGTTTAACCAGGGTGCCTGGATTTGATCCAGATTAGCTTTAGGACGCTTGTGCTTCTCTAACTCTTGACAGAGATCTTCAGAGTAAGGCTAGTAACCAGTACTCAATGCCTGATCAGTGGAGAGGGATCCTGCCTAACCTGATTACTGCTGAATCCTGCTTGTCATAAGACTGCACACCAGAACATGTTATAAGTACATCTGAACATGTGAATTTGTTAATGTGACCACATAAATTGGGTGAAGAGCATCATCGGGGAACTGACATTTTGTAGCCCCCTTTTTTGTCCAGTTTCACCAGTTGGCTATGACGTGGATTCGATAAACCAGCACCCAGATACATGTCACTGTTAAAAACAAAAGAATCTGCCGCTTCCTCGGTTGCTTGTAATTCACTACAAATCCCCACCAATTTTTTGGGTTGTTTATAATATCACTTATTAATAACGTGTCCACCAGTTTTTTGGGGTTGCTTGTAATAACTATAGTATTCTGTACCAAGTCTAAATTTTAACTTTTCCCATACTAAAAATGTCCCCACAAAGAAGCCTCCCTACCAAAAACAAAAAGAAAATTAGATGGGTGAATGTATCACTGTGGGTGATGACAGGTTCACAGTGGTCCCATGATATGAGAGTTGGGTTTGTGGGGGCTAAAACCTTGTGCGCTACAAAATGTGAGTGCAGATTGCTAATCCTCATATACTACATCCTCCCTGGATCTTATTCATTGGGACCAATGAATTCACTCAAAGTCCAGTGAAATCACTTTATGAATAAAAACACCTTTTGTTGTAATGTTTGGACAAGAAGACTGAGTGCATAACAAGCTCACAGGAGACTGAAGTTTAGTTTGAGAGATAGACTTGTTGGTGGACAAGTGTTGAGAGGGTTTTGAGCAAATGGGTGCTCTGAATAGCACTTTATGGGTTACCATAATCTGACCCATCACCACACAATATCAGTAAAGGAACTACTACTTACAGGAATTTATTATAAGGAGTGTTGGAGTTTAAGGAATCAGACCAGTAGTTGAGAACAAATTTTGAATTACCTAGTTAATGATACTGAGAGTAGTTAAAGAAGACCACAAGTTGAACAAGACCGAGCACCATCTTGACCATTCTCCCACAAGTTGCTTTGTGATTAAGTTATAAGCTTTTCTGGCAAGACTGTTTACTGATCAATGTGTGTGTGTGTGTTTATTGCACGGCATAAGAGATGAATCCATGGCTCCCTGATTGGTCAAGATATTACTATACGGTAAGGAAAAGACATCTAGCATGACATATCGGTGAATTGAACCTGTGACAAAAACACTTCCATTGTGGCCATGCTGCTTTCCAACTTGTGGCCCATTGGCCGAATTCTTTAGCACATCATAATGACCAAGCAAATCGCTGCATGCAATTGATTGAACTATCAACATATCAGCCAAATATTGCTCGTACGAGGCAGAAAAAATAATGGGTGTGGATACTTCCATGGTTTATAGTTTATAAAGCACTAGTCTGGCCCGTGCCGTTTGGCCCAAGTGTGAACTTGTTACCCAATTAATTTTTCCCTTCCAAAATCATTTTAAAAATAATTTATATGAATTTTCATTGAAAAAAAATACTCAAAATTCAATATCTTCTTCGCCTTTAATCTAAAAATTATGAAATCACCTCTGTAAAATGCCACTCATTAAAAGCTTTCCAACAATACCAAGAGGGTGCCCAAGTTTCCCTACAACCCCCTCCCCCAACAATGCTAATGACAAAGGATCAAGGTTCTTTGACACATAGTTCAAATAGTTGTCCTATAGTTCAAGTCCAAAGCCATGAATCTTAGTTGGACATGACACTTGAATTTATCACATGATTTATCATAAGGTCAAGTAATTACGACGATCCAGAATTGTGTGTTGCTTGAAGATCGCAAGACCTGCCTACAATTGTCAAGAGCCTTGCATTGTCATTTTACCCCCTCAAAACATTTTCCTGTAACGGGAACGTTTCATAGTGTTCCTGCCCCATGTCTAACCACAGTGGTCAGCTCCTTACTAACCATACACATGTATCTACATACCTAGTGGCAACCAAGTGCACTACCATTACCTAATTATGTATAGTAACTACTTACATTTCCTACCTACTTACCTATGATACCTACCTACTAGGTAGTGTGAGGTGGACTTAGGAGGGTTTATCCCATAGGTTACCAAGGCTCCCTATGGGTTACTTATACATGGTGCACTTGTCCATGCTGGGTATAAGTAACCCTTTCTGGGTCACATAATCCCAGAAATCTGTTTAGGCCATCACTGCCTCCTTCAAGAGTAACAAAAAACACTACCAGCTAATCCAAGTGCTGTTCACACAATGAAAGTCATCCATGTAAAAAAGTCCCTGAAACTGGAGCTTAGTAGCCTCAGTTTTAGTCCAAACTGGGGATGAGATTAAAAAAGGGGATGAAAAAAGTACAAAGGATAAAAAACTTCAGGCTAAATTCCTTTTCTCACCAAACCTGGTCCTCTCAAAAGGAATTTTTTTACTCTCAGCCAAAAGAGTTTTCAAGTAGGTATTCAAAACTCATCAGCTAGCAAAAAAATTGGGTTAAATGGCCTTGAGCAAAACAAGAAGAAGATGTCATGCAAAAACATTATGAATGAATCAAGTCAGTAGTAGTAAATGAAGTTTTAAATGCTGACATTTTAGAGGGGTATTGTTGCCCTTAATTTTTGGCTCTTGAATTTTTTTCCTGCTAAGTTAGTTAAGAAGCCTTTAAAACACTTGTTTTGCAATCCAAGGTGCTTGCTTGTTTGAACTTTGAACACCATTGGGTTCTACACCCACCCACCCAGCATGAAAACTGCTAAAATGGTGCTGAAATGATAAATGCTTAAAACCCAGCAAAGAGACCTAATTTTTAAAAGTCCCTCTAAGACATTAAAGGGTTCATAGCTCATACCCATTTTCAGAAAGTTTTTAATGAATGAATGAATGAATACATTCAAGTTTTGGGTACTTGGAACAATGAATTCTTTCAGTTTCAAAAACCATGTTTCAAACTACTAAAATTGTCAGAGTTTTTATCTTCAAACTTTTTCACCTATGGAAATATAAATACCAACTTAATTACATGCCCTTGGAATGCCATAGATACCCTTAGGTTGCAAGTTTAGGGTTTGAGAAAATCCACATCCACTAATACCTAGTGGCCAAAGCAATGGAAATTAGGAATGGTTTTAGACAAAAGACTTGGAGGCTGGAGGTAGAGTGAACCAGCATTGACAAGAGAGAGCACCATGGGTCAGGATGGATGGTATGTTTGATAGGGGAACAATATTTTTTCCATTGTATTACTGTCCCACAGCTAACCATGGAGGTTACCTATGTATTAACCAGGATGGGTTTGGTCCTTTGTCTTTAAGATAACCCCTGGTCCCGGTTTTGACATTAAATTATATTTTGGTAGATTCTCCCAAGATATATAACCACAATTGTCAATTTTTTTGGAAAAGCAAATAACTAATCATAAAATTGTTAGGTTTTTATTAGTTATTTCATGGAAACCATATACTCTTTAAGGTTTTTGAAATATCTAGAATTGGAGGTTGTTTGATTTTGATTTTTTTCGAAGAATTAGAACTAGTGGTTTTTAAGAAACTTCAATTAACTACACAACATTGGTATAAACAAGTGTTGTGCATGTATATGTTTTTATACAGGAATATGATATGGGGTATTTAAACTCTACTTATTTTCCAAAAACTACAATTCATGTATGAAAACCAACCACAAACAAGATAAAAACAAACTTGGACCCTAATACCAAGACCTAGTTACTATCAATTTAAAAAAAAAATCCCATAGTAAGAACATGTTTGTTTTATTTTTAAAAAAAAATTGATATTGATATCACCTAGTATGTTCAAAAGTTAATACTTTGGGAACATTAGTATCTACTAGTGTCGTTCAATTTTTAATCTCAGAAAGAATTTGTGGTCTTAATTTTCTTTTTAATTTTCTTTTACGAAACCTTTAGTTCGGACTTGAAATTAGTTTTTGGGTTTCTAAAACCTTAGGTTCTAATTTTTTCACAAATACAATAGACCTCTTTTATAATCACATTTTTGTTTGTGTCACATATTTTTTGGTAACCATTTGTTTTAGTAAGAAACACCGTTCTTTTGAGTCATTATCACATTCATTAATAGCACAAAATATTTGCAAAGCTTTCTTAGTAAATGTGATTATAGTGAAGGAAATTTAGAGTAAATATTAGGATTTTATAAATTGTAATTCCTTTTGGCAATGTTAATGTTGCTTTGTGTTAGAGTTGTGCAAACTAGCAACAATGGATCCAATTGAAAAAAAAAGAAAGAGACAACAACTTTCTATTGTAAACAAACAAAAGATATGTGAACTTACCAAGAAAGCAAAAAATCTTAATTAAAAAACTCTAGTTCACAAGATAAACAAGGAATTCAAACTCAATGTGAAGCATCACATTAAAATAGACCAAAATGACAACCTTCTTAAAGTCTAATAATGCATATTAGAGCTTAGAATAAGTCACATAAAAAATTTAAACAATTATTGGCACCTTTATTTGAGCATAAAAAGGTTATTTTGCTAAGTTTTTTGCCTATATTCACAATCTTGTAATGGTTTGTGTGGAATGTGCCTATACATGTTTAAATCAAAATTCATTAGTGTTCCTAAAAAAATGGTCACCAAGGGTGTGATTATAAAGGGTGTTTACTCTAATTTAAAGCTAATGTAGTTTTTGTTGTATAATATTTGTTCAACTAGTGCACATAATTCAAAATAAAAATTATGTAATATTAATTATGTACATCTAATCAAATGCAATAACTCACCTAAAATGGAAGGCCAAACTTATATTTTGTTCAATAAAATTGAATGTATTTATTTAGAGAACTTGAATTTGGTTAAAATGAATCAACACCTTTAGTTTAGATTCTAATTCAATTTTTGAAAAGAGTGATTTTCTAATTAAGTTCCTACCAGTTTTAATAAAACTTGAAACTTTTAATTCAAAAACCTATAATTTAGACCTAAACTTGCTTAAATTTCAAAGCTTGCCAACATTAATATCTACTTAAGTAGAAACCACCAAATGCCTTACTTTAAAAAACACATACATTTCCTATTTACTTACCTTTGATATTTCATAGTTACAAAAACATGATTTTTTCATTAATAACATCGTGATTATGATGATTGTACAATCAAGTCCATTTGGTTGAAATGACTAATTACGTTTTAGGTTATTAAAATCAAATTTAAATATGTTTATTGATATTTTTAAAAACTAATTACCTAGTCAAAATGGACAATATGTTTAACATGTTCAACATGTGATGTATGTGGCACTTTGTTGAATTGTCTGACTTGATTAATGTAATTAAATTCAATCCCCTAAATATGACTAATTACGACTATAATGTTAGTTTTGATTTTGCGTATGTATATGGATTGAGTTACCAAAACAAATTGAAGTAAATTACAAATTTCATGTTTTCGTTTATTGGTTTTAAATATATTCACATAAAAACAGAAACAAAGGACAACATTTGAAATATAACAAAATGACATGTGAGAAAATGAAAAATCAAATTAAAAATAATAATTTTCTTTAAAAAAATGTGAATCCTGAATAATTTTTTTTGAAATTTGAAATTAAGAGAAAAATAAAAATCTTTGAAGACATGTGAACTTTAATTATATAGTTTCAGAAGTGAAATTGATTCCATGTGAGATTTTGAAAGTAAAAATGTACTAAAATTACTAAAATTGGAAATTTCCCAAATGAAAATATAAAAATTAAATGTAACTTTTTAATGTTTGGAATTCTTAAAATTTTAGAATTTTAATGAAATGAAAATTTAAGAAAATTATTGTATTGAAATGTGTATTTAAAATAATGTAATAAAATTTTCATTTTGAAATCAAAAGACATTATAAAATTTGATATAATTATCAAACTAAAAATGAATTAAATTTAATTATGGTATTAATGATGATGTACATATGTAAAAAATTTCATTATGAAATTATATAATAAGGTTACAATACATGATATTCAAAAGAATGTGTTTTTATAATATTTTATGATAACAAATTATATCATCAAATGCTATGGTGGTTGGATGGTAAAGGCCTTGGGCTGCAAAGGTGAGAGTTCAAACTTCACTTTGGAATTATTGTATCCATAACATTATCATGATAACCTATTATAGGTTCACCAAACCTGAAAAAGGAAAAGAAATCAACAATGGAATCATGGGTCTAGTGTGACTTTGGATTGGTCTGTAGTTTAATTTGGAAAAATAATATTGTTATTGAATTATTTTATACAATAAATGTACTAGTATATTTTAATAAATTAATAATTTTCATGTCAAATAATAGTTTTAATCATCTTAATCATTTTGAACAATCAGTTTCATTAAAAGAATAGTCAAGATTTTAACCTTAACAATTGGTATGATATGATTGGAAACAAATTTGTCCCTTATCTATTTTGACTAAAATTTTAGTTATAAAAACTAAGGTGGTAAAAACAAACATCTATAATAATGTTTATTCATTTACATAGGTAGTTAGAATTGCCTCTAGGTCATGTACTAAATGTGACCCTACAAGTAAAAAGGTTTATAAAACATGTGACAAGGGTTCCAAATCTATCTTGTAAACATGTCTTCCACCTTAATGACTCAATTTTAGTTCATCCACAACTAAGTCGTAATGGGTTTCCAATGGGTGGTGCATTGGTGCATGTTGCACCACAAGTCAAAAACACCTCAAGGTAAGGATCTTGCCATGGGAACTAGAAAAAATGATAGGGACCAATAGTGGAAACCTAAAATTATGTTTTTAATGGGAAAACAAACGTTCATGATTGCATGTAAACCAAGATCATTCTTTTTGGGATTGTGTTTAAATTTGATCATTTCAGCAACAAAAATTTTCATAAAAATTTTCACCAAATGCAAAAAAAATTTAAAAATTTATATATCATCATATATTTTCTTTTTTGGAGAAAAAAATAGAATTTGGAAAAAAAAAAGGGAATTTTTTGGCCACATTTCTATCTGGATTTTAGAGGGAGGGTGGAGGGAGGGATTTTTGTACTAACTTCTAAAGTTTTTGGACAAGTTGTACAAACATGTCACCATTCAATGTTAAATCTCTCTTGGGATGCTCACATACAACCCAACATTACAAATTTGAAAAAGAAAACATTATTTGACAATCATGTGTAATGTTTTTGGATAGGCTTGGTTTGAATGTTTGAACCTTGTTTCCTATTAATTAGTCGATAGTTGTGAAAATTTTGGTGAGGCACATTCATTGGCCCAAAACCAAAAAAATCAAAACTTTGAACAATTCCCAAAATAAAACCCTTCCTTTCCACCATACATATTCAATAATCCAATTCAAAACTCAATAAATGACCATTATAAAATGGAAAGTTTCACATGAGCAACATGAAGCCAAAAATAATAAAATAAAAATCAAGTTTTGTAATTATCATTTGCAACTGATTTTGGATTGCACACAACACTTAGTAGGTAATAATCTACTTCTTGGTCTAGTTCTTTAAAAAAAAAAATTCAGGTTCCAGTTGGGAAAATCAGACCCAGTTTTGATCTGGTTCTGGGTACCCAAACTGGAACTGGCAGTTAACTGTCAGTTTACCTCTGGTTAGTCCTTGGTTCTAGTTTTTTTTTTTTTTTTTTTCAAAGGTTTTTTTTTTTTTTTTAATTTTTTAATTCTAATTCCATTTCCAAAAATAAATAAAAATAGGAAACCATTTTTTTTTTCGTTTTTTATAAATTTTTTTTTTTTTTTTTT
>Ga0116227_10014929_pt1 | contig 11656 bp, 11 predicted proteins | sample S1TSphgellanicum_FD_89693 | JGI IMG/M metagenome (GOLD analysis project Ga0116227, IMG submission 89693) | Host-associated microbial communities from peat moss isolated from Minnesota, USA - S1T2_Fb - Sphagnum magellanicum MG | ecosystem: Host-associated > Plants > Peat moss > Unclassified... | reverse complement strand
GCCTGCCGCCGGATCGTCGAACGCGCCGACGAACTTCACGAGCACGTTGACCGACGGATCGACCTGGCGCGCACCGGCCGCGTAGCCGACTTGGAATTTGCGGATCAACGGGATGTCGACGCCGCCGATGAACGCGATCGTCTTCGTCTTGGTAACCATCGCCGCCGCGGCGCCGGCCAAAAACGAACCCTCTTGCTCGCGGAACGTCACCGAGGCGACGTTCGGCTCGGCGACGACCGCATCGATGATCACGAAATGTCGATTCGGGAACAGCGTCGCTGCTTCGTCGACGTCGCGCGCCATCAAGTAGCCGGCCGCGAAGATCTCGTCGTATTCTTTCGCCGCAAGCACGGTGAGATTCGGTTCGTAATCGGCCGCCGAGCGCGACTGCAACACCGCGATGTCGGCATGGAGCTTGCGCTTCGCTTCGACCAAGCCGCTGTAGGCGCTGTCGTTGAAGGCCTGATCGCCGAGACCACCGACATCGGTGACCATCGCGAGGCGCACGTTGCCGCCCTCTGCGATCCCGTGGGGATGGCTGCACGCGGCCGCTGTGACGCCGAGCAGCGCCGTGCCACCGAGCACGAATGCACGACGCCGAATCACCCTGTTCTTCTACGCACTGCGCGCGGGTCGGCCTTTGGCCATTCGCGAAACGATTGTGCGAAGGAGAACTCCCATCGCACGCAAGCTGATCCTCGACGTCGATACCGGAACCGATGATGCGATCGCCATCATGATGGCGGCACTGCATCCGGAACTGGAACTCGTCGGCGTCACCACCGTCAACGGCAACGTCGAGGTGGAACACTGCACGGACAACTCGTTGCGTGTGCTCGACTTCATCGGCCGCGGCGACATCCCGGTCTACGAAGGCTTGAACCGCCCACTGGTGCGCGCCGATTTCCCGGTGCCGCGTGCGCTCAAGAAATCGAGCGGCGTGCACGGCACCGAACTCGACGTGCCGCCGGCGGTGAGCCGCAAGCAATCGCAAGCGGCGGTCGAGTTTCTCATCGAGACGTATCGCGCGGCAACCGACGAGATCACGCTCGTGCCGACCGGCCCGCTCAGCAACATCGCCGCATGCGTCGCGCTCGATCCGCACTTCGTCGATCGGGTGCCCGAGGTGGTGCTCATGGGCGGCGCACACGATCACGGCAACGTGACGCCGAGTGCCGAGATGAACATCTGGGCCGATCCGGAGGCCGCCGCGTCGGTGTTCGCCGCGGGGTTTCGCAAACTGACCTGCGTGCCGCTCGACGCAACGCATCAAGCACTCGTATCGCTCGACGACGTTGCGGAGTTGGAAGCGATGGGGACGCCCGCCGGAACGGCCGCAGCACGCTTCATCAGCCTGCGGATCGCGGGCTACGATGCCAACAATCCGATGGCGGTACGCGGAGCGGCACCGGTGCACGACGCGGTGTGCGTGGCCTCGCTGCTCGACCCGAGCGTGATCACGACGCGCCATCTCCACGTCGCGGTGGAAACGCAGGGCACGCTCAACATCGGGCGCACCGTCGTCGACACACATTTTCGCGGCAGCGGCAAACCGAATTGCCACTTCGCGTTCGGCGCGGACCGGGCGAAGTTCGTCGCGCTGATGCTTGAGACGCTCCGCCGCACCGCGAACTGATACGCGCGCAGTGACGTTCGATCTCGTCCTCGCGAACGCCCGAATCGCGGGCGGCGACGGAACCCCGACCGACATCGGCGTCGTCGACGGCCGCATCGCGCTCGTTCGGCCCGGCATCGAACAGAGCGACCACCGCGAGGACGCCGGCAGCCGCCTCGTCGTCCCGGGATTCATCGAGACGCACATCCATCTCGACAAATCGGATCTGCTCGACGTGTGCCGCATCGAGCACGGCGGTTTGCGTGAGGCGGTCGAGCAGGTCGCGCTCGCGAAGCGCGGCTTCACCGAGGACGACGTCTACGCGCGCGCGTCCACGACGCTCGAGAAGGCGATTCTCCACGGCACGACGCGCATGCGAACGCATGTCGAAGTCGATCCGCGCGTCGGCCTGACGAGTGTTCACGCGTTGAAGCGCCTCAAGCACGACTACGCGTGGGCGATCGATCTCGAACTCTGCGCGTTCCCGCAAGAAGGCCTGATCGACGATCCCGGCTGCGAGGACGTGCTGATCGCCGCGCTCGAAGCCGGCGCCGGCGTCGTCGGCGGCGCGCCGTACATGGATCGCGACGCGCACGCGCACATCGGGAAGATCTTCGATCTTGCGAAGCGCTTCGACGTCGATATCGACCTGCATCTGGATTTCAGTCTCGATCCGGCGCAGCTCGATGTGGAAGAGGTCTGCCGTCGCGCGGTCGCCGACGGATGGGGCGGTCGCGTCACGGTCGGCCACGTGACGAAGCTCTCGTCCGTCCCACCGCCGCGACTCGACGCGATCGCGCAGATGATGGCATCCGCAGGCGTTGCGCTCACGGTGCTGCCGTCGACCGACCTGTTCCTCATGGGACGCGAGCACGACCACGATGTTCCGCGCGGCGTGACGCCGGCGCACAAGCTGCTGGTGCACGGCGTCGTCTGCTCGCTCTCGACGAACAACGTGCTCAACCCGTTCACGCCCTACGGCGACGGCTCGCTGATCCGCATGGCGAACCTGTACGCGAACGTCGTCCAACTCGGAACGCCCGCCGAGATGCAGGCGTGTCTCGAGATGATCACCGTGCATCCGGCGCGGCTGATGCGATGCGACGACTACGGGATCGCTGCGGGACGGCCGGCCGATCTGGTCGTGCTCGATTGCGCGACGGAGGCGCGCGCCGTCGCCGATGTCGCCGTGGCGCTGACGGGCTACAAGCGAGGACGGCAGAGCTTCAGGAGAGCGCCGGCGCAGTTGATGCGGCCGGCGTGATCCCGCTGGGCCGGCGTCAACGCCGGTCGTTCCGGCTTTACGCGACCACGACGCGGTCACGGCCCTGTTCTTTTGCGCGATAGAGGGCGCTGTCCGCGGTCGTGACCAACCGCGCGGCATCGGCGTCGTCGGACGTCAGCGGTACCGCCGCAGCGCAGCCGGCGCTGACGGTCACTCGAAGCCCCTCACTGCGGGCGAGGTTCGCGCGCACGCGCTCGGCGACGTTCCCGGCGTCGGCGGCGGCGGCACCGGGCAAGATCATCGCAAACTCTTCACCACCATAACGCGCAGCGAAATCGCCGGGCCGCCGCGCCGCGGCCGCGATCGCTGCCGCAACCTCGACCAGACACGCATCGCCCTGCACGTGCCCAAAACGATCGTTGAATTGCTTGAAGAAATCGATATCGAACACGATCACGGCAAGCGGCGATGCCGTGCGTTGGGCGCGCCGCCACTCCAGGCGAAGCGTCTCGTCGAACGCGCGTCGATTGCCGATTTTGGTCAACGGATCGCGATACGCCTCAGCCTGGAAACGCCGTGCGTCGTTTTCGATCGCGCGCACGCGTTGGCCGAGTGCGATCGCGAGCACGATCGACTCCCACGCCACGCCGATCGACGTCGAGAGGTGCGAGAACACGAGCGAGGTCGAGTACTCGTCGAACGTGGCGACGTCGCCGACGATCAAGCCGATCGCCGACCCGGTGAACGCGAGCACATAGACCGGCGCGGCCGCGACCCCGCGCCGCCACGCGATGACGCCGACGCCGATCATTTCGATCAGCATGATGCTCGTGACGATCGGATCGAGCGCGTCGAACAGCCCGTACGCGTAGAGCAGGTCGGGGACGACGATGTAGACGCAGTTCTCGACGACGAGCACGATGAGCGAAGCGATCAGCACGCGGTCCGCGCGCGGCGCGACGTCTGGGAGCCGCAAGAAATCGCGCGCGAACGCGACGATCAAAACGAAATAGATGATCCATGGGATGTAGGACGGATAGTCGTCGCGCACGCCGAGATTCGGCCACAGCACCGTCCATGCCGCACCCGACGCGATCGTCTGGTAGAGCACGAGCATCAGCATCGCCGACGCGTAGAGCCCATAGATCCGGCGTCGCAAGATCGCGAAGAGGATCAGGTTGTAGAGGCCCATCGCGGTCGCGATGCCGTTGAGGAACGCCAGCGGCAGCGCGTCGTCCTGCAGCACCGAGCGCTGGTGCTCCGCATAGTCGGCCGCGCTGACGAGTTGCATGTCGGTATCGGGAAAGAGCTGTTCGAAGGGGCTCGTCATCCGCAGCACCATCGTCGAGCCGGCCGGGTACGGATGCACCGGAAAGACGAGCTCGTGCGCGCGGATCGTGCGCGAACGCAGCGGCGTCAGCATGCTGATGTGCGACGCCTGCACCAGCCGCCCATGCGGCGCGACGATGGTGAACATGCCGTCGGTGATGTAGGTCGAGACGTGCAACACGCGCGGTTCGTCGGGCGGCGGCGCGGGAAAACGGAGCGTCACCGTGGCCGGCCGGAAGATCGTCGCCGTTCCGCTGATCCGCACCGATGCTTCCGCAACGAAGCACGTCGCGGGGAGCGTGGCGATCCGCGCCGCATCGCCGCTACACGCCGCCGACAGCACGAGGCGCTGCGCGATCGACTCGATCGACACCGGCGGATCCGCCCGCGCGGGCACGGCGCATCCCACGATGGCAACGACGATCGCCGTCACGATCGGACACCATCGTCGCGCCGAGGACCTCATGGTGAGATGAATCGTGTCCAATCGAGCAACGACATCCGGTCCCTTGCTTGAACGCTCCTGCGTTGGGCGGCAGCAACTCGCAGCAAATCATTCGCAGTAAAGATCGTCGGCCGAGACGCCGCGAACCCCCTCGCGCGCGGCGACGTCTGGACGCACGCCGCCACGGCCGACGAGCAGCATCTTCGTCAAAGACTGGACGAGTTCGCCGATTCATGCGCGCGATCTGCACCGAACGCCGTCGCTGCCGCATATCGACGGCGCTTCGCGGCATTCCCAATTTCCCACACGTTCTTGCGCCGATTGTTTCCGAGTGCCGTTGCAAATTCGCGACGCCACCGTCCCGCGCTCACGAGGACAGCGTCGCGATGCTCGGCATTGCTCGAGCAATCGCGCGCGAAGAAGCGCTTCCCCCGTTCGATCGGCTTGTCGCAAGCAGAGACGACAGGTTACTGGAGCCGACGAGCGGATTTGAACCGCTGACCTGCTGATTACGAATCAGCACGGAGGGCCCGGCTGCGAGCGTTTTCCCTCGTAAAATCGCGGTTTTGCCGCATCACGGCTTCTTCGTGCGTTTCACCTGAATCCCTGACCTTATCCCTGACCCCGCCGAGAGGTAAGAGGCAAGCCCCTGGGGCTCCCGCACCCTTTCTCGAATGCCGATGCGCGTGAGCCTCACCAAAGAAGATCGGCTTGGCCTCTTGTACGATCTGCAGGCGCAACTGATCGACGCGGCCACGTACGCGACCTCAATCAACCAAGACCAGTATTCTCGGGCCAGAGAGGCGTTGCTGGCAGATCCGGCCCTGGCGCACGTCCTCCCGACGTGGCTTAAGTCCCACCGCGAACTGGAGCATTTTCGGAATCTGGCGCAGACGAAAGGCGGCTACAGAGATCGCCGCGAGTTCGTTCGACTGGCCCTGGTAGAGGCATTCGACCTGGCGGAGAACGATGCGACGCCGACCGCGACTGAGACTGCCGCGACGTTGCGCGCGCTTTCATCCGCCGAGGTCGAACGCGTATGGCGCCTGGCGCTCGAGCGGAAAGAGCGCGACCCGGACGGAGCCCTGACGCTCGCGAGAACGTTGCTGGAGACGGTCATCAAGCATATCCTGGACGACGACGGCGTCGCATACGACAAGAGCGCCGACCTCCCGGCGCTCTATAAGCTCATCGCCGAGCACCTGAATCTCGCTCCGGCGCAACACGACAAGGAAGCTTTCAAAGCCATCCTCGGCGGAGTCTCGACGGTGGTTTCCCGTCTCGCCCAGCTTCGGAATTCGTACAGTGATAGTCACGGCAAAGGCCGCCAAGCAGTGAAGATCGCCCCGCGACACGCGGGACTGGCGGTGAATCTCGCCGGCTCCATCGCCGGCTTCCTGGTCGAGACCTGGAACGAACGCAAGACGAAGGGAACTGCCTAAGCCACCTCAACGCTCGGTCATGTACGCCGGGGTTGGAGCCTTGGGCTTTGCAGTATTCAAGATGAACTCGGACGCTTCGCCACGCTCGATGTAGCCACACCCGCGTCGAACGAGGAGTCATGAGCGAGAAGTCCCTCGTACGCACCGCGTTTCCGCAAGCCGTCGCGGAGAGCATCGGATACTATGTTTACCGGCTCGTGGACCCACGTACCCGTCAGACGTTTTACGTCGGGAAAGGGGTGGGTAGTCGCGTGTTCCAGCACGTGGCCGAGGCTACGAGTCTTCCAGATCGTGCGTCCCTGAAGCTCGACCTCATTCGCGATATCGAGTCGTCCGGCGCCAAGGTCGAGTACGTCATCCATCGGCACGGCCTCACGGAAGACGAGGCGTTTCTCGTCGAATCGTCCCTTATCGACGCCTATGCCGAACTGACGAACGCGCAGCTCGGACACGCAGCGCACAAATCCGGCATGATGACGGTCGACGATCTCATCGGCCGGTACGACGCCGGGCCGGCTGTGATCGACGTCCCCGCGGTTCTTCTGAACCTCAAGCGTCAGTACGACCGCGTCCTATCCGCGGAGCAGCTCTACGAACGGACTCGCGGCTATTGGGCGTTGCAGCCGGAGCGACACAAGGATGTCAAATATGCGATGGCCGTCGCCTACGGCATCATCCGCGAAGTCTACGCCATCGACTCTTGGTCAAGCTCGGCCGTCGAGGACATCGCCGTCAACGAGCACCGCAAACCCGACGACACGGATAGCAAGACGAAGGTCCGTTGGATGTTTAGCGGTACCGTCGCGCTCGACGTCCGCGAACGGTTCGTCGGCAAATCCGTCACTTGGACATCGGCGCAGAATCCGATTCGCTGGATGAACTGCTGAGGTGTCGATTGGGCTTCCGTGCCGCGCCAAGATGAACAGCGGACGGCCCGGCAAGGTTTGGATGAGGGCATCCCACAAGACGATAGCACCGGACTCGTACAGCCGGCGCGGCGGAGTAGAATGTTGGTTCACATCATCGGTCGATGGCGGTCGCTGTTTCTTCCCTTCGCCGTTGGACTTGCCAGCGTCGTCTTACCGATCCTTATGGTAGAAGCGGGGCAGAGCTCAGGCAACCAACTCGAGGGTGCCCTTTTCCTCATGGGGTTGCTCGGCATCGGGGCCTCGTTGGTGACGTTCCCGTGGACAGTGTTCGCCGCAATGGCCGCTCAACGGCGCGACCGACGCAATGCGCTCGAATTCGTCGTGGCCCTGGCAGTTGCGACACTTCCCACGGCGTGGCTTCAGTGCCTCAACGGACCGGCTTCGATAATGGGGGTCTTTTGGGGCTGGTTTCACAAAATTCCCGACGAGTGGTCAGCGGAACACGCCTGGGCCGACATGCGCATCTGGAACAGCGGAACCTACGCGCTGTTTTTTCTTATCGTATCGTATTTCGCACACCGATTCTCAACAGCGAAAGACGAGCTCTCTCGCCGCTGAGACCTAATGCTCAGGCTGGCGACCTTTTCGCGGCACGCTTCTTCCGCACATCGCCGAACGATGGTGCCTCCGAAATGATGACGTGGTGCTTCGCCACGCGCAACCAATGGAGGTCTTCGCCAGCGTTCCTGCTCTGACAGCGCCCTCGTAAGCGATAGCGCTCCTCCTCGTCATCGTAGTGGACGACCAGAATCTTATAGTGGTTGAGCATCGCAATCGCTTCATCGTTCGCGTGAATGATTGCGCGCGAGAACGCGACAACGAATGTGAGGGGTGCAACGTTCCGATAACGGAACCGGTAGTCTAACGCCTCGCCGATAACTCCTCGGACGAGTTCGTGAAGATTGGCGTAGTTGAGGTCGCGCGGGATGAAGACGTATCTCGGCGTCGGGTCTTGAGGATTCGGGTTGAAGCCCAACGCCAAGTGCCGGTTTCTGGAAAAGAGATTCTTGTCGCCATGCTGCGCCACGATGGCCTCCATGACGCGGACGGCCCCGGCGGAGAATCGCAATCGCGTTTCCTCGATGACCGCCGCATCTATCGAGGATTCGCGCTGCTGCGTTGGCTGGAGTCCCCAACTTGACCAAGTCTTCGGCGGTTCGACGGCGTCGTCCGAGTACAGATAGCGTTGCTGTGGGACGAAAATCGTAACTTCGTCGTCGCGTCCGGTGAGCTTGCGAATTGCGCGGCACGCCCGCTCGTAGAGCTTGCTGTCGCCTCCGATTTCCTCGATGCGACTCTCTTCCGTAAGGCCGACGGAATCGGTGTCGCCTTTCTCTGCGTTCTGAAGCAGCGACACCGTGACGTTCGAGAACATCGCATATCGAACCGGCGCGACGTGGACTGTCGTTCCGCTGACGTCTACCATCCAGCGCGTGAAGCGACGCGCCGAGAGCACCGCATCGGAGATGCGCGGATGCGCCTTGCAGTCGGCACGGAAGGCCCGTATCTTGCGCACGATTTCGCGCGGATCGCGCAAGACATGACCGGGATCGCGCGGCTTACGACGTGAGGCCGCAGGGCCTCGGAAGATAACTCTCGGCATTCTTACTCCTTAGGGCCGCTAAGTAACGTCGTCGCCGACGTGAGCGATCCGCGCCGCCCATGCCATGCGGCACCTCGAAGCTCATCGAGAGCGCATGCAGACCGAGGGCTACGATACCGGACCGCGCGACCTCGTCTTCGTGAACGAAGCCAGCAAGGCGATCTCCGCTTCCAATCTCGTCGACCGCGAGTTCCGACCCATCGTCGAAGCCGCCGGCGTCTCGGACGAATTCCGGTTCCACGACCTGCGGCACTCGCACGCGACGCTGCTTCTGAGCGGGGGGATGAACCCGAAAGTCGTTCAGGAACGGCCTGGCCGCCAATCGGTCAAGACGACCCTCGATCTGTACGGTCATGTCCTGCCGACGGCGCAGCGCGAAGCCGCCACGCTCGTCGGCAACGTCCTATTTTCGGGCAAGTCCCTGACTTCGTCCCTGACCGCCGTCCGCGAGCGTCGCTCTGGCTCGTCCGCCGGAAAGAAAAAAGCCCTTACGGCGTAAGGACTTTTCAACTGGAGCCGACGAGCGGATTTGAACCGCTGACCTGCTGATTACGAATCAGCTGCTCTACCAACTGAGCTACGTCGGCACACGGGCGCACCGGACATCGCCGGCGACTGGGCCGCTTTCGGGGCGAGCGTGAGCGAATCTTGCCCCGGGGCGGCCGATTCCCTCGGGCGAGCGAGACCGGGCGCCGCGGGGGGAATGCCCGAACGGCGACGCGATGTAGCGCGCATGGACGTGTACGCCGCCATCCACGACGAGTTGCGCGCCGCCGGCGTGCGACTCGCGGCGACGCTGCCCGACGATTGGACGGCACCGCTCATCCGCCGCATCGACGCGGACCCGGCGATGCGCCACGTGCCCGTCGCCCGCGAGGCGGAAGCGGTGGCCGTGTGCAGCGGCGCCTTCTTCGGCGGTGTCCGCTCCGCCGTGGTGATGGGCGGAACGGGCCTGCTGACCTGTACGGGGGAGCTCGCGACGCTCAACCTGCGCCACCAGATTCCCGTCTTCTGTATCGTAAGCCAACGCGGGTCGATCGACGATCATCGCGTCTATCAAGAAGTGCAAGGACGCCGTACCAAAGCGGTCCTCGACGCGTACGACTTTCCCTATCACACGATCGATCGCCCCGAGGAGATCGCGTCGCTCCCCGACGCTTACGAAGCGTGCCGATTGCAGAAGCGTCCCTTCGTGCTGTTTCTCTCACGCCGTCTGCTCAAGGGGAGCCGCTAGACGATGCGGACTCGCGAGGCGATGGACGTGCTGGCGGCCGCGCGAGGCGACGCGATCGTCGTCTGCGCGCTCGGAATGGCGGCCAACGAATGGTGGGCGGCCACGGGCAGCGAGGACGCGTTCTACATGCACGGCGCGATGGGGTTCGCCGCGAGCTTTGCGCTCGGCGTCGCGCTCGCGCTCCCGGCCGAGCCCGTCTGGGTGCTCAATGCCGACGGCTCGCTCTGCATGAACCTCGGGTGCCTCATCACCGAAGCGGGACAGGATGCCCGCAATCTGCACCATTTCGTCGTGGACAACGGCGTGTATCAAACGGTCGGCGCGATGCCGATGGTGCACGCGGGGCAGGCCGACTACGTCGCACTCGCGCGCGCGGCCGGCTTCCGTTCGGCGCAGCGCTTCGACGACGTCGTCACACTCGCGACGGGACTCGCCGGCGTGCTCGCTGCACCCGGCCCGTCGCTCACGGTCTTGCACGTCGAAGCCGAACCGACGCATCTGGGGACGCCGCCGATGACGTACGAGGGTCCGGAGATGAAATACCGCTTCGGGCGGGCGCTGGAACGGCGATTGGGCATCACCGTTTTCGGCCCGTCGGGCTACTGATGTACAAATCGCACAGTTCCCGAGAACGCGCCTAGACAAATAGCGAGAAGCGCGGACGCGCCGCTCGCGCGAACCTCGAACGATGATCACGCGTCGTCAAGCCCTTGCCGGAATCGCCGGCTCCGCGGCACTCGCGTCGACGAGCTTGCGTCCCGCGCGCGCCGCCGACGGCGTTCGCTTTCTCACCAGTTGGTTTGCGCAAGCCGAACACGGCGGATTCTACCAGGCGAAAGCAACGGGCCTCTACGCGAAAAACGGGCTCGACGTCACGATCCAGATGGGCGGTCCGCAGATCAACGCGATGCAGCTGCTCACCGGCGGCGACTGCGATCTTGCCATGGGCTACGACATCCAGGTGCTGAGCGCGGTGGAGCACGGGCTGCCGGTCACGACCGTTGCAACGTCGTTCCAGTTCGATCTGCAGGGCATCATGGCGCACAGCACCATCAAATCGCTCGCCGATCTGAAGGGGCATACGATCCTGCTCGCCAGTTCGTCGCACGCGACGTTCTGGCCGTGGCTCAAAGAGAAGTACGGCTTCACCGACGATCAGGCCGCCGCGTACACGTTCAACTTGCAGCCGTTCTTCACCGATCCGACGATCGCGCAGCAAGCGTACGCGACGTCCGAGCCGTTCCAGGCGCAGAACGCGAACGTGCCGATCTCGTTCTTCTTGCTGGCGAAATACGGGTATCCGCCATACGGCTCGTCGATCATCACGACGCAGCCGTTCGCCGCGAAAAATTCGTCCGTCGTCCGGCGCTTCGTGGAAGCGTCGATGGAAGGCTGGAAGAGTTACCTCCACGATCCGGCTCCCGGCAATGTCCTCATCAAGATCGATAACCCCAAGATGACCGACGCGCAGCTGGCCTACAGCATCGCGCAGTTGCGTGCGACCGGCGCAGTGACGACCGGTGATGCGCGCACGGCGAGCATCGGCACGATGACCGACGCGCGCTGGAAAACCACGCGCGACTTTCTCGTGCGCAACGCGCTGCTCAAGGACGCCACCGATTGGAAGTCGGCCTACACGCTCGACTACGTGAAGAACCTCCACGTGATCGCCTAGCATGATCGATACCGACGACGCGCCGGAGGACACGCTCGCCGACACGCCGCAGGGCGACGCGGTCGTTGCGCTCGCGCACGTCGACAAGGTGTTCGCCAACGGCATGCGCGGGCTCGATCCGATCGACCTCACGATCCGTCCGCGCGAATTCGTCAGCCT
>Ga0116227_10014928_pt1 | contig 11656 bp, 8 predicted proteins | sample S1TSphgellanicum_FD_89693 | JGI IMG/M metagenome (GOLD analysis project Ga0116227, IMG submission 89693) | Host-associated microbial communities from peat moss isolated from Minnesota, USA - S1T2_Fb - Sphagnum magellanicum MG | ecosystem: Host-associated > Plants > Peat moss > Unclassified... | reverse complement strand
CGATGCCCAGGATGGCTCGGCCGCCGGAGAGATGATCGAGGAGAATGAAGGCCTCGGCGGTGCGCACAGGGTCTTGCCAGGGCAGCACGGTGACTGTGGTGCCGAGCTTGATTCGCGTGGTTTTGGCAGCGACCCAGGACAGGAACTGCGGCACATTGGGCGTCATGATGTAGCCGCTGAAATGATGCTCCGGCGTCCATATGGAGTCGAAGCCCAGATCTTCGGCGTCGGTCGCCATCTGCAACTCGTGCTCATACACCTGCCTGTCCGTGTAGGTCTTGTCCAGGTTCTGAAACAGCAATCCCAATCCGACTTCCATGTTGCCGTCCTTCCAAACGTCTCCACTCCACGCAACCTAATAAGGATTAGGCTGAAACGCAATCCCTGAATTGAGGCTTTTATGCCTGCTTAGGCTCAGGAGAGCCGCTTTTGCGGCCAAATGCCTTGGGCGCTCGCTCACCCCCGGTCGCGGCCGGGGCGGCGTCTCACAGAAAAACAGAAGTTTTTGCACTGTCACCGGGCAATGCGGGCTCTTCTTCTGCCTGTCCATGCTCACCATGGCACGCCGGCGCCAGGCAACTTGACGGCAGCATGCGATACGCGCTCTATAATCCAGATTAGGCTGTCTCTGAGAGGGTTCAACACATGGATGCATCGGTGGTGCAGCGCCGTGCGGCGATCGAGCGCCGCCATCCCGTCTGGATCGAGACAACGCTAGACCAGTACTTTCGGCAGGCCGCAAGCGAATACGGTGCACGCGACCTGGTGGTGACCAAAGACGCCACGCTGTCCTACCAGCAGGCGCTGGACGAAGCCGGGCTGATCGAGGCGGGATTGCGGGCCCAAGGCGTTGCGCCTGGAGACAAGGTCGGCGTGGTGATGGCGAACACCCCGGTCATTGTGCCGCTGCTGTTCGCGATCTGGCGCGTGGGTGGGGTGGCTGTGCCGATCAACACCCTCAACCGGCCGGATGAAATGGCGTTTGTGTTGCGGCAATCCGGATGCCGGTTGCTGATCATGATGGACGCCTTTGCTTCGCGCAACTATATCGCCGAGTTCGATGCTTTGGAGCCTGGTTGGCGAGAGGGCGTGTTCGCTGCGATGCCAGAGCTGCATGCCATTTTCGTCTATGGTGGCGCGCCTGACAGCGTGCAGCATTTCTCTAGGTTGCTTGAAAGCGGAACCGGGTATGCCCTGCCAGAGCAGAGCAGTGCTGCGCCGCATGCGCCAGCCGTGATCATGTATACCTCAGGCACGACCGGCACGCCAAAAGGTGTTCTGCAGACGCATGACAATCTGCTGCGCGCGGCTTATGCCGGCGCCTATCATCAAGCGTTCGAGGATGGGCGCCGGGCGGTATTTTCGTTGCCGCTGTATCACTCATTCGGCTTGGTGGTGGGGTTGCTGTCCGGCCTGGTCGTGGGCGGCGCCATCATTCCGCTGACGCGTTTCAATGCTGCTGCCATGCTGGAGGCGATCGGCGCGCATCGCGCCACCTATCTGATGGGGGTGCCGACGATGACGGTGGCGATGCTGGAGCAATCCAAGCAGCGACATTATGATCTTTCATCCCTTACCGCGATCCACAGTGCGGCCGCGCCGACACCCACCTGGGTATGGCGTGCGATTCAGGAAAGCTTTGGCTGCCCCGAAGTGTTTACCAGCTACGGGCAGACGGAGACGACGGCGACGATTGTTTGTACCCAGCCGGGAGACTCGATCGACATCGTATCGAGAACCCAAGGCAGGATTGTTCTGGCAGGGGTTGCCGGGATCGCCGCGCAGGGCGGCCGTATCGCCGAGTTCAAGACGATCGATCCCGAAACCGGTGAAGACCTGCCGCACGGCGCTTCCGGGGAGCTTTGCACGCGGGGGCCGATGAATTCCCAGGGGTATTTTCGGGCGCCTGACGAGACGGCGAAGATCATGCTGCCGGGTGGTTGGCTTCGCACCGGGGATCTGGGCCAGTTCCTGCCCGACGGAAATCTGTTTCTGACCGGTCGTTCGAAAGATCTCTATAAAAGCAGGGGCGAGTTGATTTCGCCAAAGGAGATCGAGTCCGTGTTGACCGGCCATCCGGCCATTTCACAGGCTTATGTGGTCGGCGTGCCGGATGAGAAACTGGGTGAGTGCGGCGCTGCGTGGCTGGTTTTGTCCGGGACGACGCAGCTGGGCGAGGAGGAGGTGCTGGCGTTTCTGCGCAGCAAGATTTCCGGCTACAAAATTCCCCGCGACATCTGGTTTATTGCCGCAGAAGATCTGCCGAAAACCAGCACCGGCAAAGTGCAGAAGAATCGGCTGCCGGCCCTGGCACGCCGTAGCGTTCTCGTAGAGGGCGCCTAAGCTGCAAGAAAGATCTGCGACAGCGACGCAAAAGTCTTTTGCTTCTTTTGTTCAGAAAAGAAGACCTTCCTAAAAGTCTTAAGAAGCGTCAGCCCGATGCGGCAAGTCGTGATAAGCGCGATCGAGGTACATCAGGCTCTTGCCCGGCGCGCCAACGAAGGTCGCGTGTACTTCACAGAACAGCACGCTGTGTGTGCCCACATCGATCGCGGTTGTTAGCACGCAATCGAAGCTTGCTGCGGAGCCGAGCAGAAGAGGTGCGCCGCTATCCGACGTGCCCCAGCGCCCGAGAGCAAATTTTTGCTCTGGATCCAATTTGCCGGCAAACGCATCAGAGACGTCGCGCTGATCACTGGCCAACACGTTTACACATACAGGGCCGCCGGGGACGAAGCAGGGGCGGGAACGAGACGCGCGGTTGATGCAGACCAGCAATGTTGGTGGCTCGTCGGTCACCGAGCAGACGGCGGACGCGGTAAACCCATCACGCATGTCGCCGGCTGTCGTGGTGATCACGTTGACAGCCGCGCCGAGGCGGGCCATGGCGGCGCGATATTTCTGTTGTTCGACAGGCATTTAGCCCAGGCTCCCACGCCAAAGAAAGCAGCGGCATCAGTCTACACCAAACAGCGGGTGAGATAAGCACCGCGTTCACGAAGCCTAATTCGGATTAGGCCGTTAATGCAAGCGTGCCGACTTTGGTTCTGATAGTCAGCCGACACCGAAGCAAGGCCAAAATGCCGGCTGACGGGAGGCGGCGCGCCGGCATGCTTGCCTGTAAAGTGATATGAAACATAGGCTTTCCGCTTTTTTATCCTTAAGAGGCGTAGGCGTATCGTGGAATTGGCGGCTTGATCACCAAACACATTGACAGGCTGGCATTGCGGCGTGTCTATAATCGCGCTTAGGTTGCTGGTCATCGATCAATATGGCGAGGGAAACGGATATGAGCAGGCTTGGCGGCAAGGTCGCCCTTATCACCGGCGCCGCGCGCGGGATGGGTGAGTCGCATGCGCGCGTTTTTGCCGAACATGGTGCCAAGGTTATCCTGACCGATGTCGATGAGGCCCGCGGCAACGCCATCGCACGCGAGATCGGCGATCATGCCCTGTTTTTCCGACATGACGCGACAGATGCTGCTGCGTGGGCCTCCATTGTCGAGAGAAGCGAGCGTGTTTTCGGGGCGATCACTGTGCTGGTGAACAATGCCGGAATCCTCGGGCCCATTTCCAAGACAGCGGATCTGGCAGAGGCCGATTACATGACGGTATGTGCGGTGAACCAGCACGCGGTGTTTCTCGGGATGAAAGCGGTGATCCCGTCCATGCTGCGCGCCGGCATCGGCTCGATTGTGAACATATCGTCGATCGCGGGCATCGCCGCCAATGTCGGGTTTCCCAGCCTTGCTTATGTCGGCAGCAAGTTCGCCGTGCGCGGCATGAGCAAGGCCACGGCGATCGAATATGCGCCGAACAATATCCGGGTGAACTCCATCCATCCAGGCTACATCAAGACGCCGATGATGATCGAGGCTACCGATGAGCAAAGCCGCGAGGCGGTGCTGCCGTTGATCCCGATGGGTCGCATGGCCGATGCCCGCGAAGTATCGATGCTGGCGCTGTTCCTCGCCTCCGACGAGTCGTCCTATATCACGGCGAGCGAACACCTGATCGACGCCGGAATGCTCGCGCAATGAGGAAACATAGGGTCGCTGGATCGTGTTGAGCCTTGCAACTTTGCGGCAGACATGACGCTAGCGCCGATCTTCTTCGAGGACGCCGAGGAAGGCATGATGTTCACCACGGAGGAGCGCGTGATCGTCGAGGATGATCTGCTTTCCTTCGCGCGGATCTCCGGGGATTTCCACCCGATCCATATAGACCCAGTCTACGCGGCGGGTACTTTCTACGGCCAACGCGTCGCGCACGGTCCCATGGGCATTGCGATCTCGATCGGTCTGTTCGGTACCATTCCGGAGTTCAAGACGACTGCGATCGTCATGACCGATGTCAGCGAGTGGTCGTTCAGAAAGCCGATATTCATTGGGACTGCGCTCAGCCTTGTTGTCACACTTGGGGCCAAACGTATTACCCGATCCGGCCATGGCGTGGTGGATCGCATCTTCAAGCTGCAGGATCGCGCCGCCCGGGTGCACCAGGAAGGTCGTTCGGGCATGATCATCGCCCGGCGCGTCTCTGCGGAGCCCGGCGCAACGGCGTAAGGGCGACTGCCAACAAAAACCGAGGGAGAGAGTGAATGAAAACAGGCAGGGCAGCAGTATTCGTCGAACGCGACCGCGTCGAGACATGGGACGTGCCGATTGCGGCACCGGAGCCGGGCGGCGCCCTCGTGAGCGTTGTGATTGGCGGTGTCTGCGGGAGTGACGTGCACATCGTCTCCGGCGAGGCCGGAGAGATGCCGTTTCCGATCGTGCTGGGCCATGAGGGGGTCGGGCGCCTCGAAGCCCTCGGCGCGGGCGTGGCGACCGATTATGCGGGGGTTCCCGTGAAGACGGGTGATCTTGTTTGCTGGTCGCCGATCGCACTTTGTCACCGCTGCCATTCCTGCACGGTTCTTGAAGAAACGCCCTGCGAAAACTCGCAATTCTTCGAGGATGCGAAAAAGCCGAATTGGGGAAGCTACGCGGATTATGCCTGGTTGCCGCGCGGCATGGCATTCTTCAAGTTGCCGGACCATGCAAATCCCGATGCGGTTGCCGCGCTGGGCTGCGCGTTGCCGACCGTGCTGCGCGGGTTTGAGCGTTGTGGGCCGGTGCGTCTGGGAGAGACCGTGGTGGTGCAAGGGGCGGGGCCGGTCGGGCTTTCCGCCGTGCTGGTCGCGGCCCTGTGCGGGGCACGGGAGATCGTGGTAGTCGACGCTTCCGAACAGCGCCTGGCGCGCGCCAAGGCGTTGGGCGCCACCAACACCGTGCTGCTGAGCTTGAGTGGCGCGGAAAGACGCCGCGCGGTGAGGGAATGCGTGGGCGTCAATGGGCCCGATGTTGTTGTGGAAGCAGCCGGCGCTCTGCCCGCCTTTCCCGAAGGCGTTGATCTGACCGGCAATCATGGCCGTTACATCATACTGGGCTTGTGGGGTGCCATCGGCACGCAACCGATTTCGCCGAGCGATCTCTCAAGGCGGAATTTGACCGTCTCTGGGGCCTCCTTTCCGAAACCAAAGCATTACCATGATGGGATGCATCTTGCTGTCCGGATGCAGGATCGTGTGCCTTTGGCCGATCTTGTCACGCATCGCTTCAGCATCGCACAGGCGGGCGAGGCGCTGGAAGCGGTCAAGACCGGCGTAGCTGTCAAGGCCATTATCGACCCGACTTTGTAGCGGTTTGACGAAAGAGTCCCTGGCGAGGGCAGGAAAGCAGTTCTTTTTTGAAAAAAAGAACCAAAAAACTTTTTTGTCCTAGGCGTGCGCTGCCGGAGAGAACCGCGACAGCGACGTAAAAGTCTTTTGCTTCTTTTCTTCAGAAAAGAAGAACTCTTCCACTGCCCTGGCCCTCAGGCTGGATGATCGGCGCTGTTATCAACGGACCAGACAAGGGGGATATTACTGACAGCGGCGATGATCCCTGAATGATAGATCGGCGCGCGCTCGTCCTCCAGGCGAAAGCTCGGAATGCGCTTCAGCCATTCCTGCAACGTGACGATGACTTCCATGCGCGCCAGGTGCAGACCGGCACAACGGTGCGGACCGGCACCGAAGGTGGAGTGAGAGATGCGCTTGCGCGAGAGATCGACTTTCCAGGGATCGGGGTTTTCACTTTCCTGAAGTCCGTGCAACGAGGTGGGGAGCAATATCATGTCGCCCTTCATCAGGGTCACGCCATGATACTGCGTATCGCCGGCGACCATGCGGGCTTCGGAGATCACCGGGAAACGACGGAACATTTCCTCGGCACTACGCTGCAGTTTGATAGGGTCTGCGCGAAGTTCCTCGACCGTTTCGGGATGCCGCGCCAGGTAGGTCATCATGAAGCCCAGGAAGTTGACGACCGTATCGAGGCCGCCAAGCAGCAGAAGGGCGATCAAAGCGATGGCCTTTTCCCGTTCGATCGGCACGCCATTGATGTCGCTGTTCACCATCACGGTGATCAGATCGTCGCCGGTGCCGCCGGTGCGCGCATCGACGATGGGCGCCACATAGTCGAAAAATCCTTTGTTTGCATCGCCGAGAGTCTTGGCCATCTCGGCAGGCGTGTTGCCTGATGGGCGGGTCATGTCGGTGGCCAGCAGGCTCAGCGCCGGTGCGTCGGAGAGGGGAAGATCGGCGAGTGCCATGAACACCTGGACCGGGAACGCCTGTGCATAGTCGCGCCCGAATTCGCACTTGCCTTTGCTCGCAAATCCATCGATCAGATCAATGGCAACTTTTCTCACGCGGTCTTCTATCTTTCGAATCTGACCGACGCTCAGGCCCTTGTCGAGCACCTTGCGATAGGGCGTGTGCTCCGGCGGATCCATCCGCGTGGGTACCATCTCATATCGTTCACCCGCCTCCTTGGGCAGGAAGATGACTTCGCTGGAAAAGCGCGACGGATCGACATAGATGTCGTTGATCAGGTCGCCACGTGTTGCGATCCAATGGCCGCCAGTGAACGGGGTCCAGATCAGAGGCGGGGTATCGGGACGCTGTATACGACTCCAGGCCTCGTGATAGCCCTCCTCGATGCCGTCGAGTGCATACATGTCGATCTCATAAACCAGATGCGCCGGCACATGTGACGGAATCGGCACGCGCGACCGCTCCTGTTTGACCGCCGAGACTTCGGGTGAAGAATCGCTTGCCGATGCGGTCGAAGTGTGTGTGTCCATATCCATGGTCGTTGCTCTTTTCCCGTTTGCCGTGGCGATCACGGACGTTATCCGGACGGTCTTCAAGCCGCCTCTGTCTGGTTCGTTCAATTCACGGCACAGCGAACTTCACCCTCAAGATCGCTGTGCCTGATCTCATCTTACCCACGATAAAAAAGCAACTATGCGAAGAAGCATGCATAGCCACCTGCCGGATGGATCAGTCGTTGGTGCCGTGAGATTTCCGGCTGGACGCGCTGGCGATTTTCTGCAGGCGCAACGGCATGCAAAGGCTTGCTACGATCTGCTCCATCGTGTCTTCCAAGGCCGCGCCGAAGCTCTCGGCATTGTCGTCCAGAGAGACCACGCCATGGTGTCGGACGAGTATGTTAAGGAACATCAGGCTGGCGCTGATCAGCCGTCGCTGGGCGACTTCGGCGGGAAGATAGTCCAGGCGGGCGCGAAGCAGAACGAGCGACCGCTCAAGGTTGGGTGGCAGTTTGGCGCCAAAATCTCCAAACTTTGTCGAATTATTGTCGAGCAGGAATTGGCTCAGGAAACGGGCATAAGAGTGATTGCCGTCAGCGTCCTGCAGCTCAAGCTGCGGCAGCAGGACGATATTGATAAGCGTCCTTGCATCCTTCAGGCGGCCGGACATTTCCGCGGCCACCAACATGCGTCCGCGGCATTGCTCCATCTGCTCCATGCGATAGTCGAAGATGGCTTCCACCAGGCTCTCGCGACTACCGAAGTGGTATTGCACCGCAAAATGATTGCCCTGACCGGCTTTCGATGCGATTTCACGCAAGGACGCACCATGGATGCCGGCTTCGGCGAAAGCGATCTCGCCGGCCAAAATCAGACGTGTCCTGACATCGACGATGTCGCCGTCGTCGATCGGGGGCTTGCGTGCGCGGAGGGTCGACTTTCGTGCCATGGCTTAACGTCCCCTAAGACACACGTCTTAGACAGGTGAAATGTCTACTGTTGGACTTGGCGTGTGTCAATCGTCATCGAGACGCGCGCGAGACGTCCTTCTTGCGAAAAGAACTTGCTGCACTGCACAAAAAAAGGCTGGAAGTCGTCTTCATTCGTTTTTCATCATGGGTTGGATCAGCCAATGCGATGCCGCAGACGCCCGCAATACTTTGTCTTGCCTAAGTCGCTTGACTTATACTTTTGCCGGCATTACGGCTTTGTCAGCTTCAAGTGGCCCGGTGGGCAGGCGGCGAACAGCTCGAAGCGGCCCAGACAAAAAATGCCGCCGCATGGGAACATTTTCGAGGAACAAACGAATGGCAATGGACACTGGACTGATCTTCCATCCCTATATGCGCCCGGGGCGCACAGCGCGGCAGACCTTTGATTGGGGCATTCAGAATTCGATAGCGTGTGACCGGGCGGGTTTCGGTTCCATGCTGATTTCGGAGCACGCCTCCCAGATCTGGGAAAATATCCCAAATCCGGAATTGATCATCGCTGCGGCGGCGTTGCAGACGAAAAACATCAAGTTCGCGCCGATGGCGCATATCCTGCCGCACCAACATCCGACCAAGCTTGCGATCATGACAGGCTGGCTGTCGCAGATCCTCGAAGGCCGCTACTTCATGGCCATCGGCGCCGGCGCCTATCCGCAGTCGAGCTACATGCATGGGATCAAGAATGGAGAGGATACCGCGTTCCTGAACGAGATGGTGCGTGAGTCGCTGAGCATCATGGAGAAGATCTGGAAGCGTGAGCCTTTCTTTACCGAAGGAAAGTTCTGGAAGGCCGGCTACCCGGAGGAAGTGCATGCGGAAAACGAAGAGGACGAGCAGCATAAGCTCGCCAATTTCGCGCCTTACCAGGGCAAGTTTCCCGAAATTGCCGTCACCGCGTTCAGCAAGAACTCGCCTTCGATGAAGCTTGCCGGGGAGCGGAATTTCAAGCCGATCTCCATCTTCTCCGGCCTGGAAGCGTTGCGCCGGCATTGGCAGATCTACTCCGAGGCGAATATCGCCGCGGGGTTCATACCGGACCGTTCACGACACGCTGTTTCTCAGACAGTGTTTGTCGCCGAAACCGACAAGGAAGCCCGCGCGGAAGTCATCAATGGCCCGATCGGCTATTGCTTCAACCGCTACCTCATCCCGATCTGGCGGCGCTTTGGCATGCTTGATGGCTTCGCGAGAGATGCCGGGATCGATCCAGAGAAGGCGGATCTCGAATTCCTCGTGGACCACGTGTTCATCGTCGGCTCTCCCGACACCGCGGTGAAAAAGCTCAACACGCTTTTCCAGGCCTGCGGTGGCTGGGGAACGCTGCAGGTCGAATCGCATGACTACTATGATGCGCCTGCTCCCTGGTTCCGATCGCTGGAACTGATTGCCAAAGAGGTCGCTCCGCGCGTGTCACTGCCGGACGTAGTCCATGCCCCGGCTATGGAAGACGCCGTCGCTGCCTGATGCCGGCACGCCACGGCACAGTGTTTTCTGTGCCGTGGCGTGCAGCATCTGTCTGGGCGCTGAATCGGCTTTCCGCAGCGACCCGACGTCAGTTTCGTTTCACCTCTAAAGAAAATTGTTTTGGCATGCGTGCCCGCGGGTCGCGCTTACATTGCGCCTCCTAAAGTCCGAGTCTGGACTAACCGTGATTAGCTGATCGGAACCGCAGGCATTACGGCAAGGGCGGGCTACCGCTGCTCAGCGACCGCAGATCGCACCGTTATCCGGGCGCTCTCTACCCAGCGCGTATTCATCCCAGAAAACATAATTCTAACAGAGTGTTGAGCTAAGCCGAGACGATATACCCGGCGGCTCAAACTCCTGTTCCTTGCTTAGGCGAAACCGAAGCCTGACGGGTTGTCACTCATCCATCACACCCTACATTACGCGCCTTGCAACCCAGCCTAATCCGTATTATGCGGAATAAGTGTTGGCGAATAGGGACCGGAAACACTTCAGAATGCTCGGTGACGATTGGGTCTACTGCTGATGCAGCAGTGACCCGCAATGGGCGACTGTAGACAAGAGCCTGGATCACTATTCCTCAAAAACAAAAAAATCGCGGGGAGTAAATTGAATGTTCAAAGGGTGCAGCAGAAGCCCTGCCGTTTGGCAGCGGAATTTCAGGTTTGGATTGTTGTCCAAGTGTAGCTTGGTATCTCTCGCTGTTGCGGGATATGGATGCGGCGTTGCTTTTGGTCAAACAGCCGGCGGGACTGCGGGCACCAGCCAAACCGCGCATGCTGCCCAATCCACCCCCGGCGTCGAGCAGGTGGTTGTGACCGCGCAACGGCGGTCCGAGGTCATCTCCAAGGTGCCGGTGGCGGTGACGGCGCTGACCAGTGCCACCCTTTCGCGCCATACGGTCACCAAGGAAACCGATCTGCAATCCATCGTGCCTGGCCTTACCGTCAAGAGCACGGGATCGCAGAACCAGTTGAACTACGCGATCAGAGGCCAGACGCTGGATGCGTTTTCCGGCTCAAGTCCAGGCGTGCTGACCTACATCAATGATGTGCAGGTGTCGTCGCAAACGGCGACGTCACTGTACGACCTTGGCAATGTTCAGGTTCTGAAGGGGCCCCAGGGGACGTTGTTTGGCCGGAACGCCACCGGTGGCGCCGTTCTCTATGGTACGGCCATGCCAAGTGACGGATATCATGGTTTTCTGACCATGCGCGGCGGCGCCTATGACATGCGCCAGTTTCAAGGGGCTATCGATCTTCCGATCCTGCCGGGTAAATTCACGGTGCGTGTGGCCGGAGATATCGATCAGCAGAATGGCTACGTCAAGAACTTGCACGATAACACCACGCTCGGTGACACCGACGCAAAATCCGGGCGCGTCACCGCCAAATGGACGCCGAATGAAGACATCACTGATGTGACGGTGTTTCAATACGGCAGCTATGGCGGCACGAACCTGGTCGGTGAGCTGGAATCGGTCAACCCGGTCGGATCGACGTATCAGGGAACACCGTTAAATGCGACTGGCGCTGCCATTTACGGCCCTTTGATCTTTGCAGCCCTGGGAAAGCAGGCGGCCGAGGGGCCATATAATGCCAATATCCCCGCGACCGCTCCGCCGTTCCGGTCAAAAACAATCTTTGTCGAAAACACGTTCAGCTACGCGATGACGCCGGATATCGAATTCAAGAATATCGCTGCATATAGCAGGTCTGATACCTATACTTCGGAGATCTTGTCCGGCAATCCCTATGGCGTTATCGATCTTGTCCAACCGGATGGAGCCCCCACGTTTTTCGGCATCCATCAATGGTCGGAAGAGGCGCAAATCCTCGGGCATGCTTTCAATAACAAGCTGAAATACATTGTCGGTGTCTATGCGGCCTCGGAAGAAGACATTGATCAGGTGCCGGTCACTGTCGGCTTTGGATTGCCGGCTCCGGTAGAGGCGTTCAATTATAATTACAATGACAGGGATAGCACACAGGCTGTCTACGGCCAGGCCACCTATGATCTTGCCGATCTTACCACCGTGCAGGGGCTGAGCATCACAGGCGG
>Ga0116227_10014926_pt1 | contig 11657 bp, 14 predicted proteins | sample S1TSphgellanicum_FD_89693 | JGI IMG/M metagenome (GOLD analysis project Ga0116227, IMG submission 89693) | Host-associated microbial communities from peat moss isolated from Minnesota, USA - S1T2_Fb - Sphagnum magellanicum MG | ecosystem: Host-associated > Plants > Peat moss > Unclassified... | reverse complement strand
GCGCGCCATAGGCGCGCATAGGGTTTTATTGCCTTAAGGGGGCTTTGCCCCCTTAAAATCCCCCAGGATATTTGAACAAGGAAATTGCCCGCGAGGCCAAAAGTGGCGGCGCGTAATTACGTAAATACGTATTGGCGTAAGTTAGTTGTCGCCGCTGAGCATCCGGCGTACCTCGGCCAGAGTCATCATTAGGGTTAGTGGTTCAACAGGCGACACTTTGAAACCGTGGCGCTCATAGAACGATTTCGCGGCATCCGAGATTGCATGAACCAAAATGGCCCTAATGCCGATAGTTCCTCCGGCTGACATCATGCGCAGCATGGCGTCACGCAGAAGATCAGCACCCAGCCCCCTACCCTGCCATGACTGGTCAATCGCCAGTCGGCCAAGCAGCGCCACGGGAATCGGCTCCGGCATATTCCGACGTACTCGATTTGTAGCCACACCACGAATGACCGAACCGGCGGCAAGGCTGTAATAGCCGATCACTCGGCGGCCGACACAAGCCACGAATGTTCGCGAGCCGTCATCAACCTCGTTATGCATGGCATGACGCTTTAGCCAGTCATCCAACTGATCTACGCCGCTGTTAAAGGCATCGAGTTCATGTTCGGCGTCGAGCGGTTGTGGGGCTTTCAGTCCCGCCGTGTCACGTTCAGATTCGCTCACGCTTCCCATGCCGGTTTACGGGTGAGAAGGGCACGCAGCTGCGGGTTGTCGGCGGGCGGCCTGTCAAGTTCCGCTACGAACGCATCCCATCGGGCCTCATCCAGCACAAAGGTACGACGATCCGCCAGGGTGTCGAACGCCGCTTGCAGCCCGCGATCTAGCAAAAATTCAGTCAGCGTCTTGTTTTCGGACGCGGCGGCTTCCATCAGCGTCCGCTTGGCCGCCGGCGTCATGCGCAAATCGACGCGCTCAGATCGGCTTTCAGGTGTTGGCATCATGTACATGTCCTTTCTAATTTGCCCCACTATATCATACGTACACTGTCAGGACAACGGTTACATTACATAGTGCCTGTAGTGCAATTTTACGTAATTACGCTTTGACGCGAATCGGTAATTACGATATTACGTTTTTACGTAAATAAGTCGTTTAAGGAATTACGCAAATGCGTATCGTGGCAATGGTTTCCCAAAAAGGGGGAGTCGGTAAAACCACCCTTGGAGGTCATTTGGCAGTCGAAGCCGAGCGCACCGGTGCCGGGCCTGTTGCTTTGGTCGATACTGACCCGCAAGGCAGCTTGGCCGCCTGGTGGAATACACGTAGCGCGGAGACGCCGATTTTTGTGCGGGGAGAACTTGCCAATCTTGGGCCTCAACTCGCCGAATTGGAGCGCATGGGTATCAACCTGGTTATAATCGACACCCCTCCGGCCATAACCGATAACATCCAAACCGTTGTGAAAATCGCCGATATAGTCGTCATTCCGACCCGCCCCAGCCCTCACGACCTACGCGCGGTAGGAGCGACCGTTGACCTTGTGGAGACTATCGGCAAGCCCATGGTTTTCGTGGTGAACGGGGCCACAGCCCGCGCGCGCATTACCGGCGAGGCCGCCGTCGCTCTATCGCAGCACGGAACAGTTGCCCCCGTGACCATTCACCAGCGCGTAGATTTCGCCGTCAGCATGATTGACGGGCGCACCGTTGGCGAACTTGACGCTGCCTCCAACTCGGCGCGGGAGATTGCTGAATTATGGAATTACGTAAATACGCGAATCAGTAAAGGCGTAAGGGAGGTTGCCCATGTCTAAGAACCCGCCACGTCTTGAAGGTGGATTGATTGCCCGTAAAGGCGAAGCTGCGCCAACTGCTTTAGCACGAGTAGAGCCGGTTGCTGCTGTTCGGCCGCATGAGCCTCAACAGCCGTCGGTTCATGCGAACCAGGACATAGCGGCGGTGCCAAAGGGGCTTGCGGGGACGATAGCTGTAACCGTGCGCCTTGATCCTGCCCGGTATGAACGCTTGAAGATTCACGGGGCCAAAAAGCGTCAAAGTAATCAGCAAATTCTGGTGGCGGCGCTCGATGCATATCTATGACCTAGCCAGTCTGGGCGTGTCCCCGCTTCGCGGGGCCGGGCTTTAGGCTTCGCCCCGTGCCGCCAAGAGGCGTCACGGCCCTTCGGGTAACAATCCCTCACGCAGAGTTATGTGGCCGCAGCCGCGGCCAGGTTGCTAAGGGCGCTGCCCTCGCGCGCTGCAAGGGGCTTCCACCCAAAACGAAGACAAAATTGCCGAAGGCGGCAATTTTGTTGCGTTTCGGGTCCCTGCGAAGCCCCTTTCCGCTTGCTACCCCGGTCTCGCCGACGGGCAGAGGTGCAGCGCGCTGCACCTCAATAATAAGCAAGAAGGGAAACACCATGACAACATACACAGCGACTTTTCGCACCGATACCGCTTGGGCAACCGAGGAAATAGAGGCCGACACGCCGGAGCTGGCTTTAGAAAAGGCTTGCGCAATCGGGAACACCGATCCGGCGGCGCTCGATTGGCGGCTCTATGATGACATCGGCCTTATCGATGAAATCGAAATCACTGGCGCCGATGCCGAGGATGTATGCTGGCAGAGCGAATATTTTCGGCTTCGCGTGGCGGCGGCGGACGTGCTTGCCGCTCTTGAATTGGCCGTGGCCGCGCTCAATCAGGCTCCACGTTTCAGAGTGCCGGGGTTTGATATGGACAGCTATCAGATAGCCTCGCGTTGCGACGCCGCCATTAAGGAAGCGAAGGGATAATTTCCTTGTGCAAATATCCCGGAGGGGGTCACAGGGGGAGGCTGGCCTCCCCCTTCACTTATGAAGCGCCGCGCTTGCGCGGCTCCATACTGCCTAACCCTATTCCCTGGCCGGGGTAGCACCATCACCGGCGACCGGCAGGGCAGGGGCGGCAGCCGCGCCGCCTGGTAGCAAATCGGCAATAACCTCGCGGTCATTCGGCCGGCCGACATAAGCCCCGAGCAGCGCCGCAATCCGTGCCGCGAAATCCTCATCACGTTCCATGGCGGCCAGCACCATGCCGCCGACGATGATTTTTCGCCGCGTGTCGCGCTTCCGATCTTCCAGCTTAGCCCGAGCCGCCAAAGGCTTAAGCCGAGCGGCAAGCTGTTCCTGCTTGGCTTTGATGGCGGCGATACGTTCAGAGACAGGACGAGGCATGACACCGGCAGGGCAGGGGTGAGACCACAGGGCACGAGCAATAAAAATAACACTTGAACCCGACTGATTCGACTTATAGCATGGCAGAGAAGCGAAACAAAGGAGTCCCGAATTTATGAGGGCGCACTTATACGTTGCTTCGCAACATGTGCTAAGAAACGACCATTGCGCAGCACCCACCCATGCCAAGCCTATGCCCTAGTCGCCTGCCCACCCAGCCTGCTTTCCGCCCCTCGCCCTCCGGCAAGGCGCAGAAAGCAAGCCATGCCAACACCAGGCGGTAGAGACCACCCCGCCCCGGCCGACCGGGTCGACTTGCCGACCAAGCCCACCAGCCTCGCCGTTGCCTCCCCGTCCCCAACCCGAAAGCCCCGCCGCGAATGGCCATCTTTCATCTGAATGCGAAGGTTATCAGCCGCGGCAAGGGGCAGAGCGCGATAGCGGCGGCAGCGTACCGGTCAGGGGAGCGGTTGCGGGACGAGCAGGCCGATGAGCAGAAATTTTATAAAGCGCGCGCCGAGCGTATCGTGTTCACCGACATCATGGCGCCGAAGGATGCGCCGGAATGGGCGCATGACCGCAACCAGCTATGGAACCAGGCCGAGCGGGCGGAGAAGCGCAAGGACGCGCAGCTTGCGCGCGAGATTGAGGTTTCGTTGCCGCACGAGCTGACCGAGCAGCAGCGGGAATGGTTGGTGAAGGATTTTGCGCGCGAGGCGTTTGTGCGGCAGGGCTACGCCGTCGATATCGCCATCCACGCGCCGGATAAGAGTGCCGACGAGCGGAATCACCACGCGCATTTGATGGTGACGATGCGCACGCTGGGGCCGGATGGCTTTGCGGCGATGAAAGACCGCAGCCTGAACAGCAAGGAGCAGATGGTAGCCTGGCGCGAGCAATGGGCCAACCTGGCGAACCGGCACCTTGAGCGGCACGGCCATGAGGCGCGCATCGATCACCGCAGCCTGGCGGCGCGCGGGATAGAGCAGGAGCCGACCATTCACCTTGGCTATGCCGCCAATGAAATCGCCCAACGTGGAGGGCAGAGCGACCGCATGGACGAGTTGCGCGCCATTCTCGCGCGAAACGAAATCCGCCTGGATATGAAGGAGCTGGCGGCGGAGCTGCGCCAGCTTGAAGCGCAGCAGGCGAAGGAACAGAAAGCCGCGCCCGCTCAGCAGCAGGCACCGGCACCACTTAGCGCGTTTGAACGCCTGTTCCGCCATAATGAGAAGCCAGTGCCGATGAACGAGTTGGCGCGCCAGCACGGTGCATCACCAGCGCCAGAAGCACGACAACCGCCGCCGCTGGCGCAGGAGCCGAAACCGATGCCGGCGCAGGAAGCACGGCAGGAGCGCCGTGAGGAGATTTCCAAGGAGCAGCAGGCGGCATGGAGCGCGCGGCGTGATGCAGAGGTGGCGCGGGTAGGAAAGACCGCAGCGCCAACACCAGCCAAGAGCGGGCTGCGTGTTGTGAACGGCGCAACCGGCGCAGTGTCGAAGCTGGCGGACTTTATGGTTGATCTATTTGCGGGATCGTCGGCACCCACGCCGAGCCGTTCGACTGATATGGGTTCTTTCGTCAGTGACCCGGCCGTGCGCAAGGCGCAGCAGCTTGCGCGGCTGGCCGAGCGTCAGCAGGCGCAGGCGGCCGAGAAAGCCCTTGAGCATATGTATGATGACATGAAGGCCGGGAAGGCACTCAGCGCCGCCGACATTCAGAATCTTACCCGCGAGCAGCAGCGCACGATTTTTATGCATGGCGACGATGGTGTGCGGCAGATGGTGGAGGATGCGCACCGGCGCGCGGAAAAAGACCGGCAGGGGTATGGCCGCGAAAGGGAATAAGGAAAGGTGACCGGGGCAGGAATCCCGCAAACCGAGGAAGCCTAGACCGAAGCAGGAATGACCCGGCGGGGGTTCGACTCACCGCCGCCATGCGCGCGGCGGGGCGCAATCTGACCCAGCCAGCGCCACGGCCGACCGGCCGCCGGCGCGGCAAGGGCGGGGCAGGGGGCAAGGCGATCACCCGTAATGTCGCGCGGGAAATTGCTGAAGATTATTTGAGGTTGTGCCAGAATCCGGCGCGCGATGTGCTGCGCTGGCTGGCCGAAGACCGGAAGCGGCCAGGGCGCATACGGATAACCATAACATCAAGAGCGGGGAGGAATGATGCCGCCAGCAGACGAGAGACCTTTAGGAAAGCCGCTCACGGGCTACGCCGCGACCCATTGCCGCCAGTGCGCCATGGGCTGGACACGTACCGGCAAGGAGGGCGGGGCGCTGACTATTTGCCTGCTCGACAGGGAGAAAGTGCTGGAAAATATGGTGGATTGCGACAGGTACGAGCTGCGGTCGAAGGTCTAACCCGGCGCGCGTCACAGGATCACAGCCGCCTTGCCGCCAGATTTGGAGCCGAGGCTGACGGCATCGCGGCCGAGTTTCGGCGCAAGCTGGCGGCGCTGCGCGGGCGCGTGACGCCGTTGGAAATGGCGGCGGCTGTTCGTGTGTTGCAGGACGAGCGGGACGCCGCGCTGCGCGCGCTCAGGGAGCGGCGGGCGGTTGAGCGGTATGGCAAGAGGGAGGCCGCGCGGCTGGCAGGAGGACGGCCTCGGGAGGGGCCGTTATGAGCGGTGAGCGCATAGCTGGAGAACCTGGATCACAGTTCGGCTATGGACAAATATTCTTGCGTAACGAAAAAAAATGTTGAAAGATAATCGACGGGGCTTAAACGGCTAAGTGTGTGGAAGACCAAAGGGATGGATCAAGGCTTAAAGCCACCCGATTCAGGTGTGGCTGCTGAATTACCGCAGGCAAGCGTGGCTACTCCTGCGAAACGAAAATCTCATAAATTTCACCGCTTACTGAGCCGAATCGAGCACTGGCTCCACACAATCGGGGGCGCAGTTTTTATTGTTACGACCGTTAGCGGTCTCTTTGCCCTAATCGTAAACAACATACCGCTCAGTTCAGAAATCAAAAATGTGACTCGAGAAGAGTGGCTTTCCGTAGCTGCTTCTTTTTTTTCTTTCGGGTTCTTGCTCTCTTTGCTGACATCCTTATTGTATCATCACTTATATAAACGGACAAAATATAGGCTGAAAGATAGTGTTGAATTAACTGTCGGCCTGAAAGAAGAAATTGAAAAATATAAGTCTCCGGAACCATTTTTTAGAAGATGGTCAGAAGCAAATGCTAATTGTGATAAGTTACTTTTTGATTCCTTGTTTCACAAAAAGGATCAGCAATCGGTAAGAATTGCGTTCGATCAAATAGAAAGAAATATTGAAGATACAATTCAACTTGCGAGTGAGGTTCTGACCGCATTTACCGGCCATCGATGCGCAGTGTCGTTTCAAATACTCGATAAAGATGATCGAAATTGGTATGTAGTTCCGGAAACAAAATGGAGAGACCAACAAAGCCGTAAACCACGAAAAGATTTCGATGGAAAAAGGACTTATATACCCACAAATTCCTCATATACGGAAGTGATAGATCACGGAAATGATTGCTGGTCTCACGATGATTTAAGAAATTGTCAGGGATACCGCAATGAAACGCCCGGCTGGAACAACTATTTTAACGCGATATCAATATCTCGTGTTTTAAGATTTGATGAGGCGCAAGCTCATTATCCTTGCCTAGGACTCCTAATAGCTGATAGCCTTCACAAAGGACTTGCAAATGACACGGTAACCCATTATTTAAGCGAGTTCAGCGACCGTCTTGCGGTCATGACCTATCGCCTTAACACTCTGACCGCTTTGGTTAAGCAAGGAAGTGTCTAATGCCGTCTCGTCTTGATAGCCTCAGTCCTGAACAGGTTCAGGAAATAAAAGAAACGGCATACAACCTGCTTAATTCACGTAAAATTATTGATCGCGCAATTCCTCTGGGTGGCACTTTTTTAGATGTTGCTATTGTGGAACGGCCGCAGGTCAGCAGAAATGCCAACGCTTCTGAAGTTAAGGACCCTTCAATTATTGAAGCTGTCCACCAAACAGCCCTCCGATTGATTGGTTCCGCAAAAACTTTTGAACCTGGTTAAGCGCGCAGGTCATCCCAAAGCCTCTTGAGTGCGAAATCTTCCAATATGGCTCCCTATCGGTGATGATAGGGAGCCTGACCTGCCCCCCGATTTCCTTCCATTCAAAAGTAGAGTCTTTGGTTGCCGTCACGCCCATCGTGACGGTGTTTCTCGGTTTGGTTGAGCGCCGTTTCTCCGTCCCGGCCTGCAAACTTATCGCCGGCGCGCGCAGCCTGGGTCAAGGCTGGCCGCAGGCCACCGCCGAAGGCGGCGCGAAGCGGCCTTGACGCAGGCGAGGACGACGGCAGGCTGAGGGAGGCCGGGGAGCGTCCACCAAGTGCCGAGTGCGGCCGCACCTCGTTATAGTCACGCCGCCAGTCGTCCAGAACCGCACGCGCATGCGGGATCGACCGGAACAGCGTTTCGTTCAGGCACTCATCGCGCAGCTTGCCGTTGAAGCTTTCAACAAATCCGTTTTGCTGCGGCTTGCCAGGTGCGATGTAATGCCAGCCAACGCCGGTGCGGTCCGTCCAGGCCAGAATCGCATTGGATGTCAGCTCCGTGCCGTTATCGCTGACGATCGTCCCCGGCCGGCCGCGGTGCGCGATGATGGCGTCCAACTCACGCGCCACCCTGGCGCCAGATAGCGACGTGTCTGGCACCAGCGCCAGATTCTCGCGGGTGCAATCATCCACCACGCAGAGAATCCGGAACCGGCGGCCGTCAGTCATCTGGTCAGATACAAAATCCAGGCTCCAGCGCTGGTTCGGCGCCGTCGCAGCCTCGATTGGTCTGCGAATCCCCAGAGCCCGCTTACGTCCTCCACGACGTCGTACCATCAGCTTCTCCTCACGATAAATTCTTTGCACCCGCTTCTTGTTCACCAAGTGCCCTTCGCGCCGGAGCAGCAGATACAGCCGGCGATAGCCAAAGCGACGGCGCTCGGCCGCTAGCGCCTTCAGCTGAGCACGCAAAGCCGCATCGTCCGGCCGCCTAGTCCGGTACCGAACGCAACTGCGATCCGCGCCCACGACCCGGCAAGCCCGCCGCTCACTCATCTGATGCGCCGACCGCAAATGCGCCGCTGCCTCGCGGCGGGCCGCCGGCGTTACCATTTTTTTCCAAGCAAATCCTTCAGGGCCACATTGTCCAGCATCGCATCCGCCAGCAGCCGCTTCAGTCGGGTGTTCTCGTCCTCAAGCGCCTTCAGCCGCTTGGCTTCCGACACCTCCAAACCGCCATATTTCGACTTCCACTTATAAAAAGTTGCCTCGCTGAAACCATGCCGCCGGCAGACCTCAGCCGTCGTCATCCCGGCCTCCTGCTCCCGTAGAAACCCAATGATCTGCTCTTCCGTAAAACGCGCCTTCTTCATCGTCCGTCCTTTCAGGGCGGACTCTACTCAAATTTGGAGGAATTTCAGGGGGGCAGGTCAAGCCCCTACGCGTGTTGAAGGAGAGGTGGACGACTCCGCGTTGCGGCGGACGCGCAGCCCAGCCCGTGGCTGGCCTCTAAGATTTTTTCTCCGGCTTGCTTGGTGGTGTCGGCTTGGCGGGCAAGCTGAATGTGACCGAGGCATTATATTCTGGTTTCCCCCATTCGGCGTTGCTCGTCGCCGGTACCGGCGCTTGTGCGGTCGGCGCGGCTTGTTGCGGCGGCAACTTTGGTGACGCGGTTGTTCTTGCCTTTTTAGTATAGGCGTGCAGCCGCTCTACGTCGCTTCGTGGTGCCTTCCGCTCAGCCGGTGCGGCTTGAGCAACTGGCGGCGCTGTATCGGGGACTGTTTTCTGTGACGGAACCGGCGGCGGCATGGGCGGTGGCGGTGCGGGAGGATGAGCCACAGGCGGTGGAGGTGGAGGGGCTGCACGCGGCGGCAGGGCGACCGGCGCGCGCGGATCATCCCACAATCCAGCCAGCCCGTTATCCTGCCAATAAGGCACCCGATCCGCGATGATGGGATGCGCGCCTTGCGCCAGCACCAACATTTTGCCGCTGGCAAAATCCATCATGATTTTATCGGGTGGGAACAGCGGCCGCACGGTCTCGCTGATCCCCTCGCTGTTATAATAGCCGTAGATATCCTCCTGACGGCTACGCGTTTCGATAGTCTGGCCGCCGATAAATTTTGACCAGTAATCGGCGGTTTCATAGTCATCGAGATTGAACAGCGCGCGCACGCCAGCGTTGCCGATGAAGGAAGCCCAGCGCCCTTTATACAAATCGCGCATCTGGGCGACATCCTGAAACACGCTCACGAGCTGGATGCCGTAACCGGCCGCCAGGCCGACCGCGTTTTCAACCGTGGGAAGGTGGCCGAGCGTCGCCAGTTCATCGAGCATGAAGCAGACGGGCAGGGGCGGCGGCTGTAGCGTATCGGTCATTTCATCGAGGGCGGAAGTCAGCACCAGGCGCAGCCAGCGATTGAACACCGGAAATTTTGGCGCGGACAGTCAGAGGTACACGGTCATGGTGTTGGTGCGCCATGCCTTGAAATCCACTTCCTCGCCTTTGCCAGCGGCCGATAGGCAGGCGATCATATACGGGTTGTCGAGAATTTCGGTTTGGCGCTGGGCCGTCGAGACGATGGAGCCGAACTCTTTTTCGGGCGTTTCCATGAACGACATCGCCAAATCGCGCAGTAGCCCGTCGGCATCATCAATCAGCGTCATGGCTTCCAGCGCGGGCTTGAGGCCGCCGAGCAAGATCCGCCGCACTGTCGGCAAATCCTTTTTGCCCGCCGGGATCTCCGCCGCGACATATACATAGAGAATGATTGCCGCGACGAGCTGTTGGCCCGATGCCGTCCAATGGTCACGCTCTCTGTCGCCGACCACGAATAGGGCGGCGGCCAGCGCCTTGCTTTCGGCTTCCATGTTTTCCGGCGTGAATCGTGCCAGCGGGTTGAATCGCGATTGCGGTTTGCCGGAAATTCCGAACGGGTCGAGGTAATGCACCTTGTCATTGAGCGTCGCCCGTCGCCGCCCCGTGGCGCGCGCGTTCTCGCCCTTCGGGTCTAAAATGAAGGCGCTACCCTGGTAGCGCAGCAAGTGCGGGATGATAAGCGTCACGCCCTTGCCGGAGCGGGTGCTAGCCTGGATGAGGACGTGCTTGTCTGTTTTCAGGAACAGCGGGCTACCGATATGGCCGAAGGCCATGCTTTCCGGCACCCCGGCGCGTTGAATGGCGACAATCTCTTGCGGTGTTGCCATTCGCGCCCCCTTACTTTCGTCAGGCAGAGCATCCGGCGGGGATTCATTTCTGACCCAATAAAGAAAACGCCCGACATATCCGGCCAGCCCCGCGCGCTGGTATTTCATCACACGGATATTTTTTTCTATGCTGAAAATCTGGGAGAACAGGAAGGACGGGACACCGAATAACACGCCCAGCACCAGCAGCAGGAGCATGGTCACGGCGTATATTTCAACCACGCCGAGCAACGACATGGCGGGAGGTATCAGCACAAATTCCAGCCAAAAAGGTATCGGGTAAATCCCGCCCCACAGACCGAAGGCACCCCCAATGCCAAAGCTTCCCAGCATCATCAAAAGGGCGGTGACGCCGAGGGCCGCACGCGGCCCGTTCGTTATATTATATGGGTTGGCAATGACTGTTCGCAGAACCCAGCCAGCCACCAGCGCCCATAGGGCGGTGGAAATAATGGAGGCATCGCCGGAGGCGATGAAATCATAAGTGCCTTGCCCATACGTAGGAGCAGGGTTCAAGCTTACATAGGCGATGGTGAACATTTCCCAGCCCATGAAGGCCAGCCACAGGCCGAGCGCGACCTTTACTTTTTTGCTGCTACCCCAGAAGTCGAACACGCGCCCGAATAGGAACCTCTGCACTATCGCCCCCGTTTCTGCCCCATACATTTTGCCCTGGGTATTATTGAGGGGCGGCCAATCGGGCAACCCATCCCAGCCAGGCGCAGGGCAAGCGTTCGGGCGTTGTTAGGGAAAAGCCTGCCCTTGGACTGCCGGGGGCTTGCCGATACGCCGAAAGACCGCAATAATTTTGCAAACAGGGTGATAGCGGTAAGGGACAAGGGTATGAAATTCTGGAGTGCTGCGGCTTCGGCTGCTGTGAGCGCAGCGATGTGTTTTCTAATACCACGCGGCGCATCCGCCCAATCGGGTCTCATGACGGCCAGCTCGTCCGGGCTTACGGCTACCGTGGTGGGTGTTGCCTATGCTCAGGGCCAGGTTTCGACCGAAATGATAATCAAAAACACAAATAACTTTCGGGTCTATCTTACCGACGCAAGGACTGACGGCGGACAAAATGGTTTTTTGGGTTCGGGGGGAATTTTGAATGCCCCATTTCCGCAAGGACTTCCGTTCTGTAATGGCAGCTACTCGGGATGCTCGACCAACCCTAATGAGATTTTGATCGATAAATTTTCTTATATTGATCCCGGGAATTCTCTTGGACTTTCTATGCAATATTATGCCCAGCAACCACCATC